>Ga0302270_10003817_pt1 | contig 14227 bp, 8 predicted proteins | sample III_Bog_E2_3_FD_198773 | JGI IMG/M metagenome (GOLD analysis project Ga0302270, IMG submission 198773) | Peat permafrost microbial communities from Stordalen Mire near Abisko, Sweden - III_Bog_E2_3 | ecosystem: Environmental > Terrestrial > Soil > Wetlands > Peat | place: Sweden: Abisko... | reverse complement strand
GAACCTCAGCCTGGACCTGCCCCATCCCGTCGTGCAGTTCGGGTCCGAGCCGGTGCCGCCGCAGGAGTCGCCCATCACCCTGCTGATCCATCCGGACCTGACCCAGACCACGGTCTGGACGGCCCCCCAGGGAGCGACTCCCTCCGGACTGGACACCCGCTTCGGAGGCCCCGTGGTGCGGCTGAACCGGATCCCGGTGACCTTGGGCATGTACGTCTACGACAACCTGGGGGTGTTCGTCCTGAGTCAGGATCTGTCCAACCTGGACACCTTGATCTCCTCCGGTGCCCTCCAACGCGATCGGCGCGGCGACTACGAAATCTGGCTGGCCTGGAACGGCAAGGACGCCAAGGGGCGCGACGCCGCCACCGGGGTCTACTCGATCCGCATCTTCGGCTGGCTCAAGGACGGTGGCCAAACCTACCTGTTCAACGTCCTCAAGAAGCAGGGCTTGCACCGGCTCCTCTCCAACTGAGACCCGAGCGGGGGTCGGAAAGGACCCGTCGCCGACCTCCGCGATTTTCCCGTTGCGGCCCGCGTCCATCGAATCTAGGTTCAGCACAATTCCTGTCGATCCGAACCGGGAAAGGGGGGCGCGCGTGGAACTGATGGACCTCGGGACGTTGGGAGCGCGGCAGAGGAAAGGGACCAAGATCGTCGATCTGGGGGTGTTCTTCCCTTGGATCGAGGCGGGTGACGGGTACGCGGTGGCGGTCAAGATCATCCACGAACTCGACCAGTTCCTGGAACCGATCCCCGCCTCGAGCTTCGCGCTGGCCCAGACGAAGACAGACCCGACCTATGGCGCCTACTGGTCGGGAACGGTCGACCTGGCATCCACGCCTGCGCCCCCGGGGAGCCATTGGGGGTCTCCGGGACGGTACGTCTACCGGTTCGAAGTCGCGCAGGGTCCTCTCCAGGTGGACTGGGTGATCGACCCCTTCGCCCGCGAATACGGGCCGGGGAAGATGTCAGCGTTCACCCTGGACTACGCCCCTTACGTCTGGAGCGCGGGAGAGACGGGCTGGAAGGTCCCCGATCTGAGGGACCTTGTCGTCTACGAACTGCATCTCGGGGAATTCAACAACGGCGTCCAGGGAGCGACGGACCGTCTGGACTACCTGGCGGACCTCGGTGTCAACTGCCTGGAGATCATGCCCATCAGCAACGTGGTGGAAACCGTGGAATGGGGGTTCCAGCCCATCGGATACTTCGGGATCGACGACCGGTTCGGCAAGCGTTCGGACCTGCAGGCCTTCGTGGACGCCGCCCACCAGCGCGGTCTCGCCGTGGTCCTGGACGTCGTGTTCGGGCACACCGGAGACAACTTCCCCTACAACTACCTGTACGACGCGCTGGGCATGGGGAACAGTCCGTTCTACGGCGGCACGTTCGGCGAACAGTTCGGTTTCGGTCGCCACACCGACTTCTCCCTTCCCCTGGTCGCGGACTTCTACTACACGGTCTGCGACCATCTGCTGGACTGCTACCACGTGGACGGATTCCGGTACGACTGCGTCCCGGAGTATTGGGACCCGATCCTCATGCGCGGCTACCACGACCTGGTCTACCAGCTCCACCAGACGGCGAAATCCAACATCGCCGCCGGAAACTGGACGCGGTTCGCCGCCGCGGGCGGCGTCCTGTCGCTGATCCAATGCGCGGAGCAGCTGGAATTCCCCGAGAACGCGGTCGCCCAGACCTACGGCAACGCGACCTGGCAGAACCACACCTTCGACGCGGCCGTGGCGGTGGCCACCCAGTCCGGCGACGCCCAGGGGAACGCCATCCGGAATCTGGGATTCAAGCTGGGACTGGACGGGTTTCCCCGGGTGGAGTCCTTCAACGGGGAGGTCCTCCCCAAGACCGCGTTCCAGTACACGGAGAACCACGACCACCCCCGGTTCGTGAACCTGTTCGGACAGGAAGGGGACGGATTGTTCGCCTCGGGAGACCGGGACAACTGGTTCCGTCTCCAGCCCTACCTCATCGCCCTCCTGCTGGCGGACGGAGTGCCCCTGCTCTGGCAAGGACAGGAATTGTGCGAGAACAACGCGCTGCCGGACAGCGGCCTGGGGCGCGTCCGGTTCTACCGCCCCGTCCCCTGGGAATACTTCTACGACGACCCGGGCAAGGGGACGCTGTGGCTGGTCCGGTCCCTCCTGGAACTGCGGAAGTCCGGGAGCCAGTTCCGGCAGGGCGACTACTACTTCCACAACGACTGGTCCAACTACCTCTCCAAAGGGGTGCTGGTCTTCCACCGCAGCCTGGGAACCGTGGAAAGCTACGTGGCGGTGAATTTCGGGCAGACCGACCAGTCCGTGTGGATCCCCTTCGCCCTGGGCGGAAACTACAAGGAGGAACTCCACGGTCTGGCGGGCCTGTCGGCGGTGCCGCCGGGAAGTTGGCAGCAAGTCGTGGTTCCCGGCAACTACGGCAGGGTCTGGACCTCGACCCCCGCCTGATTCACCTCTTGTCCTCTCCCGCGCGCAGGCCCACCAGGCGGATCTGGTCGTGGTCGGCCACCTTCAGTGCCACGGTGCCGCCGGAAGGAATCCCCGCCAGAAGCTTCGCCAGCACCGACGGAGACCCGGCGACGATGTCCTTGCGGTCGGTGTCGATGAATTCGAGGATCGCCATTCCCGCCCGTATCCCCTTTTCCTGGGCTGGAGATCCTTGTGCAACGTCCACGACCAGCACGCCGCGGATGGACGCGGGCAATCCATTGGCCACCTTTTCCTTGTCGCCGAGCACGCCGAGCTTGAGTCCGAAGCGCGGCACGAGATAGGTGCCGTCGGGTCCTTCCAGACCGGCCATCGAGGAATCCTCGGAGGTGGAGCCCAGCTTGCCCAGGGTCACGGAAAGATCGGTCTCCTTGCCGTCCCGGAGAACGTGCAGGTCCACTTTGGTCCCGGGCCGCATGGACGCCACCCGATTCCGCAGGTCCGCCGAACCCGTGACGGGCTTGCCGGACAGGTCGAGCACGATGTCCCCCGCCTTGGCTCCGCCCGCCATGGCCGGGGAACCGGGGGCGACCTGTACGACCTTGGCGCCGTTTCGTCCGGGTATCCGCAGGGCGTCCGCCAGTTCCGGATCGACGTCCTCGATGACCATCCCCAGCCAACCGCGGGTCACCACGCCGTCGTAGATGAGATCTTCGGCGATGCGCTTGGCCATGTCGATGGGGATCGCGAAGGAAATCCCCTGGTATCCCCCGGAGCGGGACCAGATGCTGGAATTGATCCCCACCACCTCTCCCTTGAGATTCACCAGCGGCCCACCGGAATTTCCGGGGTTCACGGCGGCGTCCGTCTGGATGTAGTCGGAGTAGCCCTCGCCCTCCATCTCGTTGCGCCCCAGCGCCGAAACGATCCCGGCGGTCACCGTGTTGCGGAACATGTAGGGGTTGCCCAGCGCCAACACCCACTCCCCGATCCGCAATTTGTCGGAATCGCCGAAGGCGGCCACGGAAAGCCTGGTCTTCCCCGGGTCGATCCTCAGCACGGCCACGTCGGCCTTCTCGTCGATGCCCACCACCTTGGCGTCGAATCGGGTCCGGTCGGGAAGTTCGACCTTGATCTCGTCCTGGTCCTTCACCACGTGGGCGTTGGTCAGGACGTACCCCCGGGCATCGATCACGAACCCGGAACCACCGCCCATTTCCTTGCGCTTCTGTTCCGGCGGGGGACCTTCCTGCTCCTGGGGGAATCCGAAGAGGAACGGCAGCGGTATCCCCTGGGCCTGAACCTCGATGGTCCTGGTCGTGTACACCGTCACCACCGCGGGTTGCACCTGCTGCACCACCGCGGCGAACGCGTCCGAAAGTTCCTGTGCGACCGCGGGAGGCTTGGCCAGTTGGGACCCGTCGCCCAGATGGAGGCTCCCGCGCACGGGGCGGGCGGTGTCGGATGCGGACCATCCGACGGTTCCCAGGAGAAGGATGCAGGAGAGGGAGACCTGGTGACGCACGAGAGGGTTCCTTTCTCTGAAGATGGTGGGGGGAAAAATGTAGAAGGGAAAAGACCGTCCGACCCGCGTTCCCCGCCCCCGGTGCGGAGGAGGGGACATGCCTGGAGAATCGACTGGTCCCGGGCCGGGGAGAGTATTCTTTCCCGGGGTCGTCGAGTCCACCATCCCAGGAGGCCCCCATGCGCCCCATCCCGATCCTCGCCTTGGCCTTCTCCTTCTGCGCGGCCGCCGAGCCCGCCTTGGAAATCACCGTCTACAACGCCGACCTCGCCCTGGTCAAGGATCGCCGCGGGATCGATCTCCCCAAGGGCCGCTCCAGCCTGCCCTGGGAAGGGGTGGCGCAGACCCTGGACCCGAGTTCCGCCAGCTTTTCCTGCCCGGGAGCCCGGATGCTCGAGCAGAACTACCGCTACGATCTCGTGTCGCGGGAGGTGCTGCTCCAGAAGTACCTGGGCCGCGACGTGACGTTGGTGCGGGAGACCCAGTCCCAGGACGGCAGGACCGTGTCCACGGAAACCACGGGACGGATCCTGTCCTTGGAGGGCGAGCGCATCACCTCCCTGGAATCGGGGGGGAAGATCCTGCTGGATCCGCCCGGCCGGGTGGTGCTGCCGAGCCTGCCGGAAGGACTTCTGGTGCACCCCACCCTGGTGCTGGACGTGCAGAGCCCCGAAGGCGGACGTGCCGCCGCGGAACTCCGCTACCTCTGCCACGGTCTGTCCTGGCGTGCCGACTACATCGCGGTGCTCGATTCCATGGACCGGTCCATGGATCTCGACGGCCTGGTCACGCTCGTGAACCGTTCCGGCACTTCCTTCCACGACGCGAACCTGAAGCTGGTGGCGGGGGACGTCAACCTGATCCCGGACAATCCCCGACCGCAGGCCGCGACCAAGGCCTTCCTGGCGCGGGGTGCCGGTGCGACCATGGACGAGGCGGCCCCGGCGTTCGCCGAGCAGGGTCTCCTGGAATACCACCTCTACTCCCTGGGGAGGCCGGCGACGCTCCTGGACAACGAACAGAAGCAGATTGGCCTGCTCTCGGCGCGCGGGTCCGCGGTGCACGAGCGGTTCGTGTTCGACGAATCGCTGGCTTCCAGATACTGGTGGTGGAACCGGGACCCGGACACCAGGGACGGGCGCAAGCTCGCCGTGATCGTGGACGTGGAGAACAAGGAATCCAACCGGCTGGGCACCGCGCTTCCCAAGGGGAAGGTCAGGGTCTACAAGGCCGACGCCTCGGGCCAGCTCCAGTTCGTGGGCGAGGACGAGATCGACCACACCCCCCGCGACGAGACCCTGCACCTGTCCCTGGGCCAGGCCTTCGAACTGCGCGGGAAGAGGGTGGTCGAATCGTCGAGCACGACGGGATCGGAGAAGACGGAAACCGTCGCGGTGACCTTGCGCAACGCCAAGGACCTGGCCGTGGTGGCCGAGGTCGTCGAGCACCAGAACTGGCCCCTCTGGAAGGTGGAGGAATCCTCGCAGCCGTACCTGAAGAGCGACGCGTCCACCATCGTATTCAAGGTGCCCGTGCCCGCCCGGGGCGAGGCCACCGTCCGCTACACGTACTGGGCGAGCTGGAAGTAGCCAGCGGGGAGAACGGTCCCGGGTCCTACAAGGTCGCGGGCCGGTGGCAGAACACCGGGTGCGTCAGGAACCATTTCTGGTGGTAGTCCTCCGCCTTCCAGAAATCGGATGCCTTGGCGAATTCCGTCACCACGGGATCGCTCCAGGTCCTTGCGGCCACCAGGGAATCGCGCTCCTCCCTGGCTTCCTTCTCCTGTTCGGGCGTCCGGAAGAAGACGGAGGACCGGTACTGGTGGCCGTAGTCCGGTCCCTGGCGATCGGGGGTGGTGGGATCGTGCGAAAGGAAGAAGAGCTTGGCGAGCTTGCGGTAGGAGATGCGCGCTGGATCGAAGACCACTTCCACAGCCTCCGCGTGCCCCGTGGTGCCGGAGCAGACCTGCTGGTAGGTGGGATGGCGGACATGGCCACCGGTGTATCCCACCGTGGTGGAAACCACTCCAGGGGTCTCGTAGAAGACCTTCTCCACCCCCCAGAAGCAGCCTGCGGAGAAGATGGCGGTGTCGGTGACGGGCTTGGACAGGGCGGGCATGGGCTTGAAGTCCAGGGAGAGGGAATTCACGCAGTAGCGCAGGCCGGTGGAGGTGGGGCCGTCGTCGAAGACGTGTCCCAGGTGGCTGCCGCAACGGGCGCAGTAGATCTCGGTGCGGACCATTCCGAGCGAGGTGTCGCGCCGGGTCCTGACGTTGGCGAACGCGGCCGGGGCGTCGAAGCTAGGCCAACCGCAATGGGAATCGAACTTGGAATCGGACTTGAACAGCGGGAGCCCGCAGGCGGCGCAGACGTACCAGCCGTTCCGGTTCTCCACCAGCAGCTTGCCGGAGAAGGGAGCCTCGGTCTCCCCTTTGCGGAGCACGGCGTAACGGTCCGGCTTCAAGTTGGAGAGCCAATCGGAATCGCTCTTGACCATCGGCTTCTCCACGCGGGGCGCGGCCAATTCGCCGGAATCCGTCAAGTCCTGCAGTTCGCTCCCGCCTTCGCCCATCCTGACCTCCGCGCGCACCTTGGATGCGGCCACCGCACGCCAGGAAAGGATCCCGACCGCCGCGACCATGAAAACGAAAAGGAGTCCCGTTCTCTTCATGGAGATGCAAGGTACAGTGCCGGCGAGCCGGCGACTACTCCCCACCTCCCACCCGTCGCCTGGGGGGCGACGCGGGCGGACGGCACCGTCCGACCAGGATCTACGGATACCGGAAGGCGGACAGGACCGATTGCAGCGCCTGGGGGGCCGTGGCGGTTCCGGATTCCAGCATGGCCTTGGCCGCGCTCCACGCTTCCCTGACCGGTTCGGAACGGTTGAACGAGTCCGCCAGGCTTTCCTGGGCCATGCTCCAGACCCATTCCTGGATCTGGTCGTGCCGCCGAGCCTCGAAGATCCCCTTCTCCATGCAATGCGCCCGGAAGGATTCGATCTCCTGCCAAATTCCATCCAACCCGTCTCCGGTCACGGCGCTGCAGGTGACCACCGGAGGCTTCCATCCCCTGGTGAACGGCTGGAGCCCCATCACCGCCCCGTGGAGGACCGCTCGCGCCAGACCGGCCCGCTGGCGGTTGTCGCCATCCGCCTTGGTGACGGCGATCAGGTCGGCGATCTCCATGATCCCCTTCTTCATTCCCTGGAGATCGTCGCCGGAACCGGCCAGTTGCAGGAGCAGGAACAGGTCCGTCATCGATCGCACGGTGGTCTCGCTCTGCCCCACCCCCACCGTTTCCACCACCACCACGTCGAAGCCCGCCGCTTCCACCAGGAAGATGGTTTCCCGGGTCTTGCGCGCCACCCCGCCCAGGGCGCCGCTGGAAGGACTGGGCCGGATGAAGGCCTCCGGATGCCGAACCAGGTTCTCCATGCGGGTCTTGTCGCCCAAGATGGAGCCTCGATGGATGGAGGACGAGGGATCGATGGCGAGCACAGCGATCCTGTGCCCCCGTTCCACGAGACGGCAACCCCAGGCGTCGATGAAGGTGGATTTCCCGACTCCGGGAGGGCCGGAAATGCCGATGCGAATGGAGTTTCCGGATCGGGGGTAGATCAGCCGCACGAGCTCGTCGGCCTGGAGGCGGTGGCGTGGCGCATTGGATTCCACCAGGGTGATGGCCCTGGCCAGCATGCTGCGATCTCCCGCGAGCAAGCCTTCCGCCAGCTCCCGGGGTCCGGGGGGTCTGGCGGAAGGGCCTGGAGCCGAGATGGAGGAGACCGCGTCCGCGACACCCGGGGATACGAACGAAGCGAATTCCGACCCCGCCTGTTCAGGGGCCCATTCGGGCCGGGAGGCGCCACCGGGGAGGGAAGGCTCGGGAAGCATCGGATGGACTCCTCGCCTGGGCCGTCGACTCAGTCGGGACAGATCGTGAGGATCTCGGTCCCGCGGTCGGTGATGGCGATGGTGTGCTCGAACTGGGCGGAAAGCTTTCCGTCGGCGGTGACCGCGGTCCACCCATCGTCCAGGAGCTTGGTCTTCCAGGCCCCTTCGTTGATCATGGGCTCGATCGTGAAGACCATTCCCTTGCGCAGGCGCGGTCCGGGACGGTCGCGGTAGTGGAGCACCTGGGGCTCCTCGTGGAACTTCCGCCCGATGCCGTGGCCGCAGTATTCGCGGACCACCGAATACCCTTCGGATTCGGCGATGTCCTGGATGGCGGCCCCGATGTCTCCCAGGTAGGCTCCGTCCCGCGCCACCTCGATGCCCGCTTCCAGGCAGCGACGGGTGGAATCCACGAGCTGGCGGGCGGCGTCCGAGACTTGGCCAACGGGAAACGTCGCGGAGCAGTCGCCGTGGTAGCCCTGGACGCAGACCGTGATGTCCAGGTTGACGATGTCCCCTTCGCGCAGGATCTGTCTTCCGGAGGGGACGCCATGGGTCACCACCTCGTTGACGGAGGTGCAGATGCTCGCCGGGAAGCAGGAGGGATCGATGCGGGGCTTGCGCGGATCGGTGGGTCGCCCCGGATAGTTCAGGGGGCTCGGGTAGGCTCCGTGGTCCAGGATGAACTCGCGCACCTTGTCGTCGATCGCGACCGTGGACACCCCCGGCTCCACGAGGCTTCCGGCGTAGCGCAAGGTGCGGGCCGCCAGCAGTCCCGAGGCCCGCAACAACCGGATTTCCTCGGCGGTCTTCAGTCGGATCATGGAATGGAGCAATATACACCACAGATTCTAGATTCCCGTGGTCTGGAGGTGTCCATGGGTTCCGAGTTTCGATCCGCCGACCTCGCGGGCGTGCATGTCGCCCTGTTCACGCCGTTGCTCCGCGATTGCCCCAAGGGATTGCGAAACGGCCTGGACCTGGAGAAGGCCGCCGGGATCATCGAGGACGTCCTGTCCGCGGGAGTGGACGGAGTCGTGCCCATCGGGACCACGGGGCAAAGCCCGACGGTGACCACGGAACAGCACCTCGAATTCGTCAAGTTCACCATCGAGCGCGTCGCGGGACGCGCCAAGGTCCTCGCCGGAGCGGGGAGCAACTCCACCCGCGAATCGGTGGACATGATCCGGGAGATCCAGCGAATCGCCCCGGGCACGCCCTGCCTCTGCGTCACCGGCTACTACAACAACCCACCGCAGGAGGGGATCGCCGCGCACTACGAGACCATCGCCACCGAAACCGGGGCGCCGCTGGTCCTCTACAACGTGCCGGCGCGCACGGCCAGCTACATCGAGCCGGAAACCGTCGTGCGCCTCGCCCGACATCCCGGAATCATCGGCCTCAAGCAGGCGGTGAACTTCGCCGATCCCGGGAAGTTCCGGGAAGATACCGCGAAGATCGTGTCCCGGACCGCCGGCACGGATTTCGCCGTCGTTTCCGGCGAGGATTCCTGGTTCGCCCAGATGCTGGAGATCGGGGGCGTGGGGATCGTCACCGCCTCCGGCAACATCCCCGAGGCGGCCAGGCTCTACCTCGAGATCCGCCGCCGGTTCCTGTCCAACGACCTCGAAGGCGCGCGTTCGGCGCAGAAGGCGCTCGAGCCCGTCGTGCGCTGGGTGTTCTGCCGCAAGAGCCCCATCCCGCTGGCCACCCTCTTCGATTCGCCGGTGTTCCTGCCTCTCGTGGATCTCGAGCGAACCGAAGGCGGGGCGGCCGCAGCCGCCGAGATGAAGGAATGGGCCCGCCGCGAAGCCCCCAGCCTGGTACGCTGGTGGAAGGACTGAGCCCGGTCCTCGTCACCGGAGCCAGCGGCTTCGCGGGCCGCTGGATGCTCCGCGAGCTGGCGGCCAGGGGGATCCCCGCATGGGCCGGGGTCCGCCGGAAAAGCGAGGTCCCCGGCGCGCCGGAGGTCGTGATGGACCTGGAGGACCCGGCGAGCATCTTCCAGGCACTGGACAAGATCCGTCCACAGGGGATCGTGCACCTGGCCGCGAAGGCCTCTCCGCACCTCTCGAACGCGAGCCCCGAGGCCACCTACATGGTGAATTTCCTGGGCACCCACAGGCTCCTGGAGACGTGCAGGGTGCTGGGGATCCGGCCGAGGGTGCTCCTGGTCGGTTCGGCCACCGTCTACGGATCGGTGGGACGCGACGAGCCGCCGATCCCCGAAACGCACGCCGTCCGGCCCAGCGACGCCTATTCGCTGGCCAAGGCCGCGGCGGAAATGCTCGCTCCGGTGTACGAATCGCACTTTCCGGTGATCGTCGCCCGCTCCTTCAACCACACCGGTCCCGGCCAGGGCACGGACTTCGCGCTTCCGGCGTTCGCCTCCCAGATCGCCAGGATCGAAGCCGGTCTGCAGGAGCCCGTGATCCGGGTGGGCGACCTGGGTGCCCAACGCGACTTCCTGGACGTCCGGGACGTGGTCGCGGCCTACGCGCTCCTGCTGGAACGCGGCGAGGCCACCACCACCTACAACGTCTGCTCCGGCGCCTGCCGTCCGGTTTCGGCATGGCTCGGGCAACTGGTGGGACTCGCCAGGGTGCCCGTGCACGTGGAGAGGGATCCATCGAGGGTCTTCGTCCAATCGAGCCCCCGCCTGGTTGGTGACAATTCCCGTCTCAGCTCCCTGGGGTGGACGCCCCGCATCCCGCCGGAGGCCATGCTTTCGACATTGCTCGACGACTGGCGCACCCGCATCCGCGAGTCCTCATGACCCTCCCGGCCCGGAGCCAGCCCCCGCGCCGCACCGTGCTCCGCCGCTGGGCCTCGGGACTGGGCCTCTCCCTGGCCCTGCTCCTCGCGGCCGTGGTGGGCTGGAGCGCGCTTCGCGACGGCGTGCGACAGTGGATATCCGGACAGCACGTCATGGGCGGATGGGTCTGGAAGATCTGGGGGGTCCGCCGAAAAGGCTCCATCCTGGGTTTCGATTCCCTCTCGGTCCGGGGGCCTTCCCTGCGGCTCCGATTGCGGGAGGTCCGGATCCGATTCGACTGGACCGCGGGACCCTATCCGGTACCGGCCACGGTGTCCATCCGGGCCCAGCGACTCGACATCCTTCCCCTGCCGGGCAAGCCCGACACCTCCGCTCCCGCTTTCCCCAACTTGGGACTTCCGCTCGCGTTCCAGGCGGATCTCGATTCCCTGTTCGTGCGGATCGGTTCGTTGGACACGGGTCGCACGGCCGTGTCCATCCGCGGAATCCAGGTGCACAGCGACGCCCCCATGCGGGTCTCCGTGGATGTGCGCTCGGCCGAATCGCCATCGGTCGCGGCCCTCGCGAGCGCGTCCATCGTCGCCCAGTGGATGGAGCCCGATACGCTGCGACTGCGGCTGCGGACCGTGGCGGCTTCCGGTTGTTGCGCGTCGGACACCCTGGTCGGGGAGGCGTCGCTTTCGCGCAAGGACCTGCGCATGGGTCGGGTCCGGATCCGCGGGAGGATCCAGGAATCCCGGGGTTGGAGCGAAGTCCTCCCGGCGCTGGCGAAGGCGCCTGCGCTGCACGGGATCGACCTGGACCTCTCCGCCTCGGCCGACCCCTCCGGACGGAACCTGCACGCGAAGATCGGTTTCTCCTCCGACAGCATCGCCGTCGTGGCTCCCCTGGCGTGGGACATCGCAGCCGACCTGGACGGCAGCAAGACCAGGCTGCGCGTCCTGGGGACGATGCACGGCTCGAAGACGCCCAACATCGACCTCCGATTGGACGGGATGGCCCCGCGTTCGAAGGGCGTCGAAGCCACCGAGGCGTCGGGAACCGCATCCGTCCGGGGCATGGGAATGCTGATCAACGGATTCCAACATCCGTTCGATTCGGACCTGAAGATCCTCTCGCTGGACCGCAAGGGCGCCAAGGTGGACCTGGTCACCGCCGCCGGCAGCGCCGTCCGGGGCCAGGTGGTCTGGAAGGGCCTGCATTGGATGCTGGACGGGGACCTCGCCGCCGGCGAGCCCTGGGCGTCGGCCTGGGCCGATTCCCTGCGCGTGGACGGAGGCGGGCATGCGCACGGCGAGGATTCCGCGGGCACCGCCCTCTTCGACGTCGTGGCCCGGAACCCCGGAATCCGCATGGTCCACCTGGACAGCTTGTCCACGCACGTCAGGATCGCGTTGCCGGGACCGCGGTTGACATTTTCCGGGATCGAGGCCAGGGATTCCACGCATCTCTGGACCGGTCACGGGAACATCTCCATCCCGGATTCCATCGTCCACTTCGATCTTTCGCCCTATGGCGACACCTCCGCGCGGGCGGACCTGGATGTCCGCATCGGGGGCCCGGTCCTCATCCGGGCGCACAACTTCCCCTCGGCGCACCTTCCGCTGCGGCTGGCAGGCCTCCCCACCTTCCCCTTGCGCATCGATGCCGAACTGCGTCGCGACCCGCCGCCGCCGGGAGTCTCCGCGATCTCCCTGATCACAGCCACCGCCCGAGGCCGGCCATTCCGGGATTCCCTCCACGCCGAACTCTCGATGTCCATCGCCGATTCCTCCCTGCGCATCGGCAGCATCCTGGTGGCTGTCGGAAATTCCCATCTGGACGGCGGACTGACGCTCGGGCGGAGCTCGACGGCTTGGACGCTGGACACCCTGCGCCTTTCCACGGACAGCTTCGATCTGACCGGCCTGCACGGCCTGGTGCCCGGACTTCCCGATCTGGGCGGACGCCTGTCCGGGCACATCCTTTCGCAGCGCGGACAAGGTGTTTCCGCCGACCTGCACCTGGACAAGCCCGTGGTGTCGCGCCCCGACGGAAACCTGGTACTTCCCGATCTCACGCTTTGGGGGGAGCGGGACACCTTGCACCTGGGAGGTTGGTGGCCCCTGGCAGGTTCCCGCGCACCCTTCCGGATCACCGCGACCCACCTTTGGGACCCGAGTCCAGAGTTCGATCTCCTGGCCTTCTGGGGAGATGTCGTGCGCCTGCAGGGCCACGGCGTGTTCCGGGATCGACGGGACCTCGGCGCGGATATCGTCGTCGACGGGTCCTCGGCGATTCCGGGAACCGAAGCCCGTCTAAAGGATCTCCTGGTGGAAGGCCATTTCCAGGGCGAGGTCGGGGCGGCGGGATTCTCCTGGAAGGCGCAAGTGGAGGGCAAGGAGGGAGAACTGCAGGCCCTCGCGGGAAACCCTCTGGGGCTGCGCTTCCACGCCCAGGCGGATCCCACCGCCATCCGCCTGCTGGACGCCGAACTGGGAGGTCCCGAAAGCGGAACCCTGTACGCCGACGGCCGCTACGACCTCGTGAAGCGGGAACTCTCCCTGGACGGCCACGCCAGCTCGCTCCACTTCGATCTCGGGTCGGGAAAGCTGGTCGACGTCGACTCGCTGGTGGTCGCGGCCACGTCCGATACGCGGATGACGCTGAAGGTGCAGGGGGCATCGTGGCACCAGGTCTGGACCCGGTCCGAGCGGCTGGACATCCGGGTCCCCGCGGCTTCCCTGGTCCTGGCCCAGGCGAAGGACTGGCGCAAATTGTCCGGCGACATCACCGTCGACAAGGTCCTGTTCACGCGCAATTTCGCCGATCCCAAGGCCCTGTGGAACTCGGCGCGGCAATTGTTCGGTCCGAAGCGGAAATCCGTGGCCGCGGGAACATCGTCCATCCCCACTCTGCTCGACGTCCGGGTCGTCTCCGAAGGCGACTCCATCGGCGTCTCGGACAACCTCGGCCAGGCGCATCTGGGCTTCGACCTGCAGGTGGCGGGGCCGATGGACGCTCCCCTACTGAACGGCTTCCTGTCCGCCGACACCGAAGGCGGACATTTCGGGTACCTCAAACGCGATTTCCACATCGACACCCTGCGCGTGGACTGGAACACCCAGCCCGTCGTCCAAGGGCGATTCCAACTGGCCGGATTCCGCAACATCACCAAGACCTGCCAGGAGACCAGCTCCTCCACCCTCACCACTCCGGAGATGGCGCTGCAGGACAGCTGCGAACTCCGGTTGTCCGCGGGGGGAACCCTGGACCAGCCCCGTCTCCAATCCATCACATCCGACTGCGCAACCCAGCCCGGAGACGACGGAACCTTGGGAGCCGCCGTGGCCCTGGCCACGGGATGCTACCCCCAATCGACGGGGGGAAATTTCGGGTCCACCCTGCAGTCGGCGGGGAAGGACTTCGTGGCCAACTGGGGGATGGACCAGGTCAACGAGCTGGTCGCCAACAACCTGCGCAGTTCGCGCAAGGGACTGGTGTGGTTGCCGGATTCCGTCGCCGTCACCGACCTTTCCGGCCTCACTGGTTCCGGACGCGACCAACTCGGATTGATGGCCCTCTATCACATCACGCCGGAATTGGACTTG
>Ga0302270_10003816_pt1 | contig 14227 bp, 10 predicted proteins | sample III_Bog_E2_3_FD_198773 | JGI IMG/M metagenome (GOLD analysis project Ga0302270, IMG submission 198773) | Peat permafrost microbial communities from Stordalen Mire near Abisko, Sweden - III_Bog_E2_3 | ecosystem: Environmental > Terrestrial > Soil > Wetlands > Peat | place: Sweden: Abisko... | reverse complement strand
TGCAGGCGCGCTACCACCTCCAATCCGGTGACTGCAAGGCTGCGCTGGAGCAGGCGCAGCGTGCCAAGACCGTGCTGGAGCAGATCGGCCACGAATATCTGGCCAGCTTTGCCGACATTATCATGATTCTCGCCGACCGCCATCGCGGCGACATGTTCAGTGCCCGCGCCAATGGCGAGGCCCTGTACCAGCGCCACGTCGGCAAGCCGCACTCGCCCTGCTGGATCAACGCCAGCACCGCCATGGCCGTCATTTTCTACGAGCAAAACCGGCTCGATGAAGCCCAGAACCTGCTCGAAGAGCTGATTCCCGTGGTGGATTCCGCCTGTGCCACGGAAAATGTGCTCAACGTCTACGTCACCCTAGCTCGCCTGCTGCATCGTAGCGGCCAGCACAACCGCGCCACACGCTTGCTGGGGCAACTGCGCCGCTTGCTAAAACTTGGCAATTACGAATTCTTTGTCAGCCAACTGGACGTGGAGGAACTGCGCCAAGCCATTGCACAGTGCTTGCACGCCAGCGTGGAGCAGATCGCGCTGGACAAAGGCCTTCTGCAGCGCCACGGTGCCGGAAGCTGGGCCGAAGCCGGTCCTTATGACGAAGCCTGGATTTTCGACGGCCTCGCCACCGCGCACTACCTGCGCTATCGTGAACGCTGGACCGATGCCGAGCAGGTTTTGGCGGCTATCTCTGCAACGGTGCACCGTCAGGGCATGCACGCCCGTGCTGCGGTGATCGACGCCAACCAGCTTGTCCTGCGCCATCTGCAAGGCAACGAGGACGCCTTCAAGGGCTTACTGAACCTGATCGAGCAGGTCGGTCTGCAATGCATCACTCGCAGCACCTACGATGAGGCTCCAGGATTGGCCGAGGTGGTGCGCGGCGCCACTGCGACAGGAGCGCTCAATCTGCCCGACATCTATTCCAGCACCTATCGCAGCCTGCTCAACGAGCCCGAAAAGGAAACCACGCGTAATGACTCCCTGCAGCGCCTAACGCTCAAAGAACGCGAGGTACTGGAACTATTGCGGCGCGGCCTGAGCAATAAAGATATCAGTCGCAGGGTCAACATTTCGGTAACCACTACCAAATGGCATTTAAAAAACATTTTTGTGAAATTAGGGGTGTCGCGCCGCACGTCCGCCATGCTAGTAGGGTCGCAACTGCCATTGATGGGTTCCGGCCATGCCTAAGCATCACGGACAGGTGGGACTGTTGCTCATTCTGGGACTGGGTGTCATGGCATTGCCCTTGCTGGTGTTCAAAGATACGGCCCCGGAAACTGTTAGCCCTGTGGCACGCCCGCCCGGGACTGTGTCAACAGCCGCCATTGTTGCGCCTGCCACCCACGCCAAAGCACTGACACTGGAAAATCTGATGGCCGTAGTCCTTCCGGACAACCAGGGCATCAGTGCCACGCTAAAGGTTCGGGTTGCCATGACGGATGGCGGCGAGCTGCAAGGCTCCCTTAGCGTCACAGGCAGTGTGCGCCCAGACCTGAAAACGCAACGCTTTTTCCTGGCTCAACCGACGCTTCAGCTGATGGAAATTCCGGCTCTCCCTCAAGCTGAGCAACCAGAAGTTCAGGCGGCACTGGACAGGGCACTGACACGCTTTTTTCAGGAAAATCCCATCTATGACCCAGCAGGAACCGTTACCAGCAGGGTCTTCCAGATACCGATAGGCGGCGGAAATTGAGGCCCGACGAACTCTCAATTGTGGCATCCACACAGCAAAAAATGATGCCGCCATCGCGATCCGCAAACACAATTCGGATCGAGGCACTGCCCAAACTTTACTCGCCACTCCAAGCTACATCTCATTCCGACTTCAGAAGATGTCGTTAGTATCAAAGGCAAGTTAATTTTGCTGATAGGTGACCAAGGCGCTGACGCGGGTGACCAACTGCCGGAGGTCATACGGTCGGGCGGCAAACCCCTGCCGCTACAGGGCCAGCGCAATGTCATTCTTGACCTTGCTGACTTCGGTGTTCTGCTCGGGCTCGCCGTTGCCTTTCGCGTCAGGAGGTCACCCGGTAGTAGAGCGCTTCAGTGGGAGCACTTTGGTCGAGAATGCAGGACACAGTCATCTAAATGCGCTGCAGCACATCGGCATTTCGAGCTAGAGTCATGAATCCGTTTTCGTTTCATACCACCCGATCCATCATCTGCGAAATTGGCGCCACGCGCCGGCTCGGAGAGATTTGCCGCAAAGCGGGGATTTCCAAGCCTCTCATCGTAACCGATGCAGGCATAAGCCGTCTGGGGCTGCTGGCCCGGATTGAAACCATGCTGCTGGAGGCCAGCCTGATTGTATGCAGCTTTGCAGACGTTGTGGCGGATCCGCCCGAAAGCACCATCATGGCAGCACTGGCTCAGGCCAAAAGTGTCGACGCCGACGGGATTATAGGGTTCGGTGGTGGCAGCTCCCTGGATACCGCCAAGCTAGTGGCTTTAATGGCCGGCTCGGGAGAAAGCCTTGATTCCATTTATGGTATTGACCAGGCCAAGGGAAAGCGCCTACCCCTGATCCTGATACCGACCACTGCCGGCACCGGCTCTGAAGTTACGGCAATCGCCATGGTGACTCGCGACAAACACACCAAAACCGGCGTGATTGCGCCGCAGCTCTACCCGGATTTCGCGGTACTGGATGCAGAGCTGACCCTGGGCCTGCCACCCCGCATTACCGCCGAAACTGGCGTAGATGCCATGGTCCATGCCATCGAGGCCTACACCAGCCTGCACCACAAGAACCCCTATTCCGACATGCTGGCACGGGAAGCCCTGCGCTTATTGTCCCGGAATATTGAAACCGCCACCCATCATGGCGGCCAGGTGCAGGCCCGGCAGGCCATGATGCTGGGAGCCTGCCTGGCCGGGCAGGCTTTTGCCAATGCTCCCGTGGCTGCGGTCCATGCATTGGCCTATCCCCTCGGTGGCCGCTTCCACCTGTCCCATGGGCTGACCAATGCACTTGTACTGGCTCCAGTCCTGCGATTCAACGCTCCCATAGCAATGACTGCCTATGCCGAGCTTGCCGATATCGTTGTACCAATCAAGAATCACCGACGTACGCGATATGAGGCCTGCAATCAGCTAATTGCCTATTTTGAGGGATTGCTGCCCCTACTGGGTCTTCCACGGCGCCTGAGTGAAGTAGGGGTCACTGCAGCAGACTTGGAAATGCTGGCGTCTGAAGCGATGAAACAACAGCGTCTGCTGGTCAACAACCCACGGCCTGTCAGATACGACGATGCGCTGGCGATCTACATGGCGGCCTTTTGGCGCCCCCATTCCTGACCCCGACCAACAAACACCGATTTGGAAACTGACCATGAAGCTTATGACACCGGATTTGCTCAGAAGTCTGGTCTACATAAGCGGTGCGTGGGTGAATGCAGACGATAGAGGTACAACCTGAACAAGACACTGCAACAGATCATACGGAGTGAAGACATGCTGCCAGACTCTCAGTAAGGCGCCTTACCGTCCACCCCATCACTACTACGCGCCGACTTGTCCAACTCATCCTTCACCTGCGGCGGCATATATTTTTCATCATGCTTGGCCAATATCTGGTCGGCCTGCACCACGCCGCCTACATAGCGGCCGGTGGCAATAACACCCTGCCCTTCGCGGAACAGGTCGGGCAAGATACCGGTATAAGTCACATCCACCTGGTTTTTGAAATCCGACAGGGTGAAGCGTATCGCCAGCGAATTCGGCGAACGTTTGAGCGAGCCCTGCACTACCATACCGCCGGCCTGGATACGTTCGCCTTCCGGTGCTTCGTGGCTGACCAGTTGAGTTGGCGTGTAAAAAAGATTGATGTTCTGGCGCAGGGCATAGGTGGCCAGACCGACCGCCGTGCCAACGCCGGCTAGCAGCACCAGAATAATGATCAGACGCTTTTTCCGCTTGGGATTCATACCACTACTCAATTCAGATAAAACAAAAATCCTTAACTCTCATCGTCCTCGGCAGCGCGACGCAGCGCCGCCGCCTGCTCGCGCAGCAATTGCTGCCGCCGGAACAACGGTTGCAGCACATTCCACAGCACAACCAGGGTCGTAACGCCGTAGGCGCTCCACACATAGGGCCCGTGCTTGCCCATGGCCAGAAAGGCGGCAACGCTGTCAAACGCCATGCCCGACCTCCGCCGCTACCAGTTCCCGCACCCATTTGGCCCGGCGCTCGCGGTGCAGGATTTCGTTGCGCGTGCGCATGATGACAGTGGCCGCAAACAGGGCATAAAAACCAAAGAGCATCACCACCAGCGGCAGCCACATGGCGGGCGGCATATTGGGTTTTGATGTGAGCGTGAAGGTGGAGCCCTGATGCAGGGTATTCCACCACACCACCGAATAATGAATGATGGGCAGGTTGACCACGCCGACAATCGACAATATGGCCGCCGCCTTGCCGCCGCTGGCGGCGCTGTCATAAGCCGAATACAGGGCCAGCACGCCCATGTAGAGAAAGAGCAGGATAAGCATGGAGGTCAGCCGCGCGTCCCACACCCAGTAAGTGCCCCAGGTGGGCTTGCCCCAGACCGCGCCGGTAAAAAGGCTGAGAAAGCAAAACCAGGCGCCGATGGCCGCCACCGAGCGCGCCACCATTTCCGCCGTTTTCACCTTCCACACCAGTGAAATAACGCCGCAGGCGGCCATGATGAGGTAGCCATTCATGGCGATAAACGCCGCCGGCACATGAATGAACATGATGCGGTAGCTATTGCCCTGCTGGTAATCAGGCGGCGCAAACGCGAGGCCCCAGACCGTGCCCACGCTGATCAGGATGATGGCGAACGCCCAGAACACCGGCAGCCAGCGCCCGCTGATGTCGTAAAAGTGCTTGGGGCTGACCGTGCGCTGAAAGTAGTCCCAGGCTGTCTTGATCCAGGCCATATCAGCCCTCCTCCGCAAGTCTCAGGGCCGCTGCCACGGCAAACGGTGTCAGCGTGAGCGCCAGCACCAGAAAAGCCGCGAGCAGCGCCAGATAGCCACCCACCGGCAGGCCAATACGCGCCGCCTGCACCGCCCCGGTAGCAAAGATCAGCACCGGAATATGCAGGGGCAAACTCAGCAAGGGCAGGAGCACACCGCCCCTACGCAGGGCCACCGTCAGGGCCGCGCCAATGGCGCTGACCAGACTCAGCACCGGCGTGCCCAGCAACAGGGTAAGGAACAACACACCCATGCTGTGGGCATCAAGATACAGCATAAGCCCGGCCACCGGGCTGAGCAGGGTCAGACAAAAACCGGTTTGCAGCCAGTGCGCCAGCACCTTGCCCAGCACCACCAGCGGCAGCGGCGCCGGCGCCAGCAGCAATTGCTCAAGTGAGCCGTCTTCCAGATCCTGCCGGAACAGGCTGTCCATGGACAGCAGTACCGCCAGCAGGGCCGCAATCCAGACGATGCCGGCGGCCATTTGCGCCAGCTGCTTCGGGTCCGGGCTGATGGCAAGTGGAAACAGGGCCACCACCATCAGGAAAAAGCTCAGCGGGTTCAGCCAGTCGCCGCCACCGCGCAGGGCCAGGCGCAGGTCTCGCGCCACCAGCGCCCATACCGCCTTCAAGCTGCACGCCCCGGGCGATAAGCCGCCACATCCAGACTATGCAGGGGAAACTGCGGGGTAAACTCATGGTGCGTGGTCAGCAGGATCATGCCGCCGCCCGCCAGATGCTCGCCCAGCCAGCCCTCCAGCTCACCCACCCCGCCCCGGTCGATGGCGGTAAAGGGCTCGTCGAGTATCCACAGGGGTGTGCCCTCCACAAACAGGCGGGCCAGCGCGGCGCGGCGCTTCTGGCCGGCTGACAGCCGCCCTACCAACACCTCTTCATAGCCATACAGCCCGACTTTTTTAAGTGCGGCCCATAGAACAGCTTCAACGACAGGCAGGCCGCGCAAGCGGCAGAGAAAGCGCAGGTTTTCCAGCGGACTCAGGCCCGGCTTGAGCCCACCAAGGTGGCCGATAAAGCTCAGGCTGCCGAGGTAAGCAGCATAGTCCTGCTCTACCGGCTGACCCTGCCAGAGCACCTGCCCGCTGGCAGGCCGGCTTAGCCCAGCCACCATATTGAGCAGCGTGGTCTTGCCAACGCCGTTGCGCCCAGTGATTTGCAGCATATGCCCCGGCTCCAGACGAAAGTCCAGCCCGGTGAACAAGACGCGGTCGTCGCGGCTGGCTTCCAGTTGGCGGGCTTCCAAAAGCTTCATGCTGTTTCAATGAAAATCGTAATAAAGGTTTGCAACATCATGGCCTCCATTTTTGCTGCAATAGTGGACTACATTTCATGCGTTAATTTACAGTCCACTCAGAAAGGCATGGGGCAAGCTGAATTGTCCCGCGTGCCACTTAAGAAGCTATGACCTAGCCTCGTACCAAATTTTGGGGACGCGGCCTGCATAATAAAATCATCAATTAAAACCATTTCTGGAGATGCAAGCCCTCTCACGCCGACACGCATGTTCGCGCTCTAAGGTGCTTCACTTTTTAGCTGGTATTAACCCGGCAACTGACAATATCTGCTAAGCCGCATAAGCAATGTATTCGTTCTCAAAGTATTTTCTGACGCGCGCTGGTTTCCTCTGCAGCATGCGCATGTGTTCCGATGTTTTCTTCTCGAGTTGCGCTTTGCTACGGGCCGGCTTGCCGCTGTGAACACCTTGCTTTAGGTCGCAGTTCAAGTATTCATCCGGATTCAACTCTGGCGAATACGCTGGCAGGTAAAACACCTCAATCATCTTTTTGTGCTCCTCAAGCCATTCCTTTACCGGCTTGGCATGATGCACCTTGAGGTTATCCATTATCACAATAACCTTGCGCTTTGCCTCTTTGGTCAAACGCCACAGAAAATCAATCAGGATGTCAGCGTTCATTGTGCCGTCGAAGATACGGAAGCGAACCTTGCCCTGATTGGTGACCGCTGAAATCATATTGATGGATTCGCGCTTGGCATTGAGGTGAATGACCGGAGTCTTCCCTTTGGGCGCATATCCGCGCTCATTCTGGCAGTCGTTGCGCAGACCCGTCTCGTCGGTCCAGTAAATCTCGGCATCTTCCTGTTTCGCCTGAGCCTGAATGGCAGGATATCTCTCCTGCAACCACGCTTGAACTTCGGGAGCGCGCTGCTCATAGGCGCGCTTCTGTGGCTTCTGGGGCGTCATTCCCCAGCGCTTGAGGTATTCGCCAACAGAGCGTATTGCCACATCCACCTGACATTGCTCCTTGATCAGTTCCTGAACCGCCTGCCGCGTCCACAAGGCATACTGCATCTTCAACTGGTCAGGAGTCTTGTCAATAATCAGGGACTTGATCATTTTTTCATTGTCAGCTGACAAAAGGCGCGCCTCGCCCAGCTTGCGCCCACCCCGATTTACAGCCATTTCGTTCTTGTTGAGCTTTAACCAACGACCTACTGTGTCCGCGTGAACTCCTACAATTTCGCCAATCTCGGCCCTGGTCATTCCGCGTTTTCGTAGCAGGTGCGCCTGCCGGCGCTTCTCCTCAAGAACCTCAGCTGATAGTTTGCGTGCGTCAATTTTTTCTTCCATGCGCGCAGTATATCAGATAATCTCAATTGCCGGGTTAATAATACGACAAGAGCCAAAAGCTGAACAATTCTATGCATTTCCCAGCGAAGCTGAGTGGTTGTTCAGAGGTTCCCTAGATATCCGGCTGTTATTAACCCGGCAACTGACAACATCTGCTATGCGGCATAAGCAATATACTCGTTCTCGAAATATTTCCTGATGCGCGCCGGCTTTCTCTGAAGCATGCGCATGTGCTCGGAGGTTTTCTTCTCAAGCTGCTCTTTGCTTCGGGCCGGTTTTCCGCTGTGCACGCCTTGCTTGAGATCACAGTTTAAGTACTCGTCTGGATTCAACTCTGGCGAATACGCCGGAAGGTAGAACACTTCAATCATTTTCTTGTGTTCTTCCAACCACTCTTTAACCGGCTTGGCATGATGAACCTTGAGGTTATCCATGATTACGATAACCTTGCGCTTGGCCTCTTTAGTCAGGCGCCAAAGAAAATCAATCAGGATGTCGGCATTCATCGTGCCATCATAGATGCGAAATCGAACCTTGCCCTGGTTGGTAACCGCTGAAATCATGTTGATGGATGCGCGCTTGGCATTGAGGTGAATGACTGGCGTCTTCCCTTTGGGCGCGTATCCACGCTCATTCTGGCAGTCATTGCGGAGGCCGGTCTCGTCAGCCCAGTAAATCTCGGCGTCTTCCTGCTTCGCCTGAGCCTGAATGGCCGGATATCTTTCTCGCAACCATGCCTGCACTTCTGGGGCGCGCTGCTCATGGGCGCGTTTCTGCGGCTTCTGGGGTGTCATACCCCAGCGCTTCAGGTACTCCCCCACAGAGCGTATGGCCAGTTGCACCTTACAACGCTCCTTGATCAATTCCTGAACCGCTTGGCGTGTCCACAGGGCATACTGCATCTTCAACTGGTCGGGCGTCTTGTCAACAATCAGGGCTTTGATCATTTTTTCATCGTCGGCCGAAAGCAACCGCGCCTCACCCAACTTGCGCCCGCCCCGATTTACAGCTATTTCGTTCTTGTTGAGTTTTAACCAGCGACCTACCGTGTCCGCGTGAACCCCTACAATTTCGCCAATTTCAGCCCTTGTCATTCCGCGTTTTCGAAGCAGGTGCGCTTGACGGCGCTTCTCCTCAAGAACCTCCGCTGATAGTTTTCGTGCATCAATTTTTTCTTCCATGAGCACATTATATCAGATAATCTTAATTGCCGGGTTAATACCAGCATCAGTTCACTATTCCTCGCCGCTGGAACACTCTGTATTGGATGGATTCACACCACAACGGACACGCTTGAGAATATTCAGCATACGCTTGTCATAATAGCCGTTCTTGGCGAGGTAGGCACGTCCTTCGCGGAAAAATCGACTATACTCGTCACGCTCAGCCGTCGTCATGTAGATCCAGTAGCGCTGCTCCACCCCATTTTCCATATTTCGCACGACACCAAAGGCATGAGCCTGTTGCTGGGCCACAAATTCGCGGCTGTGGATACCAAAGTCGGGTGGAAACCTGTCTTGCCGGGCCACCAATTGCATGGTTAGCTGGCTAACGGGTCGCCGGATGATTCCCCCTTTATCACCAATGCCCTTATACAGTTCAAAACTCTTGTAGACGAGGATGGGCGCGATGGCGACATCGACGGTGCCGTTATTAAACTTGCCGGCAAAATTCGTGGTATCGCAGGCTACAGGTATGGAGCCAAACCGATCCGCCAGGATGGACTCCGTCTTGTCCCAGCCCATCACCGCGATCTTCTTGTTGACAAACTTGGCGACAGTGTTGATCTGCCGGTCGTGCACGAAGTGATAAGTAGCACCTATCGGCAGTATACCCACTACTTCATACTGACCACTGGTCATAAACCGAGACAGCTTTGGCGACTGCATCACGCTCAATACTGTCCGCATCTCGGCATAATCCTCAATGGCCCCCGGCGCATCCAGTGTGCCGGTAAACTCATTGAACAATCGCGCCCGCAGGCCGATCATATTTGTGATATCACACTGGCCAGCCTTGAAATCCTCGGCTGCCAACGTGTCATTAACATAAGGATCAAGTTTCAACTCAACCCCCCAACGTTTCGCCTCAAGCTGATAGTCCTTGGCCAAGGAGTAATAATCGCCGGATGTGCCTAGTGGATCATAGACACAGTAGCGCAATACATCGGCAAAGGCAGGGCGGCCCAGTACCAATACGAGTGCCAGGAGAATGGTTTGGACAGAAAAACGAGGACGAGAAAATATGGAGTTGAGTATCATGATAACTCATCCTATTCGATGTGGACCCAAAAAAGCCAAGCCTTCTTGGGCCCTGCTGGGGGTGTTGACATCACTGCTGTGATTTCCTCTAGTCTCCTCTCGTTTAACACCTGCAAACGCCTCCATAATCAAAAAAACCCCCGGCTTGCACCGGGGGATAAGATCCCGCGCCACCTCATTGGCGCGGGCAAGGATGCTACATTTATTTCGTTAGTGAATATTCCACCTCCCCGGAGATATCGCCTGCACCGGCTGCACACCAAGGGTGCGGCGCTGCCGGCATGCCAATGGGGGCTGACGAACCCATTTCATTCACGCCGTAATTGGCGCGCATACGCTGATAGTCCCAGTAGTAGTTCGCGGTGTCGAAGGACGGTATGGTGAAGTACTGGTGGCGCTGGATAAACAGATTGCGTTGTGCGCCGTCGTCCAGCGGCATGGAGGTCGGCCAGTTCGAAGCGGACACCGGCACCCGGAATGCGTCGCCCTTACGGTTGTAATCCGGCGCCGGTGTTGGCTGGTCCGGAGTGCCCGGCACCGGCCGTACCGGCGCATGCAGTGTGTAGTACTGGTTGTAGAGCGTGGTACCAACCGTGCAGCGATCAGGATTCACCAGATCCTCCAGATTGCGCACATGGCCATCGGAGAGCAGGCCGCGTGACTCCACAAAATACAGATCATGCAGGAAAGTCACACGGATCGACTGCGCCTGCTGCTGGTACTTGGTGGGCTCAAAGAAGCGACCGACCTGATTCAGCGGAATCATGCGCTCGTTGGTATTGGCACCCAAGGAATCGGTATGACACGAGCCGCAGTCGCGATTGAACGCCGTTGCACCGGTATTCACTGCCGCCAGCACGCCTGGATACGACTTCCAGCCCGACTGCACAAACTGTCCCTCAGTCAGGCTGGCGTTGCCAGTCTGCGTCGCCAGCAAGCCATTGGCCTTGAGCCAACGATACATTCCGACATTCACCAGATCGCCGTCATTCTGGTTCAAGGTCGACATGTAGGCGGTCAGCGCTTTGAGATCGTTGGCGTCCATGGAGCCCATGGAGCCATCCGGCTCTTCCGAGTGAATGTAAGAGCCCTCGAAACCGACATAACTCTCCGTATGTGAGAGCGAGCGCCGGATTGGCATATAGTTGGTGACGTTGGGGATGGCGATGGGCGAGAACTGATAGTCGTTGTCGGCGGTCAGGGTGCCTGTACCATTGTTGCGGATCATGGTGGCCTCACCCGCACCCGCTGGCGCGTAGTAAAGCAGTTCGGTCTTGTCCACCAAGGCCGAGCCGGGAGCCCAGCTCGGTCCGTTTTCCGTGGTGGCGATACCTTGCATGTTGGCCGTGGTCGGCAGCGGATTGGTGCCGAGCACCGACCACTTGAGCGACCAGTTCGGATTCGGCAGACCGGGGATTACCGATGTGACCGTCGTCGTCGGGGTCTTCTGGTAGCTGACGCGATAACCGTGACAGGAAGCGCAGTTAAAGCCTATCCAGCTGCCCGAACCCAGCGTGGGGCTGCTGGACTGCGCCGCACGCCAGCCGGCCCAGCCGGAATTGCTGGTAGTGCCGGTGGTGAGCTGTGGTGTGAGCAGCAGAAAGCCGGGCGTGGGATTGATCATGGGGTAGGGATTGAAGGTGACGTTATTGATCGCCTCCGCTGGCACCTGGCCGGCAGTGGTCAGGTTGGCACCGAACAGAGTGGCCGGGTTGGCGGCCAGGCCGGTGATGGGGTCGGTGGCTTTGCCGCCCAGTATTGAAACCCAATCCAGGCCGACCGTCTTGTGCGACAGTCCGAGGTTGTAATCATAGGACCAGAAAATGGAGCGGCCCAGAGTCACCATGCTACTGAATGCACTGTTCGACACAGTCACATTGATCGGCACGATGGCCTTTACGTTGTTCGACAACTGCGAAACGGTATCGCAGGTCTGCACAAACGTAGTGTCGGTGATACGCTGGGTCGTCGGGTTGATCACCAGATGCGGCTGGCCGGGCTTGGTCAGCGACATGTTGTAGCCGATGCGCTTCTGCACTTGCAGCTGCAGGGGCCCGGCGCTGGCGTGTTCGGGCACCGTGAACACCACCTGGCTATCGGTCCAGGAAACGATGTCCGACGGCCAAGTGCTGTCGACCACCTTGGTTTCGTAATTCACCTCCGAGATCAGATCCAGTTGCTGCTGATACATGCTGAGACCGGTTTCCAGCGCGCGGGCGTTGCCGACCATGACCTTGCTGAAGTCGACGTTGGGGCCGGCGCCGAAGCCGCTGCCGATCAAGGTAATCGTGTCGCCCGGGTGCAGGGTAGGCACGGCCGTGGAGCCGGTGGTCCAAGCCACGGTACCGTTGACCAGCAGCTTCGTCGCCACCGGCGTCGGGAAGCTGAGGGCCGAGAGGGCGCGTTGCGCCTCCAGGGCGGTATTGAGCGTGGTGCAGACTGTAGCCTGCTGGGGAAAGGCAGGCGATGCCTGCGCCAGTCCCGCCGTTATTAGTAGCGGTAATGCAAGCGCCGCTCCCCTGAGCATTTTTTTCATTATTGTAACCTCCTGGTTGCCTGTAGCTCCGGCCGGTTTGGGGCGGTTCCGGGCAGTGCAATGTTGCCAAGGCCAGATTGAGATTACGCCCCCTCTTTGGCAGGGGCCTTCTTGTACGCCAGTACCATTATGGTACGATCATTTCAAGCCACGATGAAGTTGGGGACTGTGCGGCGGCTTGGTTGAGGACTCGGCTCACAATTTGAGCCCGGTTTAAGCGGACTTAGAACCCATTGCTTAGCTGGGCGTCAACAGGCGCGAACAGGGGCGAGGAATCGGAATTCTGAGGCAGCCAATTGACATCAACCGTTCGCTCTTGAGTTGACTAGGCGCCCCCAGCGAAACACGGCTACAGCTGCCGGTTTTCCAATAAAAAGAACCTATCCACCAAGAACACCGGCACTTACCCGGTAGGGATTCCGCCATGTCAATGATCGCCACCAGCGACACCCACTCCCCCCGGCGCCTGCCCCGCCCTGGCCTGTTGGCCCTGCTCGACCACAGCCGCGACTTCAGCCTGACCTTGTTGCAGGCCAGCGCCGGTTCCGGCAAGACCACCCTGCTCAAGCAATGGCAGCAACGCCTGGATGCGCCCCTGGCCAGTCTAAGCCTGAGCCGCCGCGACCAGGAGCCGGCGCGATTCTTCCGTCGCCTGGGCGAGGCCTTACGCGCGGTGGTGCCGGGCATCGACAGCGCCGCCTATACCAACCTGAGCGCGGCCATCGACTTGCCGGCGGAAGCGGTGACGGAGTCCTTGCTGGAGGCACTGGTGGGTGTGCGGGGCGAGCTGTTCATCCTCATCGACGACTTCCACCATGCCGGCCATGCGCTGATCCAGACCACCCTGGCCCTGCTGCTGGAGCAGCTGCCGCCACAGGTGCACTTCATCATCAGCAGCCGCTGCCATCCGGGCTTCTCCCTGAGCCGGCTGAAGCTGGAAGACCGCCTGCTGCTGATCGACGGCCACGACCTGCGCCTGAATGCGCGCGAGTTGGGCCAGCTGGGTGCGGAGCTTGGACTACCAGCACTGGCTGCGGCGGACGTCGAACATCTACTGCGGGTTACCCAAGGCTGGGTGGCGGGCACCAAATTGGCCCTACTGGCGCACGGCGGGCGTGACCACCTGACTCCAATAGGGCCGAACGGCAGCCAGCCGGAGATCGTCGACTATTTCGCTCAGGCGGTGCTTGTCGACCTACCCGAGTCCTTGCGGCATTTCTTGCTCCACAGCGCCATATTTGAAAGCTTCGACGCCAACCTCTGTACCCAGGTGCTTCAGCTCCCCCACTCCGCCGAGCTGCTAGAACAAGCCCTGCGTCAGGGTCTGTTCATTCACGCCGAGGAAGACGGAAATGGCGGTTACCGCTACCACCCGCTATTCCAGAATTTCCTGCAGGGTTGCCTGCGTCGCGAGCAGCCGGAACTACTTGACCAACTGCACGCGCGCGCCGCCGATCATTTCCTGGCTAGCGGTGACGAGGAAACGGCGCTGCACCACGCCCGGCAAAGCCAGCGCCCTGACCTGGTGATCACATTGCTGCGGCAATGCGGCGAGCGCTGGATGCGCCAGGGCAAGTTCACGGAGATTATTCGCACCCTGGAGCCGGTGCCAGAGCCGGTGCTGCACCAGGACCCCGGCCTGTTCCTGCCGCTGGCGGGGGCGCTGATCCTGTCGCGGCGCTTCAACCAGGCGCGCTACCACTTGGGTGCAATCAGCGACGGTGGCGGCATGACCAGCGCGACGCCGGCCGAGCAGGCACAGTTGGCCTTCATGGAGGAAATGCTGCAACTGTTCCAGCACGACTCGGAGTTCTGGGCTGCCTTTGCCCGTGGCTGCGTCGAGGTCACACCGCACCACGATATCCGCGCCTTTTC
>Ga0302270_10003810_pt1 | contig 14239 bp, 6 predicted proteins | sample III_Bog_E2_3_FD_198773 | JGI IMG/M metagenome (GOLD analysis project Ga0302270, IMG submission 198773) | Peat permafrost microbial communities from Stordalen Mire near Abisko, Sweden - III_Bog_E2_3 | ecosystem: Environmental > Terrestrial > Soil > Wetlands > Peat | place: Sweden: Abisko... | reverse complement strand
GCGACATTCAACGAGACAATGACTCTGGGAACGATCACCAATCCAACTACGTTTACAGTGATAGGACCGGGCGGACCCATTGCAGGTTCAGTGACGTACTCTGGTTTGGTTGCAACGTTTACGCCTGCAGTCAAACTGGCCAACAACGCCCTCTATACTGCGACGATATCGACCGGCGCACAGAGTCTGGCGGGCACTCCGCTGGCAAACAACTACGTGTGGACCTTTACGACCATAACCCCGGCTCCGTCGGTTGTGTCTGTGAGCCCTGCGACTGGTGCGACGAATGTGCCCATCGCGCAGGTACTTAACGCAACGTTTAGCGAGGCTATGAACTCCTCCAACTTGACCGGCACGACCGGCGCGGCAACTTTCACGGTTGCTGATCCTAGTGGCGCACTAGTGGGTGGAACAGTTAACTACTCTGGGCTAGTATCGACCTTTACACCAACAAACAACTTTGCCAACAATACGGTGTATACGGCCACTATCACAACAAACGCTACTTCGGTTGCCGGCACACCGCTTGCTACCAACTACGTTTGGACATTCACAACCATCATTCCGACGCCGGTGGTGATCTCGACGGTACCTGTGAACACAGCCACTGGCGTGCCGGTCAACCAGGTGCTGAGCGCAACCTTCAATGAGACGATCAACTGCGCGAAGCTTCCCTTTACCGCGTTTACTGTTGTTGCGGCTCCTGGCGCCACCTCAGTAGCCGGTACAATTGCTTGCTCGGGCGCGGTTATCACTTTCACGCCGGCAACTTATCTGGCCTTTAACACTGTCTTAACGGCTACGGTCACCACAGGAGTTCAGGATCTGGCGGGTACTCCGCTGGCGGCCAACTACGGGTGGAGCTTCAGAACAGTTCCTGCTCCGACGTTGCCGGCAGTGATCTCCACTGTGCCAGTGAATGGGGCTACGGGTGTGCCCATCAACCAGGCCTTGAGCGCAACCTTCAGCGAGGCAATGAATCCGAATACGATCAACGGGATCGGGGCAAGCTTCACGCTGCAGGCGACAGCTGGGGGTAGCGTTGCAGGAGTAGTTACCTATACTGCGGCTGGCTCGATTGCAACCTTCACTCCTTCGGCCAATCTAGCCCCAACCACCGAATACACAGCAACAATCACTACGGTAGCCCAAGACTTGGCAGGGGATTCACTGGCCACCAGCTACGTCTGGACCTTTACGACGGCAGCCGCTCCAGCAGCTGTTCCGCCGACAGTAATCTTAACCACACCGTCAGGACTAGCGACGGGCGTGCCTTTCAATCAGATTGTCAGCGCAACCTTCAGCACGCCAATGGATCCAAGGACATTCGTTCCGGCAACCTTTACGTTGACCGGTCCTGGGGCCACGGTTGTACCGGGTCTGGCTGTATACGCAGCCATCGGAAATACCCTAACGTTTACGCCGACAAACAATCTGGCGGCCGACACAACGTTCACGGCTACCATCACGACCGCCGCTGAAAATCTGGCCGAGACGCCACTCGCTACCAACTATGTATGGACCTTCACCACAGGCTCGACTCCAGCCGTCATTCCGCCAGAGTTGGTTTCGACGGTTCCTGCAAACGCAAGCGTGAGTATTCCTCTCACGCAGACGGTGATCGCCACATTCAGCGAACCAATCAACCCGCTGACGATCACGAACTCAACCTTCACACTTGCGGGTCCAGGCGGAGCAACTGTGGGAGGAACCTTCTCTTACAATGCGATCAACTCCATTGTGACCTTCACACCAAAGCTCCAACTGGCCGCCAGCACCACCTACATCGCAACGATCGGCAGTGGAGTAACGGACATGGCCGGTAACTCGCTTGGCAACACGGGCGTTCCGAATCCTTGGAGCTTCACAACCGGAGCGGCTCCGGTTACACCGCCGGTCGTGCTTGGACCAACCATCGCGTTGTTTGGCGGCTTTGGTGGCGGTGCAGGTATGACCAACCAGGGAACTTCAACCGTAATCAATGGAGACATCGGAACCACAGGTGCTTCCACTACGATGACCGGCTTCTACGATGAGAGTGTTGCTGCCGTTGCCGGTGTCTATCCGTGCTCGTATACGGTAACGCCGAGCAATCTGGGCCTGGTGAATGGGACGATCGACACTGCTCCTCCTCCTCCATCCGGTGCCTGCCCAAGTGAGGGAACGGCGACGACAATGGCCATCGCAACCCAGGCAGCGTTGGAAGCGCAGACCGCATACACAACGCTGCAGAATCTTCCTGTGGGCATCACGCTGGCCACCAACGAACTTGGCAATCGAGTTCTGGCGCCCGGCACTTACACATCTACGAGCTTCTACCAGATTACCTCTGGTCCTCTGACGCTGGATGCACAGGGAGATGCGAATGCGTACTGGATCTTCCAGATGGGTTCGTATCTAACGGTAGGCACTCCTACTGCATCTGAAAGCGTGATCCTGATCAACGGAGCTCAGGCCAGCCATGTCTTCTGGCAGGTTGGCGGGCTTCCAGGTGCTGTCATCAACTACGGTGGTGGTGGGACGATGGTGGGAACCATCATCTCCTTGCCAGGGATCACGGTTTCAAGCCCCGGCGTTGCCGCAGTAACGACGATCAACGGCAGAGTACTAGCTCTAACTGCATCGACAACAATTGTAAACACAGTAATCAACATGCCATAACGTCTGGGTGAAGGCCACTCCTTCTTGGGGTGGCCTTCACCAGACGCCTGCAGTGTGATGCCAGGCACGTTCGATATGTGTAAGTTATGAGACCGGCGATGAAATTCCAGATGATTGCGATACGCAGTTGAGGAGACGACAATGACTTTAAGTGCAAGGATGATTGCCATAGCGGTGTTTGCCGTTTTCTTAATACCTGCGTTGACTCTCAATGCGGAGGGGCCTGCGATGCCTTCGGTCGGAGACGGTGCACTGGGTTCGAGTGCGGGTGATCCGATCGTGTCGATCTTCGACGTTCAGGCGTGGAAGCCATCGATGGCGGCAGCGATGCCGTATTCTGGGGGGCGAAATTGGGGCATTCCCAAGTTTGAACTGTTCGTGGGTTATTCGTATCTACGCGCAGTGCCTTCGTATACAGCTGATAACCGTCTGGTCTGGCTCCATGGCGGCAGTACCTCTCTTGCCTACAATCTGAGCCGCTGGATAAGTGTGGTCGGTGACTTTGGCGCCCACACGAATTCGGAGGTGCGCTTCTCGGGGGGGTATACAGGTACCGTCGATGTAGACAACTCCAACGTTGCAGTTATGACGTACCTTCTTGGCCCACGAGTATCGTTTTGGAAGCACGGCAGGGTCAGCCCATTTGCTCAGGCTCTATTTGGCGGCGTCCATGCGAACCAAGTAAACCTGAAGGGTTGCACGGTCAACTGCACGGTGCTTCCTTCTCAAGACTCGTTTGCGATGACAGCAGGCGGCGGTCTGGATCTGAGGGTTCATCGCCATTTCGCTATTCGCTTGATTCAGGGTGAATACCTGATGACGAGATTTACGAGTTATACCACTGGTGCATCCGGCACGCAGAATGACTTGCGTCTCTCCTCTGGAATTGTTTTCCGCTTCGGAGGAAGAAGTGCACCATCTCTGCCTGCACCGCAACCATTGGAATACTCCTGCTCGGTCAATCCGACTTCTGTCTTCTCCGGTGATCCGATCGCGGTGTCCGGTACGGCTGTGAATCTCGACCCGGTAAAGACCGCTGTCTATACGTGGTTTGCAGATGGCGGAAGAGTGGCTGGAACTTCGGACAGGGCGAGTATTGATACGAGTGGCGCTGTTCCAGGATCGTACACGCTGAAGGGGCACGTGTCGCAGGGCGACAAGGCGAGCCAGAATGCAGATTGTACAGCTCCGTATGCAGTGAATGCATTTATGCCGCCATCTTTAACTTGCTCAGCAAATCCGTCCACCGTTGTCTCGGGCGATCCATCCACGATCACTGCTGTCGGCGTAAGTCCACAGAATTGGCCCTTGATTTATAGCTACAGCGCAACCTCCGGTTCGGTCAACGGAAGTGGGACAACAGCTGTTCTCTCGACGGGTGGCGCAGCGGTTGGAACCATCGTCGTGACCTGCAGTGTTGCCGATGGCAAGGGGCAGGGTGCATCGGCTAAGACGACGGTATCGGTGGTAGCTCCAGTGGCGGCGCCCAAGCCGTTGACCAGCGAATTGTGCAGCATTCACTTCGATAGAGATTCGCGCCGTCCATGGAGAGTGGATAACGAGGCCAAGGCCTGCCTGGACGATATCGCGCTCAGTTTGCAGCACGACCCCAATGCGAGTCTTGCAATTGTTGGAAATGCTACCAGCACGGAGAAGGATAGCAAGAAGCTGGCTGCGGATCGTGTAGCGAATACTAAGGCATACTTGGTGAGCGAGAAGGGGATCGATGCGTCGCGGATTACGACTTATACCGGCTCGGAGGATGAAAGAAAGGTAACCTCCACGCTCATTCCGGCGGAAGCAGTGATGGATACCACGGGCAAGACGCGCGTCGAGTAAGACACGCTCAGGATTGATGCGGGGTGAAGGCAAAGCTTTCGAACGGCCTTCACCCAAGCGTCTCCTGCATAGGTTAGTGATTACATTTGGAAGTTCGATCTGACCTCAGGTCCCCCTTGTGCGCTGGGTCGAGTTGTGCAAAATGAAGCAGTCGCCAAGATGCTATTTCTGCAACGATGCAAATAATAGCGTGTGATTTAGGTATGCCCAAACCGTATGTCTCATCCAGTAAGCAATAGTAACCACAACACAGCTGCTTCGCGAAAGAAACAGGCGATATGGACATGAAATCTATCCTGGGCCGCAGGGTGCGGTTGGCGTTCGGGCTTGCTCTATTGACCCTTTTGGTGATGGGGGTGTTGTCCTATCGCTGGATGGTTGTCTCCGATGAAAGCGACAATTGGGTTCGGCATTCTCAGGATGTTCTGGCGAAAATCCAAGATTTGTCCCTTGCCATGGAGAGTATCGAATCGGCGAGCCGTGGGTTCGTTTTGACGGGCAAGGATTCCGATCTGGACGCTTACCGTGCCAACGTAGCGAGGGTAGCGCAGGATCAGGCGGCAATTCGCATGCTTACGGCGGACAATTCCGTACAGCAGATTCATTTTCCCGATCTTGAAGTGTTGGCGGCGGAGAGAATTCAGCACGCGGATATGCTCATCAATCTGCGACGGAACGAGGGACAGGAGATCGCAGCGGCTGCCTTTGAAAACTCGCCGGACGAGCGGGATACTGAGTTCCAGACACTGATTGGCATACTGCAGAATGAGGAAGTTCGCTTGCGGATGCAGCGAGTGGCCACCACGAAGCTGTACGTGAGCCAGACAAAGACAATTCTCTTCTTCGGAAGCCTGATGGGGCTATTGATCGTGGCCGCCGCGGCCTGGATCGCAGTGAGGGATAGTTCCACGCGTGAAACTGCAGAAGCCCGGTATCGCGGACTACTTGAGGCTGCTCCCGATGGAATGGTGGTGGTAGACCAGAGCGGTTCGATCGTCCTGTTGAATGCTCAGGCGGAGAAACAGTTCGGATACCGCCGCGATGAGTTACTTGGCCAGAAGGTGACCAACATTATTCCGAAGGGCTTTGCCGAGCGGCTGATCGCCGACGGAACCCGGACTGCGGCAGAAGCTCTGGCGCAACAGATAGGTACCGGGATTGAGCTCAACGCGCTGCGCAAGGATGGAAGCGAATTCCCCATCGAAATCATGCTCAGCCCACTGGAAAATGCCGAGGGCATTCTGGTGACGGCGGCCATCCGCAATATTACCGTGCGCAAGGATGCGGAAAGGCATCTGGCTCAGATGGAAGCCCGATACCGTGGGCTGATGGAAGCTGCTCCCGATGGGATGGTGGTGGTCAATAAGGACGGAGAGATTGTCCTGTTGAATGCTCAGGCGGAGAAACAGTTTGGATACCGCCGCGATGAGTTACTTGGCCAGAAAGTGACCAACATTATTCCGAAGGGATTCGCCGAGCGGCTGATCGCCGACGGAACCCGGACCGCGGCAGAAGCTCTGGCGCAACAGATTGGCACCGGGATTGAGCTCAACGCGCTTCGCAAAGATGGAAGCGAGTTCCCCATCGAAATCATGCTCAGCCCACTGGAAAACGCCGAGGGCATTCTGGTGACGGCGGCCATTCGCAATATTACCGTGCGCAAGGATGCGGAAAGGCATCTGGCGCAGATGGAATCCCGATACCGTGGGCTGATGGAAGCTGCTCCCGATGGGATGGTGGTGGTCAATCAGAATGGAGAAATCGTCTTGTTGAATGTTCAGGCGGAGAAGCAGTTTGGATATTGCCGCGATGAGCTTCTGGGCCAAAAAGTGACGAATATCATTCCGGAGGGCTTTGCGGAGCGGTTGATCGCCGACGCTCTTCGCACCACGGCAGAAGCATTGGCGCAGCAGATCGGGACAGGGATTGAACTCCATGGGCGGCGTAGGGATGGAACCCCGTTTCCCATCGAGATCATGCTAAGTCCGCTGGAAAGCATCGAGGGCATCCTGGTGACGGCGGCCATCCGTGACATCAGCGAGAGGAAACAACTGGAGCAGCAGTTACACCAAAGCCAGAAGATGGAGGCGATCGGCCAATTGACAGGTGGAATCGCTCACGACTTCAACAACCTTCTTGGTGTCATTATCGGAAACCTCGATCTGCTTGACCGATTGGTTGCCAGCAACGAAGCAGCAGTACGGCGAGTTCAGACCGCGCAAAAGGCAGCTATGCGCGGTGCGGACATTACACGGAGACTGCTCATGTTCTCCAGCAGCGAGGAATTGAAGCCGTCGGTTGTCTTGCTGGGAGATTCGATTCAGAACATGATCGAACTGGCCGGTCGCGCAATCGGCGCAGAGATCAAGATTACAACCCACGTTGATGAGTCCGTACCGCCGTTGTTTGTCGATCCCGCAGGTCTGGAAAGCGCATTGCTCAATCTTGTGGTCAACGCACGAGATGCGATGCCCAAGGGCGGATCGATCACAATCGCTTCGGAGGTTCAGCATCTGGGCGACAGTCATCCCGCAGTGCAATCGGGAGATTTGAAAGCAGGCCATTACGTTCACGTGTCGGTGTCGGATACCGGGCAGGGTATGTCGCGAGAAACCCTTGAGCGCGCGTTTGAGCCATTCTTCACCACCAAGCCGCGCAACAAAGCTACCGGACTGGGGCTTGCTATGGTTTATGGCTTTGCGAAACAGTCGGGGGGAGTCGTCCGCGCGTACAGTGAACTTGGTCAGGGGACCACAGTCTCGCTTTATCTGCCCCTTGCTGTGGATCTTCCGCTGACCGTTCCTGCCGGTACGCCCAAGCTACTCAACGGAAAGTTAAGCAGTACGGTGCTCGTGGTAGATGACGAAGCAGACCTGCTTGAGGTAGCCCTTACCTATCTCGCGGATATGGGACTTACGGCCTATAAGGCTATCGATGGTGCAAGCGCGCTGGAGGTTCTTGCACAGCATATTGAGATTGACCTGCTGATGACAGATATCGTCATGCCGGGAGGAATGAATGGGGCGGAACTTGCGCAGAAAGCCCTTGCTCTGCGTCCTAATCTCAAGATTATTTACTCTTCAGGGTTTCCGGCAGAGGCGCTGGCGGAGAAAAGTATGCCTCTGGCGAGCGGTCCCTTGTTGCATAAGCCTTATCAACGCGCAGAATTTGAAGCAATCATTCACCGGATCATGGAAGGCAATCATGCGATACCGGCAACTGAGTTTTCTTCCCGTCCTTCCATCGTTGCTCAACAGATCGGTTCGCAGCGGATGAAGGGAAGCTGATGGCGAAGAAAACACTTTTGGTCATCGACGATGAAGTCGACGTGGGCGAGTTCGTTTCTGTTGCGGCGGAGGCAATGGGATTCGAGTGCGCTGCGACGATTGACGCAGCGGAATTCCTGAGGATACTTACACCTGAGACGACTACCGTCCTGCTTGATCTTATGATGCCGGGCATGGATGGCATTGAATTGTTGAGGTTGCTCAGTGAGCGGAAGTGCAAGGCCAACATCATTCTGATGAGCGGCGTTGGTAAACGCGTTCTGGAGACCGCAGAACAATTGGCGCAGGTGCTTGGGCTTTCCATCGTAGGTCGTCTCCAAAAACCCTTCCGACTGGCGCAGTTGGAGGAGATTCTGGAAAAGACTTCAGAACCTCTAATATCGACGAATGCCGAGCGGACTCTCCAACCTACTACCCGAGATGAGGAGTTGCGGGGTGCAATCGAGCGCAACGAGTTCGTGCTCTATTATCAGCCTCAAATTGAAATCGCCACGGGCCGTGTTATTGGCCTGGAAGCCTTGGTCCGGTGGCAGCATCCTAAAAGAGGGATCGTATTTCCGGACGAGTTTATTGGCCGCATGGAAGAACTTGGACTCATCGACGAACTCGGTTGGATTGTTGCGAACCGCGGGATGAGTGAGATTGGACTTTTTGCGGATAGCAACGGAAAATCACCCATGTTGTCGCTGAATGCGTCCGTGTATTCTCTTACCGATCTAATGTTTCCAGATACGCTTGTATCTATTGCCGAGAAGCATGGTGTATTGCCAGAAAATGTGACTATAGAGATTACAGAGAGTGGCTTGATCAAAGAACTGTCAAGGACATTGGATATTCTAACTAGACTGCGAATGAAACGGGTGAATCTTTCGATTGATGATTTCGGCACCGGTTATGCCATGATGCAGCAACTACAGAATATTCCCGCGACAGAACTGAAGATCGACAAATCCCTTGTTCAGGATATCCATGGCAAAGACACATGCCGCATTCTGATCCAGAAGACCATTGAGATGGCCCACGACCTGGGCATGAAAGTGATAGGAGAGGGTGTAGAGACGCAGGAGCAACTAGAGTTTTTACGCCAGAATGGTTGTGACTGTGCGCAGGGGTACCTTTTCAGCCGGCCTCTTCCTCCACGAGAACTACTACAGGGAGCCTCTGAACAAGCCTGATCTTCACAGCGGATAAACCCGTGAAGATCGGTGAATTTCATCGCGGGCATTGCACGTACTTCAACCCAATTAGGGAACTACCTGTTCTTCGGCCCTTCATCGGGGCGCTACACTACACGGCTACCTATAGAAATAATCAGCCAAACCGCTTTACGCCTGCTCTTGCAGCGCAGCAGCGCGTTGCAGTAATTGGCTCACGAATTCCTCATCATCGGGCGATTCCGGCTTGATCGAATCCAGGTTGACGCCAACGTTGGCCAGCGCTCCCGCAAGAGCAGCCTTTGCGAGGGCAATGGCGGTGGTCAGATCGGAACTCATGTTGGGATTGGTCTTCGGCTTCAGTTGATCGGCCATTCGCATCAATTCAACGGTTTTTTCGGCCACTTCCAGAGGAACATTGGCTGCCTGCCGGAGCGCGGAGTTGATGGTCTGGCCCGCTGCACTCGGCGCTTCCTTCGCAGCCTTGTAGGCCTTCATGACCGTGTTGTAAGACTCGGCGTCTGCGTTGATTGCCTCGGTCAGTTCCTCGCGCAGCAGAGCGAGTCTGACGATAGCGTCGCTCAATTCGTTTTGGTATTGCAGGTAGGCTTTCTTGCCCCGCGACATCGACGCGACCATGCTTACAAGCCCGGCAGACATGGCTGCGGCTGCGGCTGCGGCGCTACCACCCCCCGGAGTTGCGGTCGGTGCGGCCAGTTGATCAAGGAATGGAGAGATGCCTGCGCTCAAGTCGCCGACAGCCATCTTCCCACTCATCACCGCGTCCAGACGGTTTTCCAAAATCAGCGAAGAGTTGAAGTCCTCTACCTGCAGAAACCACTCCGCAGCTTGCTCCAGCGCTAGTTTGGGTATGAGGCCAACAATCTCGCTTGAGACCGGCACGACTCCGTAGCGTTGGGCCTCGCGCTTCACAAACTCGAAGACGCGATGGACAGGCGTCTGCTCGAAGTCGGTGAGGTTCATTGAAACCTGGGCCATGCCGCGCACCAGGAAGCCCGCGCCTTTGACGTAACGCAGGCCGCCCGAGGAATAACGCACCGCCTTGGCAATCTTTTTCGCAATGGACACGTCGGGCGTATTCAGAAAGACGTTGTAGGCAATCAGAGCCTTGCGCGCGCCCACCACGGTAGCTCCGGCGGTGGGATGCACGCGCGGTTCGCCATAGTCGGGTTTGCGCGCCGGGTTGGTCGCAATCTCGTCGCGGATTCCTTCGAATTGTCCGCGGCGGATGTTCTCAAGATTCTGTCGCTCGGGTGTGGTTGCAGCGGCCTCATAGAGGTAGACCGGAATCTGGAACCGCTTCCAAATCTCGGCCCCAACTGTCCTGGCCATGGCCACACAATCTTCCAGGGTCACGCCGTCGATCGGGATGAAGGGAATAACGTCAGTTGCTCCCATGCGCGGGTGAGCTCCCTGGTGCTGGGTCAGGTCGATCAGCTCAGCGGCCTTTCCGGCACCGCGAATCGCCGCTTCCTGCACGGCCTCTCGCTCACCGGCCAGCGTAATCACGCAGCGGTTGTGATCGGAGTCCATCTCGCGGTCGAGGAGATAAACGCCCGGAACCAGCATGGCTTCGACGATCGCATCGACCTTGGCGCGGTCACGGCCTTCGGAGAAATTTGGAACGCATTCCACCAGAGTCTTTGGCATGGCAAGAGGATAACGACACGCGCTCAACCCGGCAATATGCAATGTAAGGCAAACCGGGATTAGTACCGTGAAATCGTGAATGATTTTGCGATTTTAGCGACGATCCTGTTCTGTTTCGCCGCGATTGCCTCTCTTTCCATCTTCAGACAGAGAAGTTTTCGGAGTAATATCCTCGCTGGGAAGGTGTGGCCAGGCGATGCTGCAACTTCAAAGGTCAGGAGAGATGACGATGGCGAGTCCCGTGATTCACTCACCGCGCGGCAGCCAGCTGCGCTGCAAAGGCTGGCAGCAGGAGGCGGCTTTGCGCTGTCTGATGAACAACCTTGACCCGGAGGTTGCCGAACGGCCTTCGGATCTGGTGGTCTACGGCGGTATTGGCAAGGCGGCCCGCAACTGGGAGTGCTACCACGCCATTGTCCGAGAGCTGGAGAAGCTGGGCAATGAGGAGACGCTGTTGGTGCAATCGGGCAAGCCGGTCGCGGTCTTCCCCACGCACGATTTGGCTCCGCGGGTACTCATCGCCAACTCGAACCTGGTGGGCAAATGGGCCAACTGGGAGACCTTTCACGAACTCGACCGCAAGGGCCTGCTCATGTACGGACAGATGACGGCGGGAAGCTGGATCTATATCGGCACGCAAGGCATTCTGCAAGGCACCTTCCAGACCCTTGCCTCGTTGGCCGAACGGCATTTCGGTGGTTCACTGAAAGGGCGCTTGGTGGTGACCGGCGGTATGGGCGGTATGGGTGGTGCGCAGCCGCTCTCCGTCACGTTGAACGGCGGCGTGGTGCTGGCCATTGATGTGGATCGCAGCCGCATCGAGCGCCGTGTGGCCACTCGCTACTGCGACTGTTTCACTGAAAGCCTGGAAGAAGCTCTGATGCTGTGCGAAGCGGCAAAGCATGAGGGACGTGCGCTCTCAGTGGGTCTGGTTGGCAACTGCGCCGACGTGCTTCCGGAACTGGTGCGCCGTGGCGTTGAGGTGGACGTGGTGACCGATCAGACCAGCGCACACGATCCGCTGAACGGTTACGTTCCCCAGGGTCTTTCCCTGGCGGAGGCGGCCGAGTTGCGGAGGAACGATCCAGAGGGGTATGTATGCCGTTCCGTGGCTTCCATGGTCGTACACGTTGACGCCATGCTCGCTTTGCAGCAGGCCGGGACAATTGCCTTCGATTACGGCAATAACATTCGCCGTATGGCTTTCGATGCCGGATGCGCCGATGCGTTTTTGATTCCGGGCTTCGTGCCGGAGTACATCCGTCCGCTGTTCTGCACTGGACAGGGCCCGTTCCGCTGGGTTGCCTTGTCGGGCGATCCTAAAGACATTGATCGAACCGATCAGCTCGCACTCGAACTGTTTCCTGAGAACGAGATTCTCACGCGCTGGCTGCAACTGGTGCGGGGCCGGTTCGCCTTTCAAGGCCTGCCCTCGCGTATCTGCTGGCTGGGCTATGGCGAGCGCGCCCGCATGGGCCTGGCGATCAACGAACTGGTGCGTAGTGGCGAGCTTTCCGCCCCGGTCGCAATTGGCCGCGACCATCTGGATACCGGCTCGGTGGCGAGCCCTTATCGGGAGACGGAGAAGATGCTGGACGGCTCGGATGCGATTGCTGATTGGCCGATTTTGAATGCGCTGCTCAATACGGCTTCGGGGGCTTCCTGGGTCAGCTTTCATCATGGCGGCGGCGTGGGCATGGGCTACTCGCTGCACGCCGGGCAGGTGACGGTGGCCGACGGCACGGCGAATGCGGCGCAACGATTGAGCCGCGTGCTCAACAACGATCCTGGCCTGGGCGTGGTTCGCCATGCTGATGCTGGCTACGAGTCAGCGCAGCAGACAGCCCGTGAAGAAGGCATCCACATCCCCATGGCCGAAGAATAATGAAGTACGGTCATCATCGAGGGATTCCGAGTCAGAATGGCGCCAGATTGACGTGGTTCTCAATATCAGTTTTACTGGCTTCACCAACACTGTCATGAAAACAGCTATCGTCAATATCGGTCAGCTTGCCACGCTTGCTGGACCTCAGCGTCCGCGCGTTGGATCGGAACTGCTTGACCTCGGCTTGATCGCGAATGCGGTGCTGCTCATTGAAGAGGGCAGCATCGTAGCCGCAGGGCCCTATGATGAGCTACGCGCGCACATCCCATCTGACGCCAAAATCATCGACGCCTGCGGACGATTGATAACCCCTGGTTTTGTGGACGCGCATACACATCTGGTTTTTGCGGGAAATCGCGCGGCTGAGTTTGAGCAGCGTATCGCTGGAGCGACTTACCAACAGATCGCAGCCGCGGGCGGGGGGATTCTGAGCACGGTCAAACAGACGCGGGCGGCAACCGAAGACGCGCTCCTTGCTTCCGCGCGCAGTTATCGCGACTGGATGCTGCGGACCGGTACGACGACGATCGAAGCAAAGTCCGGCTATGGGCTTGACCATGCCTCGGAGCTGAAAATGCTAAGGGTGCTGAACAGGCTCAACGCCGAAGGCCCGGCCACGATTGTTCCGACGCTGTTGGCCGCGCATACTCTTCCCCCTGAGTATGTGGGCCACCGCGAAGAATATGTGAATTGGATTGCCGAGGAGATGATTCCCGAGGTTGCCGAGGCTGGCCTGGCGCGGTATTGCGATGTCTTCTGCGATGATCACGCCTTTACGGTGGAGGAGTCTCGCGTGGTGCTGACTGCTGCTCGCCGTCACGGTCTCGGATTGCGCATTCATGCCGAGCAGTTCCGTCCGGGCACGGGCGCGGCTTTGGCAGCCGAATTGGGCGCAGCCACAGCGGATCATCTGGAAACCGCGACGGAAGAGACTTTGCGACAACTTTGCGCTGCGCGCGTACAGCCGGTGCTCTTGCCCACCTCGGTCTTTGCCTTGGGTCGAACCAACTATCCGCCGGCACGCAGGATGATCGAGCTTGGACTAGCAATTGTACTGGCTACGGATTTCAATCCTGGTTCGTCGCCAGTCACGTCGATGCCTTTCGTGCTCTCGCTTGCATGCCTGATGATGAAGTTGTCACCTGCTGAAGCGCTCACCGCCGCTACCATCAATGCGGCTTGGAGTCTCGGACTTGGGAATAGGGTCGGCTCTTTGGAAATAGGCAAGCAGGCTGATCTTCTCATTCATGAGTTGAGTGACTATCGCGAACTGGCGTACTATATAGCTGCTCCGGCGAGACCACGAGTTATGATCGCCGGACAGGAAGTTATGCACTGACTGTTGGAGCGGTTCTCCAATACATGAAGCACTTGCAAAGATTGTACGAGGTGGCTTCTTAAGAAAAAATCCACTCAGCGGTCGTGGTTTCGGGGTATAGCGATCGAAGAACAGCTTTAGCTTCCGCCATCGGGTCTAAGCTCTGCGCCTTTCAGGCGTTGAGCGGCGGTATATTCCTGAGCAGAACTTCCTCTTACCCCCGAGTCTGCGGGAGTGGTTGTCTGAGAACCACTTGACGTATTTCGTGTCGGATCTGATCGGCCAGCTGGATCTGAGCTAAAGGGTGAGGAGATCCCCCGGCTCTGCCGGGGTGGCAGTAGCAGTTTGACATTTACGGGAGTCCATCCAAGAAACTCCAAACGTGAGCCGACCAAAGCACACGTAAAGGAGAAACTGGATGGAC
>Ga0302270_10003805_pt1 | contig 14246 bp, 9 predicted proteins | sample III_Bog_E2_3_FD_198773 | JGI IMG/M metagenome (GOLD analysis project Ga0302270, IMG submission 198773) | Peat permafrost microbial communities from Stordalen Mire near Abisko, Sweden - III_Bog_E2_3 | ecosystem: Environmental > Terrestrial > Soil > Wetlands > Peat | place: Sweden: Abisko... | reverse complement strand
TCGCCCTGGTCTGATCCGGCCCGGGCCCCTCCCGTCCCCATGCGGTCGTCCCCCCTGCCCCCAACCGTCCACCAGCCCGGCCCGCCCTTCCACGAAAATACGCCGAGCCAAGCCTTGGCCATGGCGGGATGGATCGTGCTCTGGCTGGCCGCCGAACGCCTCCTGGCCGGCCAGGGCTTCACCCCCCGCGGGCAGCTGGCCGTCCTGCTGGGGTCCCTGGCCGGACTCGGGGGTTTGACCGTCCTGGTGGGCCGGCGCTGGCTGTTCCTGCTGTTCACCTCGATCCGGTTCGCCGTGACCCAGGGGTGCTTCCTGGCCGCGGCCGTCCTCCTGGCCACCCTGGCCGCCCGGGACATCGTCCATCGACTCTGGTTCACCAGCCTCCTGGCCGTGCTGGCCACCTCCATGCTGACGGTGACCTGGAAGCGGCGTCCCTACACCCCGGCCCGCCTGGGGTTCCTCCTGGTGCACGTGGCGCCGGCCCTGGTCCTCATGGGGCTGCTCTGGGGCCGGCTGGCCGGGGTCCGGGCCGAGGTCCGCCTGAGCCCCGGGGTCGCCGTGGCCATCCTGCCCGGCGCCGGGGGGTCGGAGCAGGTCCACCTGCCAGGCTTCCGCTTCCGGCTGGAGCGTATTGATGGGGCCCGTTCGGAACTGGTCATCCTGGACGACCGGGAGCGGGAACTGGCGCGCAAGGTGATCAGCCTGGGCGATCCCCTGACCTTCCGGGGCTATGGCTTCTATCAGCGCGCCATGGATCCGGGCGACCCCGCGGGGAGCGCCATCCGGGTGGTGCGGGAGCCCGGGCTCTGGCTCATCCGCACCGGGTTCGCCAGCCTCCTGATCGGCTGTGTCTGGATGTTCTACCTCAAGCCCGGGCTCAAGCGGCGGCAAGCCGCCAAGGAGAAGCGGCCATGATCGGAACCGTGGCCGCCCCGGGAGGCTGGAACCTGCTCCACACCGGTCTCCAGGCCGCGGGTTTTCTCTGCCTGACGGTGGCCTCGGCCCTGGGGACAAGGGCGCTCCTGCACGTTCCCGGGAGCCCTGGCGCCGCGGGCCTGGAGGCCGGGAACCTGCGCTGGACCCGGACCGGTTTCCTGGGTCTGAGCGGGGCGCTAGTCACCGGCGCGCTGGGGAACTGGCGGATGTGGGGGGAACTCGGGCCGAGCAGCCCAAGGGATCGGTGGGTCCTGATCGCCTGGCTCATCTTCTTCGTCGTGCTGCACGTGCACCGGGTCAAGGGGTTCAGACCCAGGTCCGCCATCCTCGCGGGCCTGGCCGGCTGGGCCCTGGCCCTGGGCGGGTGGTTGGCTGCCTGGGCAAAATGAACCGGACTTTGCCGGTTCCGTTGCAGAATGGTGCCCATGGGGAGATGAGCATGACCGCAAGCGACGGACGATCCTGGGTGCTGATCACAGGCTGTTCCACCGGCATCGGCCAGGCGCTGGTGGCCACCTGCCGGGCGGCGGGTTGGGGGGTGGTGGCCACGGCCCGCGCCCTGAAAGCCCTGGAACCCCTGCCCCAGGGCCCGGACCTGATGCGGCTGGTTCTGGACGTGACCCGCCCGGACACCATCGCCGCCGCCCTGGAGGCCTGCGCCCCCCTGCGCCTGACGGCGCTGATCAACAACGCCGGCTATGGCCAGATGGGGCCGCTGGAATTCCTCCTGGCCCAGGAGCTGAGGGACCAGTTCGAAACCAACGTGGTCGGCCTGCATGCGGTCACCACGGCCTTCCTCCCCTTGATCCGCCGCAACGCCGGGCCGGGGGAGGGGCGGATCGTGCATCTGGCCTCGGTGCTGGGCCGGATGAGCGTCCCTTGCGCCGGCGCCTATTGCGCCTCCAAACATGCAGTGGTGGCCCTGGCCGAAACCCTCCGGCTGGAAGTGGAACCCGGGATCCGGGTGATCCTGGCCGAGCCCGGCGCCGTGCGCTCGGAATTCCGGGATGCCCTGGCCCGGGCCCTGGCCGGGGTGCGGCAGCGCACCGTGGGAACCCGGTTCGAGCCCATCCTGGCGGGCTACCTGGCCCGCCAGGAAGCCCACAGCCAGAGCCACGGCCTCAGCGCCCAGGCCTGCGCCCGGCGCATCACCGCGGCCATGGCCCGCAGGCGTCCGCCCCGGCGACTGGTGATCGGCCGGGATGCCTTCTGGTCCTGCGCCGCCAAGGCCATCCTGCCGGCCTCCATCTGGGAATGGGCGGTGCGGCGGGCCTTTGGTCTGGAAGGGTAAAAAAGACCGGCCCGGATCGCCGACCAGCTGGCGGCGACCCTGGCGCAGTTCAAGACCGCCTGACCGTCCCCGGGCTATTGTTGCTGACAGGGGAACGGGAAAGATCCCAAACTGGGGGCATGACTGAAGACCGCCTCTACCTGATCGACACATTCGCGCTTATTCTCTCGGTATCCGCTGCGCGGATACGCGAGACCTCCACGCGGGACGGCGAGGTGGCTTGTGGCTGAGGACCGCCTGTATCTGATCGACACATTCGCGCTTATTTTCCGTGCCTACTACGGCAACATGCGCATCAAGAATGGCGCCGCCGTGACCATGGCGCGCATGCTGCTGGCGCTGGTGGCCCAGCACAAGCCCACCCACCTCGCCTGCGTGTTCGACCGCCCCGAGCCCACCTTCCGCCACGAGATCTATCCCGAATACAAGGCCAACCGGGCCGAGATGCCCGAGGATCTGCGGCCGCAGATTCCCATGATCCGCAACCTGGCCACGGCCTTGAACATCCCCATCGTCGAACTGGCCGGCTATGAGGCCGACGACGTCATGGGCACCCTGGCCCGGCAGGCCGCCGCCCGGGGCCTGGCCAGCGTCATCGTCAGTCCGGACAAGGACCTGCTGCAGCTGGTGGACGACCCGGGCGGGATCCAGGTGCTCAACAACCGGGACGGCGACGTGTGGATCGACCGGGCCGGGGTGAAGGAACGGTTCGGCGTCTGGCCGGAGCAGGTGGTGGACATGCTCACCCTCATGGGCGACGCCAGCGACAACGTGAAGGGGGTGGACGGCATCGGAGAGAAGGGGGCCCGGGACCTCATGGAGCAGTACGGAACCCTGGAGAACATCCTGGCCCACCGCTCCGAACTCAAGCGCAAGGCCCACCGGGAGGGCCTGGAGGCGGCCCTGCCCAGGCTGGAGCTGGTGCGGCGGCTGGTCACGGTGGTCACCGACCTGGTGCTGCCCCTGGGGCTGGACGACCTGGTCTACATCGGGGTCGACCCGGCCCAGGCCAGGGCCGCCTTCAAGAGCCAGGGCTTCGAGGCCCTCACCAAGGAATTCACCACCGTGGGCAGCCTGGCCGGCCCCGAGGCCCCGGGCGCGGCCCCGGCAGCGTCTGCCAGGATCTACCGGGCCGCGGCGGCGGCCGCGGACCTGGAAGCGGCCGTGGTGGAATGCCGCAAGGCCGGCCGGTTCGGCCTGGACACCGAGACCACCGGGCTGGATCCCACCCGGGGCCACATGGTGGGCCTGAGTCTGGCCTGGAAGCCCAACGAAGGCCTGTATGTGCCCCTGGCCCACCTGAAACCCGGCACCGAGGATACGGCCGGCTCCCTGCCCGGCCTACTGCCGGATTCGGGCCTGCCCGAGGCCCTGCTGGACCTGCGCGGAGACCCCGCGGCCTTCTTCGACCAGCTGGCCCCCTACCTGGATCCCCGCAACGTGCCGTTCCCGGACGCCCTGCGGATCCTCGGCCCCCTGTTCCGGGATCCGGCCGTGGCCAAGGCCGGCCAGAACCTGAAGTACGACCTGCAGGTGCTCAAGCGCCACGGGCTGGAGGTCAAGGGCCTGGGCGACGACAGCATGGTGCTGAGTTTCCTGGTGGACTCCAAGCTGCGCCACAACCTGGATGATCTTTCCTCCCGGCACCTGGACCTGCGGCCGATCCCGTTCGAGGCGGTGGTGGGCAAGGGCAAGGGCCAGAAGCGCTTCGACGAGGCGGATTTCGACCATGCGGTTCAGTATGCCGCCGAGGATGCCGACCTGGCGCTGCAGCTCTGCGACAAGCTGGAGTCCCTCATCGCCGATCCGGCCCTCACCCTGCTCTACCGGCAGGTGGACCTGCCGCTGGTGGAGGTGCTGGCGGACCTTGAATTGACCGGGGTGCGCCTGGACGTGGAGGTGCTGGCCCACCTGGCCCTGGACATGCGCGCCCAGCGGGACGCCGCCGAGAAGCGGGCGATTGAGCTTGCCGGCGAGCCCTTCAACCTCAACAGCCCCGGCCAGCTGGGCAAGATCCTGTACGAAAAGCTGGGCCTGCCGGTGCTCAAACGCACGGACAAGACCAAGGCCCCCGCCACCGACGAGGACGTGCTTTCGGAACTGGCCCTGAGGGAGGACGGAGAGATCGCCCGGGTCCTGCTCCGGCACCGGCAAATGCAGAAGCTGCTGGGGACCTACGTGGAGGCCCTGCCCGCCATGGTCAACCCGCTCACCGGCCGGTTGCACACCCGTCTGCATCAGGCCGCGGTGGCCACCGGACGGCTGGCCTCCTCGGATCCCAACCTGCAGAACATCCCGGTCCGCACTGAGGAGGGCCGCGCCATCCGGGCCGCCTTCGTGCCCGAACCCGGCTGGACCCTGCTGGATGCGGACTACAGCCAGATCGAGCTGCGGGTAGTGGCCTCCCTGGCCCAGGACCCGATCCTGCTGGGGGCCTTCCAGCGCGGCGAGGACATCCACCGGCGCACCGCCTCGGAGGTGATGGGCCTGCCCATGGAGGAGGTCAGTTCCGCCCAGCGCAGCGCCGCCAAGGCGGTGAACTTCGGGCTGCTCTACGGCCAGGGCGCCTATGCCCTGGCCGCCAGCCTGGGGATTTCGTTCAAGGAGGCCAAGGGCTTCATCGAGCGGTACTTCGAACGCATGCCCAAGGTGGCGGAGTGGATCGAGTCCACCAAGGCCAGGGCCATGGAGCAGGGACTGGTGCGGTCCCATTGGGGCCGGGTGCGGCGGATTCCCGACCTGCAGTCGGCCAACGGGGGGCTGAAGGCCACCGCCCTGCGGGAAGCGGTGAACACCGTGGTGCAGGGCACCGCCGCCGACATCATGCGCCGGGCCATGGTCCGGCTGCATGCGGACCTGACCGGCTCCGGCCTGCGTTCCCGCCTGCTGCTGCAGGTCCACGATGAACTCCTGGTGGAGGCTCCGCCCGAGGAGATCGAACTCGTCTCCGGCCTGCTCCGGTCCGCCATGGAGGGGGCCGACGACCTGGGCGCCCTGGACGTGAAGCTGGTGGCCGAAGTCCGTCCCGGGGCCAGCTGGCTGGAATGCAAATGATACCGGGATCCCGGCCGGCCGCGCGGCTGCGCGAAGGGCCGGGATCCGCATAGGCCTCAGGCGGGCATTCCAATTAGTTTCATTTTTGAATCGTGTAGCCCTTTTCTTGGCTTTTTGGCGGTCAGGTCACCCTCCGTCCCGGGGCGCCTTTGCAATCCGTTCCAGCCATCCCCATCTGGCGCGAGCAGCACCGATCGAGCTACCATCTCCCCGTCAGGAGAAAGCCATGCCCCGTCCCGCCACGATCCCCTTGGTCGATTGGAAGGCTGTTTTCGAGTCCGGTCAGGACTACCGCACCTGGATCTCAGGCGGCGAATCCCCCGAGAACCGGGAAAAGATGGAAACCCTGCGTCAGGGCCAAGCGCTTGAGCCCCAGGCCGCCGGCTTCCTGGCCGCCCTGCCCCGGCCGGTGCATGTCATCGCCATCGCCGAGGACTGGTGCGGCGACGTGGTCCGGCACGTGCCGGTGCTGCAGCGTCTTGCCGAGGCGGCCCCGAACCTGCGGGTCCGCTTCATCACCCGCCAGCAGTGGCCGGACGTGTTCGCCCGCTTCCTCACCAATGGCGGCGAGGCGATCCCCAAATTCGTCTTCCTCAGCGACGCCTTCGTGGAGTGCGGCAACTGGGGTCCCATGCCCACCCCCTGCAAGGACCTCATCGCCCGGGGCAAGGCCTGCGGCAACGTGGCCGCCGCCCGCAAGAAGGTCTCCGGCAGCTACGAGGCCGATGGCAACCGCCGCATGGTGGTGTCAGAACTGCTGCAGCTGATCGATATCGCTGTCACCCAGGAGCCGTAGCGGAACATTCGGGGATTCTCCTCCCAAAAAGGAGAATTCCCGGGTGAGTTCGCCTTCAAAGAAGGAGAACCACCCTGGAACCCGCACGAACAACCAGCCAGGTTCCTACAGCGCCTTGAGCGCGGCCAGTTCCTGGGGGTTGCAGAAACGCCACTCCCCGGGCTTCAGGGACGGGTCGGTGAGGGGGCCGAACTGGATCCGCCTCAGTTTGGACACCGGATGCCCCACCGCCGCGAACATCCGGCGGATCTGCTGATTCTTGCCCTCGATCAGGGTCACCATCAGCCAGGGATTCTCCCCCTTCTCCGCGACTTCGATGCCGCAGGGCTTCAACATCCGCCCATCCAGCCGGAAACCGCCCCGGAACTCATCCAGGGTCTCCGGCTTGGGCATCCGGTGCACCTTCACCAGGTAGACCTTGGCCACGTGGAATTCCGGGGCCATGAGCCGCTGGGCCAGGGCACCGTCGTTGGTCAGCAGCAGCATTCCTTCGGAATTGAAATCCAGCCGGCCCACAGGATAGACCCGGGCACCGACGCCGTGGATCAGCGCCATCACCGTGGGCCGGCCTTCGTCGTCCTTCACGGTGGTCATGTAGCCCTTGGGCTTGTTCATCAGCAGGTAGACCAGATCCTCTTTGGCGATGGGCTGGAAATCCAGGGTGATGTCATCCCGGCGGGGATCCGCCCGGGTGCCCAGTTCGGTGATGGTCACCCCGTTCACCTGGACCCGCCCTTCCAGGATGATCGCCTCGCAGGCCCGGCGGGAAGCCACCCCGGCCGCGGCCAGGATCTTCTGCAGGCGGTCGCCCTTGGGCGCCGCGATCCTGGCCTTGAGGCCCGAGGCGGACACCTTGGCCGGGGAAACCTTGGCTGCGGCCGGCTTGGCGGCGGCCGGCCGAGGTCCGGTCTTGGGCCGGGCTACGGGTTTCCAGGGGCCGGTGTTGCGGGCCCTGGGGCTGCCGGCGGGGACCTTGCCGGCGATGACGGTCCCACCACCGGGGCGCCGGACCGGGCGCGGCGCTTCCGCCACGGCGGGAACGTCCCCCTCCGCCGCCCAGGGATCCACGGCCGGCTTGATTCGGGATGGGGCCGCGGAACTGCGCCCGCCGGGCCGGGCCGCTGGCCCTCTGCGCTCCGGCTTGCCCTTGTGGACGGAAAGTCCTTTACCTGGACGTTTGCTGGTCACCGGCTTGGCCATGGAATACCCCTGGCGTCATCACGACGCGAATCCTCCATAGTCGCACAATTTATTTTCTGGGTCCCGTCAAATATTCTCAACGGCCATTTGCCCTTGACTTCTGACGGTTCCTGCGGACCCATGAGGATTTGCGAGAGCTTTTGCACCCCCTTGGAGGTATCCTGACGCTTCATATGGCTTCTTTTTCGAGGTGAACATGACCACGGTCAAACACGTATATTCCTTCGGCGGCGATCGCAACGAAGGCAGCGCAAAGATGCGCAACCTGCTGGGCGGAAAGGGTTGCAACCTCGCCGAGATGGCCGGCCTGGAGATTCCCGTCCCCCCCGGATTCACCGTCACCACCGAGGTCTGTACCCTCTACATCGCCGGTGGACAGAAGCTTCCCCAGTCGGTCAAGGACCAGGTCCTGGAATCCCTCAAGTGGCTGGAAGGCAACCGCGGCCGCAAGCTGGGCGACGTGCAGGATCCCCTGCTGCTGTCGGTCCGCTCAGGCGCCCGGGTCTCCATGCCCGGCATGATGGACACCGTCCTCAACCTCGGCCTCAACGACCTGACCGTTGAAGGCCTGACCAAGGCCAGCGGCAATCCCCGCTTCGCCTATGACTCCTATCGCCGTTTCATCATGATGTACTCCGACGTGGTCCTGGGCGTGCACAAGGACCTGTTCGAGCATGAGATCGAGAAGCTCAAGGCCGCCACCGGCAAGAAGCTCGACACCGAGATCACCGCCGAAGAATGGAAGGGCCTCACCGTCGTCTTCAAGGCGATCGTGCAGAAGGAACTGGGCAAGCCTTTCCCCCAGGATCCCATCGAGCAGCTGTTCGGCGGCATCTGCGCCGTGTTCGACAGCTGGGAGACCGACCGCGCCAAGCTCTACCGCCAGAAGAACCGCATCCCCGACGACTGGGGCACCGCCGTCAACGTCCAGACCATGGTGTTCGGCAACATGGGCGAGGACTGCGGCACCGGCGTGGCCTTCACCCGCGACCCCGCCACCGGCGAGCCCTACTTCTACGGCGAATACCTCATCAACGCACAGGGCGAGGATGTGGTGGCCGGCGTGCGCACCCCCCAGCCCATCACCAAGTACCAGGCTGAAGGCACCGGCCACACCAGCCTGGAAGAGGCCATGCCCGAAGTCTTCCGTACGCTGCTGGCCACCTGCAACCGGCTTGAGTCCCACTTCAAGGACATGCAGGATCTGGAATTCACCATCGAGCGCGGCAAGCTCTTCATGCTCCAGACCCGCATCGGCAAGCGCACCGCGCTGGCTTCCATCCGCATCGCCATCGACATGGTCGACGAGAAGCTGATCGATTCCAACACCGCCCTGAGCCGCATCGAAGCCGACAACCTCAACCAGCTGCTGGCGCCCGTGTTCGACCCCAAGGAAAAGGCCTCCTTCAAGAAGGAAGGCAAGCTCATGACCAAGGGCCTCAACGCCGGCCCCGGCGCCGCCGTCGGCCGGATCGCGCTCAGCGCCGAGGAGGCCGAGGAAATGGCCAAGACCGGCCCGGTGGTGCTCTGCCGCACCGAGACCTCCCCTGAGGACCTGGCCGGCATGTATGCCGCCAATGGCATCCTCACCGCCCGCGGCGGCATGACCTCCCACGCGGCCGTGGTCGCCCGCGGCATGGGCAAGCCCTGCGTATGCGGCGCCTCCGCCATCACCATCGACCTCAAAGCCCGCACCCTCAGCGTCGACGGCATCACCCTCAAGGCCGCCACCGACTTCATCTCCATCGACGGCTCCACCGGCGAAGTGTTCGCCGGCCAGCTCAGCGCCTTCCCGTCGGAAGTGAACCAGGTGCTGGTCGAGAAGAAGCTCAAGGCCGAGGACAGCGAACTGTTCCAGCGTTTCCAGAAGATCATGACCTGGTCCAACGCCGTCCGCCGGCTCAAGGTCCGCACCAACGCCGACACCCCGCACGATGCCCAGGTCGCCCGCGCCTTCGGCGCCGAAGGCATCGGCCTGACCCGCACCGAGCACATGTTCTTCGAGGGCGAGCGCATCATCGCCTTCCGCAAGTTCATCCTGGCCAAGGACCTGGAAGGCCGCAAGGAAGCCCTCAAGGGCCTCCTGGTGCTCCAGCGCAAGGACTTCGAAGGCATCTTCGAAGCCATGGACGGACTGCCGGTCGTCGTGCGCCTGCTGGATCCCCCGCTCCACGAGTTCGTGCCCCACGACGAAGCCGGACAGAACGAAATGGCCAAAGTCATGGGTGTCACCCTGGCGGAAGTCAAGCATCGGGTGGAGAAGCTCCACGAGTTCAACCCGATGATGGGCCACCGCGGCTGCCGTCTGGGCATCACCTACCCCGAGCTGATCCGCATGCAGATGCGCGCCATCTCCGAGGCCGCCCTGGCCGTCGCCAAGCGCGGCATCAAGGCCATGCCCGAAGTGATGGTGCCCCTCATCGGCACCGTCAAGGAACTGGCCTTCACCAAGGTGGAGATGCTGGACGAACTGGCCGCCGTGAACAAGGAGCAGGGAACGAACTTCAGCTGCCCCATCGGCACCATGATCGAGATCCCCCGCGCCGCCATCACCGCCGACAAGATCGCCACCGAAGCCGAATTCTTCTCCTTCGGCACCAACGATCTCACCCAGATGGGCTTCGGCTACTCCCGTGACGACTCCGGAACCTTCCTGCCCGAGTACGTCGCCAAGAAGATCCTCGAGGACGATCCGTTCCAAAGCCTCGACCAGGAAGGCATCGGCCAGCTGGTCCAGATCGCCTGCCAGAAGGGCCGCAGCGTCCGCCCCGACCTGCACCTGGGCATCTGCGGCGAACACGGCGGCGATCCCCGTTCGGTCAAGTTCTTCCACCGCACCGGGCTCGACTACGTGAGCTGCAGCCCCTACCGCGTGCCCATCGCCATCCTCGCGGCGGCCCAGGCCAAGCTGGAAGAGACCGTCTAGTACCAGCACCACCCGGATCTGATCCGGAATGAAAAGGCGGGGGCTTTCGGCCCCCGCCTTTTTTTACCTCTGGTTTCCCTGGATTTGAGGCATTTAGATTCCCTTCCCCCATAACGGTGCCATTCAAACGCCTTGAGACCAGACGTTTCATGCCTTGACTGGGCAGCATTGGGTCCGGGAAGGGGCGCACGCGCCGGTGCGAAGATCGCAGGGCATTAGGAATCCTACGCAACCTATACGCCGTGAGGTTCCGGACCGACCTTGACGGGGGGGGGATGGACTCGAGCGCCAGGGCTGGAGCACGACCTGGTCACGGCTTTTCCGGTCCCTCCCCCCTACGTCCTGCCCCGTGAACGGCGCATACGCCTCAACGGCTGCTCGTTTCAGGGGGAAGGAGAGGTTCAAGGGCATCCAGGAGGTGAGTGAACCTTTCCCGGCCAATGGCGTACTGGGCTGCCTGGGGAGTCGTGCACCATTCGTTCCAGGCCTTGCCTCCGGTCACCGCCAACCTCAATGAGATGAACGGATTCCGAAGTTTTTCCAGCGTAAGGATGCGGCAGGCCGGCAGATTCGCCCCGAGCGACCGCCCGGACTCCAGGGGCAGGGCGGGCAGGGCCAGTACCAGGGTTATGCGCGGAATGAATTCCTCCCCGGCCGCTTTCAGGAACCTGAAAAGGGCGTTCTGCTGGGCCTGGAGCAGCTCAGCGGGACTCTCCGCCATCCGGTCGAATTCCCCTTCAGCGTTGCGCCGGACCCAGTGGCCTTTGCGCGGCTCCACCCCCTCGCCCATGACTTCCACAATGATCAGTCCCAATTCAGGATGCAGGATGAGGAAGTCGATCTCCCGGACCCCTGAGGTTTCCGGATCCGGCAATCGCAGTCCCACGAAAACGTGCGCTTCGATGGGCAGGGGATATAAGGCGTAAAGGACGGTCCATTCGCTTTGGAGGTCGGACGGGAAGTGGGGCTTAAGGGGGTGATGGATTGGCATGATGGGGCTCCCCGTCCAGGATCTCACGTCCAGGGAGTCGATCGCAGGCGTGGATTTCTTCCATCCGCGCGGATGGGGAGCCGGACCCGGAGGGCTCGGCCTCAAAATACCGGCATTGCCCGGATTCGATCCGGAATCAATCCTGCGGAGCATCTCGGCCTCACCGCGGCATGCCGTCGTAGATCCAGCTGAAGGCCGTCGGCTGGGGTCTGGTACGGTCATGGATTATCGACCGCCCGGCGGCCCGGTTCGGCGAGGGGGCACCCTCGAGGTCCAGGACCGCAGCCCTGCTTAGATGTTTCCGCACGTCCGCCCGTGCACGGGAAATCCAGTACGAACCCGTCAGCGACCATCGGCCGGCTTGGCCTTCTCCCGCAGGATGCCGAAGAGCTGGGCAAGCAGCGACGGAACCCGGGAGGGGCCGCGTCTTCCGGCCTCCTCCGCCACTTCCAGGGCCATGCCCGGCTTTGAACAGGCGCGCAGGGCCTGGTGGATGACCGCGGAGGCGCCGGCCTCGGGCGCCACCGGGCCCGCGGCCCTCCGGAAGACGTTCTCATAGCCTTCCCGCCACAGGAAGTGCTCCAGGTCCAGGTCCGGAAGGGCGGTGATCTGCCTGGCCTCCGGCCGGTGGTGGAGGAGCTTGCGGGTCTTGGCCACATAGTGAATGCCGGCCTCGTCGCCGTCCGCGATCAGATGCCAGGGGATCCCGAAGCGGTCGGCGAAGGCCAGGAGGGGGGCGAGCCCCGCCTGGGCGAAGGGCACGCAGTGGATGCCTTCCAGGGGGAAGTTGAGGCCCCAGACCCGGGCCAGTTCGGGCAGGAGCCAGGATTCGGTCTCCCCTTCCACCAGGAGCCAGACCCTGGCGAAGAGACTGTCGGCGTTGTGGGTGCGCACGTGGAAGGCCACGCGGCGGATCTCGGTGGGGCTGAGGGCGGGTTCCAGCGGGTCCGGGAACACCTCGGTGTCGCTATCGCGGCGCACCAGGCGGCGGAGCGCGTGCAAGGGAAAGCCGGCCATGAGCGCCCCGCTCGCGCTGGTGATCAGCTTCTGTACGGAGAGCTGGGATACCAGGTTCATGGCAGTGGCCAATTGAATGGGGTGCAGGTGCGTCTCCGGGTCCTCCAGAACCAGGATGGGCTGGGCCCCTTTGCCCAAGGGTGCCCCGGCCTGGGCCTGGAGCATGGCCCCCACCAGGGTGAGGAGGACCACCTGCCGCATCCCCGCCCCGGCGTGCTGGGCCAGGTCCGCCAGGGGATTCCCGTCCAGGAAGCCCATGGGCGCATCGGCAATGTCCGTGGCCCGGCGCAGGCGGGATTCCCCGACGGGCCGGAGGGCCTGGAACAGTTCAGGGCGGCGCGCCGCCACCCGCTTCAGCGCCTCCAGGCCCCGGGCCAGCTCGCTGGGATGCACCTGGTGGGGAACCGAGAGCAGCCGCTCGAAGACCCGCCCCACGGCCTTTTCGGGGTCCTCGTGCAGGTCCTGGCCGGTGGCCAGGGCCGGGGCCAGGATCCCGTCCGCCAGGCGGAGTTCCCGGAATACGAACAGGGGGTGGTCCCGGCGGACCTGGTCCGCCAGCAGTGCCCCTGCCCCATCGGGGAGGAGGATCTCCCGCCCCTGGGCATCCAGGAAAAGCTGACGGACCCTGGCCCGACCACGGTCCATGCGCCGCCCGTTCCATTGGAGCACCAGCCGGCAAGCCCCGGCCCCGTCCCGCCAGGCCGCGGGCTCCAACGCCTCGGGAGGCTCTCCCCGGAAACCCAGGGTGATGCTCAGGCGCTTGGCGATGGTGGTCCGGTCGTTGGCGAGGCGGTGGAAGTCCGCCTCCGTGAGGGGCCGGTCCCCCAGCGTGCTCTGGAGCGCTTCCACCAGGCTGGTCTTGCCCCAGGCGTTCTCGCCGAACAGCACGGTGGCGTCCGGCTCCACCTGCAGGCGGAGCCGCGCGATGCCGCGGAAGTTCACGATCTCCAGGTCTGTCAGCTGCATGGTTGGAGAATGGCCCAGGCGCCGACCGGAATCAAGGCCGATCGGAGGTGGCTGAACCAGCCTTTCGGCCTTCCTGCCGCCCCTCGATGCAGAATCCGGAGTCCAGGAGCCGCCGCGCGCCACCGAGGGGAATCCGCCTACTCGCCCACGGAATCCAGGAACTCCACCGGAATCTCCCCCAGCTTGCGCCGATCCAGGAAGTTGGCGTAATCATGGTCCACCACCTCGATGTGGTGCAGGAACATGGCGCCGAAGGCTTCGGTCAGGCTGACCAGGGGCGGCGAATCGGCCGAACCGTAGCTTTCCAGCAGGGCATGGAAGCGCTCGCCCATGGATTCATGTTCCAGCCGATGGGGCACGAGGTGGGGGTAGCCAACCTGTCGCATCAGCTCCTCCTCCTCCCGGAAATGCTCCAGGGCGAGATTCTCCAGTTGCTTGAGCCGGGCGCCCAGGGTCTCCAGCGGGAACGGTCCCCGCAGGCTCTCGTCCAGCCGCACCAGGACCTGGAAGATCCTCTGGTGCTGGTTGTCCATTTCCGCGTTGCCAAGGCTTGCATTGGCCAAGGCGATCAAGGAGGGACTGGAATCGTAGGGATCGTCACTCATGAAGAGTTACCCCAAGCAGTGAAATGATTCATTATTATTTTAATAATTTAGCAGAATCCATTCGGGACCGGGCAAGGGATGGGGATTATTTCCGGGTGAACCGTCAAGGCCCGTATTCACGCCAATGGAGGCCGCGGCGGGCGGCTGGATCCTGGCGCGGCGGCGGGGGCTGGTTTCCTTTCTATTCATGATCCCGCCATAAGGCGTAGCATAGAGGCCATGACGACCCGCCCTTCCCTTCTCCTCGCCGCCTTCCCCCCCGAATTGGCCGGAATGGATGCCCAGCCGCCCATCGGCTGGCGGGTGGGTTGCACCGGCCTGGGCGCCCTCACCGCCGCGGTGGCGACCGCGAGGATGCTCACGGCCCTCACTCCGGCCCGGGTGCTGTTCGTGGGCACCTGCGGCGCCTACGACCACCGCCTGGCGGTGGGCGCTTTCCTGAGGGCCTCGGATGCCCTGGCCAT
>Ga0302270_10003794_pt1 | contig 14266 bp, 11 predicted proteins | sample III_Bog_E2_3_FD_198773 | JGI IMG/M metagenome (GOLD analysis project Ga0302270, IMG submission 198773) | Peat permafrost microbial communities from Stordalen Mire near Abisko, Sweden - III_Bog_E2_3 | ecosystem: Environmental > Terrestrial > Soil > Wetlands > Peat | place: Sweden: Abisko... | reverse complement strand
CACCAGCCTGGACGTAGCCTCGTCCGGGGCGCCGGACCAGGTGGGATCCTTGCAGGCCCGGAGCGCCTTGGCCAGATCTTCCGCGGTCTGGAAACGGTTGGCGGGATCCTTGACCAGGGCCTTGTCCAGGACGTCGCGGATGCTGGGACTGATGCCGGTGATGGCCTCCATCTCCAGGGCCGCGGGAGCATCGGAGACAATCTTGAACAGGGTAGTGGTGGTGGTTTCGCCCGCGAACGGTTTGCGTCCGGTCAGGCACTCGTACAGCACCACCCCCACCGCGAACAGATCCGACTGGGCGGTGGCGCGTCCTTCGCGGATGTACTCCGGGGCCATGTAGTTCACGGTGCCCATGACGATGCCGGTAGCGGTCATGTTGCTGTCCGCGCTGCGGGCGATGCCGAAGTCCATGACCTTGGCCTGGAGGTTCAGGCCGTCGCGCATCACCCGCACATTGGACGGCTTGATGTCCCGGTGGATGACGTGGTTACGGTGGGCATGACCGAGCCCGTCGCACACCTGGGCCAGTACCTCCAGGTACTGCTGGGGCGACAGCGCCTTCTCCCGGATGAGATCCTCCAGGTCGTCGCCCTTCACGAACTCCATGACCAGGAACAGCACGCCCTGCACCGGATCCTTGTCGAAATCGAAGATGGTGACCAGATTTGGATGATTCAACTGCCCCGCCGCTTCGGCTTCACGGCGGAACCGGCCTTCGGCGTCCTCGCCCTTGGCCACGTTGGGCAGGATGGTCTTGATCGCCACCTCCCGGCCGATGGCCGGATGGTGGGCCAGATAGACCTCCCCCATGGCGCCCTGGCCCAGGGTCCGCAGGATTTCATACTTGCCGATCTGCTTGGCCATGTTCTTCCGGTCGTTGAATGGCATGGATTTTAACCGGTCCAACCCCTTGAAAAGCCAACTAACTTCCCGCGGGGAGGAGAATGGGAGAGAATCAGCAGCCTGCCAACGTCTTCCCGCCCCGAGGAACCCATGCCCAATTTTACCGCCTACGACCTCCTGAAATGGCTGCACCTGATCTGCATCGCCCTGGGCGGCGGATCGGTCATGATCATCCTGATTCTCGTGGGGTTCGAAGACAGCCGGGAGGATCTCCACGGCATGACCTCGATCCTCTGGAAGCGCACCGCCGCCTGGGCCTTCCGGCTGGCCGTGGTATTCGGGATCACTCTGCTGGTGATGAGGATGCGCGACGGCGATCATCCCTTCGAGGCCATCTACCTGCACTACAAGCTGGCGCTGGTTTTCCTGCTGCTGATGTGCTCCGAGATGAGCGGAAAATCCCTGGCCAAATCCAGGCGCGGACTGCCCTTGCTGGCGTTCCTGTTCTTCCTGATGGCCACCTTCGTGAGCGTCAACAAGGACGCATTCGGCGCGGTCAAACGCCCCGCCGGCGCTTCCGTCATCACCGGGACCGTGGAGAAGGGCCCCGAGTGAGGATCAGGTCACGGCGATCCACCAGGACGAACTCCGTTTCCCGCCAGCGGGCGTTCCTGGGCCTGACCTGGAGCTCCGCCGGCTGCACGGGACAGGGTTTGGCCAACGGATCGGAACTGAAGACGAACACCACCTGGGTCTCGGCAAGCTCTTCCCCATCGGCGGGGAACCGCAGGTAGCGCACCAGCCAACTGCTGTTGCGGTCGGAATAAACCTCGTAGAGGTAGTGCTTCGTGTTCGGCCCACCGGAGGTCACCAGGGCGTGGGAGGTGCTCCGAAGCCAGTCCGGAGGCGCGGGTTCCGCCCGGTACGGGGGAACGATGCCCAAGGTGCGGCTGCCATCGGGTTCGGGAGCGGCGGCGGGGGTGCGACAGCCGACCAGGGTGGGAAGGTGCAGATAGGGAAGCATGGGCTGGGCGATCTCCATTCAGGGGCAAGCATGGTAACCGCTCGCGCCCCTCGCGTGAGATCCCGTCGCATCTTGAGCCTTTTGGCTCCGGATGGTGGAGGATGGAAGCGGCGCCCGTCCCTTGGGGGGTTGTCGCCAAGAAATAATATTTTATACTTTCAGTTCTTCATCCCATCCCTTGCCTGAGGTTTTCATGCTGCTTCCGTCCTCTTTCCTGGTTTCCCTGGTGTTGGCCACCCAGGCCGGCGGAACGGCGCCAGCGGCCAAACCGGTGCCGGCGCCGACCTTCATCATCACCACCGGTCAGGACCCGGCCACCCTCAGCATGGCCGCCGACAACCAGGACCAGGCGATCGTGACGGTCCTGGATGCGGTCACGGACGAAGCGTTGGAAAATGGCCGACTGAATGACCGCAAGAACGGGACCTACACCGGCTTGGAACGGGCCACCCTGGCTCCGTCCAAGTCCTTCAAGATCGTGTTTTCCGCCTTCCGGGACGTTGCCGCCAGCAGCCTGGTCCTGGTCAGCATGGACCAGCGGGCGACGTTCACCCTTTCCGCCACCGCCGCCACCCCCGACGTCGCCGTCAAGAACCTCGGCGGCGCCAGGATCCTCAAGCTGGCCGAGGACGGCAAGTCACTACTGGTCCAAGGGCTGGGCAGCCGGTAGCCGCTGCCCTGGCCCCGGCCTTCACGGCACCCGGTAGCGTCCCACCGTGTCCCGCATGCTTCATTATCGGGCGCCCTTGCCGCGCTTCTTCAGGATGTCCACGTAGACCGCCAGCAGGATCACCACGCCCTTGATCACCAACTGCCAGAAGGAGTTGATGTTCAACAGGTTCAGGCCGTTGTTGAGAATGCCGATCACGAACACGCCGAGCAGGGTGCCGCCCAGGGTGCCGGTCCCGCCGGAGAAGCTGGTCCCGCCCAGCACCACCGCGGCGATGGCATCCAGCTCGAAGCCGTTGCCGATGGTCGGCTGGCCGGAATACATGCGCGAGCAGAGCACGATGCCGGAGGCGGCGGACAGGAAGCCGATGATCGAATAGACCAGCACCTGGACCCGGTTGATGTTGATCCCGGAATAGACCGCGGCGTTGCGGTTGCCGCCCAGGGCATAGACGTACCGGCCAAACCTGGTGCGGTAGAGCAGGAAGCACATCACCAGGAACACCACGGCGGTGTAGATCACCGGCAGGGGCACCCGGCCCACATAACCGCTGCCGATGGCGTTGAAGCTGTCCACGTAGCAGCTGACCGGGTTGCCGCCGGTGTAGACGTAGGCCATTCCCCGGGCGATCTGCATGGTGGCCAGGGTGACGATGAACGGGGCGATGCCGGTCCGGGAGATGATGAAGCCGTTGCAGAACCCGATCAGGGTGCCGCAGCCCAGGCCGATCAGGACCGCGAGCCACACCGGCAGTCCGCTCAGGGCGATCAGGCCCGCGGCGAGGGTGCCGGAGATGGCCAGCACCGGGCCGACCGAAAGATCGATCCCGCCGATGAGGATGGCCAGGGTCATGCCGAAGGCCAGGTTGGCGTTGGTGGAGACCTGCCGCAGGACGTTGATCAGGTTGGAGGTGGTCAGGAAGGCCGGCGAGAGGTAGCTCAGTGCCGCGCACATCAGGAACAGCCCCATGAGGATGCCCAGCTTGGGCTTGATCAGTCGGATGGGCACGGCCAGTGCGCGCTGGGCGATGTTGGGCTGGGGAAGGGTTGGGGTGAGGACCGAGCTCATTGGCTGTCTCCGGTGGCGTATTTCATGATCATTTTCTGGGTCAGTTGCTGCCGGGAGAGTTCCGCCATTTTCCGGCCATGGAACATGACCATCACCCGGTCGCTCATGTTGATGACCTCCGGGAGGTCGGACGAGACCATGATGATCGCCACCCCCTGCTGGGCCAGGGCGTCGATGATGGCGTAGATCTCGGCCTTGGCGCCCACGTCGACCCCGCGGGTCGGCTCGTCCAGGATCAGCACCGAGGGTCGCGAGGCCAGCCATTTGGCGATGACCACCTTCTGCTGGTTGCCGCCGCTCAGCTTCTCCACCAGGACCTCCGGCGAGGAGGTCCGGATCGACAGCTGCCGGGTGTAGTCCTCAATGATGTTGGCTTCGGCCTTGGCGTCGAACCGGCAACCGTGGATGAAATCGCCAAGGGCCTCCAGGGTGATGTTGAACCCGACCGAGCCGCAGAGGACCAGGCCCTCCTCCTTGCGGTTCTCGGGCACCATGGCGATGCCCAGCCGGATGGCGTCCTTGGGTTGCCTTATGGCCGCAGCCTTGCCGCGGACCAGGATCTCGCCCGAATCGATGCCGTCGATGCCGCAGAGGCAGCGCATCAGCTCGGTACGCCCGGCTCCGACGATGCCAGCGACCCCGAGGATCTCGCCCTTGCGCACCGAGAAGGACACATCCTGCAGTTTGTGACCCCGGCACAGGTTCCGGGCTTCCAGCACCACCTCCCCCGGCTCGGTGGGGGTCTTGGTGAACAGGTCCTGCAGCTTGCGGCCCACCATCATTTCGATCAGCTCGTCGCTGGTGGTGTGCGCCGTTTCCCGGGTCCCGATGGTCTGGCCGTCGCGCAGGACCGTGACCCGGTTCGAGATCCGGAACAGCTCCTCCATCCGGTGGGAGATGTAGACGATCGCCATGGTGTCCCGCAGACGTTCGATCAGGACATACAGCGCATCGGTCTCCTTGGTGGTCAGGGAGGAGGTCGGCTCGTCCATGACCAGGATCCTGGAATCGAAAGAGATGGCCTTGGCAATTTCCACCATCTGCTGCTGGGCGATGCTCAGGTCGCCGACCCGGGCGCCGGCGTCGAGGTCCATGTCGATGGAATCCAGCAGCGCCTGGGCCGAGCCGAGGGTCTTGCGCGAGTCCAGCACCAGCGGCAGGCGGCTCGACATGGGTTCCCGGCCCAGGAACATGTTCTGGGCCACCGTCAGTTCGGGCACCATGAAAAGCTCTTGATGGATGATGCTGATGCCGGCCCGTTGCGCCTCATGCACCGAACGGATCCTCAGCGGTTCCCCGGCGATGACGATCGACCCGGCATCCGCGGGATGGATGCCGCCCAGTACCTTGATCAGGGTGGACTTGCCGGCACCGTTCTCGCCGAGCAGGGCGTGGACTTCCCCGGTGACAAGGTCGAAATCCACATCCTTCAGGGCCAGCACGCCGGGGAAACTTTTGCAGATCCCGGTCATCCGCAGGATTGGTTCAGTCATGGCAAAACCTCAGCGCTACAGCCGGGAGCGATGGCTCCTCCCGGCGTTGTTATCGAACCCTTGGGCACCGGAAAACCGGGCCATGGCTTCCCATGGCCCGGTTCCAGACCAGGCCGCCTGGGTTAGGACGATCAGCTTCCCGGGAGGGGGCTACTGCCAGCCGGCGACGACGAATTTGGCGACGTTGGTCTTGTCGATCAGGAACACGGGAACCAGCTGGAGCGCCGGAACCGCCTGGTGGCCGAGGAGCTTGTAGGCGCTTTCCGCGGCCAGCTTGCCGATGCCCTTGGGGGACTGGGCGGCGGTGGCGGTCATCTTGCCTTCCTGGATCATCTTCTTGGCGTCGGGCGCACCGTCCACGCCGTAGATCAGCACGCCGTTCTCACGATTGGCGGAGCGCAGGGCGGCCAAGGCGCCCATGGCGGTGGGATCGTTCAGGCCCATGACCACGTCGATCTTGGCATTGGCCTGGAGGATGTTCTCCATCACCGGCATGGCCTGTTCCAACTGCCCCATGGAGGACTGCCGGGCCACGATCTTGTAGCTGGGGTGGCCCTTGATGGTATCGACGAACGACTGGGTGCGGTCGATGGCCGACTTGGCGGTGGGGTGCTCCAGCAGGACGACGTTGGCGCCCTTCATGCGCTTCATCACGTCCTGGGCCACCAGGACCCCGGCTTTGTAATTGTCCGAAGCGACCACAGTGGCCACCAGGGAGGTGTCGAACACCGGGGCGTCCACGTTGATCACCGGAATGCCGGCGGCCTTGGCGGCTTCAAGGGCGGGGCGGACGCCCTTCCAATCCACCGGGTTCAGGAAGATCGCGTCCACCTTCTGGGCGATCAGGTCTTCGATCTGGGCGATCTGCTTGGCCTGGTCCAGCGCCGGATCCAGAGTGATCAGCTTGTCGCCGTTCTTGTCGGTCACCGCCTTGATGCCGTCGTTGAGGGCGATGAAGAACGGGTTGTTGAGCGTCATGTAGGTGGCGCCGAACTTCTTGCCGGCGCCGAAGCACATGGCGCTGGTCAGGGCCAGGGAAACGCAGGTCACTGCCTTCATCAAACGGATACGCATCGTTCGCTCCAGTCATGGATGGGGTGGAATCGAGGCCGGCACCGGAAGGCGGACGCCCTCCAGAGTGCCGGCCCCGTTGCTCGAATGAGTCAACTTGCCTGCTGGTCTTGCTATCCGGCGTGGCCACGCTTTTTCAACCTTGTTACGGGATAAGAGAAGACTACGAGCTATTCCACAGACCCGTAAGATGGAGCAATGTCACAATCTTTCATGACATTTGTCATCGCAGCATGGCGTTGACGGAGCGATCGAGCTTGTCCAGGCGGTCCTCCAGATCGTAGGGATCTTCGATGATCCGGTAGAGCTCCTTGTCCGCCGCGTCCATGGCCTCGTCGTATTTCTTGAAGCGGGGCGCCACCACGGAGTTCTCGATGATCGAATCGATCACCTTGACGTCGATGTATTGCTCGGAGCCGGGCAGGTTCTTGTGCAGCTGCTCGGTGGCCTGGGGCGTGCTCGCGGCCTTCTTCAGGGCCGGCCAGCCATGGGAATACTTGAGGATGTCCAGCTGGGTGCGCGGGTCCGCGGTGAGGAATTTCAGGAACTTCCAGGCGGCCTCCGGGTGCTGCGAACGGTGGCTGACCGCCAGGAGGACGGAGGAAAGTTCCGAGGCGTTCCGGCCGTCGGGGCCCCTGGGCATCTCGATCGCTTCCCAGTTGAACTGGGCGAATTTCTTGATCCGGTAGGGGTAGTACTTGTAGGCGCGGTACATGGAGAACCGGTCCGGGGCGAAGGCCACCTTGCCGGAATCGAAGTCCGGCTCCCGCTGGTTGAGGCTAAGCTGGCGCACCTGGGCAACGAAGCTGATGGTCCGCAGAAAGCCCGGGGTGGCGAAGAAGGCTCGGCTCCCGGTGGGATCGAACGGAACCAGGCCGTCGGCGAACATGAAATAGCGCCAGGAGAACCGGGTGGCGCCGAACCGGTCCAGGACATGGTCGCCCCGGGTGGCCCGGGTCACCTTCTTGCAGATCCCATAGAAATCAGCCCAGGTCCAGCCCTTGGCCGGGACCGCCAGGCCGGCTTCGGCCAGCACATTCTTGTTGACGAACATGAGGTTGGGGACCACTTCCATGGGCAGGGCGAACTGGGCGGACTGGTACTTCCCGGATTCCAGGGCGGTCTGGTAGAAATCCTCGGGGTGGAAGCCGGCATCGCCCTTGATGCGAGCATCCAGGGGCGCCATGACGCCGATGGAGGCGAAGGTGTTGAAATCCTCCTGGAGCACCACCATCACGTCGGGTTCCTGGCCCCGCACGATCCGCTGGGCCAGCCATTCGGAGTAGTCGTCCCGCAGGGTGCCGGAGCGGTAGCGGACCTTGATCCCGGGGTTCGCACGCTCGAACCGGGCGATGGCTTCGTCGTAGAGCTTGTAGCTGTCACCGTTGGGCACCCCCCAATTGCTGCCCGCGAAGATGCCCAGTTCGAGAGTGATCTCCCGTGGCCGGCACCCGGTGGCCAGGGCGACGATCAGGCCGAGCGCCAGCAGCTTGATCCGGCAGGCGGCCGTGTTCCCGTTTCCGGGCCGCCTCACGCCGGATCCCTGGGTTCGCTGGGGACGTGGCCGTTCTGGACCGCCCATAGGGCGATCTGGGTCCGGTCCCGCAGATGGAGCTTGAGCAGAATGTTCGAGATGTAGTTGCGCACCGTGCCCTCGCTCAGATTCAGCCGCCCGGTGATTTCCCGGTTGCAGAGCCCGCAGCCGATCAGCTTGACGATCTTCAGGTCACTGCGGTTGAGCCCGGCCGCGGAATCCCCAGGGACCCTGGGGGCAAGGCCGGATCCGCTCCGGGCGAAGTGGTCGAACACCTTCACCGCGATCTCGGGGTTCATCAGGGCGCCGCCGGCGTGCACGGTCCGGATGGCCTTGGCCAGCTCCTCCATGGGGATCGTCTTGAGCAGGTAACCCCGGGCCCCATGGCGCAGGGCTTTGAACACGTACTCGTCATCGTCGAAGGTGGTAAGCACGATGATGTTGATCTCCGGGTGGCGGCCGCGGATGATCTCCGTGCTGGAAACCCCATCCAGCACCGGCATCCGGACATCCATCAGGATGACGTCCGGCAGCAGCAGATCGGCCAGTTCGATGGCCTCCTGGCCGTCGTGGGCGGTGCCCACCACCTCGATGCCCTCTTTCAGGTTGAGCATCATCTCCAGGCTCTCCAGGATGAGAGATTGGTCGTCCGCTAGCAGCACGCGCACCATGGGGTCTCCTGGTCAGGCTTGGGATGGGATTTCGGATTCAGGCAACAACAAGCGCGTGCCCGGTTCGGCCGGGATGGAGATCGCCACCAGAAAGCCAAGGGGCAGATTGCGGAACAGGGCCGATCCGCCCAGGGATTCGCTGCGCTCCCGCATGTGCTGGAGGCCGAAACCCTCGCGGATCACCGGACAGCCTTTGCCGTCATCGCGCACCGTGAGGTCCACGGACAGCTCGCGAAAGTGGATCTCCAGTTCGACCCGGACCGCTTCGCCATGGCGGATGGCATTGGTCAGGCCTTCCTGGGCCGCCCGGTACAGGGCCTCCTCCGCCAGCGGCGCCAGGGGATAGGGGGTGCCGAAGGCTGCCAGGGTGACCGCCGCCCCGGTGCACTCGCGGATGCCGGCCACCAGGGTCTCCAGGGAGCCCACGAAGTTGCTGCCCTCGTCCGGATCCACCTTCAGCTGCTGCACCGAGCGCCGGATGTCCTCGACCCCGGACCGGGCCAGGGTGGAGATCTTTTCCAGCTGCGAACGAACCCGGGCCGGATCCCGGGTGAAGATCTCCAGGCATGCCTTCAGCCCAAGGTCGATGCCCATAAGCGAGTGGCCGACGATATCGTGGATTTCCCGGGCCAGCCGGTTGCGCTCCTTGATCTTGGCGGTCTGCTCCGACCGGCGGGCGTATTCTTCCAGCCGCACGTTGGCCAGTTGCAGATCCTCCGAGGTCTTCAGCAGCCGGTGGTTGAGGTCCCGGGTGCGGACGTTCTCCTCGATCCAGATCTGGATCTCCATCACCATGAACAGGATGAACAGGATCTCGTTGAGCGAGATGAGCAGATTGCGGATCCCGTAGAACAGGAATCGCTGGGAGTCCCGGTAATAGTCCATGTAGTCGTTGATGGAGAAGACCGGAAACTTCATCGAAACGATGCTGTAGTCGGCCAGCATGTAGGTCACCACGAACACCGCCACCAGGGCGGTGCGCAGCCGGATCTGCGGAATGAACCGCACCGCGTTGAGAATGGCGATGAACAGGATGCCGCGGTAGCTGAAATCAAGCACGGTGATGATGCCTACGCACAACGCCAGGTCGGCCAGGCTGAGCAGCACCTGGACCGAGGTTTTGCGGACCCGGGGCCGGAGCGCCGAGGAGACCGCCAGCAGCGCGAACAGAAGCAGGGAGATGACCGGGATCTTCCACGGCTCCAGCGGCACGCTCTTGATCCGTTCGAGGAATTGCCGGGCGCCGTCGTTGTTGCAGACCAATTCCGTGGTCTGGCGGATCAAGATGGAGAAAAAAACGATTATGACGAGGGTGACCAGGAAAATAGAACCTTCAATAGCCTTGCGAAAGGAAATGGAACCCGAGCCGGACCAGAAGCGATGCATACCCAAGCCTAAGGCAGTGCCCCTCATGCGTCATGACTATTTTGGTCGGGGTTGATAGGGTGCTCACGGACTACATCAGTTCCCTGTCCGGATCCGTCCATTTGGCGACCTTCTCCCTCAGGGCCTTGGTGGAGTATGGCTTGCTGAGGAAGTCATCCATGCCCGAGGCCTGGCACTTGGCCACGTCGTCGCTGGTGGCGTTGGCGGTGAGGGCGACGATGGGCAGCCTCGGCAGGGCCTGCTCGGCCTCCCGCAGCCGGATTCGCCGGGTGGCTTCGAAGCCGTCCATATCCGGCATCATGCAATCCATGAGCACCAGATCGAAACCGCCCCGGCCGGCGGCGGCATCCGCCTCCCGTCCGTCCCCGGCCAGTTCGTAGGTGCAGCCCAGCCGGGCAAGGAGGGTGCCGGCCAGCTTCTGGTTGATGGCGTTGTCCTCCGCCAGCAGGACGTGGATGGGCCGGGCGGCGCTGGCCAGCACCTCCTGGGTGGGCCGGGGCGCCGGCCCCTGGGCCGGCCCCGGGCTCACCGGGGGGAAACCGGCTTCCAGGAAGAACTCGGAGCCCTCCCCAACCCGGCTGTCCACCCCGATCCGGCCCCCCATGAGTTCCACCAGGCTCCGGCAGATGGCCAGGCCCAGGCCGGTCCCGCCGTAGCGGCGGGTGATGGTGCCGTCCGCCTGGGTGAAGGCGGTGAACAGCCGGTCCCGGCCACCGGCGGCAAGGCCGATGCCGGTGTCCCGCACCGCGAAGCGCAGCCGTCCGGAGCCCGGGACGCAGGAAACCCTGATCGAGACCGTGCCGGTTTCGGTGAACTTGATGGCGTTGCTGATGAAGTTGGAAATGACCTGGCGCAGCCGGACCGGATCGCCCAGCACCAGGGGGGGCACATCGGCGGCGACCGCGGGGTCCAGCCGCAGTCCCTTGGCGCGGCAGTTCTCCCCATAGAGCGCCGCCAGGTCGGCCACCAGGGCCCGGGGCTCGAACGGCACGCTCTCCAGGCGCATCATTCCCGCCTCGATCTTGGAGAAGTCCAGCACCTCGTCGATGATGGCCATGAGCTGGCGCCCGGAGCTGAGCACGGTCTCGACGTATTCCGTCTGTTCCGGATCCAGCCGGGTATGGAGCAGCAGTTCGGACATGCCCAGCACCCCGTTCATGGGGGTGCGGATCTCGTGGCTCATGGTGCCCAGGAAGCTGGACTTGGCGGCATTGGCCGCCTCCGCCAGGCGCTTGAGCTCCAGGGTGGCGGCCAGGTCCGACTCCCGCCGCCGGATGGCCCGCACCAGGACCGTGAGTGCCGCCAGCAGGACCAGGATGCTGGCGGTGGCCACGGCCAGGATCACCTTGGCCGAATGGCGTCAGTTGGCCAGAAAGAAGTCCTCGGTGACGGTGATGTTGACCAGGAGCGGGAACCGCTCCACCACCCGGGCCGCCCCCAGCCTCGCCACCGGCCGGTTGTCCTCGGCCTGGCGGGGCGCCGCGGTGTAGATCACGTCCGCGTCCCGGCCTGCCAGCCCGACGATGGAATAGGTCGAGCCGGACAGGTTGCGCTTGCCGATCTGGCTGTCCACCCGGGGCCACCGGGTCAGCAGGGTGAAATCGTTCCGGTACAGGGAGATCGTGGCCCCTTCGCCCAGGCTCGCCCCGAACCGCTGGTAGAATCCGGTGAACACGTCCACGGAGATGCCCAGGATCACCAGTCCCACGAACTGGCCCCGGGGCCCCTCGAGCCGCCGGCTGATGTAGAACACCCATTTGCCGTTGCCCTTGTTGCGCACCGGGGCGCTGATGAAGGAGCCCATGCCCCGGCTGAGCATCTGGACCTGGAAATAATCCCGGTCAGCCAGATTGATCGGGGGTACCGGGTAGCTGCGACTGAAGTTGATCACCTCCCCGTCGGCCGCCACGATGGAGGCCACGTCCACCTGGGGCACGCCCTCGGTGCGTTCCCGGAGCATCTGGTGGGTTTCGAGGCCGCCCATGCGCCGGACCAGTTGTCCGGGATCCTGGATCCCGGCGGCCCGGACCCGCTCGGTGATGCCGTCCAGGGCCAGGTAGGCGGTGGTCATGTTCTGGAAGGCATGATCGGCCAGGATGAGCGAATGGCTGGCCATCTGTTTCCGCCAGACCGCCACCTCCTGCCGGCGCAGGACCAGGATCGAGCCCAGGGTGGAAAGCGCCACCAGGACCACCAGCACGGCGCCCACCGCCACGGTCAGCCGGCTGGTCTGAAGCTGCCGCCAGCGTTGCTGGGGTGGGGAATCGGAAGCAGAGGTCACGGGGCGCCGGAAGCGGGAGGTTGATCACGGCACTACCCCACCGGCGGGCAGGCGCCGGGCGGAACCGCGTTGGCCCATGATAGGCCAGCGGGTCCCGGGCCGGGCCTCGAATTCCGGTTCAGAATCGCCGCCCGATCCCGAGCCGGGGCTCCGGACGGAGCTCAGAGGTCCAGAGTGATCCCCTGGGCGAGTTCCACCTTGCCGCTGAAGTTGATGGCGCTGGTGCAGCGGCGCATGTAGGCCTTCCAGGCGTCGGAGCCGCTCTCCCGGCCTCCGCCGGTCTCCTTCTCGCCCCCGAAGGCGCCGCCGATCTCGGCTCCGCTGGTGCCGGTATTGACGTTGGCGATGCCGCAATCGCTGCCGGCCACCGAAAGGAACAGTTCGGTCTCGGTCAGGTCGTTGCTGATGATGGCGCTGGAAAGCCCCTGGGGCACCCCGTTCTGGATCCGGATCGCCTCCTCGATGGTGCGGTAACGGATCAGGTAGAGCACCGGGGCGAAGGTCTCCTCCCGGGTCATGGGCAGATCCCCGGCGACTTCGGCCAGGCAAGGGGTCACGTAGCAGCCGCCGGGATCCGGCCGCCGCTCGCCGCCCAGGAGGATGCGCCCGCCCTGGGCCCGGATGGCGGCGATGGCCCGTTCCATGGCCGCCACCGCGTCCGTGTCCACCAGCGGCCCCATGAGCACCTCCGGATCCCTCGGGTCCCCGATCCGGGTCCTCCGGTACAGCTCCTCCAGCCTGGCCACGAAGGCCGGGTAGACCGATTCGTGGATGATCACCCGGCGGGTGGAGGTGCAACGCTGGCCGGCGGTGCCGATGGCGCCAAAATAGACCGCGTCCAGAGCGAGGTCCAGGTCGCCCTTCTGGCTGACGATCACCGCGCCGTTGCCGCCCAGTTCCAGGATGTGCCGGCCGAACCGCTCCTGCACCAGCCGGCCCACGTGGCGCCCGCCCGGCACCGAGCCGGTGTAGGACACCAGCGCCACCCGGGGATCGGTGTTGACGAGGTCGCCGATCTCGCTGCCCTTGCCGATGGCCAGGCTGCAGATGGCCGGGTTGTAGCCGAACCCGTTCAGGACCCGCTCGGCCAGGCGGATGCAGGCGATGGCGCAGAGCGGGGTCCGGCTGGACGGCTTCCACAGCACCGTATCCCCGCAGACCAGGGCGATGGCCGTGTTCCAGGCCCACACCGCCACCGGGAAATTGAACGCGGTGATCACCCCCACCACCCCCAGGGGGTGCCACTGCTCCTGGAGCCGGTGCAGCCGGCGCTCGCTGGGCATGGTGAGGCCGTAGAGCTGCCGGGACAGCCCCACCGCCAGGTCGCAGATGTCGATCATCTCCTGGACCTCGCCCAGGGCCTCCCGGAGCGTCTTGCCCATCTCCAGGGTCACCAGTTCGGCCAGGGCCGGCTTGTTCCGGCGCAATTCGTCACCCAGGGCCTTGACCACCTCGCCGCGCTTGGGTGCGGGCACGAGCCGCCAGCCGTCGAAGGCGGCCCGGCAGCGGGACAGGACCTGCTCGAACCCGGCCGGATCCAGGCTGGCCGCCGTGGCCAGGATGGTGCCGTCCACCGGCGATACCACCGGCCGCGGCCGGCCCCCGTCGAGCCATGCCCCGGCGAACCCGGCGGGGTTGCTCCGGGTGAGGCCGAGGGTTGCGAAGGTCTGCTCCCTGGTGTCTGGCATGGCGATTCCCCTTCCGACTTATTTATACAATCGCTGGCGTTGAAATTAAAAAGGTTTCCGCATTCGTTCCGAATGCCCAGGATCGACTCGCTCCACCCTCGGGGTGCCTCGGCAGCCGGGTCAACTCCTGGCCGGGGGGCTCCAGCCGCCGGGAGCCCAAAGCATGGCTCGGAGCGAAAGCAGCCATACCTGGTGTTATCTCAGTAATATTCAATAGTTCGTTGCTGGATGGGAGGCCCAAGTGAATGATTCCAGACTCGGGCTGAACAGCAGTATCGGAGCGTTGATCTCGGTTCTGCTCCTCAGCGGCGTGCTGGCCTTCAGAAACACCCGCCAGCTGCGGGAAGATGCTGCCTGGGTGGCCCACACCCATGAGGTGCTGGACGCGATCCAGGTGACCCTCACCAGCGTGGTGGATGCGGACACGGGGCAGCGCGGATACCTGATCACCAACGATGGGCGTTTCCTTGAACCCTACCTCGGCGCCCTGGCGAGAATCAGGCAGAACTTCCAGCAGCTGAAAACCCTGGTGCAGGA
>Ga0302270_10003783_pt1 | contig 14280 bp, 20 predicted proteins | sample III_Bog_E2_3_FD_198773 | JGI IMG/M metagenome (GOLD analysis project Ga0302270, IMG submission 198773) | Peat permafrost microbial communities from Stordalen Mire near Abisko, Sweden - III_Bog_E2_3 | ecosystem: Environmental > Terrestrial > Soil > Wetlands > Peat | place: Sweden: Abisko... | reverse complement strand
CACCCCGTGTTTTACCGCAGCGCGGGCAACCTGCCAGGTGCCGAAGATGTTGTTTTCGACAGCGGCAAAGACGTGCCGCTCCATCATTGGGACATGCTTGTAGGCTGCAGCATGATAGAGGATTGAAGGCTGATGGTGAAGCATGACCCGCTGTAGTGTGTCTGGCCGGGTAATGTCGCCGATCTCCGCGTGAAACTTCAGATCGGGGAAGTTTTTGCCCATCTCCCTGCCAAGGTGAAAGAGCGGAGTTTCCGCCGCATCGAAGCCGACCAGGGCAAGCGGGTGGAACCGGGCAATCTGCCGGCAGAGCTCCGATCCGATCGAGCCGGCAGCGCCAGTCACCATGACGACTTTTCCCTCGATGCGCTCCAGAATGCTGTCCTGGTCCAGATGGACCGGCCTTCTACCGAGTATGTCTTCGACGGCGACATCCCGGATCTGTTTGCCCAACTCCGCGCCCTGAATGAGGTCCCCCAAACCCGGCACCATCTTGTACTCCGCTCCGGCATCGAGGGCCAGCTTCAAAATGCGCACCATCTGCGGCCCAGTCGCTGAGGGAACCGCAACCAGCACTCTCTTGATGGCATGCGTTCGCACCGTTTCTGCGAGGGTTTCTCCGGTTCCGAGCACCGGTTTCCCCTGCAAGATCGAGTGAGCCATCAACGGATCGTCATCGATGAAACCCACAACATCGCACATCAGAGACTGATTCTGACGAAACTCCCGCAGCAATGCCTGCCCTGATATACCGGCGCCATAGATCAGCGTCCTCGTCTGCACCCCTTCCGTACCGTTCGCCCTAAGGGAGGTGTAAACCATGCGAACGGTCAGCCTTGCCACCATGGTCAACAAGCAGCAGAGCAGCCAATCGAGAATATACACAGAGCGCGGCATTCCCCAAGGTCCGAGCAGAACGTACAGAGCCACTCCGCCCAGAACTGATCCCACCGAGTTCGCGACCACAACCCGCACGGCATCGTAGGTTGATGTATACCGCCAATTCCCACGATTCAGCTTGCCAGCGACGAAGGCCACCGACTTTGCGACAACCCAGATGCCGAGCGCCACCTCCATCGAGTGGAAATACTGCGCAGGCACCGCGCCGTCAAATCGCAGCTCGAAAGCGAAAAACCCGGAAAGGACAAATGCAGCCAAGTCCAGAAGATTAGCAAGAACACGATGCCGTATAAGCTCCGCATTAAAGCGTCGCGCGGAAAGCGGTATGGAGGACATTGGTTTCTCCTGTACTCGTATCGTATACCTACTGCCGCTTCTCATCACTATGAATTGTTGTTAATACAAGCATTAACCCGCTGCGCGGCAGGAGTTTACGGGAAGGGAGTTAATGCTGATTGGAATCCAGTAACTCAAGATCCTCGCCGTCAACTTCCACGGCAAAACTTTGCATGATGCTATCCAGCGTGAGAACGACGCGGTAGCTGTACTTCATTCGCTGCACAACCCCCTCCATCCCGGCAAAGGCACCGGACCGAATGCGTGCCCTCTGCCCCACCTTCAGAAGAGGGTGGGGTTGGGCGTTGCGCTCAGAAAGGCCGGCTCGAAGCGCAGCAATCTCGGATGCCGGCAACGATGCGGGTTCGCCCCCCGTGCCGCCTACAATTGCCAACACCCCCGGCACTTCCAGCACTCGAACACGCTGCGCCCGCTGGATGCAAACAAAGATGTAACCGGTAAACAGCGGAAGATCCAGGGTGACCCTCGACCCGTCGCTCCACTTGCGCTGGGTGCGGTAGAGGGGCAGATAATGCTCAATTTCCCGCATTTCCAGTTGCTGATTCACACGCTTTTCATGGCGCGGAGACGTGTAGGCTGCAAACCATTTCGGCGCACAGGATGCACTCATACATGTCCCATCCGTGAAGGAATCCAGGATGCAACTGCTCGCTTGATCGATGCCCTGATGCCACGTTTCAGACAAAGCTTCGCTACCCTCACTTGGGTGAGACGTTTTCCACACCGTCCTCCAGATGCAAGAATACTCCAAACAGAAGCCATGGGCCCATGATATAGGGAGGCATCTTCATGCTCCGCTCACATCCGACGTGGATACAGATTAGGTGTTGCGAAAACTATAGCACATGGCGGTCACAGGACAGCGTTGACATCCTCGCAAACAGTAGGCAATTTTGAGTATCCAACGGCTACTGGTATCCATCGCGAACTTCTGCGCCAGGGCTACCGCAACATCCTCACGCGTACGCATGAGGAACTTGACCTGCTCGACAAACTCGCCGTCAATGCGTTCTTCACCGCCGAGAGGCCCGACTATGTCTTCCTCGCCGCAGCCAGGGTCGGTGGCATCCTCGCCAATAGTACCTATCCCGCAGACTTTATCCGCGACAACCTCATCCTCCAGACCAACGTCATCGAGGCCAGCCGCAACGCCGGTGTCAAGCGCCTGCTCTTCCTCGGGTCCTCCTGCATCTACCCCAGGCTCTGCCCCCAGCCGATCAAGGAGGAGTACCTGCTTACAGGGCCGCTCGAACCCACCAACCGGCCCTACGCGTTGGCTAAGATCGCCGGCATTGAGATGTGCTGGAGCTACAACCGCCAGTACGGCACCCACTATCTCGCCGTCATGCCCACCAACCTCTACGGCCCCGGCGACAACTTCGACCTTGCCAACTCGCACGTCCTACCCGCGCTCATCCGCAAGACGGCGGAAGCCAAAGCCTCCGGCGCGAAGCAGGTGGTTGTCTGGGGCACCGGAACCCAGCGCCGCGAGTTCCTCTACTCTGATGACCTCGGCCAGGCCTGCTGCTTCCTGATGGACCTCGACGACGCCCGCTTCAGTTCCCTGCTCTCCGAAGACGCTCCGCCGCTGATCAACATCGGCACCGGCGAGGACGTCACCTTGGCCGGCCACTGCTTGATTGGCTCGGCCTTGGGATTGGGGATGGATTGAACCAGGTGCAGAAGCGTCTCGGCGGTGGCCACATCGGTCAGGTAATTCTTGCCGTCGGAGGCAGGCAATTTCAGTTGGTGACAATTTGTCGCCAACTGACTGCCTTCCTTGCCCAGCCGCTGTTTCAGCTTGGTCCAGCATTTGCGCGCGGTGGTTGGATCCGGCTGTTGGGTTAATATCTGAACAATTTCCACCACGGAAAACCACCGCATCTCGGTCGTCTTGTCATAGACCTGGCGCACCGGATGTTCGTCGAAAAGAGCGGGAAGCAGGTACTCCTCCTCCGGTTGATGACTCTGCACCTGGCGATCATGGACGTACCCACTGGAGGAGTAGGCGGCATTCTTCTGAATGCCGTCTCACTTCAAGGGTGATTCCGTCTTCACGGGAAGATTGAGTAAACGACGCAGCGCATTGATATCCGGACGCACAATGCTCGCGCTCCCCGGCACTTCGTTCTTGCGTTCCCAGCCTTGTAGTAGGGCTTCGACCATTTCTCTTCCGTCCGGATCGGCAACTGCCTGTAGCGGCGTGCGCCCGCCCAGGGCGGGAACCTTGGTGCGAACCCATCCTTCGACCTGCTTCTGCACCTGCGCCTCGACTTGACGGCGGATTTCGGGCTCGCGCAGCAGGTCGTCCTGATCGATCTCCTCTTTCGCGCCACGCTGGGCCTTCCTCTGCTTCGCCTGCTTCATCATCTGCTCCGGTGTCTCCGTTTCCGTGCCGACGTGTGTCGCCTGCGAGCCAAGGCACTGCTCAATCTCTTCCCGAATCCACCTGGCGCGGTTGGCCGAGTTCACTTCCACCAGCAGCGTCTTTCCGAAGATCTTCAGATGTCCCAGGACCGTGTTCTCCCAGGTCTGGTGCATCTTGTTTCCCTTCTTGATCCAGGCGAATTCGATGCTGCGAAGCGAGCCATCGGGGCACCGCTCCACCTCTTCGAGCAACGATTCCTTGGTCACCCCCCAAGCCAGGGGAGCGAGAGCGTCAAAGGTCGACTGCGCCGATTGAGTATTGAAATGGATCTTATGAGAGAGAAACGGCTCCCCGTCGGTATTTTGCAATTTCGTCGGTTTGCTCAGGGCATCGCGGATATCGAGGTACACGGTGCGAATCTCATCGGTATACCGCGTCAGGTCGGCAGCGGTAAGTTCCCGGTTTTGCTTTTTGATCTTGCGCTGCAACTGCGCGCGGAGCTTGATGATCTCAACCTTCCTGTCTGGAGGGATGGGAATCGGCGCCGATCTGCCCATTGTGGCGACTTCGGGCAAGATCCAAATCTGTGCATAGACCACGTCTCCGGGCCGCATCATCTCGCTCCCCGAGTGCTCCTCAATCTCGGTTTCTTCGCCGATCAGAACGTCTCGCAGTACCGCGCTCCGCCCAGGATTGACGCGGACAATCTCATAGAAGCTGACCGGCCGAGCGATGGCCTGCTCCAGAATCAAATGTTCGAGGGCGGAGAGGCTATTTGCGGCTTTCTTCAGATAAGCCTGGACAACGATGCCGCTCCGCGGCTTCTCCGCGCTCCGGCGGAGGGGTCTCTCTGGATCCCACTCGAAAAGCACATACGGGCTGAAAATGCTGATTTCATGCGGCATTTCGCTCAAGGAGACGGGCTCGTCATCCTGGTTGAAGTCCGCCCACGCATCTAAAACGGAGTCGCCGAAGTCGCGATGCAGAATCCGCATCAAATCCGCGGTGAGCCGGTCAGAGGTGTCGCGCTGCCTACTCCACGGAGTGTCAAGCGTCTCCGGGCTAGCGATGGATGGATTCGATAGACAGCACTGCTTGTATTTCTTGCCGCTGCCGCAGGGACAGGGATCGTTTCTGCCTGTCTTCTCGCGAGGATGAGAACGCATATTGTCAGTTTATCGCGAACAGCATCGCGGACGCAGCACTCCGTACCTGCCACGCTCGGGTGGTCTAATTGTCGCCCATCAAGCGGAACTGGAATTCACACCACCACCGAAACTCGCCCTGCTGTGCTTCAGAGAGAATGTCGCTGGCCGCGAGTACACCGTCCCATGTGATCTGTGCGACGTGATTGCGGAACCTGGCTTCTGCTTCGCCCGGTGTCCCCGGCCCCGAGCACTGCGATACCCGGCCCTCAGGCCAGATGTTCCGTGTAATGATGCCGCCGTACAAGTCGTATGAGAAGACCCCAACGTGCCCATGGACACTGGCAATCTTGACCTCGGCGCTCTCATGCTCGCAGAGGAACGTGATCATTGATGCCAGGTCTGCGGCCGCCTCGTCTTTGGTTTGGTGCTCTCTCGCAGTCCCGAGCGAGTGAAAGTGAGCCGAGTAACTCATGTTTTGTCTTCGATGGCAGACAATCTCTTCACTTGCTCTTGAATCTTTTTGCACTTGACCATCAGGAGATCAAAGGATTCGGCGTCTTCAAGAAGGAGGCCGTCTTCGAGCATCCGCTGATAGTCACCTCGCAGTGCATCGTGAGTTTTCGGCAAGCGTGCGTGACGCCATCTGAGTCGCGCTGCTAAGTTCAATCAGCCGCCGAGGTCGGCTGAAATTGAACCGCAAAAGCACATTGCCCATTCCCGAGCCGATCGTTCAACTGCAACGTCAGTTAGATCAGTTTCGAGGCACGCGGCCGCATCGGACCAGGCTACCGGAGGCACTGTGGCAGGCTGCGGTGGAACTGGCCAGGCAACATGGCGTGTATCCGGTTGCTCAGCCGCTGCGGCTGGACTATATGGGGCTGAAGAAGCGGCTGGGCGAAGTTACGAGTTCTAAAAAGAAGACAACCAAGCCGGCATTCGTGGAACTGATCGCTACACATCCGGCAGCGGTATCGGAGTGCGTGATCGAGTTCGAGTCCTCAATAGGAAGCAAGATACGCATTCAGTGGAAGGGTTCTGCTGGGCCTGACTGGGCAAGCCTGCTCCGTGCCTGGCGGGAAGCGGAGCGATGATCCATATCACGGCGCAGATGCGCGTGCTGGTAGCGATCGAGCCCGTGGACGGACGAAAAGGGATAGATTCTTTGGTTCGCGTCTGCCAAGGCCAGCTCTGTGAAGACCCAATGACTGGTTGTGTTTTTGTGTTCAGGAGCCGGAGAGGGACGTCGATTCGTTTGCTCAGCTATGACGGCCAGGGATATTGGCTTGCGCAAAAGCGTCTTTCCAAAGGGCGGTTCACGTGGTGGCCTGAATCGAGCTCAGCGGCGAAGCGGCTGGAGGCTTACGAAGCGCAGTTGCTGATGGTGGCCGGGGATGTATCGCGGGTCCGTGCTGCTCCGATGTGGCGGCGAGTGAGCGAGCTGAAGTGAGAATCAAGAAAATCATCCATACGCCCTTGCGTTCCAAGAAAAGTTGGTTCATACTTCTGGGCAATGGCAGAGCTCCGATATCGCGGGCGTGAGATCCGAGAGCAAGACATCCTCTCTATACGGGCGCTGATCGAGCGTTACCCGGGTGAAAGCCGCCGCAAGCTATCGACGCGAATATGTGAAGCCTGGCAGTGGCGGCAGGCGAATGGGGCGTTGCGCGATATGGTGTGCCGCGGCATGCTGCTGATGCTGGAGCGAGCCGGCCAGATCACGCTACCGCCGGTCAGTTATGTGCGGCATAATCCGCTGGCGCAGAGATCCCGGCCGGAAGCGGTGTTGATCGATAAGACTGCCATCGAAGATCCGTTGCGCAAACTGCAACCGCTGGAGTTCGAGCCTGTGCGGAGAACCGCGCAGGAGCCGTTGTTCAACAGCCTGATGGAGGAGCATCACTATCTCGGCTACGAGCAGCCTGTTGGAGAGCATCTGAAGTATCTGGTGTGGGCAGAAGGCCGTCCCATCGCGTGCCTGGCCTGGTCATCGGCTCCGCGCCACCTCGGCAGCCGTGACCGCTACATCGGCTGGGACGCTGCGGCGCGGCGCAGCAATATCCGTTTTATCGCGTACAACACGCGCTTCCTGATCCTGCCGTGGGTGCGGGTCGAGCATCTGGCGTCGCATATCCTGGGCCGGATGGCGGCGCGGATCTCCGCTGACTGGCAGCAGATGTACGGTCATCCGCTTTACTTCCTGGAGACGTTCATCGATCCGGAGCGGTTCCGCGGGACCTGTTACCGTGCGGCCAACTGGGTGCTGATGGGAAGGACTACTGGTCGAGGCAAACAATCCAACAGCTATGTTCCGAACCGGTCGATCAAGGAGGTTCTGGGCTATCCGTTGACGAAGCGTTTTCGCGAACTGCTGGGAGGAGTGGCATGAAGAAGGCCCGGTGCCGCATCGACGTGAACCTTGAGGAACTGGATCGGGTGTTGGACGGAGCGCGAGAAGCGCCGTTGAGCGAGGCCGATCACGACAAGCTCAAAGACGCGCTGCACGCTCTGGCGGCGATGCTGGTGCGGGGGCGCAATACGGAGAAGACCAGCGAGGTGCTCCACCCCAGCGACGAAGACTTGTCGCTGGGGACCCCGGTGCTGGAGAAGCCGGAACGCAGGCGGATGACAACACGCCACCGCCGCCCGGGCACGGCCGCAATGGAGCAGAGGCGTTTGGCGGCGGGCGAAAGGTGGATATCAAACACCAGAAGCTGACGCATGGCGATCGCTGCCCGGAGTGCGGAAGAGGCAATGTATACGGGCAGAAGGAGCCGAAGGTGCTGGTGCGGATTATTGGTCAGGCACCGCTGGCGGCTACAGTCTACTCACTCGAACGGTTGCGCTGCGGGGCCTGCGGGCAGGTGTTCACAGCACAGGAGCCGGAAGGAGTGGGGCCGGATAAGTATGATGAAACGGCGGCGGCGATGATCGCCCAGCTGAAGTACGGTGCTGGGACGCCGTTCTACCGGCTGGAACAACTGGAAAGACAGTTGGGTATCCCGCTGCCGGCGGCTACGCAGTGGGAGATCGTCGAGGAAGCTGCGCAGGTGATCAAGCCGGCGCGGGATGAGTTGATCCGGCAGGCGGCGCAGGGCACGGTAGTCCATAACGACGACACCAGCATGCGCGTGTTGCGGCTGAATCGCGATCCGTTGGAGGAGCGCACGGGCGTGTTCACCAGCGGGATCGTGTCTGTCGACCAGGGCTGGAAGATCGCGCTTTACTTCACTGGCAGCCGGCATGCCGGCGAGAACATCGCCGAGGTGCTGAAAAAGCGGAGCGCGGAGCTGCCGAGCCCGATCCAGATGTGCGATGCGCTGTCGCGCAATGTACCGAAGCTGCCCGCAGGCGTGGAGATCCTGCTGGCCAACTGTCTCGCGCACGGTCGCAGGCAGTTCGTGGACGTGGCGGAGAACTTCCCCAACGAATGCCGATTCGTACTGGAAATGCTGGGTCAGGTGTATGGTCACGATGCCGAAGCGCGTGAGCGCGGCCTGACGCCGGACGAGCGGCTGCGCCTTCATCAGGAACGCAGCCGGCCGGTGATGGACAAATTGCACGCTTGGCTGGAGGCACAGCTTGACGAGCGAAGGACGGAGCCGAACTCCGGGCTGGGCCAGGCGATCAAGTATCTGCTGCGGCACTGGCAGCCCTTGACGTTGTTCCTCCGCAAAGCCGGGGCCCCGTTGGACAATAATGTCGCAGAAAGGGCGTTGAAGCGCGCGATTTTACATCGAAAGAATGCACTGTTCTATCGCACCCTGCATGGGGCGCAGGTCGGCGATCTGTTCATGAGCCTGATCCACACCTGTCAGTTATGTGGCGTGAACTCCTTCGACTACCTGGTCGAGTTGCAGCGCCACGCCCGGGAACTCGCCGCCTGCCCCAGGGGGTGGATGCCATGGAACTATCGCGAGACTCTGGCGCGAAGTGTGCTCCCCGATTCGGCAGAGTTATGATGAATCCCTGATGGCCGGAAAGGATACTCTGCGGCCATCGTCAGGGAGCATCGTGAAGTGCCCGTAAAACAAGGGTCCGGCATCAGGAAATCCGGAAGGGTTTTTGGCCAGGAGCAAAAAGCCGCCAAAGCAACCCGCGTCGGCCTGTATGCCAGAGTCTCCACTCTGGATCAACAGACGCTGCCCATGCAGAGTCGCTCTATGCGTGAGTACGCCGTCCGGCGTGGCTGGACGATCGCCCTGCAGGTCAAGGAAGTCGGCTCTGGTGCGACACAGAGGCAGTTGCGGGAGAAGCTGTTGGAAGCTGCACGGCGCAGGGAAATCGACGTTGTCGTGGTATGGCGGCTGGACCGATGGGGAAGATCTGTTACCGACTTGCTCACGACGCTACAGGAACTGGAACATCTCGGCGTCGGCTTCGTCTCGCTGACCGAGGCGCTGGACCTGACCACACCCGCCGGCCGAGCAATGGCTGGGCTGCTGGCCGTCTTCGCCGCCTTCGAACGCGAGATCCTGGGGGAACGCGTACGGGCTGGACTCGCTCATGCCCGGCAGAACGGCAAGCGACTTGGCCGGCCCCTAACCGCAGGACTCCATGCCGACCAGGTCAGGAAATTACGCCGCTCCGGCCTCAGCAAATCCGAGATCGCCCGCCGCCTCAACATCGGTCGCACCTCTGTGCGTCGTATCCTGGATGAAAGGACTTGATCATGAGCAGTTCGACTACGGAGTTCCATAAAATCTGGGTTGCCCAGTGCACTGCTACGGAAAATATCCGTGACCACTTCGGTCTACAGGACGCTCTGAGCTATCTGATCGGCGAGAAACTCTTCACCTTCCTGTGGGCAGCAGAGCGGGATCCCCTATTCGCCGCGGAGGTGCCGGACTTTATCAGGGAGATCCGGCGGCTTTTTACAGCCGCAGAGATCCGCGACTATCTTGATCGCCTGGAAAATACAAAATATCTCGCTCCTCCGGACCCTGATCTCGAAATGGACGATCTGGATGATCTGGACGAACTCGACGACCCGGACGACGAACCCTGGCTCGAAAACCCAGTGATGGGCGCGGAAGAGTTGCTGCGCTTCTCCCGTGTCCGTCAACTCCTCCAGGCGTAGAGAGCCATGGCAAAGCCCAAACGCGATCCAGTTCGGGAGGAGCGCATCCACGAGGAAGTCATCGTGGATGCCTGTGGACCCGAAGAGCAGGCCATGGGCTGGTACTACTATCTGGGAGATAAGATCCGCTTCCCGTTCCAGGCAAAATGCATCGCCTCCAAAGTGATCTCGCCGCTGCAAAGGGGCGAATCTGTCGAAGTTAGGGGCATGGCACCCGAAGATACATGTTCCGGCGATATGCTGGTGGTGATAAGGTGGCAGGGTCGCACCATGGCTGTCCCGCTCTCTCAACTAAGGGCTATCGACCCGGATGAATCAACCCACGAAGCCATCAAGGACTGGTATTACTGGGTGGCCCAGGGATACTGCTTCTGATCTACGCACGCCTGCCGAAAACTCACGATGCAGCAACATCTTGGCAGAAATCGGCATCCCCTCGGGCAGTACGTTCGTTTTTTCGAGAATGGCTTCTGTGAGGCGCTCCATACGTCACCTGATCTGTCAGAAGTATACATCAACTTCTGACACTTTTGTTAAGCCTGAAATCCTAAAATTTGATGGCTATGCCCTGCATGAGACGCTCGTAAGCTATGAACGGTAAATCCGTAAAGCAAAGAATAATAATGGCTTATAGGGAGATAGAGTCAAGATAGAATCAATGCGTCCGTCCTCTCCCAATGGTTAAAACTGACTCCCGATAGACTCCCAACAGACTCCCAACAAGCTGTCCAGTCCGTACTTTTGCTTGCTTTTTAGTAGCCATTAGTTCCTTAAAGTCAATAACTTACGCGATTGCGCAGTCACCAATACGCGCCCACCTTCTGCTCAAAAGAAGAGCCTGCACCGCATCGTCGCTTCAGGACTCGATAGCCGCTGGCGCGGAGTGCAATATTGGCGAGAGCCAATACCGCATTGAAGGTTGTATAGAAGCGAAGGTCATCGGATATGCCTTCAACGCTCGCATCCTTCATACAGCGGGAGACGAGGCCCAGTTGATCCGCGATCTCCTGCGGACTCGTCGCCTCCTTCTTGAGCCAGCCGTTCTTAAAGTAGTTTTCTAAACTCATGCTCGTCTCCGATCAAGAAGGTGTTCTTGCCCTTCTGAATGGCTTTCAGAAAGTGATTGCCCGCCTTCAGCTTCGCTCGCATCTCTTCACTAGAGTAGACCGTAGGATTCACGGGACGTCCTAAGGTGCGCTCCAACGGTGTGAGTCGCTCCATGAGTTGGTCGAGCGTGACCTGGCCGACGACCATCAGATCGATATCGCTCTCCGATCTCTCCTCCCCACGCGCAAACGAACCGTAGACGAAAGCGAATTCAATTGCTTTCGACAAGGGAGCAAGTGCCTCCGCAAGCTGGTGGAAGATACCAGCGGTCTTGGCAAGAAGCGCATGTAATTCGGCGAACGCCGGTTGGTCACGGTTCGCACGATAAAAGACCTGGTTGCCAGTTTGCGACCGAGAGATGAGACCCGCATCTGCAAGCGTAATCAGTTCGCGTTGAACGGTCCCCACGCTGACCTCGACACTGCGGGCGATCTGACGAACAAAGAAAGCCTCGTCGGGATTGCCGTACAAGGTCGCAAGGATGCGACCTCGGGTCTGGCCGAAGAGCAGGTTCGCAAGTGGTGCATCAGATGTTCTAATTTCTGTTCTCATTACGAGAACGATTGTACTCAAAATAAGAACGTCTTGCTAGCCTCGAAGATCCTGATTAAGAGAATTTGGGAGTGAAGCGATTCTTACCCTGGTGGCTGTTGCGCTGAAGCTGGTGATGTAGGCACGGTTACCGTTACCGAGTTGTTTCCCTCGATCATGGATACGTCGCTGGGGGAGGGGCCGCTGCCGAGTTGCTCTGCTGCGGAGGCTTTGGAGCGTCAGGAACCGTTCGTCAACAACGTGCTCGCCACGAGTGCACTGTCGATGATTACGCTCCTCATGCGGTACGGCCAGATCGATCACCAAGGCGCGTTCTATAATGCCGAGTCGGGCCGCTCTGCGCCAATCTCAATCGATCCCGAACTGTTGGAAAAGCAGGCGCGCCGCCGACGCACTTTAGCGAAGGCGGCGTAATACCCATCAGCGGGTGGTACGATATTACCCATTACAGGGGTTATTTACTCTATAAAACTCCTATATAGAGGTATAATGTCTTATGAGCAAAGCATCTCGCGCATATCTAGCGTTATCCGAAAACGCAATCGACCAGATTCAGAAGCTGGGTCGGGATATTGCTGTAGCCCGTAAGCGGCGCTACATTTCGATGAGCGAAATGGCGGAGCGCATGATGGTCAACCCGAAAACGGTGCAGCGACTGGAGGAGGGAGACCCCGCAGTAGGCCTCGGAATTGTTGCCACGGCCCTCTGGGTTCTTGGCCTTCACCGGCGTCTCGGTGACCTGGTCGCTCCCGAAAGCGATAGCGTGGCCCTTCAGCAAGACATCAGTAATCTACCGCGTGATTTCAGAAAATCTAAGAACCCATCAGACAAATTCGATTTTTGAGTGAGCTATGCCAACAGCCTACGTTTACGTCTATCTGGAAGAGGGCCCGGTGCCTGCCGGGATATTGGAGACCACGGGTACTGGCCGCGAGGCAGGAGCTCGTTTTCGATATGGACGGCGCTATCTCCAGCGCAAGGATAGGGTGGCGATCGATCCGATTCAGTTGCCTCTGACGTCCCCTGATGCCGACCGAGAGTACATCACCGAAGAAGGCTTCGTTCTCTTTAACGGCATCCGAGATGCCGCTCCTGACGGTTGGGGGCGTCATCTCATGGAGCGCGCAGCCGGTGCGCAGCCCCTCTCAGAATTCGACTATCTGGTCGCAACAGGAGAATCTCGCGTTGGTGCGCTCGCATTTGGTGCAGACCTGTCCGGCCCACGCCGCATGGTGCCTTGGATCGAGAATGAAGGGGCCGAGGATGACATCGTTGGTGAAGACCTCGATTTGACGGGAATGCTCGAAGCAGTCCGAGAGCTAGATACAGCGGAGAATCTGCCGCGAAAGCATCGGCGCTTTTTCTTGCGCGGCTCCTCTCTCGGCGGCGCGCGCCCGAAGGCAACCACGGAATATGACGGCCGCCAATGGATTGCGAAGTTCGGTCGCGCCGATGATCGCAGCCCGATGTGCCGTGTTGAATACGTCACGATGAGGCTCGCCGAACAAGCTGGGATCACGGTGCCACCTGTGAGGATTGAGAAAGTGCTCGACCAAGACATTTATCTCATCGAGCGTTTCGACCGGGTGCCAAATGATCGGGGATACCGGCGCGTCCCGTTTATCTCTGGGCTGACAATCCTCGGTGCGCATGAGAGTGAGTCCTCGCAACAAAGCTACCGTAAGTTGGCAGATCAGTTGCGGCGTCTTGGATCGGAGCCAACAGAGGACACCAGACAATTGTGGCGCAGAATGGTGTTCAACATCCTCTGCAGCAACAATGACGACCACCTGCGCAACCACGGCTTTTTGTGGGATGGCCGCGGCTGGCGATTGTCTCCGGCCTACGACGTAGTTTCATTTCCCCAGGTTGGAACCGAACGAGATCTGGCTATCGGAGTGGGGCGCAGTGGGCGACGCGCGACGATTGAAAACGCATTGACCGATATTGCAAGTTTCGGACTATCGCGTTCTGAGGGTATTTCGATCGCAGAAGCGATGCAACAGACCGTCAAGGCAAACTGGGAACAACTCTGCGGACAGAAAGGGTTCACAAAACTCGAAATCGACCGGTTGCGAACCTGTTTCATCGCCTGCGATGAGAAAATCCATGACGTAAATCTGACGGTGTGACGGCTCCGTCGTTCGCAGATAATGTGCGCCGTTGACAACATTGAGCGGCGTAAGCTGCTTGAACCTCTGGAGGCATCATGAGCCAAGAAGCTGAAACTATCGTCACAGAAGAAGCGGAGAGCAGTCCGAACGATGTAGCTCAAACCATTCTCCAGCAGCTCGGCGGGAGAATGTTCATCGCCATGACCGGAGCGCGCCATCTGACAAGTTCAGAGGGTGGCCTGGCTTTCAAGCTGCCCTCCAATTTCGCCACGGATGGCATCAACCACTTCATCATCCGCCTCAACTGGCGAGACACCTACGACGTGACCTTCGGGAAGACCCGTGGACTGAAGTACACCGTCGCGTGTGAGCACAAAGACATCTATGCGGACGGTCTGGCTGAGATGTTCACCGGAATCACCCAGCGACGTATCCGTAGCCGAGCCTGTCGAAGCTGGGTCACAGGAACGGAGGCGAACTATAATGCTACGCTGGAGTGTCGAGCGCCATCCCGGTATTCATGGTTCAAGACATCGAGGATAACCAAATGCGACTTGTGGTGATTTCCGACACCCACGGGCTCCACAACAGGATAGAAGGTCTTCCCGACGGAGATGTTCTGGTGCATGCCGGCGATTTTATGAACTCTGGGTATGATCC
>Ga0302270_10003780_pt1 | contig 14281 bp, 9 predicted proteins | sample III_Bog_E2_3_FD_198773 | JGI IMG/M metagenome (GOLD analysis project Ga0302270, IMG submission 198773) | Peat permafrost microbial communities from Stordalen Mire near Abisko, Sweden - III_Bog_E2_3 | ecosystem: Environmental > Terrestrial > Soil > Wetlands > Peat | place: Sweden: Abisko... | reverse complement strand
TGGCGAGATTTCGCGTCAACGTCTTCGTGCAGCAGCAATGCACCGGCATGGTGATCCGGACCATTCCGGCCGAGATTCCGAGCTTCGCGACGCTCGCCCTGCCGGAGATCCTCAAGGATATCGTCATGACGAAGCGGGGGCTCGTGCTGGTGGTGGGCGCGACCGGGTCCGGCAAGTCCACCTCGCTCGCCGCCATGATCGATCATCGCAACCGCTCCCACTCGGGGCACATCATCACCGTCGAGGATCCGGTGGAGTTCGTGCACCAGTCGCAGCAATCCCTGATCACTCACCGCGAGGTGGGAATCGACACGCATACCTGGCATCACGCGCTCAAGAACACGCTGCGGCAGGCGCCCGACGTCATATTGATCGGCGAAATCCGCGACACCGAGACCATGGAGCACGCGATCGCGTTCGCCGAGACCGGACATCTGTGCCTCGGAACGCTGCACGCGAACAGCGCCAATCAGACCATCGACCGCATCGTCAATTTCTTCTCCGAGGAACGCCGCAATCAGTTGCTGATGGACCTGTCGAGCAACCTGCGCGCGATCGTCTCGCAGCGCCTGATCCGCACCAGCGACGGCAACCGTCGCAGGGCCGCCATGGAGATCCTCATCAACACCCCGATCATCGCCGAGAAGATCCTCAAGGGGGAATTCCATGAGATCAAGACCATCATGGCCAAATCGCGCGAACTCGGCATGCGCACCTTCGACTGGTCGCTGTTCGAGCTCTATAACGAGGGCGAGATCTCCTACGAGGAGGCGATTCGCAACGCCGACTCGGCGAACGAACTCCGGTTGAACATCAAGCTGAACGGAACCCGTCCCGCACCGGCAGCGCCTCAGGCGGCGATCACGGCGTCGTAAGGGGCGTCGCTCGCCGCGGGGCGGGAGCCGCAGCCTTGCGGTGGCAGCCGGCAGGCCGCCATCGGTCAGGCGGCGGCTGCGTCGTCCTTGGCTGTACTCAGGAACAGCGCGTCGGTCGGCGCGATTTCTTCGCCCATCTTTTCCACGTGTTGCCAGTCCTCGGCGGTGAGCATGTCGCGCGCGCGTGACAATTTGACCACGACGTCGAGGAAGGCGCGGCGGTTCATGGCAGCCGCGGCGTAATAGGTCTCCAGCAGCTTCATCTGCAGATCCCGGCGCTGCGGGTCGCGCTCGATCGCCGCCTTCAGCACGTCGACGATGTTCATGCGGCGTTCGGAAACCACCACGTGATCATGAAGCGCGCTCGGCATTTGCACATGCTGCGCGTGGATGTGCTCCGCGGTCGCGTCCAGGTCGGTGAGGTTGTAATCGAGCTTCGGCTTGGGCGCGCCGACGGGGGTGGCGTTCGCAATCGCGGCTGCGGCCGGCCCGATCTTGTTCGCCTCGAGGATCGCCGTGTGCAGATCGGCATCCTCGATCGCCGAGTCGAGCTCCGATGCGTCCAGGGCTACCGTTTCGAGGCCCGTGCCCGTGGCATCGTGCGCCACGTAGTCGCCGTCGGCCGGAAACGCCGCGGCGTCTTCGGCCCGGCCATGGGTCGCGGAAAGCTCGTTCGCGGTGTCCGCCGGCGCAGAGTGGGCGGCGTTTCTCCCGGTGTCCGAGGTGTCGATGCCCAGGGTGTCGATCGCGAGGGCGTCGAGATACGAGCGCTCGAGCAGTTCGGTGTCGATTTCCAACTCCTGCGTGGTCTGATCGGTGGGAGCGTGCGCAGTCTCCCGGGCGGCAGGCGCCTCGATCGGCGCGGCCGCCGCGGCGGGCGTGGCCTTCGGCGCGACGGACCGCGCCATCGGTGGCGCGACGAACGTGGTGGCCACGGCGGCCTTGACCGGTTCTGCCGTCCGGGACGGCGGAGCGGCGGCTTCCATTGCCGGCTGTGCATCGGCCGCCGGCGCGTCGGCGCCGTTCATCGGCTCATCGGTGCGGGCTGCCGCGCGCGACCGCTCGAGCGCCTTCAGCGCCCGCCGGCGGACGAACACGACTCCACCCACGACGAGCGCCACCGCGGGGGCGATCGCCAATCCGATGGTCCCGAACAATTTATTGTCGCTGGAGGTCTTGCCGGCGGCGCCAAGGTCGGCCGGAGAGGGCGTTGGTTCGTTTTGAGGCGCTGCGCGTATGACCTCGACGCGCGCGGTCGGGTGCACGCCGCTCGACGCCGCGAGCGCGGTTGCCGGCGCCGCAGCAGCCTGGACCGGCGCCGCGCTGGCCTGAGCCGGAGCCGCGCTGGCCTGAGCCGGAGCGGTCCCGGGAGCCGGATCGCCGGCGGCATGCGCGGCCTCCTGAGGCGGCTGCGACACCGCGCGGTCGGCCTGCTGCTTCAGGTTCTCGAGGGCCGTGTTCTCCTGCGCCAGCTGTTTGTGCAATTCATCCAGCGCCTGCTCGAGGGACTGCACGCGCCCCTTGAGCGTATCGGTAGACGGCGCATCGGTCGGTACATGCGCCGTTGCCGCGAGCGACGCCGTTGCCGCGACCGATGCCTGTACCGGGCCCGACGCCGCGAACCGTGCAGCCTGCGCCGCCGCGCCTGTGTCGCTCGCGGCGAGCCGGCGTGTTGATGCCGGCCGCCCCTTCAGCCGCCATGCCGTCACGTGAGCGCGAACCTCGCGCCTTGCGTCCGTGGCATCGATGGCCATCACCGCGTCTTCCGGCGGAATGCTGAGCACGGCGCCGACGTGCATGACGTTGATGTTGCCCTCGAAGGCATGCGGATTGGCGCGGAAGACCGCAATCATCATGCGCTGCGCGTGGGTCTCGGTGGAGGCCCCGGCGTGGCGCACGATGCCGCGCAGCGTTTCGCGCGGCGCCACCGTATGATGGATCGCGGCGGCGACCTGATCGCCTGAGGCAGCGGGGCTCGGCGTCGCGCCATCGGCCGTGCGGCCGGCGTGGGCCGGCTCGGTCGTGCGGTCCATGGGCACCGTGTCAATGGCCGGCTTCGCCGGCTTGGCGCGCGCCGGCGTTTCCTGGGTGACGGCGGGGAGATCGGCGCCGGCCGCATCGGCCACGCGCGGTGCCGATGCCGACGCCGGCTGGTCGGTCGCGGCGCGCCTCGGCGACGCGAAACCGGGAGGGTCGAGCAGCAGCGGATACTCGCGAATCAATTCGCCATTGCCCCAACGCAGGTCCACCAAGAGGCTGACCACGGGGTCGGTGAAGGGCTCGCTCGATCGAACGTTCAGGACCGGTCGTCCGGCTCCGTCCAATCCAACTTTGAACGTGGCGGATGCGAGAAACGACGGGCGGTCGGCGGCGTAGTGCAGGAACACGTCGCGATTAGCCACTTTGGCCGTGAGCGCGGCGAGTTCGTCGCGGGTCGCGCCCACGATGTCGATTTGTGCGGTAAGGGGTTCGTTGAGCGCCGAATCCACACGAATGTCACCCAGGCCGAGCGACCGGGCCGCTCCGGGTAACGACATGGCTAAGGCTAGCAAGATGGGGTAAGGCCCACGTGACATCGTCTGCTCCCAAGTATTCCAACAGGTACCCGGCCAACCCGGCCGAGGCAATGCGGCGGGATTCGCCCGCCCATCGCACACCACTGATTTCTCTCTCGCAAATGCTATTCGACAGAATCTTGGGTTGGATAGCGGAGAGTTCCAAACCTTCGACGCAGTTCACGCATGTCGTGCGGCCGGGTGACGCACTTCACGCATGCCGTCCGGAGGGGGTGTTTCGTCCCTGATTTTGCGGCCCTTTGGCGGCCTCCCGCCGCGGCCCCCGGGGGCCTCCAGAATCGCTGCGGGTCTCCCCTAACGACCCGAAGGCAAGTACTATCCCAGCCTAAGGGGACTCCATGCCGGAACACAGCTCGACGACCGCCTCCTGCCGCGTCAACGGCGACCGACTCTGGTCGCGGCTGATGGCCATGGCCGAGATCGGCGCGACCCCGCTGGGCGGCTGCAACCGTCAGGCGCTGACGGATGGCGACCTGGCGGCGCGGCGGCTGCTGTCGGCGTGGGCGAAGGCGGCGGCATGCACGGTTCGCGAGGACTCCGCCGGCAACCTGTTCGTGCACCGGGCCGGCGCCGACGACGCCTCACCGGTGGTGCTGACCGGCAGCCATCTGGACACGCAGCCGACCGGCGGAAAGTTCGACGGCGTCTACGGGGTCCTCGCGGGCCTCGAGGTCATCGAATCGCTGAACGATCGTGGCGTCGCCACCCGCCACCCCATCGAACTCGCCGTCTGGTGCAACGAGGAAGGATGCCGGTTTCCGGCGGCCATGATGGGTTCGGCCGTGTGGTCCGGCCGTATGCCGCTCGCCGCCGCGCACGCGCTCACCGACCGCGCGGGGCGCAGCGTGCGCCAGGAGCTCGACCGTCTCGGCATTGCAGCCACCGCGCCGGTCGTGCGATCGCGGGTGCGCGCGGCTCTGGAGGTTCACATCGAACAGGGGCCCGTGCTCGAGCAACACGGCAAGACCATCGGCATCGTGACCGGAGTCCAGAACATGTGCCGGTACGAGGCCGTGATCGAGGGCCAGGAAGCCCACGCCGGTCCCACGCCCATGAACCTGCGGCGCGACCCGGTACGGGCGCTGGCGCAGGCGCTGCCGGCGATCTACGCGGTCGCCGCCGCGCGCGGCCCGGAGGCGCGTCTCACCGTCGGAATCATCGAAACCTCGCCGGGGTCGCCCAACACCGTGCCGGGTCGCGTGCGGTTCACCATCGACGTCCGGCATCCCGACGCGACCGAGTACGCCCGGCTGCGGTCCGAGGTCGAAGCCTGCGTCCGGGAGGCACTCGCGCATCATGCGCTGGCGGGCGACGTCCGCTGCACCTGGGAGGCGCCGGGCGTGGTCTTCGACGCCGCCTGCGTCGGCGCCGTGCGTGCCGCAACCGCGGCTCTCGGTTACCAGGCGCTCGACATGGTGAGCGGCGCGGGCCACGACTCCTGCAACGTGGCGGCGGTTGCGCCCACCGCCATGATATTCGTCCCTTGTGCGGGCGGCTTGAGCCACAACGAGGCCGAGACGGCGTCCCCGGCCGACCTGGCGGCAGGCGCCAACGTGTTGCTCCATGCAGTTCTGGCTCTCGCATGCGCGGCATAATTTTCGCGGTGAACCTGGCGCTCGTCGCGATCCCCACGGCCGGGGGCGCGGCCGATGCGCCGGGCGCGCCGGCGGCGGCGGGCGCGATCACCGCCGTGCATTGCGGCCACCTCATCGACACGGTGGCCGGCAAGACCCTGGGCCCCACGACGATCCTGATCGAGGGCGCCCGAATCCGCGACGTGCAGTCCGGGTCCGGCGCACCGCCGGGCGCGGCCGAAATCGATCTGTCGTCCCAGACTTGCATGCCCGGGCTCATCGACAGCCATACCCACCTCACGGGACAGACCAGCCGCACGCAGTACGTCGATCAGTTCCACTGGAACATCGCCGACTATGCCGTGCGGTCCACCGTCTACGCGCGCCGGACGTTGCTGGCCGGGTTCACCACGGTGCGCAATCTCGGCGATCAGGACAACGAATCGGTCGCCCTGCGCAACGCGATCAACGCCGGGATCATTCCCGGGCCGCGCATCTTCACCGCCGGGCAGGCGATCGGGTCCACGGGCGGCCACGCCGATCCCACCAACGGCTATCGAACGGACCTCGCCGGGGATCCCGGCCCGACCATGGGTATCATCGACAGTCCCGACGACGCCATCAAGGCGGTGCGCCTGCACTACAAGCGCGGCGACGATCTGATCAAGATCATGCCCTCGGGCGGCGTGCTGGATGAAAGTGCGAGCGGCGACAATGCCCAGCTCACGCTCGAGGAGATCCGCGCCGTCGTCGAGACCGCGCACGACTATGGATTCACGGTGGCGGCTCACGCCCATGGCGCCGAAGCGATTCGGCGGGCCGTCATCGGCGGCGTCGACTCCATCGAACACGGCACGTTCATGGATGCCGCGGACATGAAGCTCATGGTCGAGCGCGGCACGTGGTACGTGCCCACCATCGCCGCCGGCGACTTCGTCGCGCGTCAGGCCAAGGTGCCCGGCTACTATCCCGAGCAGGTGGCGGCCAAGGCGGCGGCCATCGGTCCGCTCATCATGGCGACCGCCGGCCGCGCCTACCAGGCGCATGTGAAGATCGCCTTCGGCACCGACGCCGCGGTCTACCCGCACGGCCAGAATGCGCATGAATTTGAATTGATGGTCGAGGCGGGAATGCCGCCCATGTTCACGATCCAGGCGGCCACCATCAACGCGGCGCAGCTGTTGAGGCGCGACCGGGATCTGGGGTCGCTCGCCGCGGGGAAACTGGCCGACGTGGTCGCGGTTCCGGGCGATCCCACGGCGGACATCAGCCTCATGAAGTCGGTGAGCTTCGTGATGAAGGACGGGGTGGTTTACAAGGTGAATTCGCAGCCCGTGCCGCTGCCTCCTTAGACGGATCGCGCGGCGCCGGACCGCCGCCGGCCGATCCGCCGGGCGCCTCCCGTCAGTCGCGCACGTAGCCGCTGCGCAGGGCGCGCGCCCAGTCGGGCTGGTCGCGTTGCTCGGCGAGCTGCGCCATGGATTCCCAGTCGTAGGGCACGGCGATCAGTTCGGCGACCCATCCTCCCGCACGCTGCTCGACCAGCGCATAGCGCGCGTGCGGGGAACCCAGCTCGACGGTGTGCGGAATCGGGTGATGGCCGAAATAGGCTTGGATGCCCACGCTGCCCGGATTGACGATGACCTGTCCGCCGGGAAGATAGGCCACGCGCGGAATGTGGGTGTGGCCGCATAGAATCAGCGGCGCGACGCAGGGTTTGACGCGTTCCACGATGCGCGCCAGCGGCGCCGGGACCAGTTCCCCTTCGCAAATGTCTTCGAGGAAGCACTCGACATCGCTGGTGGGCGTGGCATGGCACAGGAACGCCCCCCCGGCCCAGAGGGTCTGCGGCAGCGCCGCAAGCCACTCGCGCTGCGCCGCAGTGACCGATTCCGCGGCATACCGGTCGGAGGCTCCCATGGCCTCGACATCGGGCGCCAGGAGCTGACGCTCGTGATTTCCCTGGATGGTCGGCAGTTCGAGCGCCATCAGCCGATCGGCCGTCTCGCGCGGCAGCAAGGGGCCCGACAGCAGGTCGCCGAGATTGACGATGACATCCGCGCCGCGCCGCCCAATGTCGTCGAGCACCGCGTCGAGTGCGCTCAGGTTTCCATGAATGTCCGAGACGGCTGCAACACGCATGGGACTTGACTAGCCCACCTGCCGCCTCGCGGCCACGGGACGCCCGCGGTTGATGCTCGCGTGCAACTGCGCTGCGGCCGCTCGGATGGCCGCCGCGCTCCCGCCGCCGGCGAAGATGATGCCGCGCGATGAGCTGATGAGGAGTCCAGCGCCCCCGGGATTCAGGCCCGCGGCGAGCGTGCCCTCGAGATCGCCCCCCTGCGCGCCGATTCCGGGAACCAGGAACGTGAGCTCTGGGTGCGCACGGCGCAGTTCCGACATCTCGGCCGGCCCGGTGGCGCCGACCACCAGCATGAGATTGTTGCCGCCGTTCCAATCGCGGGCAGCCCGCTCGGCCACTCGCCGGTAAAGCGGCATGCCTTCGATCATCAGGTCCTGGAAGTCCCGCGCTCCCGGATTCGACGTGCGGCACAGCAGCACCGCGCCCCGGTCGGGGCGGCTCAGGAACGGGAGCACCGAATCTTCGCCCATGTAGGGATTCACGGTGACCGCATCGGCGCCATACCGGTCGAAGGCTTCGCGGGCGTACGCCTCGGCCGTGTTGCCGATATCGCTGCGCTTGGCGTCGAGAATGATCAAGGCGTGCGGCGCCCGCTCGCGGATGTAGCGGATGCTGGCGGCGAGTTCGGGCTCCCTTCCCGCCGCTCCGTAAAACGCAATCTGCGGCTTGTACGCGGCGGTGAGATCGGCGGTCGCGTCGATGATGCGGCGGTTGAAGGCCAGGATCGGTTGCCGATCGGCGGCGATTTCCGGCGGCAGCCTGTCGACATCGGGGTCGAGCCCGACGCACAGCAGGCCGGCGCTGACTTCCCAAGCCTGATTGAGCCGGTCGGCGAATGTCATGGACATGCGCCATGATACCGGGCGCACCGTTCATAAGGGAGTATGCTTGCAGGTCGTGCGAGAACTGCCGTGCCAACCAAGCCTCGAACTGGACCGCGATTAGTTTTGCAGCCGGCCAGTCGCCGGGCGGCGCGGCATGCGGGCACGAATGCGCTGAAGCGCTTTTTCACCATTGCCGATGCCTGGGAATTGTCCCCATTGCAGCAATGCCGGCTGCTGCGGATTCCCTCGCCCCAGGTGCTCCGGCAGTACCGGCTTGGCCAGGGGCCGCGGCTGTCCGCCACGCAGCAGGAGCGCGCTGCCTTGATCGCCAGCATCCAGCAGTCCCTGATGACGGAATTGGTGGCGAGGGATCGCGCCTGGGCCTGGGTCCATACGCCGCACGCGGGGCCGCCCTTCGACGGGGACAGCCCGCTGTATTTCATGCTGGAGAACGGCCTGCCGGCCCTGCGCGAGGTGGCCCGTATGCTGGTGCGCGAGAGCGAGCCGCGCTGAAGCTCCCGAGGCGCCCGGCCGGTGAGCCGCGGCCGCCGGTCTCGGTTATACTAGGGAGCTGTTCCGAAGCGAATGTGGCGGAATTGGTAGACGCGCCAGACTTAGGATCTGGTGGGGCAACCCGTGCGAGTTCGAGTCTCGCCTTTCGCACCACCTTCCGCAAGATCGGTTTCAACCCCAAGAAGGATTGACATGCAGGTTTCAGTCGAGAGCACCGGTAAGTTGGAGCGGCGCATGCAGGTGCAGGTGCCGGCCGAACGCGTCACGCAGGAGATCGCATCGCGCTTGAAGCAAATCAGCCGCACCGCGCGCTTGAACGGCTTCCGGCCCGGGAAGGCGCCGCTCAACGTGATCCGCCGCCAGTTCGGCCAGCAGGTGCATCGTGAAGTGATCGGCGAGCTGATGCAGGAGAGTTTTTCCGAGGCGGTCACGCAGCGTCAATTGACGCCCGCGGGCAATCCCCGGATCGAGCCCCAGAGCATCGACGAGGGCCAGGACCTCAGGTACGTGGCGACGTTCGAGGTGTTCCCCGAATTCGCGCTGCAGCCCATCGAGTCGCTCGATATCGAGCGCATCACCGCCGACGTGACCGAATCGGACGTGGACGCGATGATCGAGCGGCTGCGCAAGCAGCAGATGAAATTTTCTGCGGCGGAACGCCCGGGGGCGGCCGGTGATCGGGTCACGATCGACTTCGAGGGCTTGATCGACGGCGTGCCCTTCGCCGGGGGCAAGGGCGAGAAGGTCCCCGTGGTGCTGGGCGCCAACCGCATGCTGCCCCAGCTCGAACTGGGGTTGATCGGCTCCGTTCCGGGTGAAACCCGCACGATCGGCGTGGATTTTCCGCCCGATTACCGGGCGACGGAGCTTGCCGGCAAGCACGCGAGCTTCAACGTCGTCGTGGGCGCGGTGGAAGCGCCCGCCCTGCCGGAGGTGGACGAGGAGTTCTGCGCCTCCTTCGGCGTCACCGAAGGGGGCGTCGAACGGCTGCGCGAGGACGTGGCCGCCAACATGCGCCGCGAGCTCGAACAGACGCTGCGTAACCGCAACAAGGCCGCGGTGATGGAGGCGATCTACCAGGCGAATCCCATCGACTTGCCGAATTCCCTCATCGAATCGCAGATACGGGACATGCAGATCGAGGCGATGCGCCGCACCGGCGCCAAGGACCCGTCGCAGGCGCCGCCGCGCGAGCCCCTGGTGGAGCCGGCCCGGCGCCGCGTCGCGCTCGGGCTGCTGTTCAACGACATCGTCCGGCGCGCGAGTATCGTGCTGGATCCGGCGCGCGCGGCCGCGCGCTTGGACGAGATGGTGGGCCCGTACGGCGACCCGGCCGCGCTGAAGCAGGCCTATCTGCAGAATCCGGAGGCCATGCGGCAGGTTGAGAACCTGGCGCTGGAGGACCAGGCGGTGGACTGGGTGCTGGGTCACGCCAAAGTGCGCGACCAGCCATCGACGTTCAAAGAGTTGATGAACTTTGAGGGCTGAATCACGGCTGGGCCCTTGAAATGATCTTGCAACGTCCTAAAGTCGATCAGTTGCCGTTCTTCGTTGGATCAAGGGGCTTTATTTCATGACGACTCGTGCACTCAACCTGGTTCCCATGGTGGTGGAACAAACCGCTCGCGGCGAGCGGGCCTACGACATTTATTCGCGCCTGCTCAAGGAGCGGCTGATCTTCATCGTCGGACCCGTGGAGGACTACATGGCGAACCTGGTGGTCGCCCAGCTCCTGTTCCTCGAGTCGGAAAATCCCGAGAAGGACGTGGCCATCTACATCAACTCGCCGGGCGGCTCGGTCAGTGCCGGCCTCGCGATCTACGACACCATGCAGTTCATCAAGCCGGACGTGAGCACCATCTGCGTCGGGCTGGCGGCCTCCATGGGCGCGGTGCTGCTGGCCGGCGGCGCGGCGGGCAAGCGCTATTCGCTGCCCAACTCGAAGATCATGATTCACCAGCCCTCGGCCGGCTTCCAGGGCCAGGCTTCCGACATCGACATCCACGCGCGCGACGTCCTGGAGACCAAGCAGCGGCTCAACGGCATCCTGGCCAAGCACACCGGGCAGACCGTCGAGCGGATCAAACAGGACAGCGACCGTGACAACTTTATGACCGCCGAGGTGGCCAAATCGTACGGAATCGTGGATTCCGTGCTGGAGAAGCGGGGCGAGATATTGGTAACACCCTGATGGAGCTCGAAGTTCGCCCCGTGGCCGTCCCGGGGCGAACCCTAATTTGACACGGAAGGGACTCGGGTCACAACCCGGACGGCCTCGCCTTTGCGGAAGGTCAAATGGGTGCTATATAGTCTATGTGTCAGCCGCGTTTCAGCTTGAATTCCGAGACGCGGCCAACTTGAGGACAGCATGAGCGAAGATTCGCGCGGCAAACATGATGACGGCAAACTGTTGTATTGCTCCTTCTGCGGGAAGAGCCAACACGAAGTACGAAAGCTGATCGCCGGTCCCTCGGTGTTCGTCTGCGACGAATGCGTGGAACTGTGCAACGACATCATCCGGGAAGAGCTCGAGGAGCGCGCGGAGCGCACCCGCGACAAGCTCCCGAAACCCCAGGAAATCAAAAAGGTCCTGGACGAGTACGTCATCGGTCAGGAGCGCGCCAAGCGCGTGCTCTCGGTGGCCGTCTACAACCACTACAAGCGCCTCCAGACGCGCGGCACCGAGGGTGTGCGCACGCGGGACGAAGTCGAGCTCGCGAAGAGCAACATCCTCCTGATCGGCCCTACCGGGTCGGGAAAGACGCTGCTCGCCGAGACGCTGGCGCGGCTCCTGAACGTGCCCTTCACCATCGCCGACGCCACCACCTTGACCGAAGCCGGTTACGTGGGCGAGGACGTCGAGAACATCATCCAGAAGCTCTTGCAGAAGTGCGACTACGATGTCGAGAAGGCCCAGACCGGCATCGTCTACATCGACGAGATCGACAAGATCTCCCGCAAGTCGGACAACCCGTCGATCACCCGGGACGTCTCCGGCGAGGGCGTGCAGCAGGCGCTGCTCAAGCTGATCGAGGGCACCATCGCCTCGGTGCCGCCGCAAGGCGGTCGCAAGCACCCGCAGCAGGAATTCCTGCAGGTCGACACGACGAACATCCTGTTCATCTGCGGAGGCGCGTTCGCCGGCCTGGAAAAGATCATCATGAACCGGACCCACAAGAGCGGGATCGGCTTCATGGCGGAGGTCCGCGAGCAGAATGCGCGGCCCCATGGCAACGACGTGTTCCACGACACCGAGCCCGAGGATCTCATCAAATACGGCCTCATCCCCGAGTTCGTCGGCCGGCTGCCCGTGGTCGCGACCCTCGAGGAACTGGACGAGGAAGCGCTGATATCGATTCTCCTACAGCCGAAGAACGCGCTCACGAAACAGTACCGGAAGCTCTTCGACATGGAGGGGGTGGAGCTGGATTTCCGCGAGGATGCGCTGCGCTCGGTGGCCCGCAAAGCCATGCAGCGCAAGACCGGCGCGCGGGGATTGCGCACTATTCTCGAGAACGTGCTGCTCGACACCATGTACGATCTGCCGTCGCTGCGCAATGTGCAGAAGGTGGTGGTCGACGAGCAGGTGATCGAGGGGCATAACAAACCTTACATCGTTCACCGGACCGAGGAGACGCGGTTGGTGGCGCCGGTGGAGGAACAGCGGCGCCCGACGGGCTCCGACCATCTGTGAGTTGTGTGACCCGGTAGCCAGCCCTCTGAAATCCCTCCGTCCTCGCATCCGAAGGGTGGACTTGAAACTCATGGGGCGGCCCGCATGTTGACGCTTGACAGCCGTACGTGCAGAACCAAAAGGCAGGCCTAGTGAGCGACGAACCCGTAGTAGAAGCATCCGAAACCCCCAGTCACGCCGGCATGCCCGTGCTGCCGCTACGCGACGTGGTGGTGTATCCCCACATGGTGATCCCGCTGTTCGTCGGGCGGGAAAAGTCCATCGTGGCGCTCGATCTCGCGATGAAGGCGGACAAGCGCATCCTCCTGGTCGCGCAGAAACAGGCCGACGTGGATGATCCGAAGGGCGAGGACCTGTACCGCGTCGGCACGGTTGCGACCATTCTGCAATTGCTGAAGCTGCCCGACGGCACCGTCAAGGTGCTGGTGGAAGGCGTCGATCGCGCCAGCATCGAGAAGCTCGTCGAGGGCGAGTTCTTTTCCGCTGAAGTCACGCCCATGCCCGATATGGAGCGCTACGAAGAGCGGGAAATGGACGTGCTCACGCGCTCGGTCATCACCCAGTTCGAGCAGTACGTGAAGCTCAACAAGAAGGTGCCGCCCGAGATCCTGACGTCGCTCGCGGGAATCGAGCAGGCGGGGCGCCTGGCCGACACGGTCGCGGCCCACATGTCGCTCAAGCTGTCCGAAAAGCAGAAGGTTCTCGAGATCCCGGACGTCCGCAAGCGCCTGGAGCACATGCTCGCGGTGATCGAAGGCGAGATGGACGTGCTGCAGATCGAGAAGCGCATTCGCGGCCGCGTCAAACAGCAGATGGAGAAAAGCCAGCGAGAGTATTACCTGAATGAGCAGATGAAGGCCATTCAGAAGGAGCTCGGCGACCTCGACGAGGCGCCCAACGAGCTCGGCGAGCTCGAAAAGCGCATCAAGGCCGCCGGCATGCCCAAGGAGGCCCGGGACAAGGCCAACTCCGAACTGGCCAAGCTCAAGCTCATGTCGCCCATGTCGGCCGAAGCCACCGTGGTGCGCAACTACGTCGACTGGCTGGTCAAGGCGCCGTGGAAGAAGCGCACCAAGGTGCACTTGGACATCAGCGAGGCGGAGAAAGTGCTGGAAGCCGACCATTTCGGCCTGGAGAAGGTCAAGGAACGCATCGTCGAGTACCTGGCCGTGCAGCAGCGCGTCAGAAATCTGCGCGGGCCGATCCTGTGCCTGGTCGGGCCGCCCGGCGTGGGCAAGACCTCGCTGGGGCAGAGCGTGGCGCGGGCGACGAACCGCAAATTCGTGCGCATGTCGCTGGGCGGCGTGCGGGACGAGGCGGAGATCCGCGGTCACCGCCGTACCTACATAGGCTCCATGCCGGGCAAGATCATCCAGAACCTCGCCAAGAGCGGCGTGCGCAACCCATTGTTCCTGCTCGACGAAATCGACAAGATGTCGACGGACTTTCGCGGCGATCCGTCCTCGGCTCTGCTCGAGGTGCTGGATCCCGAACAGAACAGCACCTTTGCCGATCATTACCTGGAGGTCGACTTCGATTTGTCCGAGGTGATGTTCGTGTGCACGGCGAACAGCCTGAACATTCCGGCGCCGCTGCTGGATCGCATGGAAGTGATCCGCATCCCCGGCTACACCGAGGATGAGAAGTCGAACATCGCGCGCCGCTATCTGCTGCCGAAACAGATGAAGCAGAACGGGCTGAAGGACGCAGAACTGGTCGTGGCCGACACGGCGATCTTGGATATGATCCGCTATTACACGCGCGAAGCCGGCGTGCGCAACCTGGAGCGCGAGCTGTCGAAGATCGGACGCAAGGCGGTCAAGCAGCTGCTGCTGGCGCCCGGCGACAAGACGGTGACGGTGGATTCGAAGAACCTCGACGATTACCTCGGCGTGCGCCGCTTCCGCTACGGCAAGGCCGAGGAGAGCAACCGGGTGGGTCAGGTCACCGGCCTCGCCTGGACGGAGGTGGGCGGCGAGCTGCTCACGATCGAGGCTGCCGTGGTGCACGGCAAGGGCAAGCTCACACACACCGGTCAGCTCGGCGAAGTGATGCAGGAATCCATCCAGGCCGCCATGACCG
>Ga0302270_10003761_pt1 | contig 14327 bp, 8 predicted proteins | sample III_Bog_E2_3_FD_198773 | JGI IMG/M metagenome (GOLD analysis project Ga0302270, IMG submission 198773) | Peat permafrost microbial communities from Stordalen Mire near Abisko, Sweden - III_Bog_E2_3 | ecosystem: Environmental > Terrestrial > Soil > Wetlands > Peat | place: Sweden: Abisko... | reverse complement strand
TCTGCTGCAAAGGGGCCGTAGGGCAGGCCGCGACGAGTGATGCGCCGTCGGTTGATGAGCCGGCCATTGAAGCCGAAGGCGTCGCGGGGATGAACGCGCCGGAGGTGCGCTCCCATAGGGCAGCGCGCGCCTGCGAGGTCGCCGCCGTAGGTGAAGTCAGTGCTGAGGTTCGGGTCCTGCGCAATCGAGGAATCGGGCTTGTCGGGCGAGCGCTCGATAGGTGTTCCGTCTCGCCAGCGGCCTATGAATTTGGCGGCGAGTTTCTCTTTTCCACCTCCGTAGAGGGCGGCTTGCCGATCCAGAAAAGCACGGAAAGTGGCAACATTCTGGTGTAGCTTGCGATAGACCATGAAAGTGCCATTCGCGGCAAGCAGATGGGGCACCGGAGCTACTGGCAGCTCGCCTGCTTCGTCCGCGTAACCGAGGAGAAGCTCTCCGGTGGCAAGGGGTGCCCAGGTCTTTCCATCGGGCATGAGCTTGCCCTGTCCGGGTTGGGTGCTGCGCTCAACACCCAGGTAGTCAGGGTTGCCAAAGCCGTCGGTGAATCCAAAGTGTTCTTTAGTGGTGGGCTTTCCGTTAATGAATACGGCTGCGGCCTCCTGGCAGGCCAGGATGGTTGCGCCTCCGGTCTGGTCGAGCGCTGATTGGATGGCGGCCTGCCGGGTGTCGAGCGCTTCGACGCTCTGGCCGTTGATACCGAGCCAGGCGTGGACGTGGATATGGTCGTTGCGCCAGAGCGGATCCCAATGGTCGGGCGAGTTGACGCCGGTGTCCCCGAGCAGCGCGGCCCGTTGCCTCATGCCTTGCTGAAACTCGACGGGAAACGTGAGGAGCGTGGCGAGAGGAAGTTCCAGATGCTCGAGGCCGCGATGGGTAAAGGCGATATTGACTGTGCTCTGCGGCTTGCCGGCGTCCCAGCGCTGGCCGGTGGTTATATGGCCGAGAAGACGAGCAATCAGGCTACGCGCCCGGGTGGCGTCTTCGAAGTGGAGAAAGAGATAACGGGCCACAGGCAGGTTGTAGCCGCGCAGAACGAAGCCTTGAATATCGCTTGCGTTGAGCTTACTCATTTCGACCGCCCGTCTTGATCTCTCGGTAAGGGCCCATGGATCCGGGCGGAGGGGGAGGTTGGGATTCCAGGTGCGCCGCGAACTCGATGAAGTCGCGTTGCAGCGTGACTGGATCGGCCCCCTGATGAGTTGCGATGAAGTTGGCGACTGCGGACTGGGTTTGCAGAGCCCGTAGCGATTCGGGGACCGACTTGTCGTTAACCGCGGCGAAGTAAAAGGTGGTATCGAGTTGGCAGGCTTTCATGTAATCGACGAAGGCCTCGCAGTTGGCCGCACCGGGATAGCCAACACAGTGCTTCCAGATCGCGTCCAGGTGTTCCGGTATGTTGGTGGCAAGTCCGGTGAGGTAAGTATCGAGCTCACCATCGCAATTGGACTCGAACACCAGATACTTTGATTTGAGATGTTCTTCACAGGCAGGCATGCCGACGTAGATTACATCGTCCATCACGACCAGGCGGGCGAGGTGCGTGCCCGGCGCCTGCGCGAAAGGGCTCTCTTCCCGTATAGATAGTTTTGCGAGGTAGTTGCGGATTTGCAGGTCGTGGGAGGGCGTCGCCTTCTCATCCTCGATGATAGGTGACAGAATCGTCAGTCCGTAGACGCTGCCGTTTTTGTTAGGCATCGGTGTCTCCTCTATCCGACGACGGGCGCTTCGCCGGTCTCGCCCAGGTGATCCTGGACGGCGAGTACGAAGTGGAGGTAGGCGTCGGCGAACTGCTGGGGATTGGACTGTCCTGCGACGAGGTTGAGGCTATCGAACGAGGACTGAACGATGTGGGCTGACTTCAGGTCGTTGGCCGTCGCCTGGGGATAGGCCGTGTAGTAGTAGTCCGTGTCGAACTGGACGCGGGCGATGTATTCCTTGAAAAGGGTGACAGGAACAGAGCCGGGGAACTTCTCGCTCCAGCGCCAGATGAGGTTCAGGCCGCGGCTGAGGACCGCGGAGAAGGCGTCGATGTACTGGTTCCACGTGCCATTGAAGTTGCTGAAGAAAAGTAAATAGTCGTATTTGAGAACTTCCTTCTTCTGATCGCCGCCCAGATATGGGAAGTCGTTACGCGGGATAACGACCCATCGCGCGAATTCTATGAAGGAGAGGTTGACCAGATCTTGCTGCAGCGGCTTCACATGGTCCAGCACAAAGAAGGCGGTGCGCAGTATCCAGGTTTTCCACGGCTTCATGGGAGTGATGACATTGAGCGCATAGACCTTGCCGTTGATGTTGCTCATTGGACCTCTGACGAAATGGAGAGACTTGGCCCGGCACGGATGGTATCCACTGCCCTTGCCTCCTCGATTGGCGGGACATCCTTCGACGGATAGAGCAGTGAACCCACGAATTATGACATAGATGGTGGCGAATGGACACCTTCGGGGGACTGGGTCGATCCGCCTCAGGCATTTCGCAGCGATCCAAATGCAAACCTAACTAATGCGCGTCAGGAATTTCCAGCCCCGCCTTGCGCAGGCCGTCGATGATATGCTCGGCGAGATCGGGCTCCCACCATTTTCCCAGCTCCTCCCGCGCCGCCGTGGCCATGTCGGGACGAAGCGCAAGCATTTCGTTCAATGCCCTCCGCGCAGGCTCCTGCATGCGAAGCTGCCCGTAGGCGGCCGCTCGCGTCAGGTGCGCATAGAAATAGCCAGGCAGGTTGATCTTCAGAGCGACGTCCAAAGCGCCCTGATAGTCACGTTTACGATACGCATTGCAGGCCAGAGGAAGCCAGTACCAGCTCGGATGATGCGGATTGAGCTGCATCGCAGACTCGACCTGTGCGCAGCCCTCTTCCCAGTGGCCCGTGTAGGCGATCATAATGCCGAGCCAGCCCATGGCGGCCCCATTCATGGGATTTAGTTCGGCCGCCCGCCGCGCTTCTGCCCTGCAGGCCGGAAAGTCTTTCTGGAAAAACAGCGTGGAAGCAAGCGTGTTATGGGCAATGTGGTTGGAGGGCGCCGCATCGACGCTGCGCCGTGCGGCTGCCAGCGCACGCCCCAGCGGATCGGGTTGAGGATTGAATCCCTGCGCATGCTCCTGCAGATAGATATGCGACAACGCGGCCCAGGCACCGCTGTGGTCTGGCGCCCGGCGAACAGCGATCTCCAGAATATTTCTTACCCGCGCATGCTCGGCCGGCGTGAACCGTTCGTAGTAGCCGAAGGCGCGTATCACCGCCTCATGTGGAGTAAGCTCGTCATCCGCTTTGCTCCGAAGGATCTCGCTCATGCTATGCGGCAGAACTCCATAGCCGTCGGCAACCGTGGAGACGATCCGGGGAACCAGGTCGTCCTGCAGCTCGAAGATCGATTCAGGCGCAAACGTCCGCTCATAGTTCTTCGCCCACAGTTGAACGCCGGTCAGCGCATCGGCCACTCGAACCGCAACCCGCAGCTTAGTTCCGGCCTGGCGAAGGCTGCCTTCCATCACGTAGCGCGCGCTCAACTCCTTGCCGACGGTGCGCAGGTCGGTAGTCTGGTTCGCGTACTTATGGGTCGAGCCCCGTGCGATCACCCTCAGGTACGAGAATCGCGACAGTCCGGTAACAATCTCCTCCGACAGCCCATCCGCCAGTGCCGCAATCTCCGCGCTTGCCCCCGTTGCCTTGAACGGAAGCACCGCAATCCAGAACCCCTCCTCCGGGCGGCCCGCGCCGGAGTCGGGTACAGGAATGGTGACCGAGGCTGGCGTTCTCCCTGGCATCTGCCGAACCAGGTCCCGGAACTCATTGGCAACATCCCGCGCAGTCTGAACCCGGTGGCGCGGGTCCTTCTCCAGGCAGCGCTGGATAATGCGGGCCAGATGGCCGGGCAGGTCAGGACGACTATCGGTCACCGGGCTGGGATCGTCACGCAGGATCGCAGAAATCAACTCGCCGGAGGAATTTCCGATGAATGGCCGGCGTCCGGTGGCCATTTCGTGCAGCACCACACCCAGCGAGAAGATGTCGGTGCGGTGATCGAGCGGGCGGCCGGCGATCTGTTCAGGCGACATGTACGCCGGCGTCCCCAGCACGGTTCCAGCCTGCGTGTTGCCGAGCGAGGTAAGCGTGACGTCATCCGGGGAGCCCCCGCTCACATCCTTCGCCAGCCCGAAGTCCAGCACTTTCACCCGGCCATCGTGGGTAATCATGACGTTGGCCGGCTTCAGGTCGCGATGCACAATGCCCTTCTCGTGCGCGGCGGCCAGCGCATCCGCCAGCTCGATGGCAATCTCGACAATCTGCTCGATCGGCAAGGCGCTTGCGCGGATGAGGGAGGAGAGCGGTTGCCCCCCGACCAGCTCCATGGTGAGAAAGTGGAGGCCTTTGGCTTCTTCCACGGAAAAGATCGTGACAATGTGGGGGTGATTTAGAGCGGCCACGACGCGAGCTTCACGCTGAAAGCGAGCAAGGCGGTCCGGATCGTGCGCCATACCCGCAGACAGCACCTTGATGGCAACGTCCCGGCCCAGGCGAGGGTCTCTGGCGCGAAACACCTCACCCATCCCACCGGCGCCGATAGAACCGAGGACCTCATACTGCCCGAGTTTGTCGCCTGAAGAAAGGGTCACGGGCCAAGTCTAACCGAAGGACAAGGAGAGGCGTGTGGCATGACTGCCGGGAGGACCGAAAGTGGCTCTCAGTAACAGCCAGTGCTGCCACGCATCCAACTGCTGCCTCTGAGGCCCGACCGTTCACTTCAAGAATTACCGGGCTTCTAAACCAATCCCCTGCTCGCCCCATAACCCGCGACCACTCAACCTGATCATGAAGGCACTATGTTGAGCGCGAAAAACAAGATTTGCGTCACATGGAAGGCGTTACCGTTCTCGAAGTGGCCGGTCGCATTCTGCTGGGCGAGGGCGGAGGGACCTTCCGCGATTCAATTCAGAAAGCTCTCAAGACCGGCACTAAGAAGATCGTCGTCGTTTGGGCGGGGTAAACTACATGGACAGCTCTGGATTCGGAGAGCTCACCAAGGCGTACACCTCGGCGAAGGCCAGAGGCTGCGATGTAAAGCTTTCTCGTCTCATCCGGACACTCGATAACCTCATGCAGATCAAAAAGCTGGCTACCGTATTCGACATTTTAGCCCGACGAGGTCGAAGCAGTCGCCTCTTTCTCCAGCTAGACCCGCGGTTGCGTAGAACGCTTTGCTAAGTAGGCAGACCGATGGACGTACTGATACTCTGCTATTCCGACTCGGAAGGACAGCACGGGATATCTCTTGAACGGGAGATAACGTCCATCGGCCGTTCGGCCAATCAGGACATCGTGATGTCTGACCGCAGCGTCTCCCGCTGTCACGCGGTGATCCTGCGCGAAGGCGGGGACTATACAATCGTCGATCAGAAAAGCACCCATGGCACCTTCCTGAATGGAGTCCGCATCCAGCAGGGCCTGCTGAAGCTCGGCGACATATTGCAATTGGGTTCATTGGATGCTCCGAGGCTCCATATCCAGAAAGACGGTGCACCCGCGCACCGGCGTCGCTCCTCGGTGGAAGACCTTCTGACATCGTTTACTGAGCTTCGGCCTGGAGGTCAGCCGCGCCAGCCCGCGCATGAGCTCGAGCAATTGAACTGGCTTCTTCGCGCGGCGCGCCAACTCAATGAGGGCGGAGCGGTCGACGACATTGCGCTCGGACTTCTCCACCTGACATTGGAGCTGACGGGCCTTGAACGCGGTTTCGTTTTTCTCCAGAACGACGGCCAGATGCAGCTTGCGCACGGGCTCATGGCCGACGGGACTATCGTCGAAGAGGACTCGACTATCTCCCGCAAGGCGATGCAAAGCGCCATTCAGAGCAAGGCCAGATTCTCGGTCAGCGACACGCACAGGGACGACCTAGCGCTGGACTGGCCAAGCGTGATGGAGAAAGGAATCCGCAGTATCTACTGCATTCCCTTGCGGAGACCAGCCTCCGCACGAGAACCCGATCATCTTCTTGGCTTGCTCTACCTCGACAGCCAGCTTGGAACTGGCGTTCTTACCGAGGTCGACCATCGACTGCTTGAGACAATAGCCACCGAGGCTGCGACATTGGTCGACCACGCGCTACTTGCCGACGAAGAATTGAAAGCGCGGAAGGCGCGGGAAGAACTGACCGTCGCGGCAAATATCCACCGCGGACTGATGTCGATCACGATGCCCGAGCTTCCCTACGCGCAGATTCGCGCAAAGACTGTCCCCTGCCTGGCCATCGGCGGCGACTTTTACGACGCCGCGGCTCTTGACCACTGCCTCTGCATTGCGATCGCGGATGTATCTGGAAAGGGTGTCTCCGCTGCCATCGTCGCGGCAACTCTGCAGGGGATTATCCACTCCCAGTTTCTCGCCGGACAGAGTCTGCCGGAAATTGCTCACCTGCTCAATCAGTTTCTCTGCACACGCAACGTCGGCAAGTACGCCACCATGGTGTTGCTGAAGCTCTTCCCGAACGGCGACCTCGAGTACATAAACTGCGGCCACGTCCCGCCGCTCGCCATCCTGGGCAATGAGGTCCGCAAACTGGATGAGAGTAACCTGATCGTCGGTCTTATCCCCGCTGCGAAGTATGCACCTTCAGTTTACAAGTTGCGGGCCGGCGAGCGAATTCTCCTGCCGACGGACGGCTTGACTGAGGCGGAGGACAGCAACGGCCAGGAATTCGGAGAGACGGGGCTGATCGCATGCGCGCCTTATCAGAGTTGCGACGAGATTCTTGAGAAAGTCGCGAAGTTCAGTGCTCCCAATCCTGCCCAGGACGACTGCACTTTGCTGGAACTCAGGTACATCCAAGACGCATAATATCTCTTGCAAGAATGGATTCAATCTAGCCATCCTGGACAACCGTGGGGCCACAAGGCCAATAAGGATCTTAGGCTCGGGGAAGCTCCCAACGCAGGTCAAAATTCAGGTCAGTTACTGAAGCGCGGACCGTGCGTCCCGGATCGTCTCTCCTAAATTCCGCAGTTCGCGCCTGGACTGATGCCCGTCGAAAGTTAAGCGCGACTGGGTACCACGAGCACCTGGTTCGTCGGCTCAGGGGTATACGACCTATCTAGCCGGAAATGGTCCCGCCGCACTTTGTATCGCCGAGCAGAACAAAGATATAACTCTGACGATCACGGACATCATCAGGCCCGGCGGGATGAATGGCATCGGTTTCTCGCACGAGCTACGCCAGTTGCTTCCGCAAATAAAGGTTGAGAAGCGCATTTTCGAAGCCGGTCGCATCGACGAGCACAGGCGGTATTGAGCCGTCAAAGTGGGTATCGTAAGCTCATGTCCGGCCCCACAACGCGGGAAAGTTCGAGCATATTGCGGACGGAATGGTGGAGTGTCTGTCGGTGCAGCTTTTAGCTCAACGTTGCTGGAGAAGACCAACAGGCGGAGTGTCAGGTCAGCTGTGTTCGTTTAACCCACACCTTATGACACGGCCGGATCGGGAAGATCCGGCCATTGATTTTCGCTAGTAAAAATCATGCGATCGGACTTCCAGCGTCTGGTCGAAGAGAGGTCGAAGATGGGTAGCCTTCACATGGATTACGTTGTCCTGATTTTGCAATGGGCCCTCCACGACGATGAACTTGCTGCGTGTAACGACCAGCCGTTCGCGCTCATATAGGTCGGGTGTCACGATTACGTTAGCAATACCAGTTTCATCCTCCATCGAGATAAAGATGAAACCCTTTGCCGTCCCAGGCCGCTGCCGCGCGATGACACAGCCTGCTGTACGCACGAACTCGCCATCCCTTCGTGTCCGTAGCTCGTCGGCGGAGAGAATATTTTCCCGACGCAGCGCTTCGCGTCGATAAGCCATCGGATGTTTGCCGATCGTCAGGCCAGTACCGGCATAGTCGGCGATCAAACGCTCTTCGGTGCTCATTTGGTGCAGCGGGAGGCTGCTCGTCTCCTCGCGGAGAGCTTCGACCTTCTGATGAAGAAGAGGGCCTTCCAGCCTGCCTGCACGTTCGACCTGCCAGAGAGCGTCCCTGCGATGAGTAATCCCATTAAGGCTGTTCAGAGCGCCAACCTGAGCCAACAGCATCAGTTCCTTTCTGTTGAGCGTTGGGACACGGGTGACCATGTCGTCTGCGGACTGGAATAGACCGTATTCTCCGCGAGAGGCGAGTATGGAGTTGGCAGATTGTCGGCGTAACCCCTTTGCGTAACCGAGACCAAGCCGCAGGGACAAGCTCTCATCTGCCTCGCGCTCGATCATGCAATCCCATTGTGAGACCTGTACGTCCATCGGTTTCACTCGGAGGCCGTGCCGCTGAGCATCCTTTACCAGCACAGCGGGAGAGTAGAAGCCCATGGGCTGGTTGTTGAGGATGGCACAGGTAAACGCAGCGAGATAATTTACTTTGAAGTAGGCCGAAGCATAAGCAATCAGTGCGAAGCTGGCAGCGTGTGACTCTGGGAAGCCATAGAGCGCAAACGAACTAATGTTCTGGATGATGGTCTCCTGGGTTGCGATGTCCAGTCCGTTCGAGGTCATGCCGGTTCGCAGTTTGCTTTCGAGATTCTTCATGCGCTCCCAAGAGCGGCGCATTCCTACGGCACGACGCAGCTCTTCCGCTTCCGCGCCGGTAAAGTTCGCAACTGTCATCGCCATACGTAGCAATTGCTCTTGGAAGAGTGGGACCCCGAGCGTTCGTTTCAGCACCGGTTCCAGTGAGGGATGAGGGTAAGTGACCTCCTCTTTCTTCTGGCGCCGCCGCATATACGGATGCATCATCTTGCCAACGATTGGACCCGGCCGGATGATGGCGACCTGAACCACCACGTCGTAGAACTCCTCCGGGTGGTTTCGCGGCAGAGATGCCATCTGCGCACGACTTTCGATCTGGAACATACCCACCGTGTCGGCGCGTTGCAAGGTGCGATAGACCTCTTCGTCTTCTGGTAAGTGTGCCAGATCGACTCGGTCGCCGTAGTGGGCGGGGATTAGTTCCAGGCAATCCTTCAGCACAGCCATCATCCCGAGACCGAGTAAATCGACTTTGATGATCCCCAAATCGGCGCAGTCTTCTTTGTCCCACTGCACGACGGTTCGCCCAGGCATGGACGCTCGCTCCAGTGGGACAACACGGTTCAGCTGTCCCTGGCAGATGACCATACCTCCTGAGTGCTGGCCGAGGTGGCGTGGCAGGTCCTGTATGCGCATACAGAGTTCGAGATATTTGGCGATGCGCGGATGCTTGATGTCGAAGCCTGCATTCCGAAACGAGTGCGCCATGGTGTCGGACTTACCCCGCCACTCCCACTGGCTGACGAGACTTGATAAACGTCCCAATGATTCCTTATCGAAGCCGAGGGCTTTCCCCACCTCACGCGCAGCGGACTTGCCGCGATAGCTGATGACATTCGCTGTCATGGCTGCGCCGAGTTCACCATAACGTTGATAGACGTATTGAATCGCCTGCTCACGCTTCTCTTCAGACGGAAGGTCGAGATCGATGTCCGGCCACTCGCCCCTGTTTTCACTTAGAAAACGCTCAAACAATAGTTCCATGCCTACCGGATCAATCGCCGTGATTTCGAGCGTATAGCAAACTGCGGAATTTGCCGCACTGCCACGGCCCTGGATGAGGATGTCATGCTGTTTGCAAAACTGGACGATATCCCAAACGATCAGAAAGTATCCTGCGAAGCCCAGCTTCGCAATCAACGCGAGTTCGTGCGCAACTTGCTTCCTTGCGCGTTTCAGAAGTCCCGCGTCCCGCTGCGGTGCGTAGCGACGAAGCACTCCCTCCTCCACTCGCTTGCAGAGGAAGCTATCCATGGTCTCGCCGCCAGGGACTGGGTAGCGGGGAAACGCATAGCCTAGATCGTCCAGCTTAAATTGCAAGCGCGACGAGAGATCGACCGAATTCTCTGCTGCGCCACAGACATCACGGAACAATCCCACCATCTCACGAGCCGAGCGAATATAGCGTTGGCTATTGTGAGAGAGAAGACGGCCCGCATGGTCCAGTTCCGTATGATTGCGAACTGTTGCAAATAGATCCAACACCTCGCGGTCATAGGCGGTAGCGTATCTCACGCCATTGGTCGCGATCACTGGTAGCTTCAGAGAACAGGCAATACGGATCGCCGCCTGATTCCTCCATTCTTCTTCGCGCTCCTGATGGCGTTGCAGTTCTACATAGACATTGCCGCGACCGAAGATGCGTACCAGCCGTTCGACCGTCTCACGACCGGCTCGCTCCCCGCCACGCATCAGAGCAGCAGCTAGCAGGCCTTCGTCGCCACCTGTGAGACACACCAGCCCAGAGGCGTATTGCTCGATATCGTCGAGGTTGGCCGCCCCTTCCTGCTTAGTTGTCGCGCGCATCTTGAACTGCGTCACAAGTTGGCAGAGGTTTTGATAGCCCTCACGAGATTCACAGAGCAGTGGAAGCCGGACAGGTTCAGCTGCGTGCTGGTGCGGCAGCCACGACGGAGGCCTGAGACGTGTGCCGAGACTCGATACCGCAATCTCCGCTCCAATATGAGCACGAACCCCATTCCGCTTTGCACTGGTATGGAACCGCGCCGAACCGTAGACTCCATTGCGATCGAGCAGTGCCATAGCAGGCATCTCCAGCGCAGCAGCCCGCTCCACCAACGTCTCTGGCTGAGAGGCTCCTTCGAGAAAGCTGAAGGCGCTGGCGGCATGCAACTCTACATAGCCGTCAGTCATAGAGTGCCGTCATCTGCCACTGGTTACGCATCGGGTTGCGGACCATGCAGCAATAGAGCGTCGCACCGTCCTGCGCGCAGGCGATAAGGTCCCATTGCTCCAGTCTCCAGAGCGTCTTGTTCCACCAATCTCCACTGGCGAGCCAAGGGCCGTAAGCCTGTTGGACGTTGTAGCGCCGCTCGCAATAGAAGAACATCACCGGGCGAGAGTCCTGTAGTGTGACGTAAGCCAGCCTAGGCGGACGAAGTTGTCGCATCGAGAGACGTGGAGCGGGCGAGCCAATGAGAGCAGGGACTCCGGAAGGTACAGCAAAGGGTCCTAGACGGAAACCCTCCGCTGCATGCGTGTCTTCAAGGATGGCGCGGCCCACGCAATCCTCGCCTACGATGGCGCGAATGCGGGCAAGCGTGACATCCAGGCATGCTGCATCTGGAAGCTGCGGAGAGAAGAGACCAAGCTGTACTTTGCTGGTACTCCCTGGTTCAGCATCCAGGCCGATCGCTACAATAGCGGCTTGTGGCGGATGTGCTTCAAGATCGAGATGCAGCAGCTTGATCCAAAGCTGCTTGTCCGTGCTTGGCAGCGCTGGCCGGACAGCCTGTGTATGAATGCCTCCGCCATCGAGAGTGAGCGTGATGATTACAGAGGCCAACGCCAGAATCCGTGCCTTGGCGCGCAGAATCAGTTGATCGAGCATGACGCCTACTACAAACAGCAATGACTCCAAAAGCTCAACCGGTGCATCGAGTTCGATTCTCTCTGCGAGCGTACAGAGAGGCTCCACAGGCTGGAATAAATGCGTAGCTTCGCCTCGCGCTAATTGGCGAAGCCGCTTGCCATCCTGTCCCATGCGGGCAATAAGCTCTTTCTCCGGTAGCGCGGCCAGCATCCCCAGCGAATGAATCCCCCAAATCGCAAATGTCTCCGTTTGTATTTCGGTCAGATCAAGAGCCGCAATCGGCAGAGAAGCGAGTGCCGTCGCTTCTTCGCCCGGCGAAACCACTCTGACGGCAGTATTCGGCGGTAGCCCCTTGGCAACGCAGATGGCCGTGTGAAAGTTTTTACTTACTGTGACGCGGGCCGATATTCCGACTGCCTGAACACGCTGCAATAGACTTTGCGCCAGCATCTCAGACGTTCCAAATAAACTTTGCGTACCGCTGATATCAATCCCACAGAGAAAGGTTGTATCTTCGTTTCGCTCTTCAACCCGCGGAGAAAATGAGCCCGCACATTCCAGCAGGATGGCTTTTGTCGCCATCTCGACTTCACGTGAACGGGATAGAACGACCAGGTTCGAGAAGGTATCAACCTCCACGCGAGTCATGCCATGAACAACCTGAAGTAGCCTCGCCCTGGTATTGAGGGAGCAAACCCTTTCGAGCGGAGGGCTGCCCTCCATCACGACACAGGGTCTGCTGCGCATCTCAGGCCGCAGCCGCAAGAGTGCCTGTCCTGGAAACTCTCTGGCATAGAGACAGGCATACAGTTCAGAATGATTGGTCATCTGCAACCCGCCCACACGGTGCGGCTTTGCCAACACGCCGCATTCACCCTTTGCGGCGGCTTTCGCAAAGGGATCACATTGGTCGGTGTTTCTGTATACCGACTGCGCACCACCTCAACACGCGGCTCAATACCACTGAACACAGTTTTTTCATCGCAGATATTACTCGCTGATTGGAAACGCAGCACCAGTTCAGCGCTGCTCTTTGCGCATGGATGCTGTGTCAGCAGCAGGATGCTTGATTGCGTTCGTTCCGCAGCCGCTCGATAGCGAAACCACGTCGCCAGTGGCACGCGAGAGACAACCTCCGGTGCAAGACTTCCCATGTCGAGCACAATCGCACTGAAGCCCCCACTTTGTAGCAACAGATCGGTAACGCGCAACGCCTGCTCCATCCGGGTCCATCGTTTTCGTGGACGTGGCAATGCAGCAGCGCTTGTCGGAGACATCCTCAAGGCAGGTTCGAATACGTCTTCCCTAGACCGTTCACGACGCTGAGACTCTGCACAGCGGGGCTCGATGGCTTTCGATTGCAGCAGGCCATGAACAGCCTCAGAGAGCCCCTTCGTCTCGGTACGTGGATGTGGGCCATACCCTCCGCCATGCAATCCTTTCTTCGCGGCAGGCGGAACAACATACTTCTCTGACAGGGCGAAGCTGTAACTTGTCGATGTAACGTTTTTCTGCACAGCCCCACAGCGCACCCAAAGCAACCGCATAAGATCGACACCCGCGGCAGCGGCTGAGGCAGGGTCAAGTACGTCGCATACATCGATCCAGGCACAGACCTTCGCTGCCTGGGTTACACCCGAAAGGAAAGAAAGCGCGACCGAGGTTCGACCGGAGCATTCGGGTCCAACCAACTCGCTGACTGCTCCGACCGGCAACCCGCCTCTCAGCACTTCATCGAGCGTTGCAATCCCCGTCGCTGCTACCGGGCGAATCAACTTCGGCGCAGGTGTTAGCGCAGAAGGAATCCTCTGTGCGAGGGCAGATTCGATCTGAAGCCGGATTGCAGAGGATGTAGGCATTAAAGTAAGTTTCGCTTTATATTCGCCTATTAGTGGCGCCGAAGCAAACCGAGTGTGCACAAAATGATGTGCATATTCCCGCAACCGATTGAAAGGGATGGCCATATATCTTGGCGCCAGGAGACTGACAGGATGTGTGGGCGCTATAAATGCAGGTCCTATAAGCAGCGCATTGCGGGATGTTCCAGCTGAGTGGGGGATTGGAAGAACTGTTGCTCGTGGTCGCTCAGAAGTCGTCACGTGCAATGCTTCTTCTGCGCTCGCGGCGCCAGAGCCCCTATCCGATGGACTCCGATTACGTCCTCCCAAGTCCGACGAAGAAGGGAAAGCAGCCCTACTAGCCCGACAATCTCATGAACCGCGAAAAGCCGCATCACTCTCGACGTTTACACGGAGGCAGTGACCTCGAACAAGCGAGCCGCACAGAGCAAGGTTGTAAGGATGATGATTCCAGGCGCGGGCACAATTTCAACGCCCGTGGGCACAACCAAATCTGGAGCCATTGCAGTCAACGCACGGAAGGCGCTTATTGTGCCCATATCGTGCCCAGATTTCGATGTCACATTAGGTCCATACGCTCCGTAAGTCATCTGGAATGTATGGCGGGGACGACGGGGCTCGAACCCGCGACCTCTGCCGTGACAGGGCAGCGCTCTAACCAACTGAGCTACGTCCCCAGATTGTTCTGCAACAACTTGAGCTGTGTCACACCGAACTAACAGGCATAAAGAGCCTGCACAGTTCCATCCTGTTGCTACTCCTTGAGTCTACCAGATGAGTACTCGGTTTGGGGCCACATCGTACCTGCCGGAATATCTGGTCGCCGCCGAACTATGCCTGCAATCGCCGGCGTCCGAACCTATGCTCGGACGCGCGGCACTCGCGCAACAAAGTTAGAGGTGGGCTTCCATGATTTCTGCCAGCACTTCGCGGCCAGGACGCGTCCTTGATTCAGGCAACGTGGCCAGCGGCTCATCCACCATATTCAGCAACGTCGAGAAGTCTGCCTTCTGCGTGTCTACATAGAACACGCCAGTCAGCACTTCGCCCTTGTCGTGCACATCCATC
>Ga0302270_10003749_pt1 | contig 14370 bp, 11 predicted proteins | sample III_Bog_E2_3_FD_198773 | JGI IMG/M metagenome (GOLD analysis project Ga0302270, IMG submission 198773) | Peat permafrost microbial communities from Stordalen Mire near Abisko, Sweden - III_Bog_E2_3 | ecosystem: Environmental > Terrestrial > Soil > Wetlands > Peat | place: Sweden: Abisko... | reverse complement strand
GGGTCTTAGTGGTAGCTATCTATTCCTGTATTTCCCAAACTCGACCCCTGGCACTTATCTTGGACTAAGCAATTTAAGTGGCGATTGTAGCGCCTTGAATCTGCCGAACAGCTTGGGCAATCATCTTCAATCAAGTCTTGTAGTGAGCGTTGCATTTTTTCAGAATCAGATATGGACAGTTTTGAATGGCCACCTCTGGAAGGGCGCCCTGCACTTGCCCCCCACTTGACGGATTCCCTTCATTCCGGGCGGTTTCCATAGCATAGAACACGACCTTCTAGTCCTTCGTGGAAACCGGAAACCAGCCTCCCGGTTTCCGTTTCCCCTTCGAAGTCGCCGAAGAGTAGAATTGGCGCTGGGTGCGGGATGGCGGGCATTCCCGGCTGTGCGTCCCTCCCTCAGGGAGACCTCTTCGATGGAGATACGCTTCGCGACCCTCGTCTTGGCGTCCACCCGCGTCCTGGTGCCGATCTCGGTTCTGGTGTCGGGCCTGGTCCTGGCGCCACGATCGGCCTTGTCCCAGGACCGGCCGCCGAACGGCGCGCCTGCCGCCGCGACACCCTACCTGCAACCGGTGCCCGTCCGCGTGCTGCCCGCCCGCCCTGCGACCGGTTGCCTGGACGCCGCGCAAGCCAAGTCCGCCACCGACCGGCTGGGGCAGGCCGCCGCGGCTTCCGGAGCCTTCGTCCCATCCTCCCAAGCATCCGATCTGCTGCGGATGCACATGGACCTGAGCGACGGGATCTGTCAGGTGACGGTGGAATTCCAGGGCGACGATCTCCGGCTGGAAGGGAAGCGTCTCCTGGCTCCGGGCGAGACCGTGGCCAACTCCAAGCGCTTGGAGCAGGCGGTGGACGAACTGGCCGGGAACTGGTTCAAGGCCAAGGCCGCCAACTTGACCGTGGCCTCCCAGCCCGCAGGAGCCGTTGTCCGGATGGATGGTCTCCAAGTGGGGAAAGCCCCGGCGATCTTCGCGCATCTCCGGCCGGGGAGCGTCGCGGTCCAGGTCGGGCTACCGGGGTACACGGAGGTTTCGGACACGGTCTTCCTGGACGCCGGCTCCTCGTTGCGACGGGACTACGCGTTGCGGCGCTCGGCGTCCGACAGAGGGGAAGCTCCCTCCGGCTCCGCCCGCTCGCGTCCCGGCCAGAGCCTGCAGGACCTCTTCGCGAGGCTGATCCCGTCCAACTTTCCCGAGGGCCGCCAGACCGTGGCCATCTTCCCCTTCCAGGTCCAGGGCTCCTCCTCCCCTTTGGGCTACGATCCGGGTGTCATGGCCGCCGAGTACGGCGTGGCGCGCTACGCGAAGGACCCGCGTTTCGCGGTGGTGGAGCGCGACGGGTTGAACCGGATCCTGCAGGAGCAGGCGCTGGGACAGTCCGGCGCTCTGGACGATTCGGGGACGGTGAAGGCGGGGAAGCTGCTGGCGGCGCGCTACATCGTGACGGGAACCGTCCGCGTCCAGGGACCGACGCAGGAATTTTCCGCTCGGATGGTTTCGGTGGAGACCGGGGAAGTGGTCTCCGCCGCGGTGGCCAGCAGCGCGAGCCAGAACCTTGAGGCGCTTTACCGCGAGGCCCTGGGAGAGCGCGGACAGGTGGCCGGTGCCCTCTACCGCAGCGCCGTGGGGCCGGGCTGGGGCCAGTTCTACACCGACCACCCGGTGCAGGGAAGCATCGCCTTGGGTGCGACCGTGGCGTCGGTGGGCTGGGCGGGCTGGACCTGGGTGGATTACAACGGCAAGAACCAGACCCTGGCCAAGTTCCGCAACGGGGATCCTTCCACGGTCACCCCGAACGAAACCGTCGATCAATGGGTGGCGGCCGCGGAACACGCCCGGTCGCAAAACAACCGGGCCCTGTCCACGTTCGAGTTCTCCCTGGGGATTCTGGGGGCGGTCTGGGCCGCCAACTTGTTGGACGCGGGGGTTCTGGGCTTCGAGGATTCGCGGAGGATCCGCGCCGAATATTTCACCTGGGCACCCGCGGTGGATCCCACCGGCGATGGTGTCCGGCTGAGCTGGAGGTTCTGACATGCGCACAAGCCGGACGATGGCGATGATCGCCGCGTGCGCGGGAGCGGCGGCCTTGTCGGGAATTTCGCTCTTGGGCTGCGACAGCGACACCACGGCGTTCAGCACGCAGGACGCGGCCAAGTTCCCCGCGTCGGTGTTCGGTCGCATCGCGGATCGCCAAGGCCATCCGCTCACCGGTGCCTTGGTAACCGCCCTTCCCAGCGGCGTCACGACGGTTTCCGGCGATTCGGGGAAGTTCCAGATCGGGTTGCCTCCGGGCAGCTACCAGCTTTCGGTGATCAAGGATGACTACCTGGACACGAACCTGACCGATTCGCTGAAGCTCTTCCTGCTGTCCAAGGACACTTTGGCCAGGCTGGGGCTCGTCTACCGCTACGCGACCATCCAAGGACTCGTGCTGGATTCCGCGGGCGCGATCCCCCAGGGTGGAGCGGGCATCGTGGTGCAGGACCAGACCGTGTCCGCCACGGCCCTTCCCACGGGATCCTTCAGTCTGGGACGAATCCAACCCGGATCCGTCCAGGTCTTCGCCGTGGTTCCCGGGCAAGGCTATGCGGGCTTCGACACGTCCCTCCAACCGTCGGACACGCTCAAGGGGGTCAAGCTCCGGATCTCCCACCAGGGCGGGACCGTCCAAGGGCAGGTGGTGGTGGTGAACGGCGGCGCGGCCCGAGCGATCGGGTTCGGGGCGCGTCGGGCGGCGGCATCGGACAGCGTCGGCGTGTCCGGGGTGTCGGTCTCGGCCTTCGGCGGCCTGCTCAACTCCATCACGGACGCCGACGGCGGGTTCTCGCTGCCGAACATTCCCGGGACCGGCCCCGTGGTGCTTCAGATCTCCAACCCGGGCGGTACCCAGACCCAGACCGTGACGGGCGTGGTGGCCCGGGAAGGACGGATCCTGGACGTCGGGAACCTCTGGTTGAATTCCACGGCGGGAATTTCGGACTCCACCGTCCGTTCGCACATCGCCCTCGCCCGATGGAACGACACCGCGGTGAACCTGCTGGCGTGGACGGGAAACGACACCGGCCTGCACGTCGCGAAATGGGCTTGGAGCCTGTCGAGCAAGGGAGACACCACCTCGGTGGGCAGGGCGGACCTCTCCAAGTCCAACCCGATGTTCAACGCGCAATGGACCGCGGGAACGCCCTTCCAGGTGAAGGCGTGGGCGCTCTTCCTGGATTCCGCGCACCAGGTCCTGAAGGCCTCCTCTCCCGGCATCATCACGGTGAAGGTGCTCCCTCCTCCGGATACGATTCCACCCACGATCCGGGGTCGGTCGCCGTCCCGGGACACGACCTGTCTCTGGGCGGATTCCATCCAGACTGTGCGATGGACGGTGACGGACGCGGGTGGTCTGGACAGCGTGGCCCTGGGCGGATTCCCGGCCACGCCCGGCGCGAACGGCGTGGTGTCCAGAGCGGAGACCTTGTCCGTTTCCGCACCTCTGGTGGTGCGCCTGTACGCCCGCGACACGTCGGGAAATGTCAGCATCGACAGCGTGGTGCTGACCCGCGGGGCGAAGCCCGCCTCCATCGCCCGGCTGTCCCCCCTTTCGGACACCTCGGTGCCCTACATGGATTCCGCGGTCGCGGTCTCCTGGACGGTGACCCCGAACCTGAAGCTCGCGTCCATCCTCGTGGATGGCGCGAAGGCCGCCGTCTCCAAGGGCACCACCTACTCGTGGAACGTGGACCTTTCCGTCGGCCGCAACGTCGAGCGCCTGGTGGCCACGGACACGTCCGGAAACACCAGCGTCGACAGCCTGGTCCTGACGCGACGCGACACCACCGGCCCGACCGTGGCGGCGCGTTCTCCCTCCCGGGACACCACCTACCAATGGGCGGATTCTGCGTTGGTGGTGCGGTGGGTGGTGGATTCCGCGGGGGCTCCGGATTCTGTGTGGTGGAACGACACCATCGTCACCCTCCTGAGAGGGCTCGTTTCCAGGGTCGACACCCTCCCCGTCGGTGCCGACACCATCCGGTTGCGGGTGAAGAACGGCCTGGGCAAGACCACCGTCGACACCCTGGTCCTTTCGCGCGGTCCCTACTCCATCCCCTGGAACAGTCAGGTCGCCACGTACGGAGAGATGACGGACTCCCGCGACGGCAAGGTGTACCGCACGGACACCATCGGGAAGCAGGTCTGGATGGCCGAGAACCTGGACTACGCGGCGGACAGTTCCTGGTGCCCGGCCAACTCCATCGATTCCTGCGCGACCTGGGGGAGGCTCTACGACTGGACCGGGGCCGCCGGACTCCAACCGGCGTTCGCGGACAGCCTTCTTCCACCTTCCGGAACCGTGCTCCAGTCGACCGGAGTCTGTCCTTCCGGCTGGCATCTGCCGAGCCAGGCGGAGTGGTCCACCCTCCTGATGACGGTCTCCGATTCCAGCCTGAAGTCCAGGTTGGGCTGGGCCAAGAACGGCAACAGCGGCGATTCCTGGGGATTCCGGGGACTTCCCGCGGGATCCCGCGACACCTCGGGGGCGTTCTCCACTGTGGGGCTTTCCGGGGTGTTCTGGACCTCCACCGAGACCGCGGCGACGCAAGCCGACGCCACGGGCCTCGTCTACAACTCCGCCCAGGCGACCACCTCGGCTTCCGGCAAGGGGAACGCCTACAGCGTGAGGTGCATCTCGAACTGAGGGATCCCGGTTCCGCACCGCCGGAGCGGGAGCCGCGAGTCGGTCGGTCCTACGCCATCTCCTCCCAGTCCTCGGGGTCGGTTTCCCGGAGGAAGGCCAGGAGATCCTCGGGCGAAGACAGCAACTTCTCCAATTCGCGCACCGCGGACAGTTCCCGGCGCGCGATGTCCTTGGACTTGCGCAGGAGCTGTTCCACCAGGACGTCGTTTTCGAGGAGCTCCATCCAGTCGACCGCCCCCTGCGGAAGGCCGCCGTGTCGGAGCGCGCGCCGACGTTCGTGCAGCCGCTTGCGGGCGGCCTCGAGTTCCGCGATGCAGGCCTTCAGCGAAGCCTCGTCCACGGAATTCGCCTTGGTTTCTTCGCTGCCGTGGGCGTGCAAGAGGCGCAACAGCGCCCCCAGGTCGCGTTCCTGCCAGGCGCGGGTGAGGGCCTGCATCAAGCCGGTGCGGCGGATCCGCTCCTCGTCGTCGCGGGTCTTGTCGGGGTGCAGCTCGCGCGCCAGGCTCCGGTAGATGTCCTTGGCGGTGCCCTCGGGGTCGGCGACCCGTCTCGCCGTCCGCGCCGAGGACGGGGAAGCGTCCGCGGAACCGATTTCATGTTCCACCCGGGTGTCTTCCGGTGCCGTTTCGGCTGGATCGAAGGCCGCCCATCGATCGCGGACGCTTCGCATGTCCTTGCCGAACCTCTCCTCCAGGTCCCGGGCCAGGAACAGCACCAGCGCGACGCCCTTCTCCAGGAGCCGTTTCTGTCGCTTTCCGGCGGGCAGGTTCGCTTCGATGCGGGAGATCAATTGGGTGCGTCGCGCCTCGATCTCGTCCACGATCGGCGCCTCGGCCGATTCGAACCTCGCGATCAGCGGCGGGACCCCCTCCTCCAATCGCCGGACCTCGGCTTCCAGCCGTTCCGTCTCGGCCAGCAGGTCCCCGACCCGGTCGGAAAGCGACCGCTTTCCTCCTGCCGGCGGGGATTTCCCCGAGTTCGCGTAAGGCTCCAAGGCCGAGTGGTCGGGCATGGTCCGGGTCAGATAGAAAAGACGGACTCCACCGGCGTCGGGCTTCCCTCAGAGGAGGATCGCCGCGGCGGGGTCTTCGTCCTTCGTCACCAGCCGCCCGCCCAAGAGGCCCTGGGGCCCTTCCAGCTCCGCCACCTTCGCCAGCCTTCGACGGAATCTGTCCCCGCCGTCGAAACGGGCCCCCAGGAAGGCCTTGACGAGATCCCAGGCCAGCGCCGGTCCCACGACCTGTCCGCCCAGGCACAGGATGTTCATGTCGTCGTCCTCCACGCCCTGGTGGGCGGAATAGGAGTCGCCGATCAAGGCGGCGCGGACACCGGGAATCTTGTTGGCCACGATGCACGCGCCCACGCCGCTTCCGCAGATGGCCAAGCCCCGGACCACCTCGGTTCGGGCCACGGCCCGGGCCAGCGGCACAACGAAATCGGGGTAGTCGTCGCCCACCACCAGACTCTCGGCACCGAAATCGACCACCTCGCATCCGGCCGAGCGAAGCGCCGCCACCAGTTGGCCTTTCAACTCGAATCCGCCGTGGTCGGCGGCGATCCCGACGCGGTTCATGCCTCCACCCGACTGTCGCCCGTCATGCAGGCCAGCAGCGTTTCGACCACCTTCCGCGTCTCCCCCGGTCCCTGGACCTGGATCGAAACCACTCCGGCCTCGATGGCCGGGTAGTCGTTTCCGCCCGGAAACAGCGCGTCCCCCACGTAGATCATCTCCGGGATGGAGATCGCAAGGATGTCGCGCAACTTGCGGATCCCGTAGGCTTTGTCGATCCCCGGCTTGGTGACGTCGATGGAGGTCGAACCGCCCAGCCGAACGGAGAATCCGGGTATCGAGGCGTCCAGGAACGTCTTCATCCTCTTTCGCTTGGCGAAGTCCGGGTCCCATGTCCTCTTCTCCTCCAGCGGGGCTTGCTGGCCCAACGCCGAATAGGTGATCTGGCTGCCCCGGTCCTCGACCACCTCTCCCCACACCTTTTCCGGATGGAATCCCGAAGCCGCCAGGGCCTTGCCCAGCGCATCGACGATGGTCTCCTTTTCGGACGGGGAGAAGTCTTCCGAGTAGATCTTGCGCCAGTTCCCGTCGTACCTGTAGAACTTGGTTCCGCAGGTGGGCAGGAGCGAGAGGTGGGCGAACCGGTCGCCCATGGGCAGATTCGACAGGATCTGTTTCTCGAACTGGGGCCAATCGCCGCCGGAGATGATGGCGACCTTCGCGACCTCCAGCAACCGGCCCAGCAGCTCCGCCATCCCGGGATCGATCGCCGACTTGCTTTCGGCCAAGGTGCCGTCGAGATCGAACACGACGAGTTTCTTCATGGTTCCTTCCGGCATCCGTTCCGCCTCATGCGGCGGAATGGAGCTTCGCATCGTGGAAGTACTCGCGCACCTTCGCCGCGATCTGGTGGTCGGACAGCTTGTCGGTGGTCTCCACCGCCGCGATCCTCCCGCCGAGCTGGGCATGGTCCAGGCGCTTCTTGAATTCCCCTTTCGCCTCGCCCGGCCCGAAGATCAGGATGGCGTCGGCGTCCCGCACCGCGGCGACGACCTCGTCGTAGTACCTGTCCAGGTGGACGGTGAACTCGCGCTGCTGGCTGTCCGTGGCCTTGACCTTCCTGTCCTCGTGGTGGCCTGTGGGCGCCGCGATGGTGGGGTCGTGTCCGGGATGCTTCTCCACGCTGGAGGAGATCTCGGTCATTTCCTCGCCGCTCGCCGTGATGGAGACGATCACCGCCTGGCGATGGTCGATCCACAATCCCACTGCTTTCTTCATCTGGTCCTCCTTCGATGCGTTGAATTCCAACCCTGCCCGCGTCGACACGTTCAGGTCCTGCCCTGCGCGACGGCAAGGTCGTGCATGTCCATCGACTCGGCGTGGGTGCCGCCGATGATCTCGCGGGCGTTGCCGGTCTCCTGCGCGCTCCCGTGGGCGATCAGCAGGAATTTCCCGACGCCCAGCGCCGTCTGGTAGCGCAGGATGCTGTCGTGGGGGATGCCCAGGCTGTAGAGTCCGGCACCCAGCGCGCTCAGACCTCCAACCACCACGGCGCCTTCCAGCGCGCCCACGATCCAGGCGACCAGGGGTCCCGCCACGACCAGCGGCCCGATGCCGGGAACGAAGAACGCGGCGGAGCCGAAGAGCAGTCCCCAGATCCCGCCCCAGAACGCGCCGAGCTTTCCCCAGTACATCATCCGTTCGCCGGCGTTGTAGTAGCCCACGACGTGCTCGTCGGTCTGGTATTCGCGTCCCACGATGGAGAGCTTCTTCATGTCGAAGCCCGCGTTCTGCAGTTCCTTCACGGCCGATTCGGCCTCCACGTGGGATGCGTAGATCGCCACCACGGCGTTGTCCTTGTTCATGCGTTCTTCTCCTTCGATTTCGATTTCGCGCCCGGTGCGGGCGCGGCTCCGGCGAGTTCCGGCAAGATCGCGCCGGGCCCGCCCCACTTCCAATCCCGGATTTCCGGCAGGTCCTGTCCGTACTTGTCGATGTAGAGCTTGTGCTCGATCAGCTTCGCCTGGAGCTGCAGCTTCAGGTGGGTGCCCTTGGCACCCGTTCCCGGAAGCCTGTCGATGGTGTCCATCACCAGGTGGAAGCGGTCCAGCTCGTTGAGGACCGTCATGTCGAAGGGGGTGGTGATGGTGCCCTCCTCCTTGTATCCGCGCACGTGGAAGTTGTCGTGGTTGGGACGGCGGTAGGTGAGCCGGTGGATCAGCCACGGATAGGCGTGGAAGGCGAAGATGACGTGCTTGTCGGCGGTGAACAGGTCCTCGAAATCCTTGTCGGTCAATCCGTGGGGGTGTTCGGACTGGGGCTGCAGGCGCATCAGGTCCACCACGTTCACCAGCCGGATGTTCACGTCGGGAAGGTGCTGGCGCAGGATGGAGACCGCCGCGAGGGTCTCCAGGGTGGGGACGTCTCCGCAACAGGCCATCACCACGTCCGGTTCCGCGTCCTGGTCTCCGCTGGCCCACGACCAGACCCCGATGCCGGCGGTGCAGTGCTCCACGGCCTCGGTCATCGTGAGCCATTGCGGGGCGGGATGCTTGCCCGCGATCACGAGGTTGACGTAGTGGCGGCTGCGCAGGCAGTGGTCCATCACCGAGAGCAGGCAGTTCGCGTCGGGCGGAAGGTAGACGCGGACGATTTCCGCCTTCTTGTTCACCACGTGGTCGATGAAACCCGGATCCTGGTGCGTGAACCCGTTGTGGTCCTGCCTCCACACGTGCGAGGCCAGGAGGTAGTTCAGCGAGGAGATCTTCCGCCTCCAGGGCAGACCCGAGGTGACCTTCAGCCATTTGGCGTGCTGGTTGAACATGGAATCCACGATGTGGATGAAGGCCTCGTAGCAGTTGAAGAGCCCGTGCCGTCCGGTGAGCAGGTAGCCTTCCAGCCAACCCTCGCACTGGTGCTCGCTCAGCATCTCCATCACGCGCCCGGTGGGCGCCAGGAATTCGTCGTCGGGGACGGTGGCGGCGTCCCATTGCCGCTCGGTCACCTCGAACAGGGATTCCAGGCCGTTGGAAAGGGTTTCGTCGGGCCCGAAGACGCGGAAGTTCCGCTGTCCTCCGTTTCGCTTGACCACTTCGCGGAGGAACTTCCCCAGCACGTGCGTGTCGCCGATGCCCGGGGCGCCGGGCGCCGGGACGTCGGCGGCGAAATCGCGGAAGTCGGGCATCCGGAGGTCCCGGAGCAGGATTCCGCCGTTGGCGTGGGGGTTCGAGCCCATGCGGCGTTCGCCCACGGGAGCGAGGTCCGCCAGATCCTGTCTCAGCCGTCCCGCCGCGTCGAACAGCTCCGCGGGGCGGTAGCTCAGGAGCCAGTCTTCCAGGATCTTCAGGTGTCCGGGATGGGTGGCGGGGTCGGAGACGGGGACCTGGTGGGCGCGGAATGTGCCCTCGATCTTCAAGCCGTCCACCACCTTCGGGCCCGTCCACCCTTTCGGGGATTCCAGGACGATCATGGGCCATCGCGGGCGGGTGAGGTCCCCGTCCACGCGGGCCGCGCGCTGGATCTCGCGGATCCGTTCCACCACCACGTCCAGGGTCTGTGCCATGGCTTCGTGCATGGGCCCGCTCTCGTGCCCGCTGACGTAGTAGGGCGTCCAGCCGTAGCCCCGCAGAAGCTGGTCCAGCTCGTCGCGCGTGATGCGGGCGAGGACGGTCGGATTGGAGATCTTGTAGCCGTTGAGGTGCAGGATGGGCAGGACCGCGCCGTCGGTGGCGGGGTCCAGGAACTTGTTGGAGTGCCAGGAAGTGGCCAGCGGCCCCGTCTCGGCTTCGCCGTCGCCCACGACGCAGGCCACGACCAGATCCGGATTGTCGAAGACGGCCCCGAAGGAATGGCTGAGCGAGTAGCCCAGCTCGCCGCCTTCGTGGATGGAGCCCGGAGTTTCCGGGGAGGCGTGGCTGGGGATCCCCCCGGGGAACGAGAACTGGAGGAAGAGCTTCTGCAGTCCGGCCTCGTCCTGGGAGATGTCCGGATAGATTTCGCTGTAGGTGCCCTCCAGGTAGGTGTTCCCCACGACCGCGGGCCCCCCGTGCCCGGGGCCCGACACGTAGATCATGTCGAGGTCGTACTTCACGATGACGCGGTTCAGGTGCGCGTAGATGAAGTTCTGGCCCGGCGTCGTGCCCCAATGCCCCAGGAGCATGTGCTTCACGTCCGATAGCTCCAGCGGGCGCTTCAGCAGGGGATTGTCGAACAGGTAGATCTGGCCCACCGAGAGGTAGTTCGCCGCGCGCCAGTAGGCGTCGAGCTTCCCCAGCATCTCCTCCGATAGAGTCTTCGTTTCCATGTTGCGATCCCCGTCGTGGTCCTTGTTGAGCGACTTCGGCCGATCGGGAGGGTGGCGATATTCCCGCTCCCTCCCCGCGGCCGACATTCGACGCCGGAGCTCCGGTGGCGGAGTCCGGCGGCATCTCGCTAGTAGGTGTGCTTCACGCCCGCGAGTTCCTCGTCCCAGTAGCCCTTGCGGTGGTAGTGCTCGTGCAGGAGGGTTTCGTATCCGCGCTCCAGGAGCGAGGTGTCGGAATAGGCCGGCGATTTGCGGATCTCATCCCTGGTCAGGAGGACGAAGACCTTGGCGTCGATCCAGCTGATGCGGTCGATCCACATCGGCGATATCAGGACCTTCTCGCCCGGCCACCAGTTCCTCGTGGCCACGACCATGTAGCGGATGGTCCAGGCGTCGTCGTCCAGGACGAAATCCTCGACGTGGCCGATCTCGCCGTCGCTGGCCTGGATGGTGTGGCCGGTCACGTCCTCGCTCGAGCGCAGGTGCCTGTCGCCTTCGTCCTGCTCGCGCCGGACGCGGTTCCAGTGTTCGCGGGCCTCCGAGGCGTAGGAGAAGGATCCCCACGCGTACGGGCCGTCCCAGTAGGAGGGCCAGCCGTAGTAGGCGTAGTAGGAGTCCTCGAACTGCCTGGACACGGGCTTGTCGGTGTCCAGGGAAGGGCTGTTCTCGATCTGGCTCTTGGTCAGGTTGACGGAAATCATCTCGTCTTCCCTGTCCACCGATCCGACCGCGTAGGGCGAGATCAGCACCTGCTTGCCCACCAGCCAGTTGCCGGTGTCCACCACCATGTAGCGGACCGTCCAGTGCTTGTCGTCGAAGTAGAACTCCTTGACGGTTCCGATCTCCCCGTCCAGCGCCTGGAGCCTGTACCCCTTGAGCGTCTTGATCTTTTCCAGCATTCGCATACCCCGTTTCCGTTCGCTTCAGTTTCTTCCCGCCAGCGTGCGACGCACCGTCGCGGCGATCACGCTTTCCTCGTCCGTGCGCACCATCCTCGTCGCGACCTTCGTCGACGCCGCGGAGATCAGGCCTTCGTTCGCGGAATTCATCCGTGGGTCGAGTTCGATCCCCAGGAATCCGAGTCCCTTGCAGATCCGCTCCCGGATCAGCGGGGCGTTCTCGCCCACGCCTCCCGAGAACACCAGGGCGTCCAGCCCTCCCAGCACCGCGGCGAAGGCACCGATCCACTTCCCGACCTGGTAGCAGAAGAGGTCGACGGCTTCGGCGGCGCGCATGTCCTGCGTTTCGCGTCCCAGCAGGTCCCGCATGTCCGAACTCGTCTCCGACACGCCGAGCAGTCCGGACCGGAAATTGACCATCTCGTTCCAGCCCTTGGCGTCCATGCCTTCCGTGCGCTGCAAATATCCGACCAGCCCCGGGTCCAGGTCGCCGGACCGCGTCCCCATGGGGATGCCTCCCGCCGGGGTGAACCCCATGCTGGTGTCCACGGACCTCCCGTCCCGCACGGCGACCAGGCTCGCGCCGCTGCCCAGGTGGGCCAGGATCGCCCGACCCTTGGTCGCGGCGGGTTCGCCCATCCCGCGAAGCTGGTGGAGGATGGATTCATAGGAGAGACCGTGGAACCCGTACCTGCGCACTCCCTGTTCCCCGTAGCTGCGGGGAATGGGGAGGATCTGCGCCACGCGCGGCATGTCGTGGTGGAAGGCCGTGTCGAAGCAAGCCACCTGGGGAAGGTCCGGAAAACGGTGGTGGATGGCCTCGGCAAGCAGGATTTCCTCGGGAAGATGGTCCGGATCGAAGGGCCCCATTTTCCGGAGATCGTCGAGCAACCGGGTCGTGATCCGCTGCGGTTCCCAATGGGCGGGTCCGCCGTGCACCACCCGGTGGCCCGCCGCGGACAGGACGTCGCGTCCCCCGTGCTCCTCGATCCAATCCATCAGGATCCCCACCGCCGCCTTGTGGTCCGGCGCCGCCACGGCCCGATTCTCGCCGGAGTCTCCGCCCTTCGTGCGCAGGACCGATCCCGGCATCCCGATCCTCTCCAGCGATCCCGAGAGGATCCGTCCGGGATCGTCGTCGTCGTCGAACAGCGCGAACTTGATGCTCGAGGACCCGCCGTTGATGGCGAGAAGCTGCTTGCCGGAAAGCGTCACGACTTCCTTCCGCGGCCGGCCGAGGCGTCGGGCCGGAATAGGCGTTCCGAGCTCATCCCGGCTCCCTGGATTCCGGCGCCAAGGTCCTCTCGACCGTTTCGTGGCCGATGCCCGCGGCCTTGTCGGCCTTGTCCTGTCCGATGCCCATGGTCAGCGCGGCCAGTCCGGCCATGCCTCCCAGTTGCATGGTCTCCACGGCCGAACTGGGCACGATCACGATGGTCGAATTCTCCTTCAGTCCCTCGTAGAGCATGTTCATGGCGCGCAGGTGCAGCGCGACGGGATTGTCGATGTAGGTCTTGGCGGCCTCGCCGAACTTCTCTGCGACCTGTCGCTCCGAATCGCCCAGGATCACGCGGGCCTGGCGTTCCCGTTCCGCCTGGGCCTGCATGGACATGGCGTTCTCCAGGGCCTGGGGAATGAGCACGTCCTTGACTTCCACGGAGATGACGTTGATGCCCCACGGCTCGGTGCGTTCGTCGATGATCTTCTGCAGCTGCCTGCTGATGACGTCGCGGCCTTCCAGCATGTCGGACAGCATGGTCTTCCCGATCACGTCGCGCAGCGCCGTTTGGGAAGCCCAGCTGATGGCGCTCTGGTAGTCGGCCACGTCCAGCGCCGCCTTCTTCGGGTCCAGGACCTTCCAGAAGAGCACCGCGTCCACGTCGACGGGGACAGTGTCCTTGGTCAGGGTCTTCTCCGCCTTGAACGCCGCGGTGATGACGCGGGTGTCGATCCAGTACGGGATCTCGTCGATGACGGGGACGATGAAGAACAGCCCCGGTCCGCGCAGGGCCTCGAACTTGCCCAGGCGCAGCACCACCGCCTTCTCCCACTGGTCGGCGACCTTGACGGACAGGGAGACGACGAAGGCGACCAGGAAGGCCAGGCCGTAGCAAAGCGTCGTCGAGATGTCGGGCGTCAGGCCCCGCGAGGCGAACACGATGCACGCGCCGACCGCGAACACCACGATGAACACGAGTCCCGAGAAGGACATGGTTTTGCTCATTTTCTCTTCCTTGGATGTTTTGGCGCGGACCGCGGAGGATTCCGCGGATCGGATGCGGGGAGGGCTCGCGAGGGGATGGTGGACGACGGGACCCTGCCGCCGTCGCCGGGAGAACGGATCAAGACATGCGCGTCGATTGCATGGGCGCCCTCAGGGCTGCACTGCGCGTTCTCCGGAGTCCGTGGACCCGGGCACCGGTCCCGTGTCCGCCCATCGCGTTCTTCGACATTCTCCGCTCCTCGGATGCGCTGCGTTCGAAGGCAACATCCAAAATTCGTCCCCGATCGTTTTTCCGGGCGATCGGAGGAGGAGCGGATTTCCCCGCGGAGGCGTCGTCGGCGGGGACTATTTCGCGGGGGAGGCGAAGGCCGCGATCGATGACGGAATCCGGCAGAGGTCCATGAACCTCAACGCCGTCGCGCGGCCGTCCCGGGACAGGACGGCCTCGCGCGTGACCGGGCCGAAGATCCCGTCGCGGGGGACTTCGAGTACGGTCTGGAGGAGCTCGATCGCCCGCCGCGGACCGACCCTGGTGGCGCACTCGAAGACGAGGAGGTCCAGCGGACGGGGACAGGCCTCCGCGTGCGACGGGACCCAGCAGTTGCCCTGGTGGATGGCGGCGATCTCTTCCGCAGAGATCTTCCGGATGTCCTGGTCCGGGAGCAGGTTCTCGTCGCGCCACAGGGAGTACTCCGCCTGGGATATGGAGTGGCCCGGGGCCTTGTCGTCGCCATCGATGGCGGAACGGA
>Ga0302270_10003744_pt1 | contig 14373 bp, 7 predicted proteins | sample III_Bog_E2_3_FD_198773 | JGI IMG/M metagenome (GOLD analysis project Ga0302270, IMG submission 198773) | Peat permafrost microbial communities from Stordalen Mire near Abisko, Sweden - III_Bog_E2_3 | ecosystem: Environmental > Terrestrial > Soil > Wetlands > Peat | place: Sweden: Abisko... | reverse complement strand
CGCGCCGGGTGACGACTCCCGAAGAAGCCGCCGAAGCCGCGCGGGCGATTGGTGGGCGGGTGGCGTTGAAAATTCTGTCGCCGGATATCACCCACAAGTCGGACATCGGCGGCGTGGTGCTGGGGATTGCCGATCCCGAGCAAGTGCGGGCCGAAGCCGAAGGGATGTTGGAGCGGGTGCGGCTGGCTCGCCCTGATGCCGTTATCGAAGGGTTTACGGTTCAGCAAATGGCGGTGCGGGCCGGGGCCCATGAACTGATTATCGGCATGACCGACGATCAATTGTTCGGCCCGGTGATCCTGTTCGGTCAGGGCGGAATCAGTGTCGAGGTGGTGGCCGATCAGGCTTTGGCGCTGCCGCCGTTGAATATGCCGTTGGCTCGCGAATTGATCTCACACACACTGGTTTACCGGCTGCTGCGAGGCTATCGGAATCAGCCTGCGGCAGTGATCGACGATATCGCCCATACATTGATCAAAATCTCGCAACTGGTGACGGATTTTGCCGAAATCACCGAGCTGGACATCAATCCGCTGTTTGCCGACGACAAAGGGGTGTTGGCTCTCGATGCGCGGATCAAGGTGGCGCCGCCCAAGCGGCCCGGCGCGGCGCGGCTGGCCATCCGTCCGTACCCTAAGCAGTTGGAGGAGCAGGTTCGGCTCCAGAATGGTGAAGAGTATCTGATTCGCCCAATCCGGCCCGAAGATGAACCTGCCGTGCGTCGTGCCTTCGAGCGGGTCTTTAGCGAAAATCGTCAGTCGGACTCCCAAACTTCAATCCCGCCCCTGACCCATGCGGCGGTGGTTCGTCTGACCCAAATTGATTATGACCGCGACATGGGCTTGGTGGCGGTGGCGTCTCCGTTCCGGGGGCCGGTGGCTGAAATTCATGGTGGCGTTCGGATCAGCGCCGATCCCGATGGTCGAACTGCCGAATTTCGAGTCACGGTTCTGAGTGGACTGCAAGGGCGCGGTCTTGATCACATCTTGATGAGCAAGAGCCTTGCTTATGCTCGGGATCGGGGCGTTGGTGAGGTTTATGGCAAGGTTTCGCGGGCGGATGGCGCGGTGTTGGCTTTGTGTCGTGCTCTTGGTTTCCGCGAGATTGAGCCTGTCGATGGGGCCGATATGATTGAAGTGCGCTTGGCGTTGTCGTAGGGGGCGTGCCACAGGTGCCGGAAAGGCGGGCCTACACTGTCACGGGATGAGTGGTGTTCGTGGCTGTGGTTTTGTTGAGCTTTGCCCGACACACCCGCAAGGGGCTGACGGACTCTTTGCGGGGGGCGGGCGAACTCACGAAAGCGCCTTATTCGAGGGCCTGTGGGAAAGCCCCTCCTTTTGGGGGAGGGCTGTTTGCTGCGGGACAGAAATGACGATCCCACTCAGGGGCCGGTGGATGAGTCCCTTCGGCAGCGCGTGATGGCGTTGGTGGCGCCGTTGCCAGCCCCTAAGGTCCGCGATCTGTTGCGTCAGGTGTCCCGGCTGGCCTTTCCCGGTCACGCGAGTCGGGCCGAGATCGTCAAACGGACTGTGATCGAGTATCTCAACAGGCGGCGCCCCCAGCGTGCCCGCCGGCTGTTCACAGAGCTGTTTGAGCCGATTTTGGTCGGTGATCCCCTGTTTTTAAGGGCTCGGCGGGTGATTCCGGGCATGGTTCAGCGCGTTGATGTGGCGGGCCTGTGGGCGGCACTGGATCATACGGAATTCGCTAAAACGGCAGACATGGTTCAGCATCGCCTGGACGAAATGGCCGAGACCGAAGTGCTGGACGATGTATTTCACGAACCCGAGACGGAGATATTGCGGCAGTGTTTGTGTCAGCGGGCGGTGGAGGTGATTGGGCGTTGCCTGGGCGATCACCGAAAGCAGCTTGCCTTTTTGGAGGCTATTAATCTCAGGCGGTTGAGCGAGGCTCGCGAGGGAGCGCTGCACACAACCCTCATCGCGCCAGTTGAGGCGTCGTTTCTGCGTTTCGTCGTCGAGTATTTGGCAGCGGCGGCCCTTTGGGGTCCGATTTTGAAGGAGCATCTGATCGCGGCGAGCCATGATCATGATGCATTGCCGCTATCCGGTCGGGATGGGAGCGTCGAAGGGGATGATGCCGAGCGGGTGGCGTCGCAGTTGCGTCGCGGGGTTCAAGCCTTTCGCGATACCGTGGTAACGCCGCAAGCCCGTTCGGAGTTGGTTCTGCTGGTGCCGTTGACTGCGTTGAATGTTGGGCGGCAGTACCGGGCGGTGGGGTTATATCTGCGTCAGAATGGGTTTCGGGACGATGGCGATGATGTCTTCGTGATCGAGGCGATGATGACGCATTTCGCGGCATGCTGTGCCAATCTGTCGGCAATTCTGGGGGGGACTCTGAAATTTGATACCCGTTTGCCGGGGGCCTTGATCCGCTTCACTGCTCGAGAAAAGGCTGAACTCGAGCAAACCATGGACTGTCTGTTTCACGTCATGCCGGCGCTGGGTTTGGCCGGTTTCTTGGGCAATAGCGTAACCGGGCCAATCTTCGCTCATCTCTGGCAGGATTTGGGCCGTTTTTTGAGCGAGCGACTGGTGCCGGTGGTAATGCGGCGGCTGGCGGTGATCATGACCCAGCGGGCCGATGCCGCCCCGGATTACAAAGAGGTGGTGTGGCTGTTGCGTCTGATTTGGGGGTGGCATCTGTTCGCCCGGACCCAGGATCAAGCGTTCGGGGCTTTTGATGCGTGGTTGGATCAGGTGCGAGAGGATCTGGAAGCCTCCGTCGGCAAGGCCGTTCGGATGGAAGCGGGCGAGGCGGTGGCGGGGCGTTTCGATCATCTGTTGCGCCTGAATGAAATCGCGCTGGTGTTTAATCTGCGGCTTGCCCAATACTTATCGGTCTCGAGTCGGAACGTCGTTGATATGATGGCCTATGGTCTTGGTCAGCGCGCCGGGATGTCGCCTGATGAGCGGTTGCTGGTGGTTGATTATTTGGACTTGGTGCGTGCGGAAGTGAGCCGGTCGCGTCACTGGAAGAGCCCGGAATTGACCGATCTGCTGAAAGTAGCGGCAGCGCGGGGATTCTAAAGCGGTGAATCCAGCGGACGGCCTATTCCGTTGGCTTTCGTAGGCTTCCGTCCCGTACCCGCAGTCCCGCACGCCCTTGGCTTCGCGTCCACGAGGACGCGGGGCCGCCGTCGCGGCCCGATACCGGCGATGTGTCAGTATCAGGGCTCGCCGGTATCACAGGTTTAAAGGCTGATTGGCTCCTTGTGGGGTGGGCAGAGCCCACGAAAAGCCTTATCCTGGCATCCCTGGAGCCAAGCTCCAGGGATGCCAGGATAAGGTGATCTTAGGCGAAGGCGTGGTGATGAGCGAAACGGAAAGCCCGGTCGAGGTGTTTAAGCGGTCGACTGCGGCAGTGGTTCGGGCGTTGGCTGAACGGGACGACGTTCAGGTCGGTTTCGGCAACGATCCGGCGGCGGTCAGTGGTCAGAGAGTAAGGGTGCCAGCGCCGACTCGCGACCTCAATCCGGTTACGATCGCCTGTACCCGAGGTGCTGCCGATGCGGTGGGGTTGCGTCTGCGTTACCATAATTCAGACATTCATGCGGCACGGATGCCCGCTGGCGATGCGCCGCGTGCGGTCTTTGACGCCTTGGAACAGGTGCGATGCGAGGCCTTGGGGGTTCGCATGATGCCCGGCGTTGCGGTCAATCTGGCCGCAGCGGGCGAGGAGCGGTGCTTGCGTCAAGGATTGGACCGCGCCGTCAGCCGTGAGCAGGTGCCGTTGGCCGAAGTCTTACGGGCGCTGGCCTGGGAGGTTCTGCATGGTCAGCCGATCCCACTGGCGGCCCGATCCGCCGTGGCATTGTGGCGGCCCTGGCTGGACGAGCGGTTAGGGGAGGACTGGCGGGGACTGTCGGATAAGATCGGGAACCAGGAGGCTTACGCCCGAGGGGTGCGTCGGCTGCTGGTGGATTTGGGATTCGAAATCGGTGGTGAACCGGAACCACGATCCGAGCCGCCCGAAAATGAGGATGACGAAGAGCGTCGCTCGGATGAGGGCGACGACAGCACCAGTGCCGCCGCCGACGATCAAGGAAGCACCGAGACTGAAGTGCCCACCGGCATGATGGCCGATGGCGAGGACGAAGGAGAAGAGCAAGAGGACGCCACCGAGGACATGGATGGCGAGTGCGGCGAGACCGTCTCCGCCGACGAAGCGCAGCCCTCTGGTCCTCAACGGCGGCGGGCTCGGGAGCGTGGGTTAGATCTTGACGCCGATGCGTATAAAATTTATACGGCACAGTTTGATGAAGAAATCAGTGCCGCAGAGTTATGCGATGCCGAGGAAATGTCTCGGTTGCGGATATTGCTTGATAATCAATTAAAGAATTTGCATGGATTGATTGCTCGGTTAGCGAATCGTCTACAACGGCGGTTGTTGGCACAACAACAGCGGGCCTGGGATTTTGATTTGGATGAAGGGTTGCTTGACGCCGGTCGTTTGGCACGGGTCGTTGTCAATCCAATGGAACCATTATCCTTCAAGCAGGAACGCGACACCGAGTTCCGCGATACGGTGGTCTCGTTGCTGATTGACAATTCTGGGTCCATGCGGGGCCGGCCCATTACGATTGCCGCTCTAAGTGCCGATATTTTGGCTCGGACCTTGGAACGGTGCGGCGTTAAGGTCGAGATTCTTGGGTTTACCACCCGTGCTTGGAAGGGCGGGCGGGCACGGGAGGCGTGGGTGGCTGCGGGTAAGCCTCCCACGCCGGGGCGGCTCAATGATCTGCGTCATATTGTCTACAAGGCTGCCGATGCCCCTTGGCGCCGGGCTCGTAAGAACTTGGGCTTGATGCTGCGTGAAGGTATTCTCAAGGAAAATATCGATGGTGAGGCTTTGCTATGGGCGCACACGAGGCTGTTGGGTCGGTCGGAACAGCGCCGAATTTTAATGGTGATTTCGGATGGGGCTCCAGTGGATGACGCGACATTATCGGTTAATCCCGGCCATTATCTGGAGCATCACTTGCGAAGCGTAATTGCCGCCATCGAAACCCGCTCGCCGATTGAGCTTTTAGCCATTGGTATTGGTCATGATGTCACTCGTTACTATCATCGCGCCGTCACCATCAACGATGTCGAGCAACTTGGCGGTGCAATGGTCGAAAAATTAGCCGAGCTATTCGAAGAAGGGGCTCTTTCCAGAGATAATAAGAGGATTCGTTCTCGCGTTTGATGGGCACTCTAAGCCGACCTTACGATCGCGCCCGTGTATGACGGAGTTGTCTTGAAAAAGGCTTGTCCAAAGAGCGTCACGGATACCGCTGCACTCGCCTTCATCGGATCATTCTGTTCCCAATGGGCGGTTGCGGTAGGAAACGGAAATGGCTAAAAGACGGCGGTGGTTCGAACTGTTTTGTCCGGCGTGAACCCGATTCCGGCGGGTGCTATCGGGTGGCCCGCTTGGTTCGCCCGGCGATGGGCGGAGCCCGCTTTGATCGACAGGGTGCGCGGACAAGGAAAGACTCCCACATGCGGAAATCGGCGATCGCGGTCCTTCTGCTGGTTGTGATTTTAAATGCCTTGGCGTGGTCGGTGGCAAATTGGCCGGTCAGCGAGCGGCCTTGGGCCGGCGTGATCAGCGGCGTTGGTCTCAGTCCCTACCAGGCAACCCAGAACCCGATGGAGGGCGATCAACCCCAGGCCGATGACATTGATCGCGACCTCAAGTTGCTTCAGGGCAACGTCAAGAGCGTTCGGACCTATAGCGCCCTGAACAATGCCGATCTGGTGCCGGGGATTGCTCGGAAATATGGTCTGTCGGTCACGGCAGGGGCCTGGATTCAGGGGAAGCCTGAAATCGATGAACCCGAAATTGCCAATCTGATCCGCCTGACCCGCGCCAATCCGAATGTCAGGCGGGCGATTGTCGGTAACGAAGCGATCTTGCGCACGGACGTCACGGTTGCCCAGGCCATCGAGTACATCAAGCGCGTCAAACGTCAGGTCAATATTCCGGTGTCGACCGCCGAGCCGTGGCATGTTTGGCTGAACCATCCCGAGCTGGTGGATGCGGTGGATTTCATCGCCGTTCATATTCTGCCTTATTGGGAAGGCGTGCCGGTGGACGAGGCCGTGACCTATTCGATGTTTCGTTATAACGAGCTGCATCAGAAATATCCCAACAAGCACATCCTGATTAGTGAAATCGGCTGGCCAAGTGACGGTCCTTGGCGCCGAGGTGCCGAAGCCTCTTTGGTCAATCAGTCTAAGTTTATCCGTGGTTTTCTGAATATCGCCGGCCAGAACCATCTTGATTATTATATCATGGAGGCCTTCGATCAGCCCTGGAAGCGGACCTTGGAAGGCAGTGCCGGCACCTCGTGGGGGTTGTGGGATGCCTACCGTCAGCCCAAATTCCCCATGGCTGGCGATGTGGTTGAGATTCCGAGCTGGCCGATCTTGTGCGCGATCTCTAGCGCCTTGGCGTTGCTGCCGATGCTGTGGTTTGTCAGCCGACGAACCGATCTACGGCGCGTCGGTCAGCTGTTTTATGCCGTTCTGATCCAGGCGGTGGCCTCGGTGCTGGTCTGGACGGCGACGGCGGCTATGAGTTCGGGGCTGGCCACCAGTACTGAAATTGCCTGGGGCGTGTTGATTTTTGCCCAGTTGCTGCTGCTGATGATCATGCTGATCGATGGCCTGGAATTGACCGAAGTGGTCTGGCGCCGTCGCTTTGATCGCCAGTTCGAGCCGGTACGAGGGCCCGCACCGGCCAACGCACCCAAGGTCTCGATTCATGTGCCATGCTATAACGAGCCGCCACATATGGTGATCGAGACGCTCGATGCTTTGGCACGTCTGGATTATCCCAATTTCGAAGTGCTGTTGATCGACAATAATACCAAAGACGAAGCCGTTTGGCGGCCTGTGGAAGCCTATTGTCAGCAGCTCGGCCCGCGCTTCCGTTTTTTCCACTTGGCCAATTGGCCTGGATTTAAAGCAGGAGCCCTGAATTTCGGCCTGGAACAGACCGCACCCGATGCCGACTTCGTAGCGGTTATCGACAGCGACTATCAGGTTACACCCGATTGGTTATCCAGCACCATTCCGTTCTTTGAGCGTCCCGAGGTGGGCTTTGTCCAGTCTCCCCAGGATTATCGCGAGTGGGAAGGCGATGTTTTCAAGCGGATGATCAATTGGGAATATGCCGGCTTCTTTCACATCGGGATGGTTCAGCGTAACGAGCGAAACGCCATTATTCAGCACGGGACCATGACCATTATCCGCAAGACCGCTTTGGAAAAGGTCGGTCGTTGGGGCGAGTGGTGCATTACCGAGGATGCCGATTTGGGGTTGCGGCTGTTCGAATTTGGTTACGAGTCGGTCTATATGTCCAATAGCTTTGGCAAGGGGCTGGTTCCAGACAGTTTTTCGGGCTACAAGACTCAGAGATTCCGTTGGGCTTATGGCGCACTACAAATTATGAAGCACCATTGGCGGGAGTTTTTACTAGGTTCGAAACGTCTGACGGCGGGACAGAAATATCATTTTATCACCGGCTGGTTGCCTTGGTTTGCCGATGCTGCTCATTTATGCTTTGGCGTTGCCAGTATCGTCTGGTCGATTGGCCTTTTGACGTTGCCCAAGTATTTTGAGTTTCCACCGACCGTGTTTTTGGTGCCGACGCTGGCCGTGTTTGCGTTTAAAGTGGCCGCCAGCCTGTGGCTGTATGAAGCGCGGGTTCCCTGCGGATTTTGGGACAAAGTGGGCGCGGCGGTGGCTGGCATGGCGTTGACCCATACCGTCGGGCGGGCCGTGTGGCAGGGGATTTTCACGTCGGGTCGGCCCTTTGTGCGGACCCCCAAATGTGAAAATCAGCCGGCCTTAATGCAGGGTCTGCTCATGGCCTCGGAAGAGGTTATGTTGATGCTGGGCCTGTGGGTGGCGGCCCTGGCCATCGTTTTGGTGTTCGGTCACGAAAATCGGGATGCTTTCTTGTGGTCGGGACTGCTGATGGTGCAATCTTTGCCCTATCTGTCGGCTTTGATCACGGCGATGATTAATGTGTTTCCAGACCTGCATTGGGGACGCCGCCGTCCTGTCGAGACCGACACGGGAACCGCCACCGAAGCCGCAGAGTGAGCAGATGGGGGCACTTGTGCGTTATCCGGGGCTTTGATGTCATGGCCCCGCGTGAAGGCCGGGGGGGGATCATGTTCAGGACCGCCGAACTGGGCCGCAAGGTTTCAAGAGAGGAATTCGATGCCGTGGCGGCCAGCCTGCGCATCGAAATTCTGGAACTCCAGCAACAGCTTCGCACCGCCGATTTTCCGACGCTGTTTGTGTTTGCTGGAGTCGATGGTGCGGGCAAAAACCAGACCATCAATTTGTTGACCGAATGGATGGACCCGCGTTGGATTTCGGCCTGCGCCTACAGCGCCCCTTCTGACGAAGAGCGGGAACGGCCAGAATTCTGGCGTTTTTGGCGGGATTTGCCACCTCGGGGGCGCATTGGGTTGTTTTTGCGCTCGTGGTATTCGGCGCCAGTTTTGGATCACGCCTATGGACGCAGCAGCGAAAATGAACTGATCCGTCGTCTTGATCGGATCGTCGGATTTGAAACCGCCTTGGCCGAAGATGGCGCCCTGATTTTGAAATTTTGGCTTCATCTGAGCAAGGATGCTCAAAAGCGCCAGCTTAAGCGGTTGGCTGCGGATGCTCGGGACAGTTGGCGTGTTTCCGAAGCAGACTGGGAACACTGGCGGATGTACGACCAGTTTATCGGTGCGGCGGAGCGGACCATCACCCGCACCAGCACTGGCCATGCCGCATGGACCATTGTCGAGGGCGAAGACCAGCGGTATCGAGAATTGGCGGTGCTGACCACATTTCGCGATGCGGCGGCTCGTCATCTGCGGCATCGGGCGCTGTTGCGCGAGACGCGGAACCAGATGCATGCGACGTTGCCCTCATCGGTCACGATTCCGACCGAGCCCGATGCGGGAGGGGGGCCGCTTCGTCGGATTCAACCGTCGATCCTCGACACGTTGGACATGACCTTGGATCGCTCCAAGGAGGAGTATGACGCCGAATTGGCTCGCTTGACCGCCCGGCTCAATATTTTGTACCGCGAAGCCAAGGCGCTGGGCATTTCCACGGTCGTGGTGTTCGAAGGCTGGGATGCCGCCGGCAAGGGCGGGGCCATTCGGCGGATTACGCGGGCTTTGGATGCCCGCGATTATCAGGTGTTACCAATTGCCGCTCCCACCGATGAAGAGCGCGCCCGCCATTATTTGTGGCGTTTTTGGCGGTATCTGTCGCGGGCGGGGCGTATCACTCTGTTTGACCGGAGTTGGTACGGGCGGGTGCTGGTTGAGCGGGTGGAGGCCTTGGCGAGTGAAGATCAGTGGCGCCGGGCTTATGCTGAGATCAATACTTTTGAACAGCATTTGGCGGAGCATGGGATTATTCTCGTCAAGTACTGGCTCCATATCACCAAGGACGAGCAGGCCAGACGCTTTGAAGAACGGCAAACCATCCCGTACAAGCGTTGGAAATTAACCGATGAGGACTGGCGTAATCGCGATAAGTGGGATGCCTACGAGGTTGCAGTCAATGATATGATCGAGAAGACCAGCACCAGCTCGGCGCCTTGGACGCTAGTCCCAGCCAACAGCAAGCGCCACGCCCGTTTGCAGGTCTTGGAGACCTTCTGCCAGCGTTTGAAGACGGCGATTGCCGCCGCTGAAACCGGCAAAAAGGCCGGTCGGAAGCGTAAATCCTGAGCCTTGGCCATCTCCGCAAAAGACGCCCGCGCTCCCGTCATATAAGCTGAGGCAGCCCATTAGCCTCATACCATTGGGCCTCATACCCTCGAGCCTTGATGTTGACTCATCAAGGCTGCCCTCAGACGCCGGGCGGGCGCATCCGCGCCCTTGGCTTCGCGCGCATAGGCGCGCGGGGCCGCCGTCGCGGCCCGATACCGGCAGTGTGTCATCGTTATAGCTCGCCGGTATCATACCCTCGAGCCTTGATGCTGACTTATCAAGGCTGCCCTCAGACGCCGGGCGGGCGCATCCGCGCCCTTGGCTTCGCGCGCATGGGCGCGCGGGGCCGCCGTCGCGGCCCGATACCGGCGATGTGTCAGTATCAGGGCTCGCCGGTATCAGTGTGTTGAGGTCAAGGCCCAATGGTAACATCAAGACTCTCTTTATTTCATCGCCTCATATTGTTGCTAAACATGCTAATGTTATGTGATACGTTCGTAATTTCGTCTACGACCTGCGCAACCATGCGTGCTATTTCTTTTGTTGCAGAATCTTGTTGAGATATAGACTGAGCAATGCTTGCGGATGTTTCTCGAACATCGCGAGTTGATTTCTCGATGCCGGTAATCGCCAGTACCGCCCGCTTTGCTTCCTCTTGTACTGACGAAATTTGGTCTGTTATGTCCTCCGTGGCGCTGGCTGTCTGTTTTGCTAGTGATTTGACTTCACTGGCGACCACCGAGAACCCTTTTCCGGCCTCTCCAGCCCGTGCGGCTTCAATCGTGGCATTCAGTGCTAATAGGTTGGTTTGTGTGGCAATGCCGTTGATTAACTTGACCACAGCGCCGATTCGATCGGTCGCGACAACCAGGGCTTGGACTGTCGTATTGGTCCGTGATGCTTCATCAGACGCTGTTGAGGATGATTTAGCAGCACTGGCCACGCGAGCACTAATTTCGGATATCGAAGACGATAATTCCTCAGCAGCCGCTGCCGCCGTTTGTGCATTGGCGATTGCCCGACCGGCAATTTCGGCGGCACTGGTTTCCAGCGCGTCGGCTAAGTCAGCAATTTCTTTGTGTCGTCGCTCTTCGCTGTCTCTTTGGCTGATTTCTGCCGCCTTCTGGGCATGAACATCAATCAATGAACCGCAGGCCCGCATGGCCAAACCGCTAATATCGCGAGCAACACCTCCGATAGCCCGAAACCAGCGATAGCTACCATCTTTCATCCGGAGGCGATAGATAACATCATATCCCGTTTTTCCTGAATGGTCATTCAAACAGGCACTGAATGCTTTAAATGTGGCAGCAGCATCTTCGGGGTGGAGACGATCTGCCCATGATTCCACTATATCTGGAAATCCATTCAGGTCTCCGTGCTGAAAACCAAGTAGACGACGAAATTCCTCGGACCAGCGCCATCGGCTGTTAGCATGCATAGGGTCTCCATTATAAAGAATGGCATCCCATAGGCCAATTCCGGTATAACGTCCCAGTAAATCCGACCGTTCCTCTTCATTCTTCTGCGCGTCGATGTCGATTAAAGCGCCACAGGCTCGCACTGCGAGGCCGTTGGCATCCCGAGAAACGCCACCAATGGCTCGAAACCAACGATAGGTCTTATCTTTCATTTTCAAACGATAAGATACATCGTATCCAGTTCTGCCAGAGCGATCGTTCAGGAACGCTCCAAACGCCTGGAACGTCGCGGCGGCATCTTCAGGGTGAAGGCGATCCGCCCATGACCCCACCACGTCCGGGAATCCTCCTGTATCCCCCTGCTGAAAACCGAGCAAACGACGAAACTCCTCGGACCAGCGCCATCGGCTGTTGGCATGCATGGGATCTCCGCGATACAGGACCGCATCCCACAACCCGACGCCCGCATACCGGCTCAGTAGGCTCATTAATTCGTTAGGATCATCGCCAACGACCGATTGTGACCTTTTTAGAAAGAACATCTGACCAAATCTCCTTCTCATTCTTAGGAGTTTTTCTTTAGGATCGGGATTTCAATGGGTTAATGCGATTCATGATGCCGGCGATTGTTAGTATCAATAACTTTAATGTAAAGAATATTAATCTTATTAATGTTTTGTTAATGATCAGTGTGGCTTTCAATCAGCTATTTTTAGATCAGTGATTTCTTTTTTGCAAGTATCATTGTTTTTATGACTGATATGAAGATTAGTGATGTGACTTTCGTGCCGATCATTATCTCTATGAATGGGCACGCAATCTGATTGATTATTATTTTTTGTTATGAATCGATCGCCACATTATGTTTAGATTTATATCATTTATAGTAAGCCTATTATGCATAAGGCCATCCTATCCGAGATGACTATTCCCAAAAATTACCAATCCTGGGCATGAAGTTTAAAATTAATTTTCATAATAGATAAAATTAAAGCAATATCGTCGATAAATAAAATATGACGAAAAACAACGATATTCTTAATAATAAGAGGCAAAATCTTCTCTTTATTAAATCATGATTTATAATACTTATTTTGTAACCCACATTGCAATGACCGTAAAACTTTCCACCTTAAATTGAGTTGATTGGTTCGTAACAAATCAATCCAATGTTGCGGTTGAGTGGGAGTCTGAAAAAAGGGCCGGAGGCATTCGCGCCTTTTTTGCACTCATGGGTGTGGCGGGGCCGCTGTCGCGGCCCAAGGACCGGCGATGTGTCATCAAGGTTCGTCGGTATCACTTGGATTCTTCCCGAAATGATAAAAAGAAGAGCTTGCCAGGCGTCGTGAGGAATGCTAAACCCCTCCTCACGACGCGGCGGCGAGGGTTGGTGGCTGCGGAGGGCTCTTGGGAGGTTCCAGGGCGTTTCGATAAAGTGGGCGCGTAGCTCAGCGGGAGAGCACTACGTTGACATCGTAGGGGTCACAAGTTCGATCCTTGTCGCGCCCACCATCATAAAGGCCAGTAACCTTAAAGGGTTCGCTGGCCTTTACCATGTCTGGCCTCAGGTCATGTCAGGGGCGGGACGAGGGTGTAGAGAGACCCCCGTTCCCATCGCCGCCTTCACCCCTTTTTTTAGGCTTGTCGAACCTTCACTATAAAATGCTCAACTTCACGCGAAAGAGTCTTGGACTGGTCACCAAGATTATTAGCCGCAAAAAGTGTTTCATTGGCAATGCGTCCGGTCTCATTTGCCGCCTGGGATACACCTTCGATATTAGACGAAACCTCTAGGGTTCCTTTAGAGGCCTCTGTGACATTACGGGCGATTTCGCGGGTTGCTGCGCCTTGTTCCTCGACGGCGGAGGCGATCGTTGTAGAAATCTCACTCATTCGCTGAATTGTCTCGCTAATACTCTTTATGGCATTGACGGTTGTTATTGTTACGTCCTGCATCTGGCCCACCTGAGCCTGGATGTCTTCCGTTGCCCTGGCGGTCTGATTGGCGAGATTTTTGACTTCGCTGGCAACGACAGCAAATCCCTTGCCCGCGTCACCGGCTCGAGCGGCTTCAATCGTGGCATTGAGGGCCAGCAGATTGGTTTGGCTGGCGATATTGTTGATCAAGCGGACAACGTCGCCAATTTTTTGAGCGGCTTCGGCCAATCCGTTGACGGTCAGATTCGCCCGATTTGCTTCCTCCACCGCCATGGATCCGATCTTGGTGGATTCCGTAACTTGGCGCGAAATCTCATTGATTGAGCTGGTGAGTTCCTCTGTTGCGGATGCCACTGTTTGAACATTATTCGATGCTTGTTCAGCGGCGGCTGACACAATGGTTGCTTGGTAATTGGCCTTCTCGGCATTATTCGACAGGTTTTGCGTATTATTCTTTAATTGCTCGGCTGCTGATGAGACCGAAGAGACGACATGCTTGACGCTGTTTTCAAAGCTGTCGGCCAATCGGTTCATGGATTGCTTTTTTTCTTCAATGGCGCGACGTTCCATGGCGACTTGCTCAACTTTAAGCCGTTCAACTTCAATAGCATTCTCCTTGAAGACTTGAACGGCCTGGGCCATTTCGCCGATCTCATCGCGGTGATCGAGGGCGGGAATTATGGTATTATGGTTCCCAGATACCAACTGATGCATCGCTCGCGTCATTCTAACGATGGGCCGCGAGATTACTTTTGTTAGGACAAAAGCAATCAGTAATGCAACTATAATGGATATTGTTGATGCAATAAAGGTGGCATTTATTGATCGATGAATATCTTTATAAGCTTTTGGCCCAATATAATCTTGGTAATTTATATTCTTGAGCTTAATATCATCAATCAACATTGCAATTGACGGACCAATTTTATCTAGCTTATTTAATACAAGACTGTCGCGATCTTCAATGCTTTTTTGGAGTAAATTAAAGATTTGATCGCAATTTTTAACGGTAGTTATTAATGTCTTATTATTATTTAATCCATTTGTTGTCGAATTTAATTTTTCAATATTATCAATAAATGCCGTAATTTCTTGTTTAGCTTGTTCGCTATCATTATCTTTGTGACTTAATAAAAATTTATTGTATCTGCTCAACCTGGCTGGAGTACGGAGCTTCCGCGTAGGGTGTTGATGATTGCTGCGTAGGCGTCGATGCCGGTGCGAGCGGCGGTTCCGATGACGGATTTGACGGCAGCGAAGAGGTCGGCT
>Ga0302270_10003733_pt1 | contig 14398 bp, 12 predicted proteins | sample III_Bog_E2_3_FD_198773 | JGI IMG/M metagenome (GOLD analysis project Ga0302270, IMG submission 198773) | Peat permafrost microbial communities from Stordalen Mire near Abisko, Sweden - III_Bog_E2_3 | ecosystem: Environmental > Terrestrial > Soil > Wetlands > Peat | place: Sweden: Abisko... | reverse complement strand
TTTCTAATTGACATAAAATGAGGTAGATATAAAATAACGAGATAGAAATGAACTGGAAATGACCTTGGAAATGAGCCAGGAAGCCAAATGATTCATTATGAACTGCCAAAACGTTGGATTCTCTATGACGCAGACGCAGTCATGACCGCCCTCGTCGAAGCCAAGTCGGCAGTGCGCGCGCTTACAACCCTTCCGTATCAGAAGAGTTGGGTTGAGACACTTCAGGAGTTGCAACTCAAGCGCGAGGTCGCCGGAACCAGCCGGATTGAGGGTGCGGAGTTTACGGAGCGAGAGCTTGACGAGGCGGTCCGGCCCAATGTTTCGCCAGAGGAACTACGTTCGCGGTCACAGCGGCAGGCGCACGCCGCGATGCAGGCTTACCGATGGATTGGGGAAGTGCCTGCCGACAGGCCCATTTCCGCCGACCTGGTGCGCGAGGTTCATCGCCGCCTCGTGACCGGATGCGATGATGACCATTGTCCTCCTGGAGTGCTGCGAGGCCGGGATTACAACGTCACTTTCGGCATTCCCAAGCACCGGGGAGCGGAGGGCGGACCAGCGTGCGAAGAGGCCTTCACCGGGCTTCTGCGTGCCGCCCAGACAGAGTTTTGCGATCATGATCCGCTGGTGCAGGCCATGGCATTGCATTATCACTTGGCCGCTATGCACCCCTTTCTGGATGGCAATGGGCGCACGGCCCGCGCCATGGAGGCACTGCTGCTTCGCCGTGCTGGTCTGACCGACAGAGCCTTCGTCGCCATGTCGAACTACTATTATGACGAAAAGCCCGCCTACCTGCGCATCCTCAGCGAGGTCAGGCAGGGAGGCTACGACCTTACGCCCTTCCTGATCTTTGCCTTGCACGGAGTCTGCAACCAGTGTGAAAGGCTGACGGCGGAGATTCGCAAGCACATGCAGCGCGCCCTCTTCCGCGACACCATGTACAGCCTCTTCAACCGGCTGAAGTCGAAAAGAAAGCGCGTGATTCAGGAGCGACAGATCGAAATATTGAAGGTTCTTCTCGAAGAGGACGAGATCAGTACGGACGATCTTTACGATAAGAGAGTTCCATCTGCTTATAAATCGGTCCGGAACGGCTTGAAGGCCTTTGCTCGCGACATTCTTCAACTCGAAAGCCTACAGGCGATCAAATTAAGTGAGGATTCCGAAAAAATCTCTATTAACTTAGATTGGCCACAAGAGATCGACGAGCGCGAGTTCCTGCGGCGGCTGAAGGCTATGCCCAAAAGCAAGACGTTCAAGTTTCTGTCCTGAGATTCCCTACGCCATCCCTAGCCGCTTCATCGCCACTCTGGGCAGCGCCGATCCGCTCTTTTCCAGCACCCATTTGACAATCAGCAGCCAGAGCGCCGATCCGGCCACAAGCACAGCCAGGTCGATCCAGTAGACATGGCCCGGAATTGCGCTGTGCAGCGCGCCATCCAGCCATCCGAAGAGCAGCCCGACCCCTGTGCCGCTGACTACCGCAGCCAGCAGGCACCGGCCCATCTCCGCAAAGTCCAGGCTGGCCAGCGAAACCATGTGCCGCTGATGCAGCAGCACGGCAATGACTCCGGTTTGCAGCGCGATGCCCACGTTGGAAGCCATTGCCAGTCCCATCGCTCCATACCAGTGAAAGAGCGTCCAGTAGATGGGCAGCGAGACCAGAGTGACCGCCGTGCCGGCCAGCATGGGAACGAAGGTCTCTCCCGCGGCAAAGAAGGCGCGCGAATAAATCGCCTGCGCCGACCACAGAAACAGGGAGAAGGAGAAGATGGCGAAGTAGACAGCGCACTCCCGCGCATCAGTCAGGGAAAAGTGGCCGCCGCTGAAGAGCAACTCCACCAGCGGCACGGCCAGCGCCACCATGCCCGAGGCCGCCAGCAGCCCCAGCGAGGCCACCCGCGAGACCGAGTCTGCCACGCCCACGGCGAACTCATAGCGGCGCTGCTGGCTCCACAGGCTGGCGAAGAAGGGCATCGAAGCCGCGCCGGCCGCCTGGGCCAGCATGGCCATGGGCGCCGTGAAGAGCTGCTTGGCGTAAGTCATCAGCGTGATTGCGCCGCTGGTTCTCGAAGCGAAGTGGGCGATGATCCAGTTATCAGCAGTGACCAGCGAAACGCCCAGCATCAGCGGAATTGAAAGCCGCACCCACTCGCGCAGGCCCTCGTCCTGCCAGTCGAGAATGAAGCGGTAGTGCGAGCCCGCCCGCCGGGCGAAGAACGCGTTCAGCAGAAACGGCCCCAGAAACGCTCCCGCCAGCGTGCCAATGGCCAGCGAAGAAACGCCCAGGCGATGCACGAGGAAGATGCCGCCGGCAATGGTTCCCAGATTGTAGATCAGCGGCGAGACGGCCTGCACGTTGAACTGCTTGCGCACCATCAGCACTGCGCCATAGACGCCGCCGGTAAAAAAGAACAGCGGCGCTGGCAGCAGAATGCGCGTCAGCCGCACGCACACAGCCGCTTTTTCCGCGTCGAAGCCGTCGAACCACCAATGGACGTACCACGGGGCGAAGATCTCCGCCAACACGATTGCCGTGCCCAAAACCAGGTACATGGTGGTCAGAATCACCGAGAGCGATCGAGCCCCCTCCTCTTCGCGCCCGGTTTCGCGATAGCGCGTGAGGATGGTGACAAAGGTGATGGAGGCCGCGCCGCCCACCAGAAAATACGAAATCATGTCTGGCAGCTGAAACGCGGCGTTGAAGGCGTCGGCGTCCATGCCGCGGCCGAAGAGCCAGGCAATGTATTTGATACGCGCCAGGCCGATGATGCGCGACAGGAAGGTGGAGGCCATCAGCACGAGGGTTGCCGAGAAGACCGTGTGCGCGTGCGAAGGGCGCAGCACTCCCCAGGCGCGCGCCCACCTGGATCGCGCCGGCGCAGAAGGGGAAGTTTGGGGCCGTTCAACCACTTGACTCAATTTTACCGGGGTGAAGCCGGAAGGCCGTAATGCACGGCAGGGGACACTAGTTAGTTATGGGTATTCCATTGCGGATTCGCTCTGGGCGCGGTTTCCGGGGTGCTGGGCGCCCCATCCTTTTCCGCGCCTTTTGCGGAAAAGGGTGGGAAAGCGATGTCACTGTTTTCCTGCCGGATCAATAAAGCCTTTCAGGCCGCCACTTTGCCGAGGTTCCCAGCGACGGGTCTTTGTCGCTGAGGTGGAAAGCCGTTGGGGTTGGCATCGAGCAGCAAATCCAGGACGATGCCTTCCAACTTAGCTTCCTGTGGACAGAAACAGGACAGCCTTTCCCTTGAAATAGGGCCTGAGTTACGAGATTGGTACTTATCCGATGTGCTCTGCCGTAACCTGATGTTGCCAACAATCTCTTCCGATGAAGTAGATGGATTCAATCAGCGCCTTTTCGCGGATCGCCCTACACCGGCTTCGGCCGCGCGGGAGATCAATCGCTTGCCGGGAACCGGCCGGCGGAAGACCGCGGCGCCAGGAGTAATGATGCCACAAACAGAATCCGGGATTGACGAAATGGAACGGCAACAGGAAGATGCGCGGCTGGCCGCGCTGATTTCTGCCGATATTCTCGACACCCCACCCGAGTCCAATTACGACGCCATTGTCCGGCTGGCTGGCGAGTACTTCCATGCTGATTCGGCCACCATCTCCTTTGCGGATGAAAGCCGCGTCTGGATCAAGTCCAGCTGGCGCCATCCAGCGCGCGAACTGCCGCGCGCAAACTCGATCTTCGACATGGTGCTGGCTCTCGACGGTCCGCTCATCATCCCGGAAATCTCCAGGCATCCGCAGCGCGATACGCTCTTGCCGCGCTTCAGGCAGATGGGCGTGGCTTCTCTGGTCAGCGTTCCCGTGCGCTCTTCCGACGGAATAATCCTCGGAATACTGAGCATCTTCCGGAATGAGTCCTTCCATGAGTTGCAGCCGGAAGCGATTCGCACGCTTGAGAACCTGGCGAACATGGTCTCCAGCTTGTTGGAATTGCGCCGGCTGCGCAAAACCTTCGACAAGAACAGGTGTGTGCCTCGGCGCTCCCGCGCAACCACAACCGGCAACAAGATCTGGCCGCGCAAGGCCGATCTGCGCCAGGCCCTCGATCAGGGCCAGTTCGTGCTCTATTATCAGCCGGAGGTGGAACTTGTCACGCGCAGGATTATTGGCCTTGAAGCCCTCATCCGCTGGGCCCATCCCGAGCGGGGACTCATTCCGCCCATGAGTTTCATTCCCCTGGCCGAAGGAACGGAATGATTCTGCCCATCGGCGACTGGGCGCTCGCCGAGGCTTGCAATCAGATTGAGAGATGGTGCTGCGAGGATTCCGCCAATGTATCTCTGCGCGTCGGCGTCAACCTTTCCGCTCGTCAGTTCTCGCGCGAGGGACTGGCCGACCACGTCGAAACCCTCCTCTCCGAAGCCGGCATCTCCAGCCGCCAGCTGGGTCTGGAAATGACCGAATCCAGCCTCATTCCCAACCTGCGCCCCGCGCTGGGCGTTCTCGGCAGCCTGCGCAGACTGGGCGTCTCCCTGCTGATGGATGACTTTGGCACCGGCTACAGCTCCCTCAACTATCTCCATTCCTTCCCGTTTGACGTGCTCAAAATCGACCTTTCCTTCGTGCAGCGCATGACCGAGGGCGATCAGCCGCTGCAGATCGTGCGCACCATCATCGAGCTGGCGCGTGTCATGGGCATGGATGTAGTAGCCGAGGGGATTGAAACCATCGAGCAATATCGCCTGTTGCGCCAGATGAAATGCCGTTACGGCCAGGGCTATCTTTTCGCCCGCCCCATGACCGCGGAAGCTGTCACCCAACTGCTGAAGCTCCCCGGCCGCGTGCTGCCCGATCCCGAGGCCGTCGAACTCGCTTGCGCCTGACGCCTCCGGTTTTTTCCCGGCGGCTGGGATTCCCGGTGGGCGGGAGTGCTTCTGTGTGTTCTATTTCAGGACAAGCAGCAGGCTTGTCCCCTTCTGAAATCCGCCCGCGTCTTACATGGGAGATTTCTCACGCTCGCCACTCGTCCGCGCGGTATTCTCCATGCCATGCAGCAAACAACAGCACCTTCGCCCTCGCCCACCTCGCCCAGCTTTGCGGGCTTGCTGGCCGCGCTGGCCGCAAAGGCACAAAACTCCGGGGACCCCGGCGACGGGCCTTTGCCGCAGAAGAAAAAGCCTGCATTCGACTGGAACGATGACGGCCTTGAAGACGACGTTATAACCCTCAGCTACGAGCGCGCCCTGCGCGCCAACGCGCGCTACCACTCGCCCTCGCCCACCGATGATTCGCTCACCCAGGCAGCGAATCCGGGGCTCACTCATCGCCAGGAGGCTTCTCCGGCTGCCTCAGCCGCAACTTCGCAACCGGCGTCTCCTCCCGCCTCGAAGCCGCGTCCGGAATCTGACCGCCATTGCGCTGCGCCCCTCGAACGGAATCTGAAGGATGCCAGCATTACCATCCGCATGAGCCAGGCGGAGTGCGCCCAACTGCGCCGGCGCGCGGCCGAGGCCGGGCTAACCGTCTCGGCTTACCTGCGCTCCTGCACCTTTGAAACCGAGTCTCTGCGTGCAATGGTCAAAGACACCCTGGCCCAGTTGCGCTCGGCCACGGCCACGGCAAAGCCCGCCGCCGCGCCCCGCCCGTCCAGGCCTCGCGGCATGGCTTGCTGGCTGGCCCGTCTGCGCACTCCCTGGCATGACAGCCAGCGCGTGGCCCAGGCCTGATGTCTGATTGCATCCCTGCCGGGCTGCAGCGTTTCCGATTCTGCTCTTTACAGAAGCCGGGCAGCCAGGATGTCAGCAAGTGGATCGAAATCGCTCTATTGGCACATAGGGGGCAGGGAAAACTCTATCTGCCCATGGGCTGCTGAAATGGAGGGTCCTTGATCCCAGATGACAAGGGCCGCCGCGTCTGCGTCGCTATTTGTCATCACGGTAATCGTGGTCTTCTTTCCTGCCTTCCTCAAATAGGTCCAGTCCGAGACCTTCCTGTTGCCTCGGCAGTACACCGTTCCAGCGCCCAGCGTGAAGGTGAACAGCTTCCCGTCATCACTCCGCAACTGGATTTTCTGTGCATCAACTGACTTGATCGGAGCATAAGTTGCGAAGCCACCCAGGGAACTCATGCCTGGGAGTTTGAATGGCGCATAGTCAAAGGAGTACTGGCCCTGCTGAGCTGTCGCGGGCGAACTTGCGCTCAAGGCCAAAAGAAGCGGAAAAAACAGATGGCAAAGATAGCTGAAATTCCCTTTCATTGTACCCTCGCAGAAGAAGTTACCATAGTATGCCTCTGGTATCCCATAACGCCAAACAGCCGCCAGGAGTAGGAACCAATTCTGTTACGTCGTTATGGTTATGGGTAGCATACATGCGGAGGCGGCACTTACTCCACTTCCAGCATCAGGCATTTCAGGTATTCGGTCTCCGGCAGGTTCAGAACGACGGGGTGATCCGGCGCCGCGCCGCGCCGTTCCAGCAGCCTTACGCGCCGGCGCGCATCTGTGGCGGCCGAAGCCACGCTCGCTTCCAGGTCGGCCCAGCCCACGTGATGCGAGCAGGAGCAGGTCACCAGCAGGCCGCCTGGGTTGAGCATTTTGAGCGCTCTCAGGTTCAGTTCCTTGTAGCCGCGCAAGGCGCCCTCGACGGCGCGCTGGCTCTTGGCAAAGGCCGGCGGATCGAGCACAATGGCGTCGAACTTTTCGCCCGCGTCCGACCAGTCGCGCAGAATCTTAAAGGCGTCGCCCTCCACCCAATCCACTTCGGCGGTGAGCCGCGAGCGATTTGCCACCAGGTTTCGCTCCGCCACTTCCAGCGATGCGCGAGAAGCGTCTATTCCCGTAACATGGCTGCAAATCTCGGCCAGGTGCAGGGCAAATCCGCCCTGATAACAGCACACGTCCAGCGCGCGCCCGGTCGCGCCCAGCCTTCGCGCCCACTCCACTGTAGCGGCGTAGTTGGCTCTTTGGTCAAGAAATGCGCCCGTCTTCTGCCCGGAGTCGGCGTCGAAGATGAAATCGAGGCCGTTCAGATGAAACTGTGCGCTGGCAGCCGGAGCCGCCGCGTCTTTGACAAAAAGAGGTTCCGGGCTGGGCGCTCCCAGACCTTCCAGTTCGCGCATGCGCGCATCGGGCCGCTCCAGAATGGCCGCCGGCGCCAGCTCCTCGCGCAGCACGCGCACGCATGTCTCGCGCACCGCTGCGGAGTTCAACCCTCTGGCCAGCAGTTGAAGAATCACCAGATCGCCATACTTGTCCGCCACCAGGCCGGGCAGTTCGTCCGCCTCGCTGAAGCACAGCCGGCAGGCGTCGTTCCGCTCATCGAGCAGCAGCTTTCTGCGCTCAATCGCCTTGCGCAGCCGGGTTTCCAGCAGCTGGAGCCATCCGGCTTCGTCGATGGCCTCGCGAGAAACCAACCGCAGGGCAATCTGCGAGGTGGGACTGTAAAGCGCCGTACCCAGCAGCAATCCGCGGCTGTCGGCCACCGGCAGCAGCGCGGGCGGCTCGCCTTCAGGCAGTTGAACGGACTCTATATCGGAGGCGTAAACCCACAAATAGCCCGCACGCAGCCGGTCGGCCGCGCGGCGGCTGACGCGTGCGCCGGGAGCTTCGAATCTGGCCGGTTGCGCGCCAGAGACCGGGGCCTTCGGCACGGCGCGGGCCGCGGCGGCTTTCTTATTCCGAGCACGCGCATCTTTCTTGAAATCGCGGCCCTCGTGCTGCTGCGCCGGGTGAGGTCGATCAGAAACCGGCTTGAAAGGCGAAGCGGGTTGAGCGGTTTTGGGGGTCTTTGGAGCCTTGTCAGATCGGGGAGTGCGCGGCTTGGTCATTTTTTCCTTGGGCTGGTCCATCCAATTCTCATCCTACAGGGATGGAACCGCGAAGCGCCGACGCGGCGGAAGCCATCGAGCCTCCTTCTACAATAAAGTCAGATGACGAATCTCTTCGGCCTTTCCTTGTTGTATCTGGACTGGCACTGGTTTTTGCTGACCGTGATTGCCTTTCTGGCCGGGCTGATGAATGCCGTGGCCGGCGGCGGTTCCTTTTTGCTTTTTCCCGCTCTGTTGGGAATGAAGATCCTGCCTATCCAGGCCAACGCCACATGCACAGTGGCTGTGTGGCCCGGCCAGTTCACCTCGCTGGTCGCCTACCGCGAAGACATCCGCGGGAACCTGCGCCTTGCCTGGCCAATGGGCGTGGCCGGTCTGCTCGGCGGCACTGCCGGCGCGCTTGTGCTGATCAACACGCCGCAGATGACCTTTCTGCATATGGTGCCCTGGCTGCTGCTGACCGCGGCTTCCATCTTTGCCCTCTGCGGCCCGGTTTCCCGCTGGATGGCGCGGCGCAAGGGCGCCATCGCCGGCGCCTCCCGCCCGCCACGCCGCCTGCCGGTCGTCCTGGCCACTGCGGCGGTCTGCTTTTATGTTGGCTACTTCGGGGCCGGCGCGGGCTTTCTGCTCATCACCATGCTCTCTCTGTTCGGCTACCAGAATCTTCACGAAATCAACGCCCTCAAGGTGGTTTCGACCACTCCGGCCAACGGCATGGCTTTCCTCATCTTCGTTGTTTCCGGCCAGGTTGTCTGGCGCTATTGCCTGCTGGCCATGGTCGCCAGCGCCATCGGCGGCTACTCCTCGGCCCGCCTGGCCCATCGCGTCCCGCAACCGGTGCTCCGTGGCCTGGTTGTTTTCATCGGCCTCGCAATGGCTGCATGGTTCTTCTGGAAGCAGTAGGACAGCAGACAGCTAACAGCAGACAGCTAACAGCCGGGACCTCTGCACTGCAAACCGTCAACTGTGAGCTGTTAGCCGTTAGCTGTCTGCTGTCCGCTGTAAACTGAAGTCCATGAGCAACGAAGCCCGCGAGAACGAAGAATCTCATCCCCTTCCCCGCATCGCCGTCACCCCGGAGAAGATTCGGGTGCTGCTGACCGAGGAGGAGCGCAAGCAGGAGGGCCGCAAACCCGGCCAGCCCAAGCCTCCATCGGCGGCCGTCCTCCCCCTGTACACTGCGCCGCCCAGGCCCGCCAGCGCCCACGCCGTCGGCCGCTACGCCATCCAATTCGATTGGCAAGACGGCCACTCCGGCGGCATCTATTCCTGGAAATACCTGCGCAGCATCTGCCAGTGCCGCGAATGCACCTTCGCCGCCGAAGAGACCACAGGCGCGCCCAACTAGTACCGTGACCGCGTGAAGATGTACCCATCCGAAATGTAGCGCGGGCGTCCCCGCCCGCGGTTGTCCATAGCTAATGACCAATTCACGCAGTCATGACGCTAGCCCCTGACCGCTTGAAGTTGCACCAACGATGGGTGCCCCAGGTCCCGCTTTTGGGACCTGGGAAACCACGAACACTAGAAACAGAATGAAGCGGCCAAGAACCTGGCTCTTGCTCTATCCGAACCAATCTATAATCGCCCCATGGCGTCCAAGGGAGATTCCCGGCTGTGGACTGTTGCTCTGCTCGCGGGTGGAGTGCTGGTCATCTCCACGGTGCTGGGCTCGCTGCAGGCTTTCAATACTTCCAGCATCCCCTTTCTGAATCCTGCGACCGCCTGGGAAACGCTGCTCTCTACCGGCCTGATGGTATTGGTCTTTTTGTTGCTGCTGCTGTTGCTGGTGCTGCTGCTCAGGAACATCCTCAAAATCTATGCCGGACAGGGCGGCAGCGGGCTGGGCGCGCGGCTGCGCTCGCGCATGATGGTGGGCGCGGTGTTGATTGCGCTGGCGCCCGCGGTCTTCATGTTTCTGTTCAGCTTTCTGCTCATGAATCGCTCGCTGGACCGCTGGTTTTCGCCGAATACTTCAGAACTGCAGGAGGACTCCAGCAAGGTGGTCGTGGAGTTGGTTCATTACGTCACGGCCAACGCCCGTCAGGAGGCTGAGTCGATTGCAGTCTCGGGTACTCTGGATCGCGAACTTTCGGCGCTTCAGAATGGGCTGGGCGCGCGCCGCATCACCCTGGCCGGCGGCTTTGCTGTGGTTTATGACAGGAATCAACGGGTGCTGGCCAGCTATCAGGCTCCGGCGGAATCCAGCCAGGTCAGCTTGATCCCCTGGCTGGAGGAAGGCCGGCAGGGAGAGGCTGTTGCATTCCGTGGACCGCTCTCAACCAATCTGCTGGACGCGGCGCAGCGCCGAGACGAGCCCGTGCTTAGAATCGCCGGCCAGGAATACACGCTGGGCATGTCGGCCACCGCTTCGGGCAAGGTGGTGGTGGTGGCGCTGCCCATGCCGCAAGGGCTGAGCCAGACCGCCATGCGCATCCACTCCGGCTCTGCCACATACTGGCAGCTCTTCCGCAAGCGCAACCAGATCCGCATTACATTGTTTGAAGCGCTGCTGCTGATTACCGTGCTGTGCATCTTTTCGAGCGTATGGATGGCGCGCTTCCTCTCCAACCAGATCACCCGCCCGGTGGAGGCTTTGGGCGTGGCCATGGCCGAAATCGCGACCGGCAAGTATGACCATCGCGTGGAGTTGGCCGCCACCGGGGAGATGGGCGAACTGGTGCGCTCCTTCAACCACATGGCCGCTGATCTGGACACCAGCCGCCAGTTGGCCGAAACCTCTTCCGAGCAACTGACTGCCGCCAACCGCGCCATCGAAGAGCGCCGCCGCGAGTTGGAGACCATCGTCGAGACCATTCCTTCCGGTGTGGTTACGCTCGACAGTACGGGCAGGGTTCTGCTCTCCAATCGCGCCTTTGCCGCGCTGCTGGGCCGTCGCGTGGACTTCGGCCTGGGCGGAGAGAAGATTGAAACGCTCTTTCCGGCCGAGTGCGCCGACGACTTGGCTAACGTCATTCGCCGCGGCAGCCGCATGGGCGCCGCCTTCACTGAAATCGAATTTCATGCCAATGGCCCCGTCATGCATCTGGCCATCACCAGCGCGCGGCTTGAGCTGGCCGGCGGCCAGCCGGGAACCGTGCTGGTGGTCGAGGATACGACCGAATTCCTGCGCGCGCAGAGGCAGTTGGCGTGGAAGGAGGTGGCGCAGCGGGTGGCCCACGAAATCAAAAACCCGTTGACCCCTATCGCCCTCTCCGCCGAGCGGATCGGCAAGCATCTGGATCGCAACCAGCCGGAATCCCCCGCCGTCATCCGCAAGTGCAGCGAGGTGATTCTCAGCTGCGTGGGCACCCTGCGCAGGCTGGTGGACCAGTTTTCCGCTCTGGCTGAGTTCCCCGCTCCGCAGCCGCGCGCCTGCGACATGAATCAGGTGGTCGAAGCCGCTCTGGCGATGTTTGCCGGCCGGCTTGAGGGCATCACCGTCCAGCGCGACCTGACGCCCGGCCTGCCCCTGGTGCTGGCCGATCCCGAATCCATCCGCCGCGCCCTGGCCAACCTCATCGACAATGCCGCCGAGGCCATGCAGGGCAGCCTGCTCTGCGTGCTTGGGCTGCGCAGTTCTCTCAGCGAAGACGGCGCGTCGGTCGAGGTCGAGATCTCCGACACCGGCCACGGCCTCACCGATGAAATTCGCGAGCGGCTGTTTTTGCCTTTCTATTCGACCAAGCAGCGCGGCACCGGCCTGGGGCTTTCCATCGCGGCCAAGATCGTGCAGGAGCACGGCGGCTCGCTGAGCGCCGAATCCAACCTCCCCAAGGGCGCGCGCTTCCTGATGCGCCTGCCCCTGATGGAGCCGCCGGCTGAGGCCGCCGACTCTGGCGCGCCCGGGCAGTCCGCGGCTTCGGTCGATTCTACCGCTTCCTCTGGAGGATCGCTTTCATGAATCACATCCTGGTGGTCGACGACGAGGCCGAGATTCGCTCCTCGCTCGAAGATATTCTGCGCGAGGAAGGTTACGGCGTGGCCAGCGCGGCCACCGCGGCCGAGGCTTTGGTGCTGCTCGAAGACGCTGCCTATGACGTGATCCTGCTCGACATCTGGCTGCCCGACCGCGACGGCCTCGACGTGCTCGCCGACATTCACGGCCAGAGCGCCGAGACGCGGCCGGAAGTCGTCATCATCAGCGGTCATGGCACCATCGAAACCGCCGTCAAGGCCACCAAGCTCGGCGCATACGATTTTCTGGAAAAGCCGCTCTCCCTCGAGCGCACGCTCATCGTGCTCAAAAACGCCGTCGAAGCGCGCCGGATGCGCACCGAGAATCAGGAATTCAAGCGCCAGTTCAGCGTGGGCTTGGTGCTCACCGGCGAAAGCGTGCCCATGAAAGCCCTGCGCCAGCAGATTCGCCTCATGGCGCCCAGCAACGGCCGTGTGCTCATCTATGGCGAGTCCGGTACCGGCAAGGAGCTGATCGCCCGCTCCATTCACGCCGAGAGCCTGCGCAAGGATCAGATTTTCGTCGAGCTGAACTGCGCCGCCATCCCCGAGGCGCACATCGAGTCCGAGCTCTTCGGCTACCGGCACGGCGCGCAACCCGGCGGTTTGCCTGAGCAGCGCGGCACCCTCGAGCGCGCCGACGGCGGAACGCTGTTTCTCGACGAAGTCGGCGACATGAGCCTCAAGACGCAAGCCAAAGTGCTCTCCGCGCTCGACGACCAGCAATTCACCCCGGTCGGCGGCACACAGCCCATTCACGTTGACGTGCGCCTCATCGCCTCCACCAACAAGGATCTCGAAGAGGAGATCGCCAAGGGCAACTTCCGCGAAGATCTCTTCTATCGCCTCAATGTCGTGCCGTTTTTTGTCCCGCCGCTCCGCCAGCGCAAGCAGGACATTCCGCCTCTGGTGCGCGAATTCCTCGCCGAGTTCGGCCGCCAGTACGGCCGCCCGCGCATGGAAATCACCGAGGAAGCGCTGGAAACGCTGGCCCAGTACCAGTGGCCCGGCAACGTCCGCGAGCTGAAGAACGTGATTGAGCGGATGCTCATCCTCAATCCGCGCACACTCTGCATCGAGCGCAAGCACCTGCCGCCCTTGACCCACAAGACCGGCACGCACTCGACCGAAGAGTTCTCAACCCTGCAACAGGCCCGCGACGCCTACGAACGCGAGTTCATCCTCAAGAAGATCGAGGAAGCCCGCAACAACGTCAGCCGCGCCGCCGAGCTGCTCGGCCTCGAACGCAGCCATCTCTACCGCAAGATGAAAGCTCTCGGAATCAGCGTGCGCGAGTAGTGTATAGGGGACGAGAATAACGAAACAGAAGGCGGCGAATCGTGTCGGGGCACGACTTCGGCCGTGCCGAAACTCGCCAACAGGGAATCCTTCTTGGCCATATGGGCGTTTACCAATACTAATCCGGTCTTTGGCAGATAATCCAAGCTGAATGAGCGCGATGGGCTGTTATCGTTGGTGGAGAGTTGCCTCCGGCTGCCTGGAGGAATCGGGGAGAATCACTGAATGACCCGCGAAATGGTTTTCGGATTTGCGCTTCTGATTGCCTTTACACCCTTCCACGCTCAAGCGTCGAATTCAAGCACGAGTGGTGGCGAGTACATTGATGTAGGTGGATCGAAGATCTGGTACGAAGAATGTGGCTCAAGCACACCTGGGCCAGGAGTAGTAATGCTTCATGACGGTCTAGTGCATTCCATCACCTGGGATGATATTTGGACGCCGCTATGTTCCAAGTACCACGTCCTGCGATATGACCGTAGAGGATATGGCCGGTCTCAGCCAGCGAAGACCCGGTTCGTTCCCGAAGACGATCTCTTCGCGATTATGCATCATGTACATTTGGATCGCGCCATCATCCTCGGAAATTCTTCTGGAGGAGGTTTGGCGCTTGACTTTGCCCTTGCTCACCCTGAAATGGTGACGGGGTTGTTTCTGATAGGGCCCGTCGTCCACGGCATGGCGAGCACCGACTATTTCAATGAACGAGGAAGAGAGAACAACTTACCTTTGGCTCGCGGGAACCTAAAGGCAGTAGCCAGGAACTGGTCGAAGGACCGCTTTCTTATCGCGGGAGACGACCAGCCAGCGCGCAAGAAGCTTTATAACGCCTTAGCGAACAATCCACAGAACCTGAGTGTCGCAGCTGAGCTTGAGATACGCCCTTCACCACGCACCGTAACCCGGCTCTCCCAGATAAAGGTGCCAACTCTGGTCATTGTGGGCGATGCGGACATTGGCGACGTGTTCGCCTTTTCAGGTGCAATCGAAGCGGCCGTGCCCTTAGCGTCGCTGGAAATCTGGAGGAATACCGGTCACTTGGTCCAGATTCAGCGCCCTGTAGAGTTGGTCGCTCGCTTCGACCGATTCGTCGCCTTGGCTCCACAGATTCCTTAGTTTTCACTTTATGGCAAATCGCCGGTGCGCTCGGCGACGGCCACCTGTCGCCGAGGGTGGCTCCGTGAGTCAACCGGGCTGTTGGCAATAGTTAACTGCCCACAACAATCTCCGTGCCCCATCCATTCCGCTCCTGAGCGCAGTCGAAGGATCTGCGTTTTCCCTTCGCGGAATGGGTGGGATACCGACAAAATTCCGGCCTACACAATTTCCGAAAAAGCTCTAGAACATT
>Ga0302270_10003708_pt1 | contig 14439 bp, 10 predicted proteins | sample III_Bog_E2_3_FD_198773 | JGI IMG/M metagenome (GOLD analysis project Ga0302270, IMG submission 198773) | Peat permafrost microbial communities from Stordalen Mire near Abisko, Sweden - III_Bog_E2_3 | ecosystem: Environmental > Terrestrial > Soil > Wetlands > Peat | place: Sweden: Abisko... | reverse complement strand
CACAGAAAAGGGCGCGCTTGTCCGCACGGGTGAGCGCAAGCACGCTCGCTATGCGCTCAATCTGGCCAGAGGCTGATACGCCAAAGCAGTACGGGCGGCAAGGCAGTTGAAGATCAGCGACCGGCTTCCCCACCTTCGCATCCCCTGAGAAATATTCGCCTATACCTTTATTGGTGAATTAGATACGGAGTATTGAGCGATTTCTATACTACCTGACTTGTGTATTATCTACATTATGTTATAATCTTTTTGCAACAAGTTTACGATCCAGAAAATGATTTCATCCAGGGTGACCGCAGCGTTTTCGGTCTGGCAGGTTGTGATGATGTTTGTTGCGGCGTCTGTATCCGTTATGCCGACTGGCAATAGGGCTTGGAGGATGGCAGCGTGCCAAGTCTTGTCTTTTGCGTTGACTCGACCCGACGACGGCGACGACGACGTAACTGTCTTTGTAAAAGATGTACCTGTCCCTGTGCGCCGCTGACTGTTCGTTGAACTTCCATTCGGCGGGCGCTTACCGCGCGATGGGCGCTCGCTCACCGAACGCTGACCGGGCGCTGGGCGGTCGCTGACCGGACGCTGGCTGTTCTCCGAGGACTCGCTCACCGTCTGCTGACCTTTCGGTGACCGCTTGCCATTCGTTTCGTAAGCGCCGTGTGTCCGTGCGTTGTGTATGCGCTCGGCTTCCAGCCACAACTCGTAATTCGCCAGATTCCGCAATCTTGCGGAGCCGTCGGCTCCGGTCACGGTGACAAAGTTCCGGAGGATGCGCTCACCGTGAGTCGCCCATAGTTCATCTCCGAGGCCGGATATGTCGGCGAGTTGGACCGGGGCGGTCGGGATCGTACAGTCTGGCGATTGCCAACCGGCGGTTAATAGCTCGTGATAGCCGGAGCGAGCATCGGGGCGCATCGCTCTCACCGCCGGAGAACTCTTCCATCGGTCGATGTAGTGCGGCATGAACTTTTGCCAGGGAGCAGGGATCATAAATACCTCAGTTCCGCTCCGCAGTGGCAAGAGCGGGCCGCATCGCGCCCTGCAAAATCCTGTTGACTTCGCTCCGAGGAATAATTAATCGACCGCCGACTTTGCAGCTCGCAACGGTTCCGGCGTAGGCATACCGTCGCCAAGTTGAGCGAGACAGATTGGTAAGCCGCTCGCAACCCTCGACAGACAAATACTCGGCTTCCACCGGACTCATGATCGTCCGGCCACTAGGCTTTCGAGTTGATGTTGAGTGATTCCGGTTCCGGCCATTTTTTGCCGGTATTCGGTTTTTCGCGGTAGCCATTGGTCCTCCATGGGTCACGCCGATTTCACTTGCTAAACGGAGGGTACTCGCGCTAAAGTTTGAAGTCGAGGTGATGATGCCGCAAAATAGCGCACAATTAGGAGGACAGCATTATCGACGGAGGCGGTCCATCGGGAAGCGGCAGGCCAGTTCATTCCTGTTGACAACCGCTGAAGGACTGGAAAACCTGACCGCCATCGTAGCGATGCTCAACGATCACACCGGCAGGGAGAGAGACTGGCAGGGGAAGGGTTGGGGCCGCAATGATTGTGAACGGTTGCGCTCTTGGGTGCCCGAATGGATAGAGGTGAGACGTAAGAACGAAGATTCTCAACTCATCCTCAAAATGAAACTGTCCCGTGACGACAGAGAGAGATTGGATAGCTACACGACGAGACGCATAGGCGTCAGATTTCGCCCGGATGGAACTCTTGAGATCGTTGACGATTGGAGCGATCCAGCATCTTGCCGGTTTACACGTCTTTTGCGTTCTCCTGAAAGTATCAAGAAGCGCCTGGGCGGTCCCTGCCCTTGGCACCGCTGCCTCGAAAAATGGTTTGTGAGGAAAGACGGCGGGAAGAACGATTTCTGTTCGCGGACGTGTGCATGGAACTCTAGCAAGGCCAAGTCACGAGACGAGACTCTCGCCGATAAAGTTGAAAAGGTCGAGAGCACCATTCAGATTTATGAATCACTGCCACGCAACTCGCGCTACCGGCAATTCGACAAGCGTACCTATGTCATCGATGCGCTCGAAGGCAGCGGAATCAGCAAAAAGTTCATCACTCAGGTTATCGAAGGCAAAAAGAAATTGCCGCCAACGAAAGGATAGGAACACATGCCAAAAGCTCAGGAGAGAGACGGAGTTTATCAGCGCAGTGATCGACCAGGTTGGTGGGTTTCCTACATGGACGCCGATGGTGAGCGCGTCCGCCGGAAGGTGGTTGCATCGACGCGGCAACAAGCCCGTGACGCCTTGCGGCGTTTCAAGACTGGCGAAGAGCGGGTGGAATCGCTCGGTGTGCGTCCCGATAGCGACATCACCACCAAGGAACTGATGGAGCGGTTCAAGAAATACCAAAAGACGCGGGTTGCCGCCTCCACCTATGAACGGCTGGACGGAATTCTCGAAACCCTTCACGAGCATCTGCCGGAGCGGGCAAAGGACATCACCAGGGGCAAGGTGAACGAGTACGTCGATACGCGGGCGCTCACCGTCAAGGCCGGAACGGTCCAAAAGGAACTGTTCACACTCTCGAAGATTCTTCGTCTTGCCGTAGATGAATGGGGATTGCTCAATAAGAACTCGGCACACGGCATCAAACCTCCGAAGCAGCCGGAAGGCCGCACTAGATTCCTGACACCGGGAGAACTGAAAGCCGCTCTCGAAGCCGCAGAGCCGTGGATGCGTGCGCCAATGGCATTGGCGGCGTGTACGGGGTGCAGACGGGGAGAACTCCTGAAACTCCGTTGGATGGATGTGGACCTGAGCAAGCGGCTACTCACGCTGCGCGAAACGAAAAACAACACAACCCGCATCCTGCGAATCGGTGATGCCGCCGTGCAGGTGTTTGAGAGTCTGCCTCAATGCGGCGCGGGCAGTTTGGTTTTCGCCGGGTTGGACGGTCAGAAACTCAGCGTCTACTGCCGTCGGGTCTTCCACAAGCTCGGCATCATGGATGCATCCTTCCACTCGCTCAGACACACGATGGCCAGTTGGCGGGTGATGGAAGGTGAGGACCTGTATTTGGTTGGGCAAATTCTCGGCCACAAAACTCTTCGCATGACTGCCCGATATGCGCATCTTTCGCCGGAGTACATGGCGAAGGCGGCGGGGACCTTGGACGGGATCATGGGCGGGGTGTTGGGGCAAGGATCGGAGGCCAACCGGATGCTCGGAACGGGGACACCGCCGATCTCGGAGAAAGCCCCAAAAACGGCCTCAGTTAGTCACCTAGGAGTCACCAGGAAATCGCATCGGTTGGTTAGTAGAATATAAGTGATTGATTCTATTGGCGTCCCCGACGGGATTTGAACCCGTGTTATCGCCGTGAAAGGGCGGTGTCCTAGGCCGGGCTAGACGACGGGGACGCGTGAAAGGGCTAACCATCGGCCTGGATTCGCCGCATGCGCCCTTGTGAAGGCTACCAACTCAGCGGGGGCATGTCAAAGAAATGGAGCCGCTGCAAAAAAACCGGAGAGTTCCCGCATCAAACGTGAGAACCATGCAAAAACTGCAACGGCGGCATGTGGGGCAAATGTGGGCTTCAGGATGCGGAGCTCCTTGGACGGTCTGATCGTCTTAAACCCAACGGCATGCAAAGGATAGTGCCCGGGAAACCCACGAATCGGGCATGTTTGTCCCAAAAACGATTTTTTGCGTCGATGACTGGGCTCCAAGCGTCACTATACAATAGGCGACTTTGAATTGATCTTCCGCAGGCTGACGGCGCATTCTCCGGTTGGGTGCCTCCGCGGAGGCCGAAGTTGCCATCGACGATCAACTCCCGCAGCCCCACATCGCAGTTAATCCGGCACAAACCGGAGCGTCAGGGTGATCTTCGGGTTGAAGGTTGCCGAAGAAAAGATTCAGTGAGGAAGAGCGCTTTGAGACGCATTTTTGGAATAGGCTTATTGATTCTACTTGGATTGGCGGCCACCGGTTGTCAGAAGAAGCCGGTTGCGCCGGCTGCCGGCGGGATGCAGGCTATGCCGGTGCAGACGGCAACCGTAACGCTTGCGCCGGTGCCCCAGTCGAGCGAGTATGTGGCCACGATCAAGTCTCGCCGCTCGGCCACGCTGCAGCCGCAAGTGGACGGGCGTCTGACCCAGATTCGTGTCCGCTCCGGCGATCATGTCAGTGCCGGCCAGGCGCTGATGGATATCGATCCTCAGCACCAGGTGGCCACCGTCGAGTCGCAGCGCGCTACGGAACGGCAGAAGAAGGCGCTTTATGACTACAACGTTCGAGAGGTCGATCGCCAGCACAAGCTCTTTGACGCGGGCGTGACCAGCCGCGACGTCTTCGAGCAGGCACAGCAGGTCTTCGAGAACACCAAGGCGGACTACGAGTCAGCCATGGAGATGCGCAAGACGCAGGAAGAGCAACTGGCCTACTACACCATTCGCGCCCCCTTTGAGGGCGTGGTGGGCGACATCCCGGTCCATGTGGGCGACTACGTTGCCCCCGCCACCATGCTCACCACCGTTGATGAGAACAAGGATCTGGAAGCCTACATCTATGTCCCCACGGAGCGCGCCGGCCAGGTGCGCCAAGGGCTGGACGTGGAGCTGATGGACAACTCAGGCAAGCTGCTCGAGAAGACGAAGATCGACTTTCTCTCGGCCGAGGTGGATAGCGCGTTGCAGGGCATCCTTGTGAAGGCCCCGGTCCACTTCACCTCCGAAGCGCTGCGTAATGCGCAGATGGTCAAGGCGCGCGTCATCTGGAGCATCTCTCCCATGGCCGTGGTTCCGGTACTTGCGGTCACTCGTCAGGGTGGGCAGACTTTTGTCTTTGTCGCGCGGGAGCAAGGCGGCCATTTCACCGCCGCACAGACCGCGGTCACGCTGGGCGATACCGTCGGAAACACCTACGCTGTCTCCTCGGGCCTTAACGAAGGTGACAAGGTCATCGTCTCCAGCACCCAGTTCCTGATCAACGGCATGCCGGTCATGCCGCTGCCGGGAGCCTAGAAGTCACCTTCGACAAGCGCCTCCGGCAGCAAGCTGGAGGCAGGCGCCGGACGCTGCTCATCGCACGCCCATTGCAGACGAAAAGGAAGGCAACCCTTGTTTGTAGATTTCTTTATTCATCGGCCTGTATTCGCCACGGTCTGCGCGCTGCTGATCATTTTGGCCGGCGCGGTGTGCATTCCCACCCTTCCTGTTGCGTTGTATCCCACGCTGGCTCCGCCGCAGGTTTCAGTGGATTGCAACTACGTAGGCGCCAACGCCGACACGGTCGAGAAGGCCGTGACCATTCCACTTGAAGAAGCCATCAACGGCGTCGAGGGAATGCGTTACATCAGCTCGTCAAGCACCAATAGCGGAACCAGCTCGATCGGTGTGACCTTCCAGACCGGATACGACCTCGACATCGCCGCCGTGGACGTGCAGAATCGCGTAGCCAGTGCTCAGGGGCGGCTGCCGGCCGCCGTCAACGCAACCGGCATCAGCATCACCAAGTCCAACTTCAACTTCGTTCTGGGCGCCGGCTTCTTTACCCGCGACGGCCGCTACTCGCCGGAGTTCATCTCCAACTACCTCGACGTCTACGTCAAAGACGCCCTCAAGCGGGTCCCCGGCGTGGGCGATGTCATCATCTTCGGCGAGCGCAAGTACGCCATGCGCCTCTGGCTCGATCCCGTTCGCCTGGCCGCTCACAACCTCACGGCAACGGATGTCGTCAACGCCCTGGTCGAACAGAACGTCGAAATCCCCGCCGGCCAGCTCGGCCAGCCGCCCGCCGATTCCAGCCAGGCCTTCCAGATCCCGGTGCGCGTCGTGGGCCGGCTCTCTTCTGCCGCCGAGTTCGACAACATCATCGTCAAGAACTCCCCCAACGGCCTGGTGCTCCTCAAGGATGTCGGCCACTCCGTCGTTGGCGCCGAAGACTACAGCTCTACGCTCAAGTATGCCGGCCGCGAAGCCATGGGCGTCGGCGTCCTGCAGCTCTCCAACGCCAACGCCCTCGACGTGGACAAGAAGGCTATCGCCGCGCTCGCCGATCTCTCCAAGAGCTTTCCACCGGGGCTGGAATACGCAGTCGCCTTCGACACCACCACCGTCGTTCACGATTCGATCGTTGAAGTGCTGCAAACACTGGGCATCGCCGTCTTTATTGTCATCACCGTCATCTTTCTCTTCCTGCTCGACTGGCGCGCCACTATCATTCCCGCCGTTACCATCCCGGTCTCGTTGATCGGAACCTTCGCCTTCATCAAGGTCTTCGGCTTCTCCATCAATGCGCTGACGCTCTTCGGCATTACGCTGGCCACGGGATTGGTCGTCGACGACGCCATCGTGGTCATCGAAAACGTCCAGCGCCACATGCATATGGAACACTCCGACCCCTACGCAGCCACTTCGCACGCCATGAGCGAAGTGACCAGCGCCGTCATTGCGACATCTCTGGTTCTGATCGCGGTCTTTGTGCCGGTTTCGTTCTTTCCCGGCACCACCGGTATCCTCTATCGCCAGTTCTCGTTAACGATCGCCTTCGCTATCGCCATCTCGGCCTTCAACGCGCTTACTCTCTCGCCGGCTCTCTCGGCCATGTTCTTGCGCGGCGAAGAGGATCGTCCCAAGCAGCTCGACTTCCTTCACATCGATGGTGTTTCCCGTGTCTTTTCCAGCTTCATTCACGCCACAGATAGGCAGATCAGTTGGCTGTCGTCCAACTACGCCAAGGCGATTCATGGTGCGCTCAGGCTGCGCTACGTATTGCTCATCCTCTTCTTTGCCGGCCTGGGCGCCACGGTTTGGACCTACCAGCGCGTCCCCACCGGCTTCATTCCCCAGGAAGATCAGAGCTTCCTCATGGTTATTGTGGAAGCGCCGCCGGGCTCTTCATTGGCCTACACTGGCGCTTTGGCCGACCGCGCCCAAGCCATCATTTCCACCAACAAAGACATCGCCGGAGCATTCTCCGTCATGGGATTCAGCTTCAACGGCAACGCCTCCAACGCCGGCATGATGTTCATCTCCACCACGCCCTCCGATCAGCGCCGTGGCAAGGGCCACTCCGCCGCCGACATTGTTGCCGACTTGAACCCCAAGCTGCAAATGCTGCTGTTCGCTCCCAATGGCGGCCTGGTAGCCATGTTCGAGCCCCCCGCGGTCAGCGGAGTGGGCAGCTTCGGCGGCTTTCAGTTCATGCTCCAGGATGAGGGAGCCAACACACTCACCGACCTGGACCGCGTGGCCCACCAGATTGTGGGCGCTGGCAATGCGGGCAAGGACCTGACCGGCCTGCTGACCACCTTCTCGGCCAACGATCCCCAGATGCTGGTCACCATCGACCGCGAGAAGGCCAAGGCGATGAATGTTCCGCTCTCGCAGATCACCACTACGCTCAGCGTCTTCATGGGCTCGGAGTACATCAACGACTTCGACTTCAACAACCGCACCTATCGCGTCTTCGTCCAGGCCGACCAGGCCTTCCGCATGTCGGCCCGCGATCTGCACAGCTACTACGTCCGCTCCGACTCTGGCCAGATGGTGCCGCTGGACAACCTGGTCAAAGTGACCGAGAGCTCCGGGCCGCCGGTCATCAGCCACTACAACCTCTTCCGCGCAGTCGAGATCGACGGCTCGGCCGCTCCAGGTCATAGCTCTGGCGAGGGACTCGTCGCCATGGAGCAGCTTGCCAACAAGATGAAAATGCCGGGCATGAGGTTCGAGTGGACCGGATTGACGCTCGACGAAATCGAGTCCAGCGGCAGGGCGCTGCTCATCTTCGGCCTCGGCCTGCTGGTCGTCTATCTCACGCTCTCCGCGCAGTATGAGAGCTTCGCGCTGCCCTTCATTATTCTTCTGGCCGTGCCCATGGCGGTGCTCGGCGCTTTGGGCCTGGTCTGGTGGCGTGGCCTCGCCAACGATGTCTACTGCCAGATTGGACTGGTCATGCTGATCGGCCTCTCGGCCAAGAACTCGATTCTGATCGTCGAGTTCGCCGAGCAGTTGCGCAAGAAAGGATTGTCCATCGCCGATGCGGCCGCCGAAGCCGGCGCGTTGCGTCTGCGCCCGATTCTGATGACCTCGTTCGCCTTCATCCTCGGCGTCCTGCCGCTGGTTTTCGCCACCGGCGCAGGTGCACTTGGCCGCCGATCTGTCGGCACAACAGTCGTCGGCGGCATGTTGCTTTCCACCGTCCTCAACCTGTTCTTTATCCCCGTTCTCTACGTGATTCTGAGCCGTCTGCTCAAGCGCGGAGACACACCGGCACCGGAGCCGGCCAAGGCATAAGGACTTGGGTGCCCCACCCTCGCCGCGTCCTTGTTTTTGCGGTTAGGGTGGGATCGTTGTCTCTCACTGCGCCTCCCGATGCGCGATCACATAATCTTTGATTCGGTCATACACCTGGCTTGTCACCACGCCGTGCTCCACCAGTTCGATCTTGGTCCGGTAAGGCCGAAAGCGAACAATGCGCCCGGCCCAACTGCGCGTCATGCCGGGCGCCTTCAGCAGCTCATCCACGCTGGCGTGATTGATGTCGATCCGCATCCCGGGCGGTGGTGCCGTAGCGGAGGTCTTGGGCAGGCCGCGGGTATCCCGATCCTGGTTCTGCGCCATCCCAAAGAGGCAAACCCCCAGCATCGCCACCGCCAAAGCCGTCAATCGCGTCCCTGCCCGCACGGAACCATTCTCCGCTCCGCCGCCACCAACCGCAAGCCACCTGCCAGAAATGAAACCCCAATTGCCATTTTCAAGCTCGAATATGTCGTCGACCTGCAACAATTGATATATGGCAATGCTCCCCGTCGCCCCCACTTCTGGCGGAGGCACCCGCAAGCGCGTCTTCGGCAGGGTCAGTCTCATCTTTCTTCTCGCAATGGTTGCTCTGCTGTTTTTGTGCCTGGCCTTTTCCTGGACCACGCGCGACTCTTTGGAGCATCTGTCCTTTCTCTCGGGGCGGGGTAACGTTCACAGCCTTGGGAACAGCCAGAAGACCCTCGTCGATCTGCGTCCCTGGCAAACGGCCGAGGCTCTGGCGCCGCTGGCCGTGACCGCCGAGGAGACCGAGTACGCGCACGAGGCCGAACGTCTGGCCGATCACGAGGTAGACCAGGCCTTTGCCTCGGCGTTGCGCCTGGCAAGCGCGCAGGCGCAGCATCGCAATCTCACGGGCGAGGCGCTTGCGCTCTCGCAAAAGGTCGAACAGCTTCACCAACTCATCAAAGAAGACCAGGCGCAGGTCAATAACCTGACAGCCGCATCCAGCCCCAGTGCCACTGCGGCGAAAAGTGCCGCGACGCCCGCTGGCGACAGCGACGATCTCGAGGTTGCCAAGGCCCAGCTCGGGCTGGATACAGATGAGTTGGAGGATGCGCAGCAGGAGCTTGATCGCGCTTCGGGCGATGACCGCGCTCAGATTCAAGGCGAACTCTCAGCGCATGAAGCGTTGATGAGCAAGTACGACAGCCAGTCACACAGCCCTGGAGAGATAGCAGTCCTTTCCGCCAGGCAGCACGGCACGCTGGCAAGCCGGTTGAAGGCATGGAGGAGCCAGCTCGACCGCTACGCATTGATCCAACAGGCCATGCAGCAGGCACAGGCCGACATAGCCAGTTTGACAGCCGAACACAAGGCCCTTGAGGCCAAGAGCAATGCAAGCACGGCCGCGCCCGGCAGCGTTACTGCGGACCGCGCGTTGAGACTGGCCGGCATCATCGAGCGTACCGAGGACCGCCAGCTTCTCACCATTTGCAATGACCGCATTCAAACACAGCAGCAGCTTGCCGCCGTTTATGGAAAATGGTCTGCCCAGGTGCTCCTGCAACACCGCACTCTGCTGCATCTGATTCTGCAGTCGTTGGCGCTGATCGCTTTTATCCTCATTTGCGTCGTCCTCTGCGACGGTCTTGTACGGTGGCTTATGGCCAATCCGACGCTCGACCGGAGGCAGACACAGACCCTGCGTTCCGTCCTGCAGTTGGGTATACAAATCGCCGGCGGCTTGCTCGTCCTGCTTGTTGTCTTCGGCTGGCCGCAGCAGATGTCCACCGTACTTGGCCTGACCACCGCCGGGCTCACCATCGCAATGCAGGATTACATTCTCGCGTTCTTCGGCTGGTTCGCCCTCATGGGCAAGAACGGCATTCGCGTCGGCGATTGGGTTGAGATTAACGGCGTGGGCGGCGAGGTGATCGAGATCAGCCTGATGAGCACCACCCTGCTTGAAACGGGAGATCTGGCTGACAGAGGTCATCCAACCGGCCGCCGCATCACCTTCCTCAACAACTTCGCGATTCGCGGAAAGTACTTCAACTTCTCCACCGCCGGACAGTGGATGTGGGATGAGATCACCGTCAGCATCCCGGAATCCGACGACACGCAGAAGATAGTGGAAGAGATTCGCAAGGCTGTGGAGAAAGAAACGGAAGAGAGTGCCGGCGTAGCGGAACAAGAGTGGAAACGCGGCGCGCGCGGCGATGGCCTGAGCCGGTTCAGCGCGGCTCCGGTCGTGAACCTGCGTCCCTCCGGCTCGGGAATCGAGCTGTTGGTCCGTTATGTGACTCGCGCGTCCGAACGCTTCGGAGTGCGCAACCGCATCTATCAACACGTGATCGAATTGCTGCATGAGGAGAGCGCCCCAACGCCGGCAGATGAGACTCACGGGACTGGGGAGGCGGAGCGGCCATGATAGACAGTACGGGCCCTGTTTCGCGTCTTCGAAGAAAGCAATGGTTGACACCGCACCGCCGTTTCCTTTATGGTTTGAATCAGATGCAGAGCAACCGCCATTACGGCCACCACCATCATGGAACCTCCATGCCGGCGGACTGCCATGGCCTGAACTAAAACGGCCAGAGAGATCTCAAGAGATACCAAGCCCGCCGGCGACAAAAACCGGCGGGCTTTTTCGCGTCCCGACAAAAACCCCAACCATGAACAAGGAAAAACAATGAGCAATACGAATCCCACAATCGACTTCGGCAAAATGGACGGGCTCGTCCCCGGCATCGTCCAGGATGCAAGCACCGGCGAGATGCTGATGCTGGGCTTTCTCAACCCCACCAGCTACGCAAAAACGCTCGAATCCGGCTTTGTCACCTTCTGGAGCCGCACCCGCCAAAAGCTGTGGATGAAGGGCGAAACCAGCGGCAACCGCCTGCGCGTGGTCTCGGCCGCAACTGACTGCGACAACGATACGCTGCTCTTTCGCGTCGTCGTCGAGGGCGACGGACTGGTCTGCCACGAAGGCACAGTCAGTTGCTTCACCAAGCCGGTGAGCATCCTCAACGCCAACCAGCAATCCGACACAACGAAAGAGGTAACTCGTGGCTAACAAGCTGAGACTCGGCATTCCCAAGGGCAGTTTGCAGGATGCCACCATTGCGCTCTTCAAGCGCGCTGGCTGGAATATCTACGCCGACGGCCGCTCCTACTTCCCATCGATCGACGACCCGGAGATCGAATGCATGTTGATTCGCGCCCAGGAGATGGCCCGCTACGTCGATCACGGCGTCCTCGACGCCGGCCTCACCGGAATCGACTGGGTCGTCGAGAGCGGCCTCGACCTCACCAGCGTTACTTCGCTGACCTACTCCAAGCAGAGCCGGCGCAAGGTGCGCTGGGTGCTCGCGGTTCCCGAAGGCAGCGGCTTCGAAAAAGCCGAAGACCTGGAAGGCAAGATCGTCGCCACTGAGTTAGTTGAGGTCAGCAAGCGCTACTTCGCCGCCAAGGGCGTCAACGTCAAGGTTGAATTCAGTTGGGGCGCAACGGAAGTCAAGCCGCCCACCCTCGCCGACGCTATCGTTGAAGTCACTGAGACCGGCAGTTCCCTCAAGGCCAACCGCCTCAAGATCATCGACACCATCATGGAGAGCGAAACGCACCTCATTGCCGGCAAGAAAGCCATCGCCGACCCGTGGAAGCGCGAAAAAATCGATCAGATCGCCCTCATGCTGCGCGGCGCCATCGACGCGCAATCGCAGGTTGGCCTCATGCTCAACGTGTTGCGCGGCGATCTGGATGCCGTACTCGCCGTGCTTCCAGCGCTCAACTCGCCCACCATCTCCCAGCTCTCGAACTCCGACTGGGTCGCTGTCAACACCATCGTCGAAGAGCGCGTAGCCCGCGATGTGATTCCCAAGCTCAAGGCAGCCAGGGCCACAGGCATCGTCGAGTATCCGCTCAACAAAGTCGTGCTTTAGGATTTTTGATGTTATTGGAACCTGGGTGCCCCATCCTTCGCGCTCTTTGCGAAGGGTGGGAAACCACGAACCTTGGCCATCTAGGTCTTGAAAGGACGAAGACTTATAACCTGCGCCATAACTCGATTCTGGTTCCAGAACGTGTCAGGGCACGACTTTAGTCGTGCCGAAAACGCGACAGAATGAAAGCAGGGCTTTAGCCCCTGAGGGAAAGTCAATCGCAACCAGACGGCAGGAAGAGACTCCCTCAATTGTCGGAGAAAGTAAATGAAAGTCATCCGGACCAAAGGTCGCGGCGCACAACAATCAGCCGAGACGCTCGCCGCTCTCGAACAGCGCGGCGGCACGGCGCTCGATGCTGTGCTGCCCGCCGTCAAGCGCATCGTGTCTGACGTGCGCAAGCGAGGCGACCGCGCGTTGCTGCGCTACGCAGCCCAATTCGACGGCCTTACAGACGCAGCCAACCTCCGCATCACACCCGACGAGATGGCCGCCGCTTGGCAGGCCATCCCTCCCGCAATGCGCGAAGCTCTCACCACTGCCGCGGATCAGATTCGCGCCTTCGCTGTCTCGCAGCTACCCGCATCATTCAGCGAATCTCCCATCCCCGGACTCACTACCGGCCAGCTTGTTCGTCCCCTCGGCGCGGTCGGCTGCTATGTGCCCAGCGGCCGTCACCCGCTTCCCTCCACATTGCTGATGACCGCCATTCCCGCGCAGGTAGCGGGAATCGAACGCATCGCGGTTGTCTCTCCCAAACCAGTTCCGGAGACTCTCGCCGCCGCGCACCTCCTTGGCATCAAAGAGTTCTATCGCCTCGGCGGCGCGCACGCCATAGCCGCGCTGGCCTACGGGACCGCGACCCTCCCCCGCGTAGACAAGATCGTCGGCCCAGGAAACTTGTATGTCACCGCCGCCAAGCGGCTCGTGGCCTTCGACTGCGCCATCGACATGCTCGCCGGTCCTACGGAGATCATCGTCACCAGCGAGCGAGGATATGCAGCCGACATCGCCTCCGACCTGGTCGCGCAGGCTGAGCACGATCCCGGGGCGCTTGCCATCTTCATCACCACCCGCGCCGATCTCGCCAAAGAGGTCGTCGCGGAAGCAGAGTTCCGCAGCCGCCAGAACCCCGTCGCGCGCCAGGCCCTCAATCGCAACGGCCTGGTCATCCTCGCGTCGACTCTCGACGAAGCGCGCGAGATCACCAATCGCCTTGCACCCGAGCACCTCACCGTCGATGCGGCCAGCGATCTCGATTGGGTGCAAAACGCCGGCTCCGTCTTCGTGGGCCGCTGGTCCGCGCAGCCCATGGGCGACTATGTCTCCGGGCCCAATCACACGCTTCCTACCGGCGGCATGGCACGCGTGCGCGGCGGCCTCAGCGTCAACGACTTCGTCAAGCTCATCACCGTGCAGCAGTACAACGCGCAAGCCCTGCGCGTGCTCGGTCCGTCTGCCGTTCTGCTGGCCAAAGCTGAAGGCCTCACCGGCCATGCAGAAGCTATTCGTTCGCGCTTACAAAAGAGGAGGCCCCGTGACAAAGCTGACAACTGAAACTCCCCCTCTTGGCTCACAGCCGTGTCAGGGCACGACTTCAGTCGTGCCGCAAACGCCCCAGAAAGAAAGCGGGGCTTTAGCCCCTGAGGCATGCTTCTCGCAAACTCCGAAACCCCGTGCCCGTGTACAAGCCATGAAGGAGTACCACCCTCCACTCGGCTGCCGCGACATGTTGCGTCTCGACTTCAACGAGAACACGGTAGCCTGCTCGCCCAAAGTCAGCGAGGTGCTCGGCCGCATCTCCGCCGGCAGTCTCACACGCTATCCCGAGCGCGAGCCCGTCGAGGCCATCGTCGCCGCGCATCTCGGTCTTGCACCTGCGCAGGTCGCACTGACAAATGGAGTAGACGAGGCCATTCACGTACTCTTTGAAGCTTTCCTCGAAGAGGGCGACGAACTCCTGCTGCCCGTGCCCACCTACACGATGTATGAGATCTACGCGTCATCCACCGATGCGCGCGCGGTCGCCGTGCAAGCCGCGGACGACTTGAAGTTTCCCTTTGAGCGCCTGCTAGTAGCCATCACGACGCGCACCAAGATTATCGCCATCGCCAATCCCAACAGCCCCTCCGGCTCCGCGGCCACGCGCGCTCAGTTGCTTGAGATCGCTGCGCGCGCCCCGCAAGCGGTGCTGTTAGTCGATGAAGCCTACTTCCACTTCCACGGCGAGACAGTCATCGATCTGATCGGGAAGATTCCAAATCTGAT
>Ga0302270_10003700_pt1 | contig 14445 bp, 10 predicted proteins | sample III_Bog_E2_3_FD_198773 | JGI IMG/M metagenome (GOLD analysis project Ga0302270, IMG submission 198773) | Peat permafrost microbial communities from Stordalen Mire near Abisko, Sweden - III_Bog_E2_3 | ecosystem: Environmental > Terrestrial > Soil > Wetlands > Peat | place: Sweden: Abisko... | reverse complement strand
CGATGTATGACGAGTCGAGCGATGCCTTGTTGCACACAGCCGGCGAGTCGACCTTCGAGGCCGTGAAAATGCTGCGCTCAACTGATCCAGCGCACTACACTCCGGCTGCGGGGGCGGTTTATCCTGCCACTCCCTTCGGCAATGGCATGAAGCAGATTGCTCAGCTGATGAAGGCCAATCTTGGCGTCGAGACCGCATTCACCGACATCGGCGGTTGGGACACGCATCACAATCAGGGCAGTGTGAATGGCGATCTTGCCAACCGGCTCAAGGAGTTCTCCGAAGGCATCTCTGCCTTCTGGCGCGATATGGGCGACGAGGCGGAGAAGATTACGCTGGTGACGATGAGCGAGTTCGGCCGCACCGCTGAACAGAACGGCACAGGCGGCACCGATCACGGCCACGCGAACGTCATGTTCGTGCTGGGTGGCAACGTCAAAGGCGGCAAGGTCTATGGCAAATGGCCGGGTCTGGCCAAGGAACAACTGAATGAGAGTCGCGATCTGGCCGTGACAATTGACTTTCGTCAGGTTTTAGATGAGGCGATAAGTGGAACACTGGGAGTTACAAAGCCTGAGATTGCATTTCCCGGCGCACAACTGCGCAAGGATAACTTCCTGGGCCTGATTTGATAGCGACCTTTCTCTTTACTGTTTACCGTGTTACTTCCTTACCTGCGACAAAAACGCGCGGCCTCAGAGGCGCGGCGATGAAATACGCAAGTTCGCGGTAATCGCTCACTTCATGAATCAGAAAATCGGCTTCCTTGCCCGCTTCGAGTGACCCTACGCGCTCCCCCATGCCAAGGCTGTATGCTGCGTTGATGGTTGCAGCGATCAGCGCCTCAGCGGGAGCTAGTCGCATTTTCAAGCACGCCAGGGAAAGGACGAATGGCATCGACGCCACCGGAGATGACCCAGGGTTGAAGTCGGTGGCCAGCACGATGGCAAGGCCGGCATCGATCATCTTTCGTGCGGGCGGATATTGAGTGCGACTGAGCGCGAAGACGGAGCCCGGCAACAACACTGGCTGTACACCGGCCTTGTGCAGCAGGCCTAGCGTTTCGCCGGTTGCGGCCTCAAGATGATCGGCGGTCGCCGCGCCCAGTTCCGCAGCCAGCGCGGCTCCCGTGTTTTCCCGGAATTGCTCGGCATGAACGCGCAATCCAAGGCCGTGACGTATGGCCGCCGTAAGTACCGTGTGCGCCTCTTGCACGGTAAATGCATGGTCGTCACAAAACACATCGCAATAAGCAGCCAGTTTCGCCGCGGCCACTTCAGGAATCAGTTCCTCGGCAATCCAGCGCACATACTCCGTTCGCCGGTCCGCAAACTCAGGAGGAACCATATGCGCCGCCAGCAGCGTCGAAACAATGCGCGCCGGACCCTCAGCATTGAGCCGCGCCAGCACGCGCAGCATTCGCAGTTCCGTCGCGCGCTCCAGCCCGTAACCTGATTTGGCTTCGATGGTGGTCGTGCCCGCGCCAAGCATCCAGTCCCGATGCCGCCGCGCCACAGTCAGTAACTCCTCTTCACTGGCCGCTCGCGTCATTCTCACCGTACGCAGAATGCCGCCGCCCTCCGCCGCGATCTGCTGATAGCTGGTCCCGGCGATGCGCTGTTCGAACTCATCGGCGCGATTGCCGGCGAAGACGAGATGCGTATGTGCGTCGACGAATCCCGGTGTCACGCAGCGTCCCTCTGCGTCGATCACCACTGCTTGCGGCGGGATCTTGGACCGGAGTTCGGCGTAGGGACCGGCTGCAACGATGCGTCCGTCCTCGATGAGCAGCGCCGCATCGGGCACCAGCGCCAACTCACGCAATTCAGCACCGACGCGCGGACGTGCAACTCCGGCCAGTGTCACAAGCTGTCCGATGTTGACGACGGCAAGCGACCGAGCCATGCCTACCTCTCCGCCATCGGCATCTGAATGCCCCGTTCGCGCGCGGTTTGTTGCGCTAGCTCGTAACCTGCATCGGCGTGGCGTACGACTCCCAGCCCCGGATCGTTGTTCAGTACGCGCGCAATCTTACGCGCGGCAATCTCGGTGCCGTCGGCCACAGTAACCTGTCCGGCGTGCAGCGAAAAGCCCATCCCAACGCCGCCGCCGTGATGGAAGCTCACCCATGTTGCCCCTGACGCGGTATTCAGCAGTGCATTCAAGATCGGCCAATCGGCTACCGCATCCGACCCGTCGAGCATCTTCTCCGTCTCGCGATAAGGGCTCGCTACCGAGCCCGTGTCGAGGTGGTCGCGGCCTATCGCAATGGGTGCGGAGATCTCGCCCTTGCGTACCAACTCGTTGATCGCCAGGCCCATGCGCGCGCGCTCGCCATAGCCCAGCCAGCAGATACGCGCCGGCAGTCCCTGAAAAGCAAACCGGCCTCGCGCTAGGCGCATCCATCGAGTGAGAATTTCGTTCTCCGGAAATAACTCCAAAGCTAACTCATCGGTGCGGTCGATATCTTTCGGATCGCCCGACAGCGCTACCCACCGGAAAGGTCCCGTGCCGGTGCAAAAGAGCGGCCGTATGTACTCCGGCACAAAGCCGGGAATCAGAAACGCATCCACACATCCGGCGTCGAATGCGAAGCGGCGAAGGTTGTTGCCGTAGTCGAAGGCCACCGCGCCTGCGCGCTGCAAATCAAGCATCGCATTGACATGAATAACCATGGATGCGGTCGAGCGGCGCACATACTCCTCGGGATCGCGACCTCGCAACTCCGCGGCCTCGGCCAGCGTAAGCCCCTGCGGAACATACCCATTCAGCGGATCGTGCGCGCTGGTCTGGTCGGTTACTACGTCCACCACGACCCCGCGCCGCACAATCTCCGGCAACACGTCGGCGCAGTTGCCCACCAGGCCCACGGACAACGCCCGTCCCTCGCTCCGCGCGGCCTCGCACAACCTTAGCGCCTCGTCCAGGTCTTCGGTGACCATGTCGCAGTAGCGCGTGGCGACACGTTTTTCAATCCGGCTGCGATCCACGTCGATAGCCAGCACAACACCGTCGTTAAGCGTGACGGAAAGCGGCTGCGCACCGCCCATACCGCCTACGCCGCCAGTTACCACCAGCTTGCCTTTCAGAGAACCAGGTCCACCTGCTTTGGCAAAGTGCCGCTCGGCCAGCGCCGCGAATGTCTGGAACGTCCCTTGCAGAATGCCCTGCGTACCGATATAAATCCAGCTCCCTGCGGTCATTTGCCCATACATCATCAGGCCCTTGTGGTCGAGTTCGTTGAAGTGCTCCCAGTTGGCCCACTTGCCCACAAGATTTGAATTGGCGATGATCACCCGCGGCGCCATCTCGTGGGTGGGAAAGACGGCCACCGGCTTGCCGGACTGCACCAGCAGAGTTTCCTCGTTGCCAAGCTTTTCGAGTTCGCGCACAATCGCGTGGAAGCACTCCCAGTTGCGCGCGGCTTTGCCGATGCCGCCATAGACCACCAGATCCGCGGGCCTCTCAGCGACCTCCGGATCGAGGTTGTTCATCAGGCAGCGCAACGCCGCCTCCTGCTGCCATCCCTTGCAGCGCAACTGGCTGCCGCGCGGCGCGCGAATCGTCGGAGCCACTATCGTCGTCATGCTCCCTCCAGCCTAGGGAACCGCCGCCTCAACGGCGCACGATCCCCAAAAGTCGATACTCAGGATACTACCCGCACCCGCGCACTCGCTTCGCCGCAGTGGAGAGTTCCTACTAGGTTCCATCAAAGGGTGATGCCTCACGCCGAGGATTTCGGAGATAATAGGAGATCGCGGACGCGATAGCCATTCTGCGTTTGCAAATCAAATTGCGCCGGACGAGAACCCGCCGAATCAGGCCCCTCGCCGAGAAAGCTGTTGCACTCTCCGCCATGATGAAGAAACGCCTTGCCACTCTGCTCTGTCTTCTGGTCTCCGGTTTCGGACCGGCGCTCATCCCCGCCTGCGCCCAGCAACCCCGTTATCCATTCAACAATCCGGCGCTGCCCTCTGAGCGGAGGATCGACAACCTGCTCTCCCTCATGACGGTTGACGAGAAGATCAGCTGCCTGGGCACCAACACCGGGGTGCCTCGGCTCGGCGTCATGAGCTTTGGGAACTCGGAAGGCATCCACGGGGTCGTCCAGCGCGAACCGAAGAACAAGCGCGAACCGGTCACAACCACGCAATTCCCCCAGCCGCCAGGCATGGGTGAGACGTGGGATCCCGAGCTGGTTCTCAAAGCTGCGGGCGTCGAGGGCTATGAAGCGCGATTCATTACTCAGACCGCAAAGTACGATCGCCAGATTCTGATGCTCTGGGGACCGCAATCCGATCTGGCGCGCGATCCGCGCTGGGGCCGCAGCGAAGAGGTCTATGGGGAGGATCCTTTCTTCAACGGGACGATGGCCGTTGCTTTTATCAAAGGACTGCAAGGAGACGATCCGAAGTACTGGCAGGCGGCAGCATTGCTCAAGCACTTCCTGGCTAACAGCAACGAGAATCTTCGCGAACGCTCCTCCTCCGACTTCGACGAGCGCCTCTTCTGGGAGTACTATTCTGTGCCCTTCCGGATGGGTTTTGAGGAAGGAGGCGCCAAAGCCGTCATGGCCTCTTACAACGCCTGGAATGGCACAACCATGGCTGTCAATCCCATTCTCAGGAGCATTGTCCGTGAGAAATGGGGCGTCGATGTGATCTCGAGCGACGGAGGCGCGGTCAAGCTCCTCGTCGATCCCCGCCACCTCTTTCCTGAGCAGGAGGCCGCGGTCGTCGCCTGCCTCAAAGCCGGTATCAACCAGTTCCTCGACAAATATCTGGATGAAACCAAGGCGGCCGTGAAAGATGGCTTGATCACCGAGGCAGAGATCGACGCCCTGGTCCGTCCGAAGTTCAGAATCACACTGCGTCTTGGATTGCTGGACCCGCCGGAGATTGTTCCCTACACAAAAATCAAGGACGCGCCTGAACCGTGGAATACGGAGGCGGATCGGGCAGTCTCGCGACAGATCGCGCTCGAGTCGGTGGTGCTGCTCAAGAATGAGAATGCTCTGCTGCCTCTCAACAAGGCGTCAATCAAGTCAATCGCCGTCATCGGCCCCTTGGCCGACGCAGTCCATTGGGACTGGTACGGCGGGACACCCCCATATACAGTTACGCCGCTTCAGGGAATCAAGGATGAAGTCGGCCCGGACGTCAAGGTCAACTACGCGGCCAGCGAAACAGGCAACGCCGCTTACGATGCGGCAAAGTCCTCCGATGTCGCGGTTGTCGTGGTCGGCAACGACCCAACCTGCGGCCCTGATATGGCGCATGACTGGAAGCCCACGGTCGACGGCGGCGGAACGCTGCCCTGCACGGTGGCCAGCGATGGCCGCGAAGGCCGCGACCGCGAGAGCATCACCCTCGAAGAGGAACAACTGGTAAAGCAGGTTTATGCCGCCAACCCCAAGACCATCGTCATCCTGGTCTCCAGTTTTCCCTTCGCCATCAATTGGACGCAGGCCAACATTCCAGCAATCCTGCATATGGCCCACTCCTCGCAGGACGAAGGCACGGCTCTGGCAAAGGTTCTCTTTGGCGAATACAACCCCGGCGGACATCTGGTGGTCACCTGGCCGAAGTCCCTCGATCAACTCCCCCCCATGATGGACTACAATATCCGCGACGGCCGCACTTACATGTACTTCAAAGGGGAACCGCTCTACCCTTTCGGCTACGGCCTGAGCTACACCACCTTCAAATACTCAAACCTCCGCACCAGTTCCACGCAACTGGCCAAGGATGGCACAGTCACCGTCAGTGTTGACGTGACAAATACAGGCGCCCTGGCGGGGGACGCGGTCGTCCAGCTTTATGTGAAGCATCTGGCCTCTAAAGTGACTCGGCCCAACCAGGAGCTGAAGGGCTTCCAGCGAGTTACCGTCCAGCCCGGTGAAACCAAGACCGTGCAGATTCCGCTGAAAGCGTCAACCCTCGCGTGGTGGGACCAGACTCTACCCGGATTCCGCGTCGAGGCCGAACCTCTACGCATCATGATCGGCAACTCGTCCCAGGAGATCGAGCTCTCCGCCGTCGTGGCCGTTCGGTAGCTATCGAGAGACAGATTCACGCGAATTGTCGAGTTCTTCTCCAGCCTCTTTATCGCCAAAGGCCTTCAATGGCCGGGAGTCTTCGGAGCTGAAGGAGGGGGCGCGCCCCACGGCAAAGAGACGGAGGGGAGGCAATTAGGACCCTCCGCACTCGCCTTGAGTGTTCCTTGCGTCTTGCCCGCCACAGACGGCAAAACGGCGATCACAGCGTGGCCATCCGAATTAAGATCCAGCACCTCGGTGACAACGGCGCCGGTTGACTCGAGCACCAATGGAACCTTGGTCTTTGCCGGAAATCCGTCGGCAATGATCAGGACAGCCGTTGCGCCCGGCTGTGCGGCTCTCACTTCAAGCTTGCACCCCTGGTCGTACGACTCCACGGGATGCGAAACGAGAGTGCCATAGATCGGTGTCCCCTCATCTCGTCCGGCCAAAAGAAATCGCATAGGCACGGCGCTTTCGGTGGCTGACGCGACGTCAAGCTCATCGTCCGCGGCCTTCAGGCTTGACTCCTGTTCGGGCTTCGGCCGGTGAATCATCAACAGACCTTGTGCATTCACATAAATATCGCGGGGATCGGTCGAGAAAGTATTGTCCATTAGCCATGTATGAAAGGCAAAAACCTTGTCTTGAGGAGCGCCTTCGGCAAAGACACGGTACCGCACCGCTGCACGGCCTCCGTGCGCCACCGGCTCGTCGATCTTCTCGAAATGCAAGCGCAGTCCTGACCCATTCGAGTCATTGAGCGCCGCATCGTCCCACCGGGCCTGGCGGTCCAGCAGCGCGCGCAACTCCTTCGAGGGAGCGGGCTGGCCGTGAAAGTTTGAGTAATGTAAGGAATTCGATTGATTGGAGAAGTAATTCAAGACATCGGACTTCCTGGAGCTCTGTCCTTGGGAGGAGAGCGCGAAGCAGAAAAGGGCAAAGAGCACGATGCATGCAAACTGGCGAATTGACCGCACCATAGTATGTAGTGTCTGCTATATCCTCGTCCAAGCGCAACTCGGGCCTGCTAACGCTACTCAGGCGCACGACTCCACCTGCCTTCCTGTTCCCGGATTCCTGATTCTCGCTCGTCCCGCATTGCAACACGAACGCCCTGCATGTGAGGTCCATCACATCTAGGCATACCATCGCTCTCCTACTATTTCACCATGAACGTAGTGACCTTAATCCTGATAGCGCCCTGTTCGCTTCTTCTGGGCGCCGTGCTCCAAATCCTGGCAGCACGGCTTTTTTCCGCCCGGACGAAGGGAATTCTGGCCTTCGCCGCCTGTCTGCCGGCGGTGGTTGCCGTGGCCCTGACGGCGCCTTGGGTCAGGGCAGGACAAGCGATCGATCTGAAGCTGTTCGACTGGGACGGCCCGCTGGCCCTCGTCTTCCACGTCGACGCGCTCAGCATCCTCTTTGCCTTGATGGGCACCGGCCTGGGAGCCTTTGTCCTGCTCTACTCCATCGGCTACATGGCCCACGACAACGCCGCCACCCGCTTCTACGCCTCCATGCTGGTCTTCATCGCCGGCTTCGTCGGACTGGTCTTCAGCGCCAACCTCTTCTTCTTCTATCTCTGCTGGGAGCTGGTTGGCCTCTGCTCCTTCAGCCTGGTCGGCTTCTGGTACACCAACAGCGAGGCCGTCGCCGGTGCTCGCAAAGTCCTGCTGATGACGCACATCGCGGGCTATGGCCTGCTGGCGGCCATCCTGATGATCTACTTCCGCACGGGCAGCGCTCTTTGGACCGATCCAGCCGTCGCGCACGCCTTCACCGGCGGCGTATTTGTGCTGATGTTGGTGTCGCTGGTTGCCAAATCCGTGCAATTCCCTCTGCACACCTGGATTCCCGAGGCCATGGCCGCGCCCACGCCGGTCAGCGCTCTCCTCCACGCCGCCTGCTATGTGAAGGCCGGAGTTTATCTCGCCTGCCGCATGCACAGCTTTGGCGCCTGGCCGCAGGCCGGGGGCTTTGCCTGGGGCAGCGCAACACTCGTCTGGATCGGCACGGTGACGATGGCCGTCGGTGTGATGTACGCCATGGTGCAGACCGATCTCAAGCGCATGCTGGCCTTCTCCACCGTCAGCCAGATCGGCTACATGATGCTGGGCATCGGCATTGGCACCCCGCTGGCCATTGCCGCAGCCTTGCTGCATTGCCTCAATCACGGATTCTTCAAGGGTGGGCTCTTCCTCACCGCTGGTTCCGTGCAGCATGCAGCCGGCACCCGCGACATGAACAAACTGGGCGGCCTGGCGCAGAAGATGCCCCAGACCACACTGTCATGGCTGATCGGCATAGGCAGCATGATGGGCGTTCCGCTCATGAGCGGCTTCGCCAGCAAGTGGATGCTCTACGCGGCGGCCTTGCAGGCCGGATGGGCTGTCCCCGCCATGGTTGCATGGGCCGTCAGCCTCGGCACGGTCTTCCTCGGAGCCAAGGCCACCAGCGCAGTCTTCCTCGGCCCGCTGACTCCTGCTACGAAAGACGCCCACGAATCCCCCGACTCGATGGTTTGGGGCATGGGATTCATGGCCGCGGGCAGCGTCATCCTGGGCATTGCGCCGCAGTTGGCCGTCAACTACCTCCTCAATCCGATTCTCGGCGCACTGCAGATGGCGACGGTTCAGGTCACGTGGTTCGGGCTCTCGGCCGATGCGGGCAGCTTCTCGACCATGGGCGGCCTGGTGCTGGCCGTGGTTTCGTTGATCGTCGGCGGCGTCATCTACGCCATCGCCTACGTTGCGCGTCCGGCCACGGTTGGGGGTGCGGCATTGGCCGGTGGCGGAGGGGGAATCTTTACAGGTGGCGAGCCGTTGTCGGAGCAGGGAAGACTCACTGCCGGCGACTTCTCCGCGATCTTCCTCGGCAACTGGAAAGAGTTCTTCCGCTGGTCCAATGTGGACGCTGTCTATCTAGGCGTTTGGCGCGGCCTGCAGGCAGCCTCGCGCGGCTTGGGTGTCGTAGTCTCCTGGATGGAGCGGCACGCTGCTGTACTCGTCATCATGCTGTCGGCTGCGGTGCTCGCGGGTGTTCGCTGGTTTGCCCCTGCAACGGTGGACATTGAAGCCATTGGGTTGCCTCACGTCCCGGCGCTGCTGGTTGCCGCCTGCGCTGCTGCAGCGCTCGCATTGATTCTGGCTGCTTTCTCTCACAAGGCGAGCCAGAGTCTGCTTCCACTGATGATCCTCGCAGGTGCCCCGACTGTTGCGGGACTATTCTTTGCAGATCCCCGGCTTCGTCTTGGTCTCTTGGAACTGGGTGCGCTGGCGACCGTGGTGCTTGTTTGGCAAAGCGCCCGCAAGTTCCCTGCAAAGCTGACTTACCTGGCTGTCGTTCTGATCTCGGCCTCCTCGTTGATTGCCAGCGACGTTCTTATGAAGCGCGGTCACGCCGATTGGGCGCATGCGCTTTTGTTGACCAGCGTTTTCGTCAAGCTGGCCGCTATTCCGCTCTTCTTCTGGCTGCTCTCTCTGGCCGATGAACTGCCAGCCGTGGTGCTGGGCCTCATCATCGCGGTTGTCGACATGGCGGCCTTCGGCGAGTTCTTGCTGTCTGCGCAGTCGATTCCGAATTACCTCGCCCACCACGTACTTCTGTTGGGTGCGGCCGCCGCGACCTCGTTCCTCGCCGCTTTGCTCATGCTCACGCAGCGCAGCCTTAAACGGCTGTTAGTGCTGTCTACCGTTGAAGACGTCGGCTTCTTGCTTCTTGGAGTCTTCTCCTTAAACGTCATCGGATTCAACGGCGCAATCATCGCCGCCTCCACCCACGCCTTGGCCAAGGCTCTTCTCTTCGCCTGCCTCAGCGGCCCCGAAGCCGATGGCGCACTCGAAGGCGAACCCAAAGGCATCGCAGCGCGCTATCCGGTCGCCGCCTTCGGCTTCCTCTTCGGAATGCTGGCCATGCTGGGCATTCCGCCGACTATGGGCTTCATCGGCCGCTGGAGACTCTACGAGACCGCCTTGCAGATCAACCCATGGCTGGCTGCGGTCTTCATTGTTTCGTCGATCCTGGCGCTGATCGCCTACGTGCTCGCGCTGACCCGCATCTGGTGGGGTCCGCCGCCCGCTGATGCGAATCTGCTTTCAACTCCAGAGCATCAAAAGAAGGAGCCAATTCTGCTACAAGTGACGATCGTCGCCATGACCGTGCTGCTGTTAGCGGCCGGCATCTGGCCGAATGCGCTGCAACTGCTGATGGGAGCCCGGCCATGAACCTCTGGAACAAGTTGATGTGCTACTCCCGCCGCCACAGTCCCTGGCTCTTTCACATGAACGGGGGCAGTTGCAACGGCTGCGATATCGAGTTGATCGCAAGCCTCACTCCTCGCTACGACGCTGAACAGTTGGGTGTGCGCCTTGAAGGCAGTCCACGTCACGCCGATATTCTCTGCATCACAGGGCCCATCACAAATAACGCGGTCAACGCCATCAAGACAGTCTACGACCAGGTCTGCGGACCCAAGGCCGTCATCGCCATCGGCTCCTGCCCTGCCACCACCAACGTCTTCATCGAGAGCCGTACCCTCGCCGGGCCGCTCAGCAAGCACATCCCGGTCGACGTCTTCGTTCCCGGCTGTCCGCCCCGTCCCGACGCAATTATTCTCGGCGTGGCCAAGGCTGCCGAGATTCTTGCTGAGAGAGCAGGGAAGAAGCTGCCCATCGCGCCCGTCGTCATGCCTTTAGTCGGGCCGGGCTGCGGCGGCGCTTGCGCCTGCGGGAACTCAGCAGAAGCAAAGACCGAAGAGAAGCCGCAGGAGGTGGCGCAATGAACCTGATTACCGCTCTAGCCCGCCTGCTCATCTTTCCCGGCCTGCTCTTCGCCGTGCCCGCCGCGTGGTTCTTCCTCTGGGTTGAACGCAAGGCCGTCGCGCGTATGCAGGGCCGCATCGGACCTCCTTTCATGCAGCCCTTCTTCGACTTCATCAAGCTGCTCGGCAAGTCCACGCCTCCTCGCACCGGCATCGGCGGCCTGCTGATGAGAGCATGGCCATTCATTGCCGTCTCGGCGGCGGCAGGCGCAGTGGGTCTCTTGCCCGTTCTGCCCGCCTCCGGCGGCTTCCAGGGCGATCTCATCCTCTTGCTTGCGCTTTTGGAATTGCCTTCCATGTGCATCATCGCCGCGGGCTTCTCTTCCGGCTCGATCTTTGGCGAGATCGGCTCGGCGCGCGAAGCCGTCTTGAGCGTTTCGTATAACATCGTCTTTCTGCTGGCTATCGTCTCCATCGCCGCTTCGCAGCATACCTTCAGCCTCGCGGCTCTGGCGCATCAGTCTGCCTCGCCCCTGCGCTGGCTGGGTGTGATTGCGATTCTGGTCTGCCTGCCCGCCAAGCTGCATCTGAATCCCTTCTCCCTGCCCAACGCGGAGCAGGAGATCTACTCCGGCCCCATGACCGAGTACGCAGGGCCGGAGCTGGCCATGTGGGAGCTCTCTCATGGGCTGGAATGGGTTGCGGCCACCGGCCTCGTAGCCACACTGGCTGCCCCCGTCTTCACTCTTTGGTGGGTTGCAGCCCTCGTCTTTGTCGCGCTCTGCTTTGCGATCGTCTTGCTGCTGTCAGCGGTCGCGGCAGCCACGGCGCGCTTGCAGATCGATACAACCGTCCGCTTTTACTGGCAATGCACGATGATCTTTGCGGTTCTGGCCGTCGCCTCCGCGCTTTTCATGAGGTTGAGAGCATGAACATTCTTGCCATGTTGTGGAAGAACCTGTGGGGTGGTCCGCGGACCATGCTCTTTCCCAAGCGTCCCGTGGTCACGGAGCATTTCCGCGGCCAGGTTTGCTTCAATCCCGACCTCTGCACCGGCTGCGCCATCTGCCGCTTCCGCTGCACCGCCAAGGCCATCGAGTTCAAGGCCGGCAAAGGCGAGTTCACCTGGAGCTACGATCCCGGCCAATGCACCTTCTGCGGCCGCTGCATCGAGGGTTGCAAGACTCATGCGATCAGCCAGGACTCCGAATGCCCGCCTGTCTACACGACCATCGGCGAGTTGAAGACCTCTTACACCCTGACCCGCAAGCCGCCCGCTAAACCAGCCGCAGCGGCGCCAATCCCCGCCATCCCCGCCTCTGGAGAGACAAAATGACTGCCACAATGACCCCGCTCGAAGCTATCTCGGAAAAGTTGCACACCACGGAGCCCTGGGTTGATACCGGCGGCGTCCACTGGCTATCGCCAGGTGAATTGAAAGTACGCGACCTTGCCAAGGCGATGAATGAGCTTCGTGCCCGCTTTGTCACCATCACTGCTTACCAGCTTCCGGGCGAACAAGGCTTTCGCCTGGAATATCACTGGGATCTCGATGGCTGCTTGCTGGGCTTTCCCTTTCTGCTTGCCGGCGACTCCCTCGAAAGCGCCAAGATCGATAGCATCTATGACCTCTGCGAGGCCGTCGACTGGATCGAGCGCGAGATTCACGAGGGCTTTGGCATTCATTTTTCGGGCCGTGCATATGAACCCCTGCTGCTGCGCCAGGGCGACACAATGGGTGTGAATCTTCGCGACGTCGTGGCCGCCGGCAAGGAGAAAATATGAGCTATAAAATCCCCATGGGGCCTTACCATCCAGCGCTCGAAGAACCCTACAAGCTCGACCTGATTTGCGAGGGCGAGACTGTTCAGGACGCGAAGCTCCACATTGGCTTCAACTTCCGCGGCATCGAGCACCTGGCCGAGACGCGCAACTACATTCAAGTCATCGCGCTGATGGAGCGGGTCTGCGGCATCTGCTCCAACATCCACACGCTCACTCTCTGCCAGGCGATGGAAGGCCTCACTGGTCTCACGCCGCCCCCCCGCGCCCTCTATATTCGCACCATCATGGCCGAACTTGAGCGCCTTCACTCGCACGTGCTCTGGGCCGGCATCGCGGCCAAGCTCATGGGCTTCAAGACCATGTTCATGACTTGCTTCGAGCTGCGCGAAAAAGTGATGGATGTGCTCCAGGCGATCAGCGGCAATCGCGTCAACTACTCGATGAATCGCATCGGCGGGGTCAATCGCGACATCGACGATCCCAATGCGATCTTGAAGATGGTCGAGGCCCTTGAACTCGAAATGGCTCGCACCGTCATTCCCATCTTCACCACCAGCTCAACGGCGCGCTCGCGTTGCGCCGGCATTGGCGTACTGAGCACTGAGAAGGCCATCTCCTGCGGCGTCGTCGGCCCCGTCGCGCGTGCCTCTGGCTTGCCCCAGGACATCCGCCGCGCCGCGCCCTATGCAGCTTACAAAGAGATGGAGTTCGATGTGCCCGTCCAGCCCGCCGGCGATGTTCGCGCCCGCCTGCTCGTCCGCGCCCTCGAAATTATGGAAAGCTGCAAGATTCTTCGTCAGGCTCTGGCCAAGCTGCCTCCCGGCGAGATTCACACCGAAGGCGAAAAGTTCCCCTTCATGACCGGAACAGCCACCAGCCGCGTCGAAGCGCCTCGCGGAGAAGTCATGTACTCGGTCAGTTGGAAAGAGGGTTCGAGAAACCCGGCCCGCGTTCACGTGCGCACGCCGACCTTTGCGGTCATGCCGGCGATTCGCTGGATGGTGGTAGGCCAGCGCCTCGCCGATACACCATTGATCCAGGCCTCGATCGATCCCTGCTACTCCTGCACGGACAGGTAAAGCCTCTTATCATTCACACAAACTTGGTGTGCCCGATCCATTCCCGCGAGCTTTGCGGGAATGGAGAGGACGTCATGGTCGAGGATGCCCGCTGGATTGCTTCGCGAGCTTGTCAACTACTTCGCCTTGACCCTCAGATGTGCGTGGTATTGAGTGGGCTTTCCGTTTTGAGAATAGATCCCAAACTTGCAGCTTTGGAACTGCTGGAACAGACTTAGCACAGGAATTTTCCGATCTGAACTTCCGACTGTTCCCATATGTCCACTCTCATTGACTTTAAAGATGATCTCGATTTGTTGCCCGGTGGACGCCGGGTCTGAGATGCTATGCGGCAGAACGCAGCCGGTGATCAGCTTCCGTGTATGAGCATCGTCCAGTTCAGGAATGGGCTCACCGGAAGTTGTAACGAAATGGATGAGAAGGGGCATCTCCAGCTGCCGTGGGACTCCGTCCACCAAGAACGGCTTGAATTTGTACTGCAGCGCCACTTGACTAACAAAAGGCGAAAGCTCTCGATTATCGTCTGAGTGATATGGCGAAGCTTCGCGGACTTGTCCCGTACGATCTGTGATGACGTGGGCAATGAGATATCCGTCAAGTTTGCCTTCCCGGACGGGCGGCCAGTGGACATCCTTTGGCGCAGTTTGCAGAAGGGAATCGCCTGTTGCGCTAGGGAACCTCTGCGCAGGTGCATGATTTTTCATTGACAGCGCGAGCGCAGTTGATTTTTTTTGATTTTGCATCGGTTTTTTGCCGAAAAAACAGGGCGCTACGGGGCGGTT
>Ga0302270_10003699_pt1 | contig 14448 bp, 12 predicted proteins | sample III_Bog_E2_3_FD_198773 | JGI IMG/M metagenome (GOLD analysis project Ga0302270, IMG submission 198773) | Peat permafrost microbial communities from Stordalen Mire near Abisko, Sweden - III_Bog_E2_3 | ecosystem: Environmental > Terrestrial > Soil > Wetlands > Peat | place: Sweden: Abisko... | reverse complement strand
ATGACGGATTGCGTCGTGTCCATGCGTTGCGCAAGTTGCTCCTGCGTGAGGCCTGCCATAACACGCGCATGTATGACCACTCGGGAAAGCTCGAACTCAGGCGCAAGCTCTTTGTGAGCCTTGCGGTACTCCTCGTTCTGCATCCATTTTTGGTGAAGGTCGTTTACTTTGGTCATTTCGAAATCCCGCTTGCTCGTTTCAGGGCCAGTTCGATCTCCCGCGCTGGCGTCTTCAACGTCTTCTTGATGAACACCCGGACCACTACCACGCGCCGACCAACGGCGCTAACGTACAGCGCCCTTGAAATCCCGTCCTTGCCCTTCATGCGCATTTCCCACAATGGTCCGCGCAAGTGCTTCACGTGTGGCTCCCGGACTCGCTCCAGTCCAAACTCCTCAATCAGCCAGGAGATATGAACGAAACTGGCACGCATGTCAGCGGGCAACTCTTCCAACTCCGCGTCCACAACGTCGTTGAGAGTCTCTACAGTCCATGCCAGCGCGGCTCCTTACAATATAGCGTTTTTGCGATGAGGCGACAAATCAAACTTACGCTCAAGCGCCGGGTCCACCCGATCCGCCCGGTCGTTGCCAGCCTCTTGCAGTGGGCGCCTGGGCGGTTAGGGACCCGTTCACTTGCGGACGCTGGCGGCCGTGGCCGTCGGGAAGTCCTTCGGCACTTTCAGGGTGACCTTGCCGGTTGCGGCCCACTCGGCGCCGCGCTGCAGCGTAGTGATGAACCCGACGCACTGCATGGCGGCGACATCGTGACCAAGCGTCGTATGGAAGACGCGGCCCTTGCCGTAGCGAATGGTCATCAGCATCGGTTCTTCTTCGCCGGTGCCGTGGTTGAGGGTGTCGGAGTGCGCGGTGCCGAGCACGGTGAGGTTTTCGGCCGGTCCGCACAGACTGTCGTACAACTCATCGGGCGCGTGCGTCCACTCCATGGGCAGGCCCTTTGCGATGGGGTTCTTCGTGTCGCGCATGACCACCTGGAAAGGCAGCCGGGCGCCGTGGTTGCCGCAGCGCGCCGGGCTCGGATCCAGCACGACCTTGCCTTCTTTGAAGCGCACGCGCGAGCCGAACTTCTCCGTTGTCCGGCTCTCCCATCCGCCGACGGCGATCATCTGGTTGTACTCCTTCCACTGCGGGAAGGAGTTGTCGGCGGCATGATAAGATACGAATCCTCCGCCGCTGCGAACGTACTGCTCGAAAGCGGCCTGCGTCTGGGCAGACCATGGATCTCCGTTATAGTTCGAAACCACCACGGCGTATTTCGAAAAGTCGGGTTGGAAGCCGCTCATGTCCTGGCCCTTGGCCGGAGCCGTGGCGACATCCACAGTGAAGCGTCCGGACTCTTCCAGGAGCCGCTTGAGGACAGGCGTGGTCTCCTGCCAGGCATGATTATTCTGGCCGTCGACGATCAGCGCCTTCAGCGGCGGCGCGGCGACGGCGAGCGACTGGAGCACAAAAAGCGCTGCGGCGGGGAGTAGAACTTGGCGAATTTGCATGATTTCCTTCCATAACGTCATATCAGGTTTTCAGGCGGGAAGCAGCAATGCGCAGCCCAGGCCGGGCTGCCAACGCCCTTTCTCAGAGCGGCCGTTCAGGGGGATGGGGCGCGACAGCGAGTGTGGCGCGAAACCCGCGATTGACCGCCCTACAGGTGGAGCCGCGAGTTTTGGGTATCGTTCGATGTCCGCGGCTGCTATCATGACAACGTCGTCAGTTCCGGGCGAAGACCCCACCATTCACCCGCGTGTTGCATCAAACGCGACCAGAGGTCGCGAGGGCTAATGAGGAGGTCTTTGAACTGTGCGTGTTCACCTGGTCAATCCGAGCGATGTGTCTTTCGGAGTCGGTGTCATCACTCCACGATGGCTGTACGTGCTGGCCGCCGCGACGCCGCCCGCTTACGGCGATGCCATCATCACCGACGAGACTTTGGAGACACTCGACCCGAGTCGGATCCAACCGGGTGACGTCGTCGGAATCGGGATCCACACCGCGAATGCCTTTCGAGGAATGGAAGTCGGCCGGCTGGCTCGCGAGCGGGGCGCCTGGGTGATCTATGGTGGCATCCATGCGACTCTCTTCCCGGAGGAGGCGCACGAGTTCGGCGCCGCACATGCCGTAGTGCAGGGTGACGGCGACGTCATTTGGAAGCAGGTTCTCTCCGACTGTGCGTCCGGGCATCCGCAGCGAATCTATGACGGTGGCAAGATCGGCGGCTCGGAGTTTCTGCCCGCGCGCTGGGACCTGCTGCCGAAGAAAAGCTACATGTGGGCTTCGGTGCAGACGGTGCGGGGTTGTCCCAAGCACTGCTCGTTCTGCTCGGTCTGGCGCACGGACGGCCAGCGGCCGCGTCAACGATCCAACGAACTGGTGGTCCGGGAGATCGTTCAGTTGCGCCGCATGGGCTTCCGTTTCATCGCGCTTGCCGACGACAATTTCTATCCCGTGACGATGACCGATATCGCGCTTGCCGAGCGCCAGAATAACCAGGACAAACTCGCCGAGCTGCGCGCCCTGCGCAGTGAGCGTTTCGATCTGATGGATCGACTGGCCGCGCTGCCCGGCGATACGGTCCTCTATACGCAGATCACGATGGAAGCGGCCGAAGATCCGGAGTTCCTTAAAGCCATGAAGAAGGCCCACATCCTGGGCGCGCTGGTGGGTGTGGAATCCGTGACGAAAGAGGGGCTGAAGGCGGTCTTTAAGGACTTCAACGAAACGGGTGACGATCTCGCGGCGCGCCTGAGGACTTTCCGGGAACACGGCATCCACGTGTTGGGCTCGTTCATTTTCGGTCTGTCCTCCGACCGGCCGGACACTTTCGACGCGACGGCCGCCCTGGCCTCCGCGGCGAAGCTCACCTTCGCCCAGTTCGTGACCATGACGCCGTATCCGGGCACTGTGGACTTCGAGCGTTGGGAGAAAGAACTCGCCCTGGGCGATGGAACGCCGATGATCGACGGCGTTCCCATCACGCGCTATTGGCGCCTGCCGTGGCATCGCCGTCCCAGGCTTTGGGCCACGCACAGCACGATGAGCCAGGAAGAGATCCGGGTCCGCACGCAGGGCGTGTGGGACCGCTTCTACAGCTTCGGCGAGATCTGGAAGCGCGCCGATTGCGTGAAATCGCTGAAGGCCAAACTGGCCTTTACCCTGATTTCCAAGCTTTATCGCGCCATGTACGCGAACACCGGCATCGCCACCGATAGTGCTCGCCGGAGGAGCGCCAGCAAGTCGGCGCGTTTCTTCGCGAAGTACGCACGCGGGTTGTTCCAGGGCAAGCCGATGCCGGAGTTGGCCGAACCCGGTATGGACGCCTCTCCGCTGCCCGTGTTGGGGCAATAAGACAAGCTGGTCTTGCCGGACGACGCGCGCCCGGGCTACGCTGACGGTTCATGATGCTTTTCAGGATTGTCTCCGCCTTTGCGCTGCTCGGAGCGGCCCAGGCTGGCTGGGCGGCAGAGCCGCCAGGCACCGTCAGGATTGTCTTTGTGGGCGACATCATGCTCGACGGGGGGCCGGGGCACGTCGTGACCAATGGCGGCGACCCTTTCGCCGCGACGGCGCCGCTGCTGCGAGATGCCGATTTGACCGTAGGCAATCTCGAGTGTGCGATCACGCGAGACGGCCATGCGGTGGACAAGCCGTATACCTTCAAAGGAACGAGAAAAGCGCTGCCGCTGCTGAAGAAGTATTTCTCGGCCGTCTCGCTCGCCAATAACCATTCCGGCGATTGGGGCAAACGGGGCTTCGCCGACGAGTTGACGTTGCTCAAAGAGACGGGCTTGCCATGGTTCGGCGGCGGCGCGAACCAGCGGGAAGCGCACCGCCCCATGGTGCTGACCGCCAATGGCCGGCGGGTCGCGCTACTCGGGTACAACAATTTTCCGCCTCGCAGTTTCGCCGCGAGACGCAACTCGCCGGGCACGGCCTGGCTGGTGGAAAAAGACGTCGTGCGGGACATTCAGCGGGCCCGGCAGCAGGCGGACATCGTGATTCTCTTCCTGCACTGGGGCGAAGAGTTGGAAGAGCAGCCGCTGCCGGAGCAGCAAGCGCTCGCCCGCCGGTTGATTGACGCGGGCGCGGACGCAATTATAGGCGCACATCCGCACGTGACGCAGACCATCGACTGGTACAAGGGCCGGCCGGTGGTTTACAGCCTGGGCAACTTCCTGTTCGACTATTTTCCGACCGATCCGCCCGTCTGGAAGGGCTGGATCGTCAAGCTGACCTTCGGTGCGGATGCAAGTCCTAAGCTGGAGAAATCCACCGTCGAACTCGATCCGGCAGGCGTTCCGCATCCTGTCCCCGGCGAGTGACTGCGAGGAGCGGCCGCGGCGTGCGGCAATGGCCAGATTCCGTGATGGAGTAAAGCAATGTCTTCTGTGACCAACGCGCGGCAAGAGTTGCTCTCGATGCTCTCCCCGGATTTCGAGATCAATAGGGGCTCGCCCGTCCCGTTCGGAGCGAGCGTGCGGCGCGACGGGGTCAACTTCGCCATCTTCTCGAAACACGCGACCGAGGTGACGCTGGTGCTCTTCTACCCCGGCGATCGCGAGTCGTTGGTGGAGTTCCCGCTCGATCCACACTTCAACCGCACGGGGGACGTGTGGCACGCCTTCCTGCAAGGGCTCAATCCAGGCATCCACTACGCCTTCCGTATGGACCGCGTGCCCAACGAGAACCCTCTGATCTACCGCTATGATCGCAGCAATGCGCTGCTCGATCCCTATGCGCGCGCACTGTCCGAGCGGGCGGCCTGGGCCGTCCCGGCGAGCGAGCGCGCGCCGCGTTGTTGTGCGGTGATCGACAGCCGTTTCGATTGGGAATACGACCAGCCGTTGAACATTCCCCTCGCCGACAGCGTGATCTATGAAACGCACGTGCGCGGCTTTACGCGCCATCCATCGGCCGGCGTCGGCAAGCCGGGTACGTTCTCCGGCCTGATCGAGAAGATCCCATACCTTCAATCGCTTGGAGTGACGGCCGTCGAACTGCTTCCGATCTACGAGTTTGAGGAGTGCGGCAACGTCCTCACGGATCCCACCACGGGCGCGCAGCTTTACGATTATTGGGGCTACAACCCCATCTCGTTCTTCGTGCCCAATGCCGCCTATTCTTCGACGCACGGCGATTCCGGCCCGGTTTATGAGTTCAAAACCCTGGTGAAGCGGCTGCACGCGGCTGGGATCGAAGTCATCCTCGACGTGGTGTTCAATCACACGGCGGAAGGCAACGAGACGGGTCCGACGCATTCGTTCCGCGGCATCGACAATCCGACTTACTACACGCTCAACCGCGCCACCGGGGAGTACCTGAATTACTCGGGCTGCGGCAACACGTTGAACTGCAACCATCCCGTGGTGCGCGATCTGGTTTGCGAGGCGCTGCGCTATTGGGTCACCGAGATGCATGTCGACGGTTTCCGCTTCGATCTGGCCTCCATTCTGGGCCGCGGACAGGACGGGTCGGTGCTGGCCAACCCGCCGCTGCTGGAACATCTGGCCTACGATCCGGTGCTGGCGGGGACCAAGCTCATCGCCGAGGCCTGGGATGCGGCGGGACTCTACCAGGTGGGCACGTTTCCGGCCTCCGGCCGCTGGGCCGAGTGGAACGGTAAGTATCGCGACGATTTGCGCAAGTACATCCGCGGCGAGGAGGCCATGGTTTCCTCCCTCGCCACGCGGCTGGTGGGCAGCGCGGATCTGTATATGCTGAACAACCGCGAGCCCTGGCACAGCATCAATTTCATCACCTGTCACGACGGCTTTCCGCTTGCCGACCTGGTCGCTTACGAAGTCAAGCACAACGAGGCCAACGGCGAAGCGGGCCGCGATGGGACGAATGAAAACACGGCCTGGAATTGCGGCGTGGAAGGACCCACGGACGACCCGGCGGTGCTCAGCCTGCGGGCGCGCCAGGTGCGCAACTTCGCCACGCTGCTGATGCTCTCGCACGGCGTGCCGATGCTTCTCTCGGGCGACGAAGTGGGAAGAACGCAGCGCGGCAACAACAACGCCTACTGCCAGGACAACGACATCAGTTGGTTCGACTGGACGCTCACGGAACGCAACGCCGGCCTGCTGCGTTTCTTCCGTCTGTTGATCCGCTTTCGCCGCGAGCACGCAGTTCTACGCCGAGGCACGTTTGCTTCGTCGGACGGGGATTCAGGGCAGCCGTGGGTGGAATGGCATGGCGTCGCGTTGCATCAGCCCGACTGGTCGCATGACTCGCGCTCGCTGGCGATGCACTTGCACGGCTGCCCGGACTGCACGCAGGAGCACATCTACCTGATCTCGAACGCACATTGGGAGGCGCATGAATTCGAACTGCCAGTGATTCCCGGCTGGCAGTGGGTCCGCGTTGTGGATACCAGCTTTGAATCATCGGACGACATTGCGGAACCGGGCGAAGAGCGGACACTATCGGATCCGCGCAGCTACGCGGCCGGTCCGCGCTCAACGGTCGTGCTGCTGGGGCTGGAGTGTGGGGCGGCTCTCCAGAGCCGCGTGGGGCCTCCAGGCCCCTCAAGTTTGTCCTGAGCGGGCTCTGGAGAGCCCGCGCGGCTCTGGGGAGCCGCCCCACATCCTGGCCGCGCCCGATTCGGCCCGGGCCGAGGCGCACAGCAATGCCCTGTGGAACAATCGTTCTATGCGACCGAAGTTCCGGATTGGCCTCGTGCAGACGGCCTGCTCCACCGACCCTCAGGAGAATCTCGACAAGGCTGTCGCGCGCATCCGCGAAGCCGCGGCGCGCGGCGCTCAGATCGTCTGTCTGCAAGAGCTTTTTCGCTCGCAGTATTTCTGCCGCAAGGAAGACGCGGATTTGTTTGATCTGGCCGAGCCGATTCCCGGCGAATCGACGGAAGTGATCGGCAGGATCGCGAAGGAGACTGGCACTGTGGTGGTGGCGAGTCTGTTCGAGCGGCGCGCCGCCGGACTTTATCACAACACAGCCGCTGTGCTGAATGCGGACGGCTCGCTGCTGGGGCTGTACCGCAAGATGCACATCCCGGACGACCCGCTGTACTACGAGAAGTTCTACTTCACGCCGGGCGATCTGGGCTTCCGGAATTTCGATACCGCCTACGGTCGAATCGGCGTGCTGGTCTGCTGGGACCAGTGGTATCCCGAGGCCGCGCGGCTGACGGCCATGCAAGGCGCGGATGTGCTCTTCTATCCCACCGCTATCGGCTGGCACCCGTACGAGAAGGCGGAGCACGGCGCGGCGCAGCTTGCCGCTTGGCAGACCATTCAGCGCTCGCACGCCATCGCCAATGGCATCTACGTAGCGGCTGTGAATCGCGTCGGCTTGGAAGGCGAGCCGGGCGACGATCTGGAGTTCTGGGGCCATTCGTTCGTCTCCGATCCGTTCGGCGTGGTGGTCGCCGAGGCGTCGCAGGATCACGAGGAGATCCTGGTGACGGAGTGCGACCCGGCACACTCGGAAGAGGTCCGGCGTAACTGGCCGTTCTTCCGCGACCGCCGCGTGGATGCGTTTGGGCCCCTCACGTCGCGCTGGTTGGGCGAGGAGCAGGCGCCTGTGGCCGAAAAGGGCAAACCGTAAGAATTTACGTTTATGGTCTGTAAGCGATTGATAAATAAAGAGGCAAAAAGCGGAAACCGTAAATCTTTACGGTTTTGCTAAATCGCGGGCGGCCAGTTTGGCCGGTGTTGCCGATTTCCAGACCAGCTTCACATCTTCTGTAGTCCGGTGCTCCTGAGCCCGGAGCACCGCCCTCCAGCACAGAACCGCGAATGAAAAGAGCGGTCCTTAACGCAAGACGGCAGTTGACCGCTCTCTTGCGTTCGCGGTTCTGTGCTGGCTATCGGGATGCGTGCGCAGGCCACGGCCTATAGAAATTGTGAAACTGCTCTAGTACTCTTGTCGAACTACTACAACTGCAACTTATTGTGCTCGCAGCAGGACCTACGTACGCTTGAACTGGGGACACTCAGGCGAGATTCCCGACGGTAGCGGATACAGGCTGAGGTGTTTGCAGTAGTTGGTTTTCACGACTCCCTCGTGAATGTTCTGCCAAGGTTCCGGCCAATTGCGTTTTCAAGGCGTTAGTCAAGTCCCAGGAGGATGGATGAAGAGTTTCACGATTGCGGCCTTCGCCGCGCTGCTCGCATCTGGTGCACTCGCCGCTGCGCCGCTGATCACGAATGGCGATTTCAGTTCCGGCTATAGCGGGTTCTCAACCGACTATACCTATGCCGCTCCTTATACGGGCGGTGTGGGCGCGCTTTGGACGCCTGGCGTCCTGACTGTTGCTACAAACCCTTATGACGTCCACGATCTTTGGGCCAGCTTCAGCGATGTTGACGGTGGCGGTAATATGCTGATCGCCAACGGCGCGCTAGACGCGACTATGGCAGTCTGGTCCGAGAACGTCACGCTGGTCGCTGGCGGCAGCTATGAGTTCAGTTTCTGGGGCGCATCTTCCTACTTCGACTCACCGGCAGTTATCCAGTTGCTCGTAAATGGAGCCCCGCAGGGAGCCGCCTCGGATCTGTCCAGCACGCCTGGCCTGTGGCAGCAGTTCAGCGGATCGTTCATTGCGCCATCCGGCGAAACGCAACTCAGCCTTGTTGACCTCAACACGGCCAGCAGCGGAAACGATTTCGTCTTGGACAATATCGCGCTGGTGACCCCGGAACCGGGCACCTTCACGCTGATCGGACTGGGTCTGGTGGCCGCGTCCGCGGCTCTTCGGCGCAGGTCCAGAAAGTCCAATTAGTCTGACGATCCACGTCCTGGTTTTGCAATGGGCCGGTCTGCGACGACCGGCCCATTTTCTATTGGGGCCCGGCACGGACCTCGCCCCCTCGAGCCATTCGTGACTGCTGGCTCTTTGGCGACCATCCGCCGGCTGCGCAAATGCGATCCACTTCGCAGAAAAACCATGGCCGAAGCAAAGAAAAGTGGCCTAAAGGAGAAAAAGGCGTCTTATAATCTTTTGACAGACCAGCGTTCCTCCTGGCCGGGCGCTGCCGCGCCAGGGTTGTGCGCTTTCCATCTTTATACGCCATGCTGCATGCTTGTGGACCTCAAGAGCGCGCTGAATCTGCAGGTCGCGCCGAACGCCCACTCGTATCCGTACTCACTTTGTCTAATTCTCTCCGGTGGCTCTTCTTTTTCCACCGGCGCTTATAAGTCGTTTTATTCCCAGTCTTGACATTCTGGGAGTTCGCGGGACGAAGAACACGAAGGAAGCAAGGAAGCCAATGAAATTCTTGATGGGATTGGTGATCGGAGCCGTACTCAGTTGCGGCGCATTCTCACTTTATGCACAGAACGAGCGCGCGATGCACCCCCGTATTGCGCATGCGATCGAAGCATTGAAGGACGCAAGAGCTTACATGCAGCAGGCGCCGCACGATTTCGGCGGCCACAAAGCGAGCGCCATTCGCGCAACCAACGACGCCATTCACGAATTGGAGCAGGCTCTCAGGTATCGAGGACGCGAAGACCGGCGTTAGGCGCTGACGGGCGACCGCAATGCTGGCGCATGCCTGGAAGCGCAGGCGGATAAGAACTTGATTATGTTCGCGCCCTGATCGATGGCGCGCATCAGCGAAGGGCGAGAGATCGCCGGGAGCGACATGCGCTGCCGGATAGAAGACCTGGAACGCGGCGGCACTTCGGCCTGTCCCGGAGTGCTGCAACCTGAAGCAATCGACCGTCTGAAGGTCAAGACGGCTTACCGGTGAATTCTCACCAGGGAGGATCGGATTGGACAGGGAAGGGCGGTAAACCCTTCCCTATTCGAAGCCGCATCTACTTGCTGCGTTGAGCCGAGTCCCGATTCAATGCCCGTTCGAACTTTCGCGCGACCGCCGGAGTGGTGAAGTCCCCGCTAAGGATCTCACGATTTGTTGCGTCGCGGCCGTAGATCTCCCTGTTGGTCTCCCCGTCCTGACGAAGCGTCGCGCCTTCCAGCGAGATGCCTGCGAACAGCCCGCGCGAACGGGAATACGACAGCATTTCCGCGTTCATCATGGCGTCCGTCTGAGCGCTTGCGTCGCGGCCAATCGGGCCTGCCGCTGCTGTTGCCTCTCCGCCGAGCGTGAACTTATCGGATAAGAGATGCTTCATTCCGCCATCATTCATTACGAGCAACACAACATCGGTTTCCGAAGCACCAATCTGGAACCCGACGCTTCCACCTTCCACCCGCATCGCGGCCGGTGCGCCCCAGCCCGAGCCACCGTGCCGGCGGCATACGGCGAACCCGCGGCCGTACTTCGCGCCGATGATGAATCCGGCCTTCTTCATGCCAGGCACGACAACGACGCAGCGCGCCTTATCGAGCAGATCTTGGGGGATACCCTTATCGGAAGCCCTCATCATGTCGGTCAGCGTGTCGGCCGAAGCGTCCAGCCTGTCGTCGACCTTGATTTCCCTCTCCGCTGCGAAAGCGGCAATACTCATGGAGCCGGCGATCGCCAAAATGCTTGCAAGTGTCTTACGCATCTATATGCACCTCTTCAACTTCAATACCTAGCACCTTGGCTGCCAATGTTTCGGAGGTCACATCTCAAAGCCATCTCCTCACCGCTCAGCGGCGAGGCCAAAGTCACGTCCCGGCGTCTTCGATCCAAGCAGGCCGCTCATCTTGTGAGGATTCTCAACACAACACGATTGCGGTAGACGGAAGAACGAGGGTTTCCGATTGTGATTGGCGAGTGCCGTACGCAAGGGGCTTGCCGGTCAAAAAGGGGTGCAGAATCTGTTGCTGAAGTGCACCTTTTGCCATGCAACTGGGGATGGCGAGGCCAGCGGTGCGAGGGAAGGCGACATGCGCCGCCTGCTAAAGGGCATCGGGCGCGGCCGTACGCCGGCGTGGCCGGAGTGCTGCCTCGCGCGAGCGCAGGGGAGCGACGGCGGCTGCCGGCTTAGCGCAGAAGATCAGCGCGCAGGAAGCCCTAAGCCCCTGAGTTCAGGCCGCTGGACCGGGCGCCTTGAAGGCAAAGGCGAAGAATGCGGCCGCGCCCAGACAGGCGAAGGCCACCAGATAATTCCACGCGAGCTTTTCCTTCAGGAACGTGACCGCGAAAACGCTGAAGACCACGAGCGTGACGGCCTCTTGAACGATCTTGAGCTGGAATCCCGAGAATCGGCCATAGCCGAGGCGATTCGCCGGCACCGCCAGGCAATATTCGATCAGCGCGATCGCCCACGAGACCAGGATCGCTTTCCATAGCGGCCAGGCGTGACCGTATTTCAAGTGCCCATACCAGGCGAAGGTCATGAAGACATTCGACAAAACCAGCAGAAGAATAGTGCTCATAGGGTTGGGTCCGGAAGTCGATTGTCGCGTGTCTCCGGCATGAAGAAGTAGAGGATTGCGAATGCGGCGGACGCGACCGCTGCAAGGAACAGGAAGCCCGCATTGGAACCAACGTGGTGCACGATAGAACCGGCGATGACCTGGCTCAGCGAGGCGCCAATGCCGACCGCCGTGCTGATGGCTCCGAGGGTGAGATTAAAGCGGCCCGTGCCCTTTGTGAGGTCGGCGATCACCAGCACCGAGACAACGCCGAAGATTCCCGTCGCCACCCCATCCAGGACCTGGATCGCGACCAGCGCGCCAGTGTTGACGGTGAGCGTGTAGAGAATGCCTCGAACGGGCAACACGCCGAATGCGATCAGCAGAAGCGGCTTTCTACCCCACGACCCTGCCTTCCGCCCCGCCCAGGAAGCCAGCAACGTGATGACAAACTGGGTGGTCACCACGCACGCCGACATGAACATCATCGAGTTCCGGCCTTGACCCTTGGCCAGCATCTCACCCAACAACGGCAGCATCGCGGCATTGGCAAAGTGAAACATCACCGCACAGACGAGGAAAACGAGCAGCGGCCGATCCTTCAGCAGTGCGTACGCCACAACAGGCTTGCCGTCTTCGCCGCCCTCCTTCGCACCGCGCGCCCGCGCGTAATCGATCTCATCGGAGCGGATGATGAGCAGGGTGAGGATAGTCGGGAGCGTGCAGACCGACACGAAGAAAAAGATGCTGCGATCGGAGATGAAGTAGCCAAGCAGTCCCATCGACACGGCGGCGACCACGTTGCCGGCCGAGTTGAAAGCCTGGTTTCGTCCCTGGCGGAGATCGAACAACTGTTGTCCCACGATCCCGAGCGAAATGGCACAGATGGCCGGACCGAAAATGCTCGACGTGCCGCCAATCAAGGCCTGGGCCGACATCACGGACCAGAAAGTGGGAGCGAACGCAATCAGCAACGCCCCCACAGACAGTGCGACGATCGCCGCGGCAATCAACGCGCGTTTGGATCGCAGGCGATCGACCAGCGCGCCCGCCGGGGTCTGAGTCAGGATTCCGGCGATTCCGCCAACGGTGAGGGCGAGTCCCACGCGCTGCTCGTTCCAGCCATATCCCGCGAGGTAGATCGCCAGGAATGGTCCAACTCCCGTCTGGACGTCGGCGAGGAAGAAATTCAACCAGTCCAGCCCCCGCAACGATCGACGCGAAGGGCACGTCCGGGCGTTAGTGGATGCGTCGGAGTCGCAAGCTGTGTTCATATCTTGGCTCGTGGCGGGAATCCCGTGAGCTGCCTTTTGCGCGGAGCTCGGACCCGATGGGGAGAACCGCGACGTGAGCGGCGCCAGTCATCTGTAAGGAGCCGCCAGGAAGCAAATGCCGGTACAACAAGCGGCTCAATGCCTGGCGTGCTTCGCCGCGTGCTTCTCACTCGCTTTGTGGCCTCGAATTCCGATTCCGTTGGCCTCCTCCGCCTCGATCACTGAGTGCCCGCCAACCATCGGTCTTGTGGAGCCATGCCCTTCCACTTCCATGCCGGCCTTCATTTTCAGCGCCCGCGCTCCCTCCGGCTTCACATGCAGGAAGTCGCCGGAATCCAGGATTCCGCCGTTGACCTCCCCATGGAGCGCATAATTCAACGCCTCAATGCGGCCGGAGAAACGGCTGGTTCCTTGTTTAATGGTCTCGACCACACGGCCATCGACACTGAGCAGGTGGACCAAACGGAATACGTCATGCTCGGGTTTGCCGTGCGGTTGCTCGGACTCAACCTCGATCGTGACCTGCTGTCCTGGTTTCAGGTCCCTCGCCGACGGTTCGTGTTCCTCTTTGGGGAAGTTGATCTGGACGACTCTCTTGCCGGTCTTGAGAAGGAACCCTTCATAGAATCCCTTGGGGCTGACATTCAGAGCTTCGACTGTCCCTGACTTTTTCATAAGCAACTGGCTTGCACGCAACCCCCCAAACCGGGAGCGGCAGAATCTGACGGTTCGAGCCTGCAGATCCCTGGAGTCTTTCAGAACCCACGTCTGACTTTGCCGGATGCGTCCGGAGATCCCGGCAAAACCTGCGCCCGAGTGCAGTCTTTTTTCCTGCCACATCAAACAGAGTTTCGACGATGCCAGACCCGCCGCTGGCGACCCAGCGCCGCGAATTGAGTTGATCAATAGACTGGAAAGCTGAATCGTGGTGCACAGGAACAGGCCTGATCGCGAGGAGGAACATCACACGCCCACTTCCGGCATCGGCAGCGACAACAAGCCGGCGCCATTGGTGCGGTATGTGCCGCAAACGCGCAACTCATAGAATCCACGGCAGCGTCGCACCTGATTTTCATTGACATTAACCGCACAAGATTGTACATTCATCGCCTGCTACCGGTCCGGCGCAACGCGTTGAGGCCGGCATTTGGAGGAGCATCGCATGAGAACATCCGTCCGTTGCCTTGCTACCAGTGTGCTGACCGCAGCCCTGGCAGCTCTCTTGTGCTCAACCGTTTATGGCCAGGATGCGCCCTATCGGCTCCGTCTGGCCGAGATCCACGTCCGCGTCGGCCAGACTGCCGATTTTGAAGCCCTGGCCAAGCTGGCGAACGAAGCGTCCAAGAAGTTCGGCATCCCGTGGCGCGAAACGTGGTCCGTCTCGCAGTTCGGTGAGGGTGGTGTCTATTACGCTGTTTCACCGGTTAAGAACTTCGCCCAGTTCGACGAGGACGGCCCGCTTTCAAAGCTCTCGGTGGAGGACCGTCTCAGCTACGCGAACCTGGCGCGCAACGCGGTGGAAAGCGCTCATTACAAGCTGATCGAGATCGCGAACGATCTCAGCCTCGTCAGCGACCGGAAGGAGCTGCCGAAGTTTGCCCGGGTTACGGTAGTCCACGCACTGCCGGGCAAAGCGGTGGAACTCGAGGCAGTCATTAAGGACCTGCTGCTGCCGGCGATGAAGGCCGCCGGCGTGAAGGACTTCTGGGTGCACAGGACGGTCGTGGGTGGTCCGTTGAGCGAGTACACCTATCTCCTGCTGTTTGATAAATGGGCGGATCTCGACGCTCTTCCGGGCACCCCCAAGCTGCTCGGTGACAACTACGGGAAGTACATGGCCAGGGTAGCCGCGTCGGTGGGAGGCGCTGAGAACATGGTGATTAAG
>Ga0302270_10003694_pt1 | contig 14464 bp, 9 predicted proteins | sample III_Bog_E2_3_FD_198773 | JGI IMG/M metagenome (GOLD analysis project Ga0302270, IMG submission 198773) | Peat permafrost microbial communities from Stordalen Mire near Abisko, Sweden - III_Bog_E2_3 | ecosystem: Environmental > Terrestrial > Soil > Wetlands > Peat | place: Sweden: Abisko... | reverse complement strand
CTCTCGCGGCCATCGCAGTGCTCTCGATGCTGATAGGAAATTTCGGAGCCTTGGCGCAGCAGAACGTTCGCCGCCTGCTCGCCTATTCTGCGATAGCGCATTCCGGGGTCCTAATGCTGGGCGTCATGGCGGCAGGTGACTACGGCGTGGGCCCCCTTTTCTTTTACGCCTCGACTTACGGGATAGCGGCGCTCGGAGCCTTCGCTGTCGTCGGAGTTGTGGAGGCCTCGGGCGGCTGCCAGAAGATCACAGACTTGGCGGGGCTGGCGCGACGCTCGCCCCTGCTGGCCGGCTGCCTCTCGGTCTTCATCCTCTCGCTCGCTGGAATTCCCCCGCTTGCGGGTTTCTTTGGCAAGTTTTCGGTCTTCGCCTCGGCCCTTCGGCTGGGCGGGCTCGCGGGACCAGCAGGCTGGCTTGTCGTGCTCGCTATCGCGCTGAGCGCGGTCGCCCTCTACTATTACCTGATCGTCCTCAAACAGGCGCTAGTTGAGGCCCCGGCCGAGGGGGCCGGGAAGATAGCGATTCCCGCCGCCGCCGAGGTGGCCCTTGTTGCCGCGGCGGTCCTCCTCGTCCTGCTCGGGGTGAGGCCTTCCCTTATGCTGGGTCTGTTCTAGGTGGTACGGTCCTGGCTCGCCGGGTCATTGCGCCGCTTTGACAGGAGCTGCAGCCGGGGCCGGGCCCGTGAAGAGAGGCTTCGACTTTAGAATGCTCTGGTATAGGCCCCAGCTCAGGGGCAGGGCCACGAGGATCCATGCGAGTGCGATCAACCAGGCGGGGCTTTTTTGGGCGGGAGCGTTCATGGGGTGTTCGGAAGCTGGATTTGGGACTCGAGTGGTTCGACGGTCAGGCTGTCCACTCCTTGTGGTGGTGCTTCGGGTCAACCTCGCGGACAAGCAGGTTGCAGATGAGTCCGACGACAAGGATGCACGCCATCAGGTACATCGTGGTGTTGTAGGCCTGCTCCTTGGGCACCCCGTGCGCCTTCTGGTAGGCGGAGATGTTCGTGACCAGCTGCGGCCCCAGAACTGCGGCCATCGACCAGGCGGTGATCACGCGGCCGTGGATGGCCCCGACCTGCATCGTGCCGAAGATATCTCGAAGATAGGCCGGAGTCGTCGCGAATCCGCCCCCGTACATGGAGATGATGACCGAGGCGATCGCCCCGAAGAACGTCACGCTGTTGAGCTTCTGCGAATAGGGAACCAGCAGGTAGAGGATGCATCCCAGTATGAAGTAGACGCAGAATGCGCCCTTGCGCCCAATGACGTCGGAGTAGGAGGACCAAAAAAACCTTCCTCCCATGTTGAAGATGCTCAGCAGCCCGACGAAGCCCCCGGCCGCTGCTGCGCTTACGCCGAACATGTCCTGGGTCATGGGAGAGGCCTGCGCGAGCAAGCCGATGCCCGCCGTCACGTTCGTGCAAAGCACCACCCAAAGGAGCCAGAACTGGGGGGTTTTCCATGCGACGTCGACCGAGACCTGCGCGGCGGTCACCAGCTTCCTGGTCTCCGTCGACGGAACATAGCCCTCCGGGGCCCACCCTTGGGCGGGCACGCGCACGATCAGGGCGCCAAAGTTCATCATCACAAAATACAGCCCCCCCATCACAAGAAAGGCCTCGGAGACTCCGACCGAGGTGGGCGACTTGAAGTGGTCCATGAGGACCACGCCCAAGGGGCCGCCCACCAGGGCGCCGCTGCCAAAGCCCATGATCGCCATGCCCGTCGCCATTCCGGGGCGGTCGGGGAACCACTTGACGAGGGTCGACACCGGGGCGATGTAGCCAAGGCCGAGGCCAATTCCACCGACAAGGCCGTAGCCAAGCGAAAGGAGCGCGAAATTGTGGATCCGCACGCCAAAGCTCGCGATCACGAGGCCGCCGCAAAAAAAGCAGGCGCTGGCAAACATGGTCTTCCTGGGGCCGTTTTTCTCGACCCACTTTCCAAACACCGCTGCCGACAGGCCCAGGATGATGAGGCCCAGCGAGTAGGTGCAGAGCACGATCGTGGGCAAGGACCAGTCGCCCGCGGTGGGTTTTGTGATTCCGAGTGAGCGGCTTAGCGGCAGGTTGAACACGCTGAAGCCGTAAATCTCACCTATGCACATCTGGACGGCGATGGCGGCCGGTGGGACAAGCCAGCGACTGTAGCCGGCGGGGGCTACGGTGTGCTCTCGGTCTAGGAAGGATAACATGGCGGGGTATTTGGGTGGGTTGATGGACTGGAAAGCCGTTGGATCGTGCTACCCGCTCCCGAGGGTGGCCTCGGCGCGCATTGCGGCGGCGGCGGCATCGGGGTCGGCCGCCGGCCCGACCGTGATCACGACGCTCTTGGACGTGGGGGTGTTGCTCACGTCGGCCACGCTGTCCACCGGGACCAGGACATTGGCCTCGGGGAAGTACGTTGCGGTGCAGCCGCGCGGGATGTTGAAGGGCGCCACCATGAAGGACGGGGCATGACGCCTCTCTCCGTTAAAATGGCTCGTGAGGTCGACCAGCTGCCCCTGGACGAGGCTGCGGTCGGCCATGTCCTCTTCGTTCATGAAGATCACCCGCCTGCCGTTGAAGATTCCGCGGTAGCGGTCATCAAGGCCGTAGACCGTCGTGTTGAACTGGTCGTGCGTGCGAATCGTCATCATGACGAGCTGGCCGGGTTCGAGCGTGGGCGGCGGCAGGTGATGGAGCGTGAAATTCGCCCTCTTGTTTGGCGTGTGGAACTTCCTCTCGTCGCGGGGCGCGTTGGGCAGATAGAAGGGTCCAAGCCGGATCCTCTGGTTGAAATCCTTGAACCCGGGGACGACGCGCTCGATGCGGTCCCGGATCCTGTCGTAGTTTCCGGACAACTCGTCCCAGTCAGCTGAGAAGGTTGGCCCCAGGACTGCCTTGGCCAGGCCGGCGACAACCGCCGGCTCGCTCCTCAATTCCGGTGAGGCCGGCTGGAGGCTGCCCCGTGACGGGTTGATGATCCCCATGCTGTCCTCGGTCGTTACAAACTGCTCTCCAGAGGCCTGCAGGTCGCGCTCGGAACGCCCGAGGCACGGCAGAATGAGGGCAGTCCGTCCCGTGACCAGGTGCGAGCGGTTCAGCTTCGTGGCTACCTGGGCGGTGAGCGTGCAGCGCCGCAGGGCGGCCGCGGTGAACTCGGTGTCGGGGGTTGCCGAGAGAAAGTTTCCGCCGAGGCAGAAAAGGGCGCCTATCTGGCCGGAGTGCATGGCCCTTATCGTGTCCACCACGTCGAGGCCGTGCGCGCGCGGCGGGGCAAAGGAGAACTCCTCCCCCAGCCTGTCCAGGAAGCGCGCCGAGGGCTTCTCGAAGATCCCCATGGTCCTGTCCCCCTGCACATTGCTGTGCCCGCGCACAGGGCAAGCCCCGGAACCCGGGCGGCCGATGTCCCCACGTAGCAGGAGAAAGTTCATGACCTCCTGGATAGTGCCGACGGCGTTCTTGTGTTGGGTAAGGCCCATGGCCCAGCACGCGATTGTGGCCCGTGACGCCATGGCTACCGAGGCTGCGGCCCGGATTTGCTCGCGGCCGAGCCCGCTTGCCTCGGTCAGGGCCTCCCAGGACACGTTGCGCAGGTGCTCGGCCAGCTCGGCAAACCCGCTCGTGAAATCCGCAATGAATGCGCGGTCGAGGACCGTTCCCGGGTTCGCGTCCTCCGCCTCCAGCATCTCCTTCATGATCCCCTGGAACACGGCCATGTCGCCGTTTATCCTGACCGGCAGCCACATGTCCGCGATCGCGGTACCCTTGCCAAAAAGAATGCCGGGCACGCGCAGGGGGTTCATGAGCTCCTGCGGGTTTTTGAAGTGCTCGAGGCCAAGCTCGGGAAGGGGGTTGATGCTCACGATCTTGGCGCCGCGGCGCTTGGCCGCCTGCAGCGCCGTCAACATGCGGGGGTGGTTTGTGCCGGGGTTCTGCCCCACGATGAAGATCGCGTCGGCCTTCTCGAAATCGGGGAGCGTCACCGTGCCCTTTCCGATGCCGATCATCTGGCTGAGCGCGGCCCCGCTCGACTCATGGCACATGTTCGAGCAGTCCGGAAGGTTGTTCGTGCCATAGGCCCGGACGAAGAGCTGGTAGAGGAACGCGGCCTCATTGCTCGTCCTCCCCGAGGTGTAGAACGAAGCGTGGTCCGGGGACGGCAGGCCCTTAAGGGCCTCGGCCACAAGCATGAAGGCATCCTCCCAGGCAATGGGCTCATAATGGTCGGCACCCGGCCGGAGGACCATGGGCTCCGAGAGGCGGCCCTGCTTGCCGAGCCAGTAGTCGGACTGGGACGCGAGCTCCGCGACACTGTGCTTCCTGAAAAACGCGCGCGTGATCCGCTTCATGGTGGCCTCGTCCGATACCGCTTTGGCCCCGTTCTCGCAGAACTCCGCAACATGGCGGTTGCCGTCCGGCGACGGCCACGCGCAGCTCTGGCAGTCAAATCCATCCTTCTGGTTGATCTGGAGGAGCATCTTTGTGCCGCGCACGATCCCCATCTCGCGGTGCGCGAAGGACACCGTGTTCACCACGGCCTTTAGTCCCGCCGCCGCGCCTTTCACCGCACCGATGCGCGTCCCCTCGATTTCGATCGGTGGCAAAGCCTCGGGCTCGGGCGTCTCGGGATTCGCCATGGGTTAGAAATCCACGGGGGCCTGGGCGGCCTCGGCCAGCCGCTGCGCGCCGGAATAAACGTTCACCCGGCCCCCGCGGGCGAAGCCGAGGAGCGTGGCGCCAAACTGGCGGGCAAGGTCCACGGCGAGGCTTGAGGGTGCACCCACCGCGACGAAGATGGGTATTCCCGCCATGAGGGCCTTCTGGATGAGCTCGAAGCTGGCCCGGCCGCTCACCACCAGCACGGCATTCCCAAGGGGAGTGGCGCCGGCCAGGAGCTGCGCGCCGATTACCTTGTCCACGGCGTTGTGCCTCCCGACGTCTTCGCGCGCCAGCACCAGTTCCCCAGCCGCTCCGAAAAGGCCGGCTCCATGGAGGCCTCCCGTCCGCTCGAACACACTCTGAGTCCTTCGCAGCAGGTCGGGTAACCCGACCAGGGTGCTTAGAGGCACACGGGGCTCCCCTGGGGGGAGCCTAATCTCGCGGGCCGCGCTCAGGGCCTCGATCGAGGTCTTCCCGCATACTCCGCAGCTTGAGGTTGTATAGAAGTGCCTCTCCAGCGCCCGCAGGTCGACCTCCACGCCGGTCGATAGGCAGACACGGATCGTGTTGGCATTAAGGGGGCCCCCATCCTCCCTGGTCACGGGCACGATCTCGGCAATCTGGGTGCGGTCGCAGATGAGTCCCTCCCCGAACAGGAATCCTGCCGCCAGCTCCGCATCGTTCCCCGGTGTGCGCATGGTAACTGAAACGCTCCGGTTTACCCGTGTGCCCCCGCGTCGCTCATAGCTGAGCTGGATCTCAAGAGGCTCCTCGGTCGCAAGCGCATCCTCATGGGCCGACAAGTCCCCATCCACGGACCTAAGGAGGTTCACCGGGGTGGTGCCGCCTTTCGGGGTGGGGCCGGACGCTTGGGGCAAAAAGCTTACGGGCATTGGGGGACTCAGCGGGGTAACGCGTTGCTTGGCCAATGCTGATAACCCGAAAATGCTCTCTGTCAAAGGCCCGCTCTTGCTTCGCGGCCGTACGGGCCCTTCTTTAACGTGAACGCCCCATCGGGGAAGGTGGCGCGTTAATCCATGTCCTGTAGGGTGTTCCAATTGGCGAGCCTAGGGCGGTCGCCCGCGCGCAGCGGCACCACGACCATCATGCGATGGCGTACGAGCGAGCCGAGAAGGGTCTGCAGGGAAAGCCTCCCCTTCTCGAGGCAGGCAAAGCAATGGCGCTTGGCGGTACTCGGATATATGGCTGCCAGGGGTTCGAAGCCGTCGGGGCCGCGGACGACGGCGCCCATACCCGGGCGGCACTTCCGACGTAGCCTGCGAAACCACGCCGCGTCAACGCGCGGAAGGTCAACGGCCAGGACCGCGACCCATCTGGACTCGGAAAACGACAGCGCCGCAGCAAGGGCGCCCATGGGGCCGGCCCCGGCTGTGGGGTCCCGGATCTCGCCGCTCCTCCACCCGTAGGAGCGCTGGCGCTTCCTAAGGGAGAGCGCCAGCGGGCGCGCCCCGGCTTGTTCCAGCACGCGGAGTTGGCGTCGCCAAAGCTCGGTGCCTCGGATCCGCAGGCGGGCTTTGTCGCTTCCCATCCGAACCGAGCGCCCTCCCGCCAACACGACGCCCGCCAGGGACGCTCCTGGCCCGGTCACGCCGCCTCCCGCCTGAGCACGCCGTCGGACAGCACGCGGCAGCGCAGGCCCCCGCGGCCCTTTAGCCACTCCTCGGCACCCGGTGCCACCGCATTGTCCATCCAATGGCAGGGCCGGCATTCCTCCGTCGCCTCGAACAAAACGCCCTGGATGGAGAACCGCCGGCCGATCAAGGCGTTTAGGTCTGCGCCGCTCAGGATCACGTTTCTGCGAAGCACGGACGGGGCGTGACCGTGAACCTTGAAGTGCTCCTGGAGCTGCCGCCATACCTCCTCGGAAAAGAACGTCACCTGTCCTTTGTAATCAGGGCGGTAGCCGAAGAACCTGTCCCCCTTCAGCCCCATGCCCGTAACGCACTGCACCTCCTCCACCTCAACGGCCGGGTGAGTGTCGGCCACCTTTCCGTAACGGCCAAAAAAGTTGTGGCCTGGCGAGATGAAGATTTGGCGGACCAGTGTCATTCGGCTGCGCGGCATCAGGCGCGGACGGGAGTGTCCACCTGCAGCCATAATGGACCCGCGGTCCTTGGCGAGTCGAAAGGATGCGGGCGGATTCGACCGCGCACCGACGAGGTCTTGGGAAGCTAGACCCGCCAGCTCTGAAGGATCCGCATGTAATTGGCGCGCTCAAACGCGGCCGGGTCCGCGCAGCGCTTCAGGTTCATCGCACCGCGAAACTCACCCACGCTCGAGTACTCGTGCTCCTTCATCCAGTCCTCGAGGCCGTCTAGGAGGCTAAAGAGCACCCGCGGGCCGTGTTTAAGGATAACGGACACGAGCTGGACGGTGTGGGCTCCGGCGAGCACCGCCTTAACGATATCCTCGGAGCTGTGCACGCCCCCGGTGGCCGCGATCGACCCGCGAAGGTGCGGCGAGAGGATGGCAAGCCAGCGTAGCCTTAGGAGAAGCTCGCTTGGGTCAGAGAGCTTTAGCTGGGATTTCGCCTCGAGCGTGTCGATTTCGAAGTCGGGCTGGTAGAACCGGTTGAAGAGGACGACCCCGGATGCGCCGACCCTTTCCAGGGCAAGGGCAAACTGGGCAGGCGACGTGTGGAAGGGCGAAAGCTTCACCGACACAGGGATGTTCACGGCCGCGGCCACCAGGCTCACGGTCTCGAGCATCCCCGTCTCAACCTGTTCGGCGTCCAGCGTCGGGTCCGTTGCGAGCTGGTAGAGGTTCAGCTCGATGGCATTGGCCCCCGCTGCCTCCATCTTGGAGGCGTAGTCGGTCCATCCACCGGGCCTGCACCCGTTCAGGGAGGCGATCACCGGGATGCTAAGCGCGGCTCTTAGGCTCTCGATCTGCTTGAGGTAGCGGTCCGGGGTAAGCTGGTACTCCGAGAAGGCGGGGAAGTAAGAGGTCGCCTCCGCATTGCTCTCTGCCGGGGTCTCGATCAGGTGGATCAGGGCCCGCTGCTCGGCGTCGATCTGCTCCTCAAAGAGCGAGCGCATGACAATGGCAGAGGCGCCCGCGTCCTGAAGCTGGCAGGCGACATGGACCTCCTCGGAGAAGGGCGAGGCGCCAATCACCAGGGGGTTGCTGAGCTTGAGCCCGAGATAGGTGGTTTCGAGGTTCATGACCGGGATACGGGAGTTGGGGTCGTTGGGGGTGCGATGGGCGCCGAGGCGGGCGGCGTGTGGCCGTTGCTGCTCGGGGCCGTGGGGGCTGCGAGCTGCTGGTAGAGAGCGTAGTGCTGCTTGACCTGGGCTTGCGCCAGGGCGCCAAGCTCGATGGCCCTCTCCGGGGCAATGTTCTTGAGGATTCCAAACCGGGTCTCGTTGGCGGTGAACCGCGAGAGCTCGGACTTGGGTGGGCCGGAGTCGAGCCTAAGCGCCACCTCGCCCCTCGCGGCGATCCGCGGATCGTAGCGGAAGAGCGGCCAATAGCCCGTTTCCACGGCCAGCTTCTGCTGCTCAAGGCCGAGATGAAGCGGGAATCCATGGGCGATGCAGTGCGAGTACGCGATGATGAGCGCGGGCCCGTTGTAGCTCTCCGCCTCGCGGAATGCGGTGATCGTCTGGCTGTCCTTCGCGCCAAACGCCACGCGGGCCACATAGACGTGTCCGTACTGCATGGCGATCAGGGCGAGGTCCTTCTTTGCAATCGCCTTTCCTCCCGCGGCAAACTTGGCGACGGCCCCCATGGGGGTCGACTTGGACGCCTGGCCTCCCGTGTTGGAGTAGACCTCCGTGTCGAGAACGAGGACCTTGACGTTCGCGCCGGAGGCCAGGACATGGTCCAGCCCGCCGTAGCCGATGTCATACGCCCACCCGTCTCCACCGAGGATCCAGACAGACTTCTTCACGAGGTCGTCGGCCAGGGCTGTGAGGCGCAGGGCGTCGGGTCCGACCAGCGAGCGCAAGGCCTGGCGCAGGGCCAGAACGCGCTCGCGCTGCGCGGCAATCCCGGCCTCGGTGCTCTGGTCCGCGCCGAGAAGGGCGGTAGCCAAGTCGGGTCCGACGCGGCCGGCGAGGCGGCTGAGGATCTCTCGCGCCGTGCGTGAGCGCTGCTCCACCGCCAGGTGGAGGCCGAGGCCAAACTCTGCATTGTCCTCGAACAGGGAGTTGGCCCAGGTGGGACCGCGGCCATTCGAGTCAAAGCAGTAGGGGGTCGTCGGGAGGTTGCCCCCGTAGATGGAGGAGCACCCTGTGGCGTTGGCGATCAGGAGCCTGTCGCCCACCATCTGGCTCAGGAGCTTCACGTACGGAGTCTCGCCGCAGCCGGCGCATGCCCCGGAGAACTCGAAGAGGGGGACGCCAAACTGGGCGCCCTTGACGGTGCTCATGTCGAGCTTCGCGCGGTCCGGGTCGGGAAGGGAAAGGAAGAAGTCCCAGTTCAGGCGCTCCTTCTCCAGGCGCGGCGCCTGGGAAACCATGTCGATCGCCTTGTGCCGGGGGTTTGTCTTGTCCTTTGCCGGGCAGACCTGGACGCAGATCGAGCAGCCCGTGCAGTCCTCGGGGGCCACCTGGATCGTGTAACGCTGCCCCGGGAACTCTGTGGAGCGGAACGGCGCCGAAAGGAAATCCGCCGGGGCGCCCTCGAGCTCGTCGGGCGCAAAGAACTTGGCGCGGATGGCGGCATGCGGGCAAACCAGGACGCACTTGTTGCACTGGATGCAGATCGATGCGTCCCAGGCAGGCACCTCGAGGGCGATGTTGCGCTTCTCAAAGCGCGCGGTGCCGGTGGGCCAGCAGCCGTCGAGCGGGATCGCGCTCACGGGCATGAGGTCGCCCTCCTCCGCGAGGAGGCGCGCCGTCACCTCGCGCACGAACGTGGACGCCCCCTTGTAGGCAGGTGGCACCGTTGCGGTGGCGGTGGAATCGGCGGCCTCCGGGATCTTTACTTCGCGCATCCCCGCGAGAGCCGCGTCCACGGCGGCATAGTTCATCTTAACGATCTGCTCGCCCTTCTTTCCGTAGGTCTTGTCGATAGCTTTCTTGATGTGCTTGATGGCGTCCTCCTGGGAAAGGACCCCTGAGAGGGCGAAGAAGCATGTCTGGAGGACCGTGTTGGTGCGGCGCCCCATACCGCTAGCCTGAGCCACCTGGGTCGCATCGATCACATAGAGGCGGAGCTTTTTGTCGATCAGAGTGAGCTGCCACTCCAGAGGGAGCTTTTTCCACGTCTCTTCGGGGCTGTACGGCGAGTTAAGGAGAACGGTGGCGCCCGGTGCCGCATAGCGGAGCACATCCGTTCTTCCGACAAAGCTGAATTGGCTGCACGCAACGAAGTCGGCTTTCCGGACCAGGTAGGGGGCCCGTATCGGCTTCGGGCCGAATCGAAGGTGCGACGTGGTCATCGAGCCCGACTTCTTGGAGTCGTACACAAAATAGCCCTGCGCAAAATTGGACGTCTGCTCCCCGATGATCTTGATCGAGTTCTTGTTGGCTCCAACGGTGCCGTCCGCGCCCAGGCCCACGAACACACACTGGCGGACCCCCGTGTTGTCGACGTCGAACTCGGCGTCAAAGGGAAGCGAGGTTCCTGTGACGTCGTCGGTGATGCCGACCGTGAAATGGTTAAGCGGTTCCTTTTGGGTCAAATGCTCAAACACCGCGCGCACCATGCCCGGGGTGAACTCCTTTGAGCCGAGGCCGTAGCGGCCACCCACGACGGTCGGGGAGCTCGCGAGCGCCATGCGCCCCTTGGCGAGCGCCGCCAGGGTGCTCAGGTAGAGGGGCTCGCCGATCGAGCCCGGTTCTTTGGTGCGGTCAAGAACCGCTATCGCCTTCACGGTCCTGGGAAGAGCGGCGAGAAACGAGTCAACGTGGAAGGGAAGGAAAAGGCGGACCGCGATGACGCCCACCTTCTCTCCCCTGGAGGCCAGCCAGTCCACAGTCTGGATCGTCGTCTCCACGCTGCTTCCCATGGCGACGATGACCCGCTCGGCGCACGGGTGACCGTGGTAGTCGAAGAGGTGGTAGCTGCGGCCCGTGACCGCCGCCAGCTTGTCCATCGTCGCCTGGACGATTCCCGGGAGGGCGGCGTAGAATCCGTTCACGGCCTCGCGGCCCTGGAAGTAGACATCCGGGTTTTGAGCCGTGCCGCGGAGGGTCGGCTTGTCGGGAGTCATTGCGCGCGCGCGGAAGGCGGCCAGATCCGCCTCGTCGATGACGCTCCTGAGGTCGTCGTCGGAGAGGACCGAGAGCTTGGACACCTCGTGGGAGGTGCGGAAGCCGTCGAAGAAGTGGATGAAGGGGATCCTTGAGCGGTAGCTGGCTGCGTGGGCAACAAGGGCGAGATCGTGCGCCTCTTGCCCTGAGTTGCTGCACAGGAGCGCGCATCCCGTGGCCCTGCATGCCATGACGTCCTGGTGGTCGCCAAAGATCGAGAGGCCCTGCGCCGCGAGCGCCCGGGCGCTCACGTGCATGGTGAAGGGAAGGAGTTCGCCCGCGATCTTGTAGAGATTCGGGATCATCAGCAGCAGACCCTGCGAGGCCGTGAAGGTCGTGGTGAGCGCCCCGCCGAGGAGGCCCCCGTGGACCGCGCCGGCCACCCCACCCTCCGACTGCATCTCGACAATGCGCGGCACCTGGCCCCATAGGTTAGTCTTCCCGAGAGCCGCCCACTCGTCGCAGGTCTCCGCCATGGTCGACGAGGGCGTGATCGGATAGATAGCGATCAGCTCGTTAAGGCGGTAGGCGACCGAGGAGACAGCCTCGTTCGCATCGTAGGTTACGTAGCTTTGTGACTTGGGAAGGCCGCTGTTGGACATGGAGATATGGGCAGAAAATGGGCGTTACGGGGCGTATTCTGCCATGTGTGCGCTCCTCCTGCTGCGCAGTTTTTGTCATTTTTGCTGCGCAGGCTGACGCACGCCCCATGGAGGGGGCGTCCGGAGCGCTGAGGCGGGACGAAAGCGGCCCCTGCGCGGCCCGCCCCCGCAGGGAGGCGTCGGACCCAGTTGCGTGGCTTCTGGGGGCCTTAAGCCTGGGTTAAACCGTTTGCCGGGCGAAACCGCGCCCTCCGGGCTAGGTTTCGTGCGGCTCGTCGTTCGGCCACGGGCTCTCGTCCTCTGGATCCTCCCCGGGACCATCGTCGGGCGGGATGCTCGGGTCGGCGGCGGCTGCAGTGTCGGACTCGGCGCGATCCTTTGCTTTCATCTCCTCCAGCTGGAGCGGGTGCTCCTCGATCATCTCCCGCTCCGACATGCGCCCGGTGAGCCAGGCTAGGTTCATCGGGTATACGTCGGGATTGAAGATAACAAAGTAAAGGTGCCAGACGATGATCGCCAGGGTTGCGAGGACGGCCTCGTAGAAATGGACCGTGCGTGCGGCGTCAAAGCCCAGCTTCGTGAACCAGTCGATCGAGGTGTTGTCGAACCAGAGGATGGCGCCCGTTAGGCCCATCAGCAGGGTGCCCCAGACAAGCGCCCAGTACTCTGCCTTCTCGATGTAGCTGAACCTGCCGAAGGCGGGTTTGTCGGGCGAGAGGCCCAGGTTGTACCTGAGCACGCGCCACGGGTCCGTCAGGTCGTTCCAGCGCGGCAGGAGGTCCTTGAAGAGGCTCCTCCCGGGCTTTGTGAACGCGAGGTAGCTGATGTGCCAGAGGCCCGCCGAGAGCATCACGACGCCGGAAACCCGGTGCAACAGGCCGCGCAGGTCAAAGGCGCGGTTGCTGAGCTGGCGGATCCCCACGACCCACCAGGCCTCCGGATAACTGAGCATGAAGCCCGTGACGACCAGGAGGACAAAGCTCATGACCAGGGCGCTGTGCTGGAGGCGTTCGTTAAGCGTCATCCTCAGGTAAAGCCGGTGCGCGACCGGGTGCTCCTGGATCTCCCCCTTCTGGATCGCCAGCTTGCGGCGCGTCTTTTTGAGGAAATCCAGGAGATTGTGGAGCGCCATGCCGCCCACCACCGCGATGATCAAGCCTACGTAGATTGTCGCTATCCAGTACAGGAGCGGTGACGTGTCCTTGCGCGTGGAGCTCGCATGGACGGCGCCTATGGAAAACCGGGTGTTGGCGCCCCGGTGGCACTCACCGCAGGTCTTCGCCAGGTTACCCTTGTAAACGCTCGAGGTGGGGTCGTTCTGGGACTTTATGGCGTGCACCCCGTGGCAGCTTGCGCAGTTCACAACCTCGACCGAGCCGCCCCTGTCTGCGAGGCCGTGGTAGCTGTCCGTGAAGGTCTTGAAGGAATCGCTCCTTAGGCCATACTTGCTGGTCAGGCGCACCGAGGCGTGGCACTCCGCGCAGACCTGCTGCGCCAGGTTCGTGTTGTGGACGGGCGAGGACGGGTCGGTGTGCTTCTTTATGTCATGCTCCCCGTGGCAGTCCGTGCAGACTGGTGCGTCAAGGTTGCCCTTTGCCAGGGCGGCGGCATGGACGCTCGTGGCGAACTCCTTCGCCTGCTTCTCGTGGCAGGCGGCGCAGGTGCCGGGTATCCTCAGCCGGTTTACTCGGGCTCCTGCGACCGCGGCCTTGTTCATCGCGTGGGCGCCGTGGCAGTCGATGCAGGTTGCGGACGCGGCATTGCCGTCGGCGAGCGCCGCGCCGTGCACCGAGAGGTTGAACGAGGAGACGAACTTGGCCCCGCGGAGCGACGCGTCCACGACCTCCGCCTTCTTCACGTGGCACGACTCGCAGAGGCGGGCCTGGGCCAGCTTGAGCTCGACGCTCGTCCTGGGCTTGCCGTCCGCGGTGATCGCCTGCTCGTGGCAGGTGAGGCAGTCAAGCCGCGGGCGCGGGCCGCCTGCCGGGCGGGCGCCGTGCGCGGAGGCCACGTAGTCGGCACGAGCGGCCTCGTGGCACCTTCCGCAGGACTCGGTCTGGCCTCCGTCGGCAAAGGGAAACTGGCGCCCGGCAACCGGCAGCGTGTCGTGGGAACCGTGGCACTCGGTGCACGTGGTGTCCTTGCCCGTCGGCATGGGAACCTGCATGATCCGCGGGTGGAAGGCGTGCTTGGGGAGCGCCTTCTCGTGGCAACTTGCGCACTGGACGGCGGGCAGCTTGCTCGGGTGCGGTGTCTCGGTGATTGAGGAGTGGCAGTCGACGCAGTTGAGCTTCGCGTGCGCCGAGTGCGCGAACTCCTCGGCCTTAACGCCGATCCACTCCGGCTGCATTCCCTTCTTGCGGGGTTTGAACTCCGCCTCGTGGCAGTCCATGCACTCGCTGTTTGCAACGGCGGGCGCCGCGGCAGCTGCCTGGGGTTCCTTCGGCGCAGCCATGCCCTCCTTGTCCGCCGCTCTCGCTGCGTTCAAGGCGAATAACACCGCGGCCATCGTTGCAAGGGCCGTCCGAAGAATCGTCCGGGAGTTCGCCTTCATTGGAGCCTAACCCCGCGATTATCGGCCCAAATGGATCCGGGCGCTACGCAGCCCTTGCGCAGACCTAGGCATCCCTTGCCGGGCCTCCCCATATTAGGGCCTGTGGCGGCGCACTCCCGGCGGCAAGGACGAGGATCTCAGTGGCTTAGCCGTGAGACCATTGCGTAGACGATCAGTCCGAGCAGGATCAGCCCCAGCCCGAAGAACATGAAGCCGAACGTGCGGGCGATCTTCTTCCTGCTCTCCCAGTCGTCCTTTACCCGATGCTCCTCCAGCCGGTTCTCCTTGACCAGCCGATCATACCAGCGCTTGCGCTCGTGGATAAGCTCTGTCTTTGAGATGCGGCCCGAGAAGATCACGGTGTCCATCGGGAACTTCTCGATCCTGAAGTGAGTGTTGAAGAAGTGGAAGGTGAAGATGAAGCCCGCGGCCAGGAGCGCCTCGT
>Ga0302270_10003693_pt1 | contig 14464 bp, 13 predicted proteins | sample III_Bog_E2_3_FD_198773 | JGI IMG/M metagenome (GOLD analysis project Ga0302270, IMG submission 198773) | Peat permafrost microbial communities from Stordalen Mire near Abisko, Sweden - III_Bog_E2_3 | ecosystem: Environmental > Terrestrial > Soil > Wetlands > Peat | place: Sweden: Abisko... | reverse complement strand
ACCGTTGTGGTACGAGTTCTTTGCAATGGTAGGACAATGCTTCGGAAGATTGCTGGTGATGAACTCTCCAACCATGCTGCTGAAATTGGCGGGCATGAGCATATCTTCCAACCGAGCCATCTTCTTACGTGCGAGTTCTGTGTCAACCGTCCGAAGAAAATCGGTAAAATCCACCATCGCTTGGAAGATGTGTTGGACAGAAACGCCAAAGGGGATCTCAGCGTTGGCGTTGAAGTCCTTGAGAGCAGGCGGCTCCGGAACGCAATATTCAAGCCCCCGCTTTGCCGTTCGCATGGTCTTCTGTTCTCCAAGAGTCACAAACTGATATAGACCAAGAATGGCCGTTGTAGTCAGGTGAATCAAGAGGATTTTGTGGGGGTTACATCATCCATCAACACAGCAAAATAGGAGCGTGTCCGCCAGCCCCGCGCGTATATCATGGCCGTTATGAACCTCGAAGCGATGCAGGCGGCAATCCGTGAGGCCGGTTTCGACGGCTGGCTCTTCTACGACCATCATCACCGCGATCCCATCGCCGGGCGCATCCTCGGCCTGGACGAGAATGCCCACATCACGCGCCGCTGGTACTACCTGGTGCCCGCAACAGGCGAGCCGCGCAAGCTGGTGCACCGCATCGAGCAGAGCCGGCTTGATGAGTTGCCCGGCGCCAAAGGGATGTATTCGAGCTGGCAGGAGCTGGCCGGCGGCCTCGAGGCGATGCTCGCCGGAGCGCGCACCCTGGCCATGCAATACTCGCCCAACAACGCCATCATGTACGTGTCGATGGTCGACGCCGGCACCGTCGAATTCCTGCGCAGCTTGGGCAAGCGGATTGTCAGCTCTGCTGACCTTGTAAGCCAGTTTGAGGCGGTGCTCGACGAGGAGCAGATTGCCAGCCACAGCGTCGCCCAGCGAGCCATTGACACCATTCTCGCCGAGGGCTGGCAGGAGATTCGCCGCCGTCTGCGCCCCGGCGATGGCATCTCCGGCACGTACAGCGAAATCGATCACGTGCAATGGCTCAGCGAGGCTATGAGCCGCGAAGGCCTGGTCTGGGAGAACGGACCCAACGTCAGCGTCAACTCCAACAGCTCCGACTCGCACTACGAGCCCACCATCGAACGTTCCGCGCCCATTCGAACGTGGGATTTTGTGCTCATCGACATCTGGGCGCGCGTGAACAAGCCCGGCAGCATCTTCTATGACATCACCTGGACCGGGGTCGTCGGGCGCGAGCCCACTGAGACGGAGCAAAAGGTCTTCGAGACCGTGCGGAATGCGCGCGACGCGGCCATCACCGCCGTCGAAGAGGCCTTTGCTGCCAACCGGCCCATCCGCGGCTACGAGGCTGACGATGCTGCACGGAACGTGATTCGCGCAGCCGGCTTTGGCGAGTTCTTTACCCATCGCACCGGCCACAACATCGCCCAGGAGTTGCATGGCTCTGGCGCGCACCTCGATAACCTCGAAACCCACGACGAGCGCCTCCTGCTGCCCAACACCTGCTTCTCCGTCGAGCCCGGCATCTATCTGCCGGAGTTCGGCGTGCGCAGCGAGGTGGATATGCTGACCGCGCCCGGCAAGGCCTGGGTCACCGGGCGAATACAGCGTGAAATGGTGCGGATCTGACAGGGCAGGGAACAGGCAGTGTCTGATGAGTGCCAATTCGGCCTGCTTTGCATCAGGGCACAGCTTTAAAGGCTGCGAAAAAAACCCCTGCTGAGCTGCGACAAGAGTCAGGGCACGGCTTCAGCCGTGCCGCATGCGAGACAACAAAACTCTGGGCTTTAGCCCCTGAGGGATGTATTTCAACTACTTCGACGCGATTGATGCAATCAGCTCTGGGAACCAGGACAAGGGAACTTTGGGCCTCCCCGGTACGTTATATTCATAGAGAATGGCAACTGAAGAAAACAAGAGCGCCGCTGCGCCCGTGGCAAAATCCGGCGCACAATCTGAACCCCAACAGGGTTTTGTTTACCTTCCGCTGATCGCCGGCTGGCTGGTGCCGGGCGCCGGACACTTTCTGTTGCGCAAGTGGGGTCGCGGTGCGCTGCTCGCTGCGTCAATTCTGGGCATGTTTGCGCTGGGGCTGGCGATGCATGGCGAACTCAAGTCCGAGGTCCACGATATTCTGGACATGCTGGGCCTGGCCGGGGATTTAGGCAATGGCTTGCTTTACCTGGTCAGCCGGCTTGCGGGCTTGGGAGCTGACAAGGTGCAGGTGACCACAGCCGACTATGGCACCCGATTCATCGTGGTGGCTGGCCTGCTCAATGTGATTGCCGCCGTGGACGCGCACAATCTTCGCACTGGGAGGAAGTCGTGACTCACTTTGCGGCGGTTGTGCTCTTCGCTTTCTTCGCATCCATCGTCTTCGGCATTACCCAGCGCGAGACTCCCCGCGGCATGGTGCGCTACGGAGCTTATTGCTTTGTGCTGTTTGTCGGGTCAGCCATCGCTCTCAGTTGGATCATGTATTTGATCGCGCGATAGCGTTTGTTGAGTGAAATAGCCCATGAACAAGGAATGGCACGCCAAGAACCAAATGCCGCCCAAAGCAACGCTGGAGCAGAGAATCCAGTGGCATAAAGAACACCAGCAGCAATGCGCCTGCCGCGAAGTGCCGAAGAGCCTGTCGCCCTACATCAAGCCCAAGAAAAAATAGCGATTCATCACCATTAGGTTCACAACTTGCCATGAAAGTCGGACCTTGGTTGTTCGCGGCTCACCACTCCCGGAGGGAGCGGAGGAGAATAGCCCAGTATGGAGCGAAGCGGAATGCTGGGAACGTAGGCCAATGAGCGATCGCGCCCCGTAGGGGCGCTGCGAATGTGCCCCCATAACCCTTGAATGAATCATCTTCAATGAGGCCGATTCACTCCGTAGCTCTTCGCAAGGCTCTCACGCAGTCTTGCCTCGCTGCCACACCGCTGCGTCGAATTTGTGGGCGCATTCGTAGCCTTCGGCGCGGTAGAGGTCGATGGCCTCGCGGTTGGCTTCAGTCACAGTCAGCGAGATTTCGCTCACCCCCTGGCGCAGGAAGCAGGAGGCGGCCAGGTTGAGCAGCATGCGCGCCAGGCCGCGGCGGCGGAAATTGGGATGCACGCAGAGCTGGGTGATGTGGCCACTCTCCGGGCTGACTCGCGAACCCAGCACCAGCGCGACCATCTCCCGGCTGGCGCGGTCGACCACCACATGCGACACTTGCGCGGAGAAGACGCCGCAGCCGGAGTAACGGACGATGTTGTTGAGAAAGCGCAGCGAGCCATGGGCCGAGCGGTACTGGTCGTTGACCACGCTGTCTGGATGCCCGCTGTAAGAGGCGGCGATGAGCCGCGCGGCGGCGTTCAGATCCTCATCGCGCCAGGGGCGCAGCTCCAGCCCGCTGGCCAGATTCGCGTGGGGCGCGGCAAAGAAGCCTCGCAGCGGCCGCACCATGAAAAGCCTGCGGTGAATCTGGAAGCCCGTATCGAGGAAGGCCCGGACGTGGGAGCCCGAGGGATGCAGCAGCAGCTGCGATTCCACGCGGTCAACGTGCGGGGAGTTCACCAGCAGCTCAAGCAGGTGCCGCAGCAGCGTCTCCTCGATCTCGTGAGCGGAGGCTTCGTGGGTTCGCGCTTCGCCGGCCTGCCCCCCATTGGCGTGAGCGCTCGGCAGCGCAAAGACGTCGCCGATCACCGCCTTGGTGTCTTCGTAGACGCAGAAGACGAAGCCGGTTACCTGGCCTGCCTCCAGAGCCGCGTAGCCGGGCAGCGTGTGGCTGTCAAGGTATTGCATCAGCAGCTTGGCCGAGACGCGGTAATCCCAGTGCAGGCGTTGCTTCCACAACTCGCCCTCCGCCTCCAGCACCGGGCGCAGCACCGGCGCCGCAAAGTGCCGAAGGTCGAGGATTTCGATGGACGCGCCTGCTGCCATACGTCACCTGTTGAATACCTCATTCTAAAGGCCCGGCTTTAGCCCTGCCGCAAATCATGGCAAATAAGAATGCCGGGTGCCCCAGGTCCCTCGCCTTTGGGGACCTGGGAGACGATGAACCCCAACTCGCAGCTTTGACGGTATCCGCGGGCAGCCCGGATCTGACTCCCGACCCCTGTTCCCTGTCATCCGGCAGATTACCGGCTCCCCACCATGTAGACCATCAGACCCTGTTCCGGCCAACTGAAGAGGCGGGTGGGGCAGGTCCCCACCCACAAATCTGGGTGCCCCAGGTCCCTCGCTCTTGGGGACCTGGGAATGAGAAACTCCTCCATCCCAGAGAGCCGATTCGGAGAATCTGTTCCGTGGTAATCCACTGACCACTGTCATCCGGCAGTTTACCGGCTCCCCACCATGTAGACCACCAGACCCTGTTCCGGCCAACTGAAAAGCTGCTCATAGTGGCGGCCCTCGAGGTACTCGGCCAGCGCCGCGGGCGTGTGAAGGTCCACTCCGCCTTTGCCCGCCACGCGCATCACCAGCAGGTGCTGCTCATCGGGCACACCGCTTTCCTCGTAGTTCACCACCGCGCGGTTGCGGTAGAACGACAGTCCGTACTCGACGTCGCGCCGGACGCGAAAGACCGCAACCGTCTCGATGCCGGGAGCCTGCGTGGCCAGTTGCTCGGCCAGCGGGCGCGCCGAGTAGGAGCGGTCCAGCAAGCGAATCACCCGTTTGGTCCGCTCGATGGCCGGAATGCCGAAGAACGGGCCCACGCCGTAGAGGAATAGAACCAGTACGACCAGCACCCCCGAAGTCACCAGGCGAAGACGCGCCACGCCGTAGCCCTTCACGACAATCAGAATCAGCAGCGCCGCGCCGCACGAGGCCAGTACCGCCGCAACCAGCGCATGCAGGGGCGGCATCTGCCGGCCATGAGCGACAAACCAGGGCAGCAGCAGCGTAGACATGGTCATCACGCCGCAAAGCACCGCATGGCCCAGCAGCACCCAGCGGTTCAGACCCTGCTGCCGGCGCCGGAAAAGATAATCCCCGGTAAGAATGGTGATCGGCGGTATCGAGGGCAGAATGTAGCCGGGCAGCTTCGATTGCGACAACGAGAAGAAGAGAATAGGAATCAGCGCCCACAGCACCAAGAACTCCGGGAAGGCGTCCCCAGGCCCGCCGGGACAGCGCTTGCACCTGCTCGAGTGGCGCGCCCGCCATTCGCACACCGAGGTCTGGATGCCGTCGACCAGCGCCCGCACCGCGATCACCGTCCACGGCATCACCGCCAGCACAACCACCACCAGGTAGTACCAGATCGGCTGCTGGTGCTCATAGCGATTGGTGGCAAAGCGCTCCAGGTTGTGTTCCATGAAAAACACCCGGAAAAAGTCGGGATTCTCGTGCTGCACGGCGATGAACCAGGGCAGCACGATCGCAAAGTAGAGCAGCACGCCCGGCCACCAGAACGATCGCTTCAGAATCGACCACTCGCGGCGCAAGGCGGCAAATGCGGCCACAATCACGATTGCAAGAAACGGCGCCACCGGCCCTTTGGCCAGCGTAGCTACGCCAGTGAAAAAATAGATGTCGAAGAGCCAGAACTTGGAGTCGGTCTCATACCAGGCATACCAGCCCAGCAAGCCGACGGCCAGCGGCGCCGCCATCTGCATGTCGGTCGAAGCGCCGCGCGCAAAGCCCATGATCCCGGCGCAGGCCACTGTAATCAGCGCCGCGTCCAGGTGGCCCCCAGGGCGGAAGCGCCGCATGTGCAGGTAGATCAGCGCCACCATCAGGAAGGCGAAGCTGGCCGCGGGCAGCCGCGCGGTCCAGTCGTGCATGCCAAATTCCTGGAAGACAAACATTGCGCGCCAGTAGTAAAGCGCCGGCTTCTCCAGCCACGGATGGCCGTAGAGATAAGGCGTGACGCAGGCGATCAGCTTGCCCTTCAGCGTGGCCGCCGAGTCGAACCGGTCCAGCATCTCGTGCGCGATCTGCGCATAGCGGGGTTCGTCGGCGCCCACCAGGCCCAGCCCGTCGCCGCCCACCAGCGGGGTCTGTCCGTAAAGCAGAAAAAAGAGTGTGAAAGCGAGAAAGACTGCCGCCTCGCGAGCCGTTGCCCAACGGGGCAGCCGTTTTCGCCAGCCTTCGGGCGAGTCCGGAGCGGAGAGTGCCTGATTTTGTTCCACTTTCAGCATTTCTCCAAACGGGAATAATCGCTTGCCTTATGCAGACCAGCGATGCCGGCTTCGGTCAGGGCGACCTTCAACAATGTAAATCAGGTTAAAGCATCCCTGGTTTTGCTTTGAAACGCGGGGTTCATGCTCCGCTTCGACAGGGTAAAGGCTATCAGATTCGGGTGGAATCTGACTTGACTCATGAGCCGGCTTCCTCTGCCAAAGCGTCGACGCTGGGACGCAACTGGTCCAGGATTACACCAAGCGCGCGCGCCAGAGGCCCCTCCAGCATGCACCCGGAGGCGCTCTCATGGCCTCCGCCCCCAAGCCGCTCGGCAATCCCGGCCACGTCGACCCGGCCCTTGCTGCGCAGGCTCAACTGGATGCGCCGATCCGGCATCTCGCGCAGAAAGGCCGCAGCCTCCACCCCTGCGGCGCACAGCCCAAAGTTCACAAGGCCCTCGCAATCTTCCTCCGTCGCACAGGTTCGCATCATGTCGTCAACCGTCACCCAAAGCCAGGCCAGCCGGTCCTCGTGCTTCAGATTGCCCAGCGCCGCGCCCAGCAAAAGCAGCTTCGAGGGGGGCGTGGAAAAGTACACGCTATGGGCGATTCGGATCGGGTCGGCCCCGGCCAGCACCAGCTCCCGCGCCAGACCGAACGTCGAGGCCTGCGTCGAGCCATAGCAGAAGCCTCCCGTGTCGGTCAGCACAGTGGTGTAAAGGCAGGTAGCCATCTCCGGTGTAACCGTTGCCCCGGCGGCCTTCACCAGCCGGTAGACCAGCTCGCCCACGCTGGCCGCTCCGCGGTCAATCCAGTTGATGCCGGCATACTCGCGCCCGGTGGCGTGGTGGTCGATGTTGATCAGAAAGAACCGCTCCAGGCCCAGCAGCCTGGTCCGCTCCAGCCCGTCGCACTCCAGCAGAATCGCGGCGTCATACAAGCCGTCTACCCGCTCGGCGGTTCGTATCTCGCCGGCGCCCGGCAGCACGCGGTGCACCCTCGGAATCCGGTCCGCCGTCACCAGGTCGGCATGCTTGCCCATCTGCTCCAGCAGCATTCCCATCGCCAGCATCGAACCCACCGCATCGCCGTCGGGCCGCATATGAGAACAAACCAGGAACCGCTCGCCCCGGCGCAGTATCTCGAGGATCGCCTCGATCAGGTTTACCGGCATACCAACCGGCAACGTGCCCGATGCGTAATCAGGTACAACCACGGATGCATCTGAGATCGGTTGAAGGGAAATACTGCGGCTGGCATGATCCATGCTTGTGCTACTCCACCGGTACCTTTTGCTCACCCGCCGGAGTTTCCCCCGCGGGGCTATCTTCGGCAGATACCTTCCGCCGTTTGCGGTGCCGGTCCATCAGCTCCTCGATGCGCGCCTGAAAGCGGCCCGAGCGGTCGGCAAGAAAGCTGAGTTCGGGCACATGGCGCACGCCCATTCGCTCCTTCAGCTCATAGCGGATGTACCCCTTGGCCGCCTCCAGGCCGGCTACTGTATCGACTTCGGCTTTGGCGATGTCCTTGACCCCGCTGTCGATGGCTACATAAACCCGCGCCGACTTGCCGCCGGGATTCAGCGCCACCTCGGTCACATAGCAGAGATCGATGCGCGGGTCCACCAGCTCGCCCTCGATGAGAACGCCAATCTCCTCGCGCAGCGTCTCCGCTACCCGGTCCTGGTGATGCTTCCGCGCCCTTTGTTCCGGCATGAACCCCTCCTGATCCGCGTAAACCCTCAAGCATACCAGAGGCCGCCAAAAAGCTCGCGAGAGGGTGCCTACTTGGTTATGAGTCAACCTGAAGGATAGGGCTTCAGTTGAAAGGTACAAGCTTGATTTGAAAGATGCGAGCTTAAGCGTGAAGCGTACGGGCTTCAGCCACTTCATCGATGATCGAGAAATCGTCCGGGGTCTTACATGCCGCGGAACGAACTCCTGCGAAGCTGCGACTATAGCATTTTCGGAAATGCTGTAGACCGAAACCATGACCTCAAGTCGGCGCGACCAACAGGGAGCGACGACCTAGGATGACGTAATAAAGTTCACACGATTTCCGAAAGATGAATATCAAGCCCGTTCCGGCGGCTCTCCAAGAACGATAGGCATGGCGGGTCCTGTATCAGGGCACGACTTCACAGGCTGCGGAAAAACTCATTCGGGCGGTAGGCCGGGGATTCATCCCCGGTATAAAGACAATGGAATCAGCAGTGGCTTTAGCCACTGAGGTATGTTTTTACGGCGAATCTCCAGAGATCAGGCCTTTTTCCGCAGTCTCTTCAGTCGTGCCAAAAAGTCAGCAAAATCGACCGGGCTTCAGCCCCTGCGGGTGATGTTTCGCCGCCTGACGAGACGCCCGGCAGATTCACCGGACATTGCGTCGGCTCCTGAGAGATTGTCTTCTCAAACTGAAACTCTACCACCAACTTTAGCCCGTCTTAATCTCCATCCTCCAGGACGGGCCGCGCAATTGCATGGCCCGCTGCGGAATTCCTCGACCCAAATCGGCGAACCGGCGACGCTCATCAGGCCGCGCAAACAGATGCCGCCCTGGCCGGCGAAGAATGCAACCTCTCGGGAAAGGTTCATAGCGAAGCGATGAAACGCGCCTCCAACTCAGTCGCCAGACCGCCGGCGACACCAGCAAAAATCCAGCCGGCCGAGAAGATTCAAGTCCTGCTGGCGCTGGCTCTGCGCGAGTATCACGCCGAGCGCATGGCCGAGGTCGAGCGGCTCTGCCTGCAAATTCTGACTTTCGACGTGCGCCACGCCGACGGCCTCTACCTGCTTGGCATGGCCGGCTTCAAGACCAAACGCTACGAGATGGCCGAGCGCATGATTCGCCGGGCCATTGCGGCAAACCCCCACCATGCCTTCTATCATTCCAATCTGGGCAACGCTCTCAAGGCGCAGAACAAACTCGACGAGGCCGTGCCCTGCTATGAGCGGGCGATCGAAATCAAGCCCGACCACGAGGAGGCCTGCTACAACCTCGCTAACACCCTCCTCACCCAGAAAAAACTCGACGAGGCCGTGGCCCTCTACCAGCGGGCCCTCAAGATCAAGCCCGGCTACGTCGACGCCTTGTGCAACCTGGGCACCGCCTACCGGCAGCAGAAAAGATTAACTGAAGCGATTGACTGCTTCGAGCGGGCGCTGCTGCTCGCGCCCGAGCACCCCGACCTCTGCTGCAACCTCGGCGATGCCCTCCATGCCCAGGGCAAAGTCGATGAGGCGATCGGCTGGTACCAGCGAACCCTCAAGCTCAACCCGGAGCACAGCAAGGCCTGCAACTGCCTGTGTAATGCCTTCTTCGATAAAGGGGATCTCATCGAGTCCACCGCCTGGTGCGAGCGGGCCCTGGCTCTCGAGCCCGACTTTGGCGACGCGCGGATGAACCAGTGTCTGCTCCAGCTGCTTCAAGGCGACTACCTCAATGGCTGGCGAAACTACGAGGTTCGCTGGAAGGTCTACACGCCGCGCACCTCTCCTCAGCCCCGCTGGCTCGGCGCGCCCCTGCGCGGAGCGCGCGTTCTGCTTCACGCCGAGCAGGGGCTGGGCGACTCGCTCCAGTTCTTGCGCTATGTGCCTTTGGTTCAAGCGGCCGGGGGCAAGGTCATGCTGGACCTGCCTGCCAAGCTCCACCGGCTCGCCAGGGGGTTGCCCGGAGTCCTTGCCCTGGTCAACACCGGCGAACCGCTGCCCTACTTCGACTGCCACTGCCCGCTGATGAGCCTGCCGCTGGCCCTTGGCACCACTCTCCAGACCGTTCCCGCGCAGGTGCCCTATCTCTCCGCTCCTCCCGAGGCGCTCGCCGCGGCAGCCGCGCTTCCCTGGCCGGCTTCAGGGCTCAAGGTAGGTTTGGCGTGGACGGGCAACCCAGACCACCCCAAGAACCGCTTCCGCTCAGTCCCTCTTGAACTGCTTGAGCCACTCTTCAATCTTCCAGGAGTCCACTTCTTCTCGCTGCAGATGGGGCCGGCCGCCGCAGAGCTGGCTGCCCGCAAGCTGCCCATCACCGATCTGGCCCCCGTCACCGGCGATATGGCCGACACGGCGGCGCAGATGGCCAACCTCGACCTGATCGTCACCATCGACACCTCCATGGCCCACCTTGCCGGAGCACTGGCCAGGCCGGTCTGGGTTCTGCTCGGCTACTCTCCCGACTGGCGCTGGCTGATGGACCGCGAAGACAGCCCGTGGTATCCCACCGCGCGCCTCTTCCGTCAGCCGCGCGACGGCGACTGGCGCCCGGTGATCGACAGGGTGCGGACGGCCCTGCTTGAACTCGCCGCCCAAAAACAAACCCGCCCGGAACCAGAGAGTCTTTGATCCGGCTGCCGCCGAGAAAAGCCTGCGGTTAATAGCTGCGAAGAATCTCATTTGAAGCATCGACAGGTGTCAGTCGTCCACCGACTAGGCGAACTTAACTGAGTAATGAATCCGCATACGCTTTTCTCCCGGAGGGAGTATCGATAATAGCCCAGGACAAGCGCAGCGCAGTCCTGGGTAAGCGTCAGAAATCGGGTCACAGTCCCGTAGGGACGGTGCGAAATCGCTACCTGGAGCAAGTTTCAACCCAACCAACAACTCACAAACCGCACGGAGAGTGGTTTCTTCCCAGGGCGCGACAGTAAACCTGCCGCAAACACAAGAAAAAAGCACCCCCATCAGCCCCTGAGGGATTCCTACCACGGCGAAACAACTCCTTGATTCAGAGCCCCAGCCCCTTACGTCTGTGCCGCGCGCTCCAGTTCCGCAATGTCCAGCTTCTTCATCCCCATCATCGCCTGCATCGCTTTTGGACTCTTGATCAGCTCGGGCAGCCGCCCTGGCACAATCTGCCAGCATAGACCGAACTTGTCTTTCAGCCATCCGCATTGAATCTCGCTTCCGCCGGCCGTCAGCTTCGACCAATACTCGTCCACCTCCTCTTGCGTGTCGCACCGCACAACAAACGAGATGGCCTCGGTGAATTTGAAGCTCGGGCCGCCGTTGAGTGCGGTAAATCTCTGGCCATCGAGCTCAAAGGCGATGGTGAGCACACCTCCTTTGGGGCCAGGTGCGTCGCCTGTATTGCGTACTGCGTTCAAACGGCGTGAGTTCTTGAACACCGTCAGGTAAAACTCGACCGCCTCCTCTGCATTCGAATCGAACCAGAGAAACGGCGTAATGCGGGGAAATTCTTCGAAAGTGCTCATGAAAACCTCCTCTTCGTTGCTTTTCGAGCCATCAATGATCTGTGCGGGCCGCGTTGCAAGAGCCCGCTTTGTACCAGTCGTCCTCCGTCTTCGCCGACCCGCGATGCGATGAAACAGCCAGCGACATTTCTCCCGCAGGGAGAATCGATCATAGCCCAGGACAAGCGCAGCGCAGTCCTGGGTCAGAGTTCAACAAAGCCCCCGTCCCGTAGGGACGGTGCGAAATCCGCGTAAAATGCGAGTTTCGATGAAATCAAGCATTTGCAACCTCTATGAAGAGTAGTTCCTTTTTAGAACACGACCTCAAAGCCTGCCCTGAGCGTAGTCGAATGGTGCCGAATGGAGCCGTGAAGCAATGGGCTTCAGCCCCGCGGGACCATATCCAGAATCTGGCGAGGCCATTCTTGAATCGCGTTCCGCTCGCTCAAGCCCGACTGGCTGCCGGTGGCAGGTTCTAAACAGAGAGAGATTGCAAAACGCAAGTCCCATGCATTCTGTCGCCGGAGGCGCGCGGTTTTGCAGATAAATACCCGCCTCGGGCGCACAATTGGAAAGGGGTAAGAGAAATGAAGACCACCACCATTGCCGCGCCCGCATCCCTCGCCGTCGGTCCGCATACCTCCAACTCGTTCGTCATCCAAAAAAACATCGTGCATTTTCACGGTGAAACTGTGGAGCGGTACCTAACCAATTCAAAATAAATAACTTCCACGACCCCACTTCACAGAAACCCGCAATCACAGAAACTAAGGAGTTGTGGATGTGCACCTAACACATTAAATATCAGCGACTTAGAGAGAAGAGGCTCACAGCTTCACAAAAAACGGTGCGCCTGTGAAACGGTGGTCAGCTCTCCAGATACTCCCAGAACGAATCGGCCAGCTCGGCGCCCAGCTCGTTGATCATGCGCCGGGAAGCGCGCTCGACCTCTTCGATCAGTCCGTGCAGGTAATCCCGCGACCGCGAAACAGCGACCACGCCGATGGTCGCCGTCTGCCAGGTCACCGCCTCGTCCAGCTCCGCCACCGAAATATTAAAGCCCTGCCGAAGCTGGTCCTTCAGGGAGCGCACCACCTGCCGCCGGTCCTTGAGCGACTGGGCGTGCTCAATCCGAATTTCGAGCGTCAGTTGAGCGACCGGCATGGCGCAACTCGGTTTACACCGTCAGTGTAAGGCCAATCGCCACATCCGCAAGGACTTTTTTCTTCGAGATTGGCCTCCAAGCAGCCGATGCTTGAATGGAGCGGGCTCTACAGCAAGGGCACGGGCTTCAGCCCGTACATAGACATTGCTAATGTATAAGGGCTTAAGCCCCTGAGGGAACCAGCAGCCGAGACACCGAAACACCTACACCGAAAACTGCTCCAACTGTTTCACCGACGGCTTGGCGGTAAACAGGCTCACCACGATCATCGCCGCCACCGCCGCGAAGAGCGCCGGGAAGATAGCGTCCCGGTCGGCCAGAATCGACGGAAAGATCGCCTTCACTCCCGGCAGATCCCAGGCCAGCGTAACCACCGTCCCTGTTCCAATGGCCGCCACCGCGCCCCAGGCCGTAACCCGCTTTGAATAGAAGGCCGCCAGCACCACCGGCGTCAGCGCGGCAGAGTAGATCGTGTAGGCCCACAGCATCTTCTTGAGAATGCTCTCGGCGTAAACCGCCTGGTAAAGCGCCCAGCAGCCCAGCAGCACCACGGCCAGCCGCGAGACGATCAGTACCCGCTTATTCGATGCTCCCGGCGCAATATAGCGCACAAAGACATCCTCCACCAAATTCGTCGCGGGAGAAAACAGATAATTCGAGGCTGTCGAAATCACCTTGGCGAAGACCGCCCCCAGCAGCACTGCGCCCATGAATGCGGGCAGCCCGTGGCGCGCAGTATAGGGAATGATCTCGCGTGGGTGCAGAGCAACTTCGCCTGTCGGATAGAGCGCCCTGCCGAATACCGCGATGGCCACGATCAGCGTCTCCAGCACCACGGTGCCCAGAATCCACCCGACCACCGAAACGCGCGCGTCCTTTTCCGACTTCGCGGAAAAGAACTTCTGGTACATCACCTGGTTGCCCAGCATCAGCAAAAGGACGGGCACCAGGAACTCCAGGCCGCGGATCACGCCCATGCCGGCGGATTGCTGCACTCCATGCGCGTCGAGCCGATAGTTGCCCAGAACCTGGAAATACTGGGGCGGAAGCGAGGCATGCAGCCCAGCCCAGCCGCCGGCCTGTAGAAAGAGATAAGGCGCGGCAATGATGCAGATCCCGGTGACCAGTGAGCCGATGGCCACATCCATGTAAGCCACCGACGACATGCCTGCCAGAGCCGTCGTCACGATCACGAAGACGGCAATGATATAAGTACCCAGCAGCGGCGAGACAGTGTCAGGGAAGATCAAGTGCAGCACATCGCCGCCGCCCCTGAACTGGTAGCTCGTAATCCCGATATAGGCGAAGAGAATGGCGATCGTGCCCAGCACCCGCGCCGTTTGGTTGTAGCGAACCTCAAGCAGGTCCGGCAGGGTAAATTGCGCGAACTTCCGCGCTCGCGGCGCAATGAAATAAATGAGCAGCAGGCCCAGCCAGCCGCCGGCCGGCTGCCAGAGCGCCGCAAAGCCATTCTTGTAGGCGTTCTCCGCCCCGGCAAAGAGGCTACCGGCGCCGATCCATGAGGTCAGCAGTGTCAGCACCAGCACTGCGGCAGGCAGCGACCGCCCGGCCACCAGATAGTCGGCCTTGGTCTTCACCTGGGAGGTGCGGTAGAGGGCCACCCCCAGCAGCACAACGACGATGACGGCCAGAACAACAACATAAAGGAGAGACATTTACGGGCTTCCTCGCCGGCGATCCGGGATTCTCAGCAGTTTACCGGATGCGGGCCACACCCCGCGCAGTGACCAATTTGACCCCCGGTCGACGCAGTTGGTAGACTGTTTATGCGGGGTGGAGCAGCCCGGTAGCTCGTTGGGCTCATAACCCAAAGGTCGCTGGTTCAAATCCAGCCCCCGCAACCAATAGAATCAATAACTTACAGAAATTGGTCGCTTTCGGAAAGTCCCCGTTATCCCCCATTAGGAACAACTGCCATTTATTGGACGTTCGCAACACCCGTGTTTTCAGGTGAATGCTGCGAGTTTGGGCCGAACACCAGTCCCACAACCT
>Ga0302270_10003670_pt1 | contig 14521 bp, 10 predicted proteins | sample III_Bog_E2_3_FD_198773 | JGI IMG/M metagenome (GOLD analysis project Ga0302270, IMG submission 198773) | Peat permafrost microbial communities from Stordalen Mire near Abisko, Sweden - III_Bog_E2_3 | ecosystem: Environmental > Terrestrial > Soil > Wetlands > Peat | place: Sweden: Abisko... | reverse complement strand
TGCGACCGCAACAACTCACGCTTCCAACCAGATATTTGCTTCTCCATCGCGCACGTCGGAGAATCACACTGAGCAAATTCAGAGTACCACTATCTACAACTGTAGTACTAGTGATCCGGATGAACCAGGTGTCCGGTGCAGAGACGATCTCCGTTCTGTCGAGCGCATTTATCGCCCGTCCGGGGGGGACGGCCAAGCCGCTCAGCGCATGGGATACGAAACGACGCCAGGTGTGCATTTTACTGACTCGGCAGTTGCCTCACCCGTTATCGCGCTCCAATGTGAATGACCAGGCCGGTGCTAAAAGAGTACGGATGAAACCGGTTACCATCTTCGAAGAACTGCGAGTAACTCGCCTGTACGAGTCTCCAGTCAAGCCGCTTTGTTATTGTGCGGTCAAGGGCGAAACTACCTTCGACGAGCGTATCGGTTGAAGTGCTGGCGGGATTGCCTAGACCATCACTATATCGACCGAATCCAACCAACGCCTCGATCGAAGGCGAAAATTTGCCGGTCGCAACTGTCAACTTAGGTCCGACGACAAGTCCAGTGAACGTCTGGCCCGAACCACGCAGATAGCTCGCCCGCAAGTCAGCCGAAAGGTCCACTCGATGGCTAGATCGAAGATCAGCCAAGACACCTCCAGTAGGTCCATACAGAAAGTTCGTTCCTTCAAGATTGCTGATTTGAGCGGCGGTAAAGCCACCATAAACACTGACCTGCGACTCGGCTTCCCTAGTCACAGCCAAGCTTATGATCATCACGAAAAGGGGTAGCACCCCTACTAGACAGATTCGACCCTTATTCATTGTAAGTTCCTCTTTCTAAAGTCTTATCTCGCCATTACTCGGTGTCTCGACCGAGTATGCGATGCCCGACCAATCAAGCCATTTGGCCGTTCGACGCAGCCTTCGATTTGTTATTCGCAGGCTGCATCGAGCGGCCCTCAAACAGACTTGCGGATTGAATAGTTAGGCAATACATAGGCAACTGATGCTTGATCGCGAGTCTCGGAACATGAAGTGGGAGATGTATTTCGCAATCCAATAGGAAATCATAATACGGTAACGTTATATAAAAATGCAATCACTATAATGACTTGCAGAATGCAATGCATACCACAAGCTGGGAGAACAACTCGGCACGGAATTGCTGAGGCTGAAGCTGGTCAAATGAGATGCCTCATGCGAGAAAATCAAGTGTTTTTTGATTTGTCTTCATATATGCAAGCATGTGAGCACGTTTTTTTGATGTTCTTTCAGTGAAGCTCGCAGCCGTATTATATTGCGCAGAGAAACCAATCTACTGACAAGCCTCGGTAATTTTATGATATCGTTCGTCTTTATTGGTATTTTTTATCCGGTATTTGAACTAAAATGTGATAGAAAATAATTTCACGCGCAGATTCCATCTGTGGTGTTCTTATGACATTGGCATCCCGGAAGTGGTCGAATGAACCAAGAGGTTCCTCATGCGGTTTACGTGGCAGTTTCCAGTGATATGATTCGCCAACCTATTTGGGGAGAGGCGAAGCGCTGAGCCGCAGGCTCAACACGGTCTACCCCAATTGGACACGGATCTCCGCAAGTTGCGGGGATATAGCAGGATCTTCGCGGAGGGTATCCCAACCAATGTCACTGCATACATGTCTATCACGGCGAGCGTTCGTGAAGCTTGCTTCAGCCGCTGGGGTCAGTATGGGATTTGGACCAATGTTCTTGCCCGGATCGAGCGCCGGTCACGGCACGGTCGCTCCCTACCCCGTTCCGTCTGTATATCGCGATAAGCTGAGTGCGAAATATCGACTAATCGTCAATGGGCACATCGTACCAGTGCTACGGTTCGTGGGGCGCAGTGGGTTTATACACACCGCTCAATTCGTCCTTGACGGCGCGGCGAAGGTGAGCGTGCAAGCCGATGGAGAGATCCAATCCTACGAACTAGGCCCCATCAACAGCTTCAAATCCGCGAAAGCCAGCGGCGAATCGTTGCAGTTCGATATCGCCGGACCGAGTTATCTCATCCTGCAGGTCAATCGGGACAAGGAACTTCTTTGCATCCTTGCCGAACCACCTGAAACCGGTGCACCGGATCGTTCCGGCCCGAATGTGATCGACGTCAGCAAGGAAGGAATCGACAGCACTGGACAGCGCCTGATGACAACCCAAGTGCAAGGTGCGATCGACCGCAGCGCGGCTATCCCGGGCGGAGTAGTGTACTTCCCGCCGGGGGCCTATCGCATCGGCACGATTGAACTGCGAGATAACACGAACCTCTATCTGGCAGGTGGCGCGGCATTGATTGGATCAGCGAATGAAAAGGATTTTCTGGCCACCGGGGCGCAGGAGCGCGGCAGCAAGGGGCACATGACGACCACAACTCTGGTCCATGCCAACGGCAAGCGTAATGTGCGATTGTTCGGGCGCGGCGTGCTGGACGGCAACGCATGGGAGTGCATGGCGACCGACCAGTTTCGAACAGCGTTGAATGTTGTGGGATGCAACGGGGTCCGCATCGAAGGCATCACGCAAACGAACAGCAATAGCTGGACCGCCGTCGGATACAGCCGCGATGTTACCATTCAAGGGCTAAAAAGCCTGCACGACACGATGATCTCCGAGGTTGATGCACTGGACATCTGCAACTGCAGCAATGTGGACATCAGTCACTCGCTGCTGATGGGTGGCGACGATTCATTTTGCGTCAAAGCCGGCCATGCACAGGATGAAGGAGGCACAGGTATGGCGAGCACCTGGGGCTATCGCGGCAAGAGCTCCTCTCCGGAGAACATTACCCTCCGCGACTCGGTGCTGTTCAGTGGCGCCTCCGCGATCAAAATAGGCATACAGGCGTTCAGCGACATTCGTAATATCACTTGCCGCAATCTCGACATCGTGCGCGGCCGGCGCGGGCTGTCCATTACGCATGAGCAAGGCAACGCGACCATGGAACGCATCGTGCTGGAAAACGTTCGCATCGATCAAATCCAGGAGATGCGCCCATACCATATCTCCAACTGCCCGATATCCATCTCATTCGGACGGTTATCGACAGGCATTATCCGCGATGTCGCTTTACGCAATGTAACCATCAGGGACTGGGGACCATCTCACTCCGGCATCAATGATGCCGGTGGGGTCGTCGACAATGTGCAATTCGAGAACGTGACGATTGCCGGCGTGCCTGTGACATCTGCGCAGTCTGGCCATATCGACGTCATCGGCAAGGTTGGGCATCTCCGCTTTTCTCAGGCTCAGAATCCAGGCAAGTAGGCTCAGAGACCGATTGCAAGTCAGCGCACTTCAGACGCGGTCTCTTCTGCGGTCCAAAGGGCGTTCGATCCCCGCAGATTTACCTTCACATCGATTATCGTGCCTCCAGCGAGAGGGTATTGTTCGTGATCATCTCACTTGATTTGAATGACTTGCATAGTACTTCGTATGGCACCACCAGAACTAGAATTTTACGGCTCAAGGAGGAAGATGGCTGGCTCCTATGGCAGTGATACCGGTGGATTTAAGCAACGAGTACAATGTGAATTGAGCGCATTTACTGTTACTCCTTTTGCCGTATATTATTGATTCCAAATGAAATCATTGCAAATATCTACGCCAACAATGCGGGATGTCGCAAAGCTGGCACAAGTGGCTTTGATGACTGTATCGAGGGTTATAAATAACCACCCCTCAATTAAGCCTTCCACCCGCAAAAAAGTAGAAGCGGCGATTGCGACACTTGGCTATGAGCAGAACGAAGCGGCACGCCTCTTGAAGGGGGAGCGCTCCAAACTCATCGGCCTGATTGTACCCGACATCTCCGACCATTTCTTCGCATCGTGCGCGCATACAGTACAGCAGATCGCAAGGGAGCACGGGTTTATGACGCTGGTCGTCTCGTCAGAACGCGACGCGGACATCGAATTTCAAGAAGCACAGGTGATGGTTAAGCGGCATATCGCTGGTTTGCTTATCGTCACCTCAGCTCAGAAGGGCGACGAACGTTTGCGACTATTGCAAAATACCGGACTCGCCATTGTTTCCTTTGATCGACCACTGCCCGAGGCCGATGTCGACTGCGTCCTGGTGGAAAACCGTGTTGGCACAGAAGCTGCAGCCCAGCACCTGATCGAGCATGGGCACCGCCGGATCGCTTTCATGGGGTACGATGAGGTGCCATACACGGGTCAGGAGCGTATTCAGGGCTACCTCAACAAGATGCATGGCGCAAAGTTGAAGCCTCAGTTAGCCATGGGACTCTGGACCGTGGAGGCGGCTCGGCAGTGGCTGGACAAGAGTCTCGCCAGGAAGAATCCTGTGACCGCGATCATTACCAACAACAATCGCTCATCGCTCTTTCTTCTCACAGCATTGAAAAATGTCGGGTTGCGAATTCCAGAGGATATTGCGGTCATCGGCTTCGATGACTTCGAATTTGCGTCGATCCTGTCCCCTCCACTCACAGTGGTCGCACAAAATCCAACAGAAATGGCTCGTCGATCGATGGCCCTTCTCCTGGCATCGATCGACGAAGCAAAGACCAAAGTCGCTGGAACCTCCGCGAAAGTCTTCTTGCCTACGAAGCTGATCATTCGCGGCTCCTGCGGCTATCACGAAGCGGATGGTTCCGCCTGTTCGATCGCTAAGACAAACTCAGAAACCCGCTGACTTGCAAAAGCAGATAAGAGGCTCTTCATTGGGCCTTTACTGCAATGGCGAGCTATTTTCCAAGAGAACTACATGATCCTCGGCAACAATTTCGAGTTCTTGAAGGCCATGTGGGACAACGATTCGGTCATACTCAGACAACCGAACGCGCTCGTGCGCTGTCTCAAGAGAACAAGCTCCGTTGATGACAAGCAGAATAGTAAATCCTTTGGATTGCCACCGATGGCTTCCGTTTAAGAAGGTACGGGTCATCCGAAAGCGGTCAGTAAACCTTTCGTCCACCAACGAATCGCGGCGCATGACGGAGTTCTCCTCTAGCACACGAGGATCACAGCACCAGCGTGCCTGTACGGCATTCAGGGGCCAGGGTTCGAGCGAAAACATGTCTAAGGCGAAATCGACATCACGCCCCATGAACCGAGCGGATTCCGGTACGATACGATTTCCGACCTTGAATTCCACTCGGGCAACATAATCCGTTGGTTCCATTAGTTCGACCATGAGCACCCCCCCTCCAATAGCGTGTGGAAGCCCGCCGGGCACCACATAGACGTCACCGGCCTTGATAGGTATCTTGTCAAAACAGTTCTCGAGCGCGGCGATATCCTGCTCCACAATCATCCGGCGCAACTCAGACCGGGTGGGCGGACGTTGGAATCCTAAATAGATGAACGGATCGGCTATCTCCGGGCGTGTTTCCAAGATGTAATACGCTTCAGTTTTGCCGCTCATCGTGTTCAAGTGCTTCCGAGAAAAATCGACTGTAGGATGAACTTGAATTGGCAAACGCCCTAAAGCATCGAGGTATTTCACAAGTACCATTGGGTTGGCGCCGAAGCGGCTGAGATGTATCGCGCCGAGAAAGTACTCAGGATCCGAAGCAATCAGGTCCGCCAAGAGCACTTTTCGATCACCGATCGTAACCCACGCGAGTCCTTCATTTTTCTGTGTACGATTGGGATTGATCGCCCCAACTGTCGAACCAAGCCAATCCTCGGGAAAGTCTCCGTCTGTAGGCGATGGTTTACCTTCCATGCGGTCAAGCAACAATCCACCGGAATAGGTTCGCCACACTCGATTAGGTGCAAGACGGAGTATCTTCCCGCGATATTCGTTCACTTGGCTGTCTCCAGTTGCATCGGCTCAAGTCTCGGCAGGATCAAATGGAGAATTCCCCATGCCACGAGGTAAGAGCCAGAAGCAATGGCAAAGGGAATGGCGTAGCTATGCGTCTTATCCAGTACGTAACCAATCAATTTGGCGTTAAACATTGCACCCACTGCGGCAGCCATTCCACCAATCCCGGCGATAGAACCAACTACATGGCTCGGCACTGTGTCGGTCGCAACCGTGAAGAGGTTTGCCGAGAATCCCAGATGGGCAGCGCCGGCAAGTCCAATCAAGAACACTGACCGCCACAAGCCGATGTCATGCGATACGGAGAAGACCGGGACGACGCAGAGGGCGCAACCGAGCATGACTGTCTTGCGTGCTGCGTTGATGCTCCATCCTTGCCCTATCAACTGCATCGAGAGCCAGCCACCACCTACGCTCCCGATACTCGACATGATGTAAATGACCATGATCGGGATTGCCATCGCCTTTGTTGATGCTGCGGCGGACAAATTTGCATCACCATATTGCTTCGCGAGGAAACCTGGAACCCAAAAGAGGAAAAACCACCAGACGGGGTCGCTTAAGCCCTTGGCTAGTAGAAATGCCCAAGTCTGGCGGTGACGGAATAGCTGCCACCATGAAACCTCTCCCTGCGGCGGACTAATGTCGCTACGGATATATGCCAGCTCGGACTTCCCTAACAGGTGTTGACGGTCGGGACTCCGGTATCCCACTATCCATACGCAAAGCCAGAGAACATCCAAGGCAGCGAGAAACAGAAACGTGAACGGCCACGCTACCCAACTCAGCATTAGGGGGACAATAAGCGGCGTAATCGTGGCACCGACAGATGAGCCAGCGTTTACCAAGCCATTGCCCAGCGCTCTTTCCTGCGCAGGCAGCCATTCGCCAATAGTTTTAATGCATCCGGGCCAGGTACCCGATTCACCGAATCCTAAGGCAAGACGAACCACGCAAAACCCTATCACCGAACCCACCAGACTGTGACTAGCTGCGGCAACCGCGCAAATAGCGACTACCAGCGCCATGCCGGTGCGAACGCCCAACCAGTCGATAACCCGGCTGACGGTCAGCAAACCGATAGCGTAGGCGAGTTGGAAGCAGAATACAACGTTCGCATAGTCGGTCTCCGTCCAGTGCAACCCTTGAACGATCGTCGGCTTCAGAACGCCGAGAAGAAAACGGTCCATATACGTGATGGTGGCCACGCCAAACAGCGCTCCAATCACAATCCAACGGAAACCCCCAACTACTGGCTCGGTCTCGATGGATCCGGATTCGGCGTCTGTCGCACGCTCTTCTGGCTTCATGGTCTGCACATCTCCGGTTCGGAAATATCCGATCTTGCAATGAATAACCTTGGCTGGCTCGCGGCATCCGGCAGATATCCCATCGCATTGTTCAGAAGGGGCCTATGCGTCTCCAGCATCATTTCAGCGGTAGCGGCAATGCCGCGCGAAGACTCCCATTCGAAGGTCTGCAGGTTAATCCTGCTCCAGGCGATTCGGAATGCTGAAGCCCTTCGCACTGCTTGCCACAACCCGACGCCCGACTTCGATATCGGTTTGGTCGACGGCTGGCAGTCCCCATGCTTCATCTGCATTATTTTTTCGACCCTCTGGTCAAACTCTATTTGGTAGCGTTATCATAACATCGTTATAGATCGGGGCGGATCAGTTGATCCTTTCCCGACACCGTAGCGAAATCGAATTTACCTCAATTCCGCAGCATTCCGACCACCTGCAACCTGAGTTGCCATAACCGAATGTTCTTATCGACCCGATCCGACTATCCCGGAGGCTCTTTGCGCATTGTGCCATACATTGCCGCATGCTTCATCGCATTGTGTTCGAACCAGGCTCTTCTTCCGCAGACACAAACTGCGGCACAGAATGAAGAGAAGATAGGCGGATCGCCAGCGGTCACGCGACCGGTCACGACATCAACCGCTCACGTGGAACAGGTTCCGTCCCATGCCAACGGCAAGGAGTACTCTCTCCTAGTCGAAGCATCGAAGATTATTTACCCAAAGGGCGTTGCCACATGGGAGCAACCGAAACTATACCCCACACGCACTATCTCTCAACTTGACGGATTCACTTCACGCCCTGTTGCTATCGATGAGTGGGGTGGCAGGCTCGACGATTCCGTGCCTGCCACCGGGTATTTTTACGTCAAGAAAGTAGGCGGTCGTTGGTGGGCGATTGATCCGGAGGGGCACTTCTACTTTCATCAGGGATTGGCTGGTATCCGTACCGGGTCAACGACGAATCCAGGGTTTCTCGCTCAATTCAAGGACAAGACGGTGTGGATGTCCAAGACCCATGAACTGCTGGTGGACAATGGAATTCACGGCGCGGGAGCATGGAGCAACGTCGACCTCATTCGCGCTTCCGGACAGCAAAGCTCTCACCCCATCGCGTATACCGTAATACTCGATATCATGAGCAGTTATGGAGCTAAGCGCGGCGGTCTGCATAAGGTCTCGGGACATGCTGGATACCTCGGCAATGTCATCTTTGTCTTCGATTCAGGATTCGAGAGTTACGTCGACGGATATGTCAAGGAAAAGGTGGCTACCTATGTGAAAGATCCGGCACTCTTCGGTTATTTCTCCGACAATGAGATGCCCCTCACACGGGACAATCTAGACCGGTATCTTGCGCTACCTGAAAAGGAAGAAGGATACCTTGCCGCACGGAAATGGATGGCGGACCATCACGCGCAGGAGCCTACGGATGCATTGCGGATTGAGTTCCTCGGATACGTCGTCGACCGCTATGCATCGCTAGTTTCCAAGGCGATGCGCAAGTACGATCCGCACCATATGTATCTCGGATGCCGCTTCAATGCAGAGGCGCTGCTGGCACCGGAGGTCTTCACCTCCATGGGGAAGTACGCCGATGCGATCTCGGCGAACTATTACTACATCCGCAGAGCACCTGGGTCGTGGAACGCGTGGACACCCGACGTAGAGCAGATAGCAGCCTGGGAGCAGGCTGCGCAAAAACCCATCGTGATTACAGAGTTCTACGCAAAGGGAGCGGATACAGGACTATTGAACAAAGGCGGCGGCGGCTGGCTGGTGGCAACCCAGGCACAACGTGGCGCTTACTTCCAGAACTTCGCTCTAGCGCTCATCCAGTCCAAGGACGTTATCGGCTGGAACTGGTTCCGGTACCAGGATGCCGATCCCGGCGTAGAAGGAGCAAAGGAGGGGGTCAACCTTGGCATTGTTAACGGGGATTACGAGGTTTATTCAACATTGCTGGATAGCATGAAGCAGATCAATAGAAACAGCTACGCACTTGCGGACTACTTTGATCGTCGAGCGAACGCAGTTGCCACTGCGGACGAGAAGCAATAAGGGGAGCACCGAATGAACCGTACGAATATTTATGGCCTGAGCATCATCTTCTACCTGTGTGTAATTTTACTTTTTCCCATAAACTTTCAAGCGCAGACCTCCACCACACCTGCCGTGTCGCCAGATGCGACTCCGCCGGCAGTGCCCGCCTGGGCGAGGCGCAAAGACGGCTCTATGGCCCATCTGGGCGACGAACATGCGAGCCCTCAAACGAAGCAGCCGGCGGGGCTATATGTAGCGATGGGTGACAGCATCACCAACGGTACCGGCGTCAAGCAAAGCTGCCAGGCCTTCCCGGGTCATCCCGTCGACATAGAGGAGTACTGCCCCGATGGGACCAGCTATGCCATCCTCACGGCCAAGGGACTCCGCAAAGGGGGAATCGCGGGTAGCTTTATGAATGTGGGAATAGGCGGTGCACACGTGGAGAAGGTGATTGCCGAAGAATTGCCATTCTTGCCCACTGATGCAACGATCGTTAGCGTGTACATGGGAACCAACGACAGCCGCTCCGTCAGAGACCTTAAGCTCTCTATTGCGGATGCTGTCTCTGACTTTGAAGAGCAATATGACAAATTGCTGGCTGCGATTCATGCCAGGGCACCAAGGGCACGCATTATCCTCATCAATTTCCCTAACCAGAAGTATCTTGCGGACCCAAAACGATTCGGTCCCGACATTACACCCCGTTTCGACGCGACCTCGCAGATCGAGGACAAGTTTATTGACGATCATTATCCGAAATATACCGTTGTCGATACCGTCTGCAATCCGGCTACGTACGATCCAGCCATGATCTATGAAGCTGGTGTGCACCCCAATGAGGCGGGCGCACTCGTTCTTGCAAGATCAGTGCTCAGCGCGGTTCTTTCACCTGCGCCACCGCCTCAAAGCTGCCCGTGGTTCGACGCGTCGAAAGCGGGCGACCTGATTCGTCTTCCATAAGTTGTATCGCAGCACTGCATCGCGGATGGAGTGCTGCGATGCAGACATACCCTGACCATGGAGTTATATTGCGAAATCTTGCCGATGCTACTCTCGCCTTCGTTTTGTGCTCGACAGCCGTTGCACTGAATGCACAGACCAAGACTATTTCCGTAATTCAAGCAGTGGACACACAGGGCACAACTGTTCCGTCCACAAACCCGTTCGACGCATCCCCGGTCCAGATTGAGCCAGTTCCCTCCCATGCCATGGGCAAGGAATACGGCCTAATTCTTCCGGCAGCCAGAATTCATTACCCCAAGGGTGTGGCCTCCTGGGAGGCGCCTAAAGGATATCCCACCCGCGTCATATCTCAGCTATCCGGTTTCGTGCCGACACCGGTCGCGCTCGATAAGTGGGGCGGGCGCATGGATCGCTCCGCACCAGCTACAGGTTATTTCTACACAAAGAAGATCGATGGCCGCTGGTGGGCGATCGATCCGCAAGGCCACTACTATATCCAGAAGGCCCTGGTGGAGTTGGGGGTCGCTTCGTCGCCCAGCGCTAAGGCTGCATTCGCTACGATTTACCGCGATAAGGCCGGTTGGATTACCAAAACCGCAGAGATGATGACACAAAACGGATTCAACAGTGCCGGCGCGTGGAGCGATGTCGAAGCTATCCGTCACTCGCCGATGCAACACGATCATCCCATTGCCTACACAGTGAATCTCGACGTCATGAGTAGCTATGGTAAGTCACGGAATGGTTTGCACACCGTGCCAGGTCACGCAGGCTATATGGGCGATGTAATTTTTGCATTCGATCCTGGATTTGAGAGCTTTGCGAATAGATACGTCAAGGAGAAGGTGGCACCTCTCCTCAATGATCCTGCGCTGTTTGGGTACTTTTCCGACAATGAGATGCCGATCGCCCGCAACAATTTGGATCGTTATTTAGCGCTTCCACATAAAGAGCCGGGTTATCAGGCAGCCAGTAAATGGATGGACGACCATCATGCGAGTGCTCCAACCGACAGTTTGCGCATAGAGTTTCTGGCCTATGAGGTGGATCGTTATGCTTCGATAGTCTCCGCCGCGATTCGCAAATTCGATCCTCACCACATGTACATTGGCTGCCGTTTCAATGCGCAGGCTCTCCTTGCGCCGGAGGCTTTCGCGGCGATGGGAAAATATGCCGACGCTATCTCCGCCAACTACTATTACATCAACGGCGCGCCACCCTCTTGGAATGCATGGACCCCCGATGTTAACCAGATCGGAGGATGGGAACAAGTTGCCCAGAAGCCCATTATGATTACGGAGTTTTATGCCAAGGGCAGAGATTCCGGTATGCCCAACATGACAGGAGGGGGGTGGCTTGTGGCGACTCAGGCGCAACGCGGGGACTACTACCAGAACTTTACTCTTGCGTTGCTACAGTCGAAAGACGTGATTGGTTGGCACTGGTTCAAGTACCAAGATAACGATCCGAACGATAGCGGCGCAGAGTTATCTAATCGAGATGCGAACAAGGGCGTGATGGACATTCGGTATCATCCCTATGTGCCATTGCTGGAAGCGATGAAGCAGATCAATACCAGCGTTTATGCGCTCGCGGACTACTTCGATCAACGGGATAAATAAGATGCACCAAAGTCAAGGCAAACGGGTCGAGTGCCGATCCGGAGGGGTTTCACTTGCAACCGCAGGAGTTTCTGATGATGAGTTCCACTGGCAAGACAAGCTTCTGCGGGTATTTCGGTCGCGATGAGGGTTCGTCATCAATGCTCTCAAATAGAAGACGAGCAGCACGTAGTCCCATCTCGAAAGCTGGCTGGCGCACAGTGGTGAGGGGGCACTTCAGGAAAGGCGCGAGCTCAAAATCGTCAAACCCAATCAAACCTATCTGATCCGGGATGTTCAAACCAGCTTCTTGTATCGCCTTAAGCATAAATTGAGTGGTTGGTCCGTTGACCGCAAACACCGCTGTTGGACGTCGAGTGGAACTGAACCACTTCTCCACAATCCTGCGGCTATCGTCCAGAGAGTCGACTTTCTCATGAACTTCGATGGACAGACCAGCACGCCGCATGGAGTATTTGTAACCGTTGATGCGCTCCCGAATCGTCGTGTTCCCCTGGTGTTGCGCCACACAGGCGATACTCGTATGTCCATGCGAGAGAAGGTGATCGACCGCCATCTTCGCACCAACTCGATTTTCAACCATTACTTCGGTGACCTCATTGCTCATTGCTCCGAGCATTGGGCTATCCATCGCGATGATTGGAACCCCTTTCGTCTCCAAGCGTGCAACGTCGGTTGCATCGGGGGAAGGCACCATGACGATGCCGGCAACATTGTGACTGGCCAGAATGTCAACTTCTCTGACCTGCCCCTGATCGCTGGGCCGCGATGTAATGATGAGAGTGGTATAGTCGCGTTCGAAGGCTATTTGCTCGATGGCGGCGGCGCAGGTGGCGAAGAATGGATCGGACAGCTCAGGCAGAATCAGTCCGATCATGCGGGCACGTTGGCCCTTGAGAATGCGTGCCGCCTGGTTGGGACGATAATCCAGGCGCCTGACCGCAGCATGAATCCGTTTGAGTTTATCGGAGCTCACACGTGTGGTCCCATTGACAGCACGAGATACTGTTATTGGAGCTACCCCTGCTAAACGCGCCACATCCATGACGGTTGGCTTTGCTAAACTCTTCCGCACTTTCACCCCCATTGGAATAATCGTTCCAGCGTCGAATTCCTGTAGGCTCGATTCATTCCCTCACGCGGTCCTGCTTTTGCGGAGACGATTGAAGTGGCCTAACAAAACTGTCCCTCTCTTGAAGCTGAAGACCCTAGTTTGGGTACGCGGCGTACTGCGCGGAACCTACTCGACAGCGTTCAACAATCAGGTTCGCGGCTCGCCCGCAGTGATTATTTCGACTCCTAGTTTAGAGTGTACCAATTATCGTGTAGCATTGTGGAGAGCTATAGAGCCACAAGAATTGCTCCTCACCCGTGCAAGGGACTGGAAGGTCGAGGGCTTGGGCCCAGTTCAAGCATCCGTTCGGCACGACCGAGCGCAACAGAGGTGTAATGCAAAATACACCAGTGTGCGTAATATGACCGCTGATTAGTCGAGTAGAACCGTCTTTCAAGCCTTCTCCGCACTCCCGAACTCCATCTCAATTTGAACAAAAGCTCATAGGCTCTCTGGATAGTCTGAGACCCCGGCACATCGCCCACATATACTATCGGACTGTTGCCACCCAAGCGGTATAGGGCGGCAGCGTAACACCAGCCAGCGACTTGACATCACGTAGAGAAGGCGCATCCGTCAAGATCGTCTTGACTTCCCACCTGCCACCAGCTTTATGTCCATCGACGTCTGGGAGGTGGAAGAATACCGTTTGCGGCTGATCCGACATGTTTATCGCGACAACCACCGCTGCCGACCCGTCGGGCGGCGTTCGCAGGTACGATAGTACCTTCACGTTCGCAACATCGAGCATCACAATGCCTCCATCGTGGAGCGCGGGCATCATTCTCCGATCATCGATCAGGTTCTTGTACCAGTTCAGTAATGAGTCTGCTTCGGCACTTTCCGACTTTACATTGATAGTCTTATAATTGTTTGGGATGGGAAGCCAGACTGCGTGGTTGCTACTGAATCCGGCCTGAGCATTGGAATCATCCCATTGCATCGGGGTGCGTTCGCCGTCACGGCCCTTCTGTCTGGGCCAACCGGTGATACCTATAGGGTCTTTGACGTCTTTGATGTGCTTCGGCGTCGAGGTCACCATTCCGAGCTCCTCACCGTAATACATCAATGCCGTAGCACGTGTGGTCAGGAGCATGGTTGCAAGCAGCTTGGCGATTTGCAGGTTATGAATGCCGTCTCCATAGCGATCCCAACTGCGATCGCGATCATGATTGTCGATGACCAATAGCGGCTGCGATCCGTGAACCTGCGTCTCTACCTCCTCGATCCCCTTGCGGAATTTGGCTGCGTCCAGCTTGTTGGTGAAACCAACGGGAATGTCCATGGGCAACTGCAACTCATCGTGATTGGCGCCGCCGTACCACTTGTCCAACTCCGCCGTATTGGGCAGGTAGGTTTCACCAATGAGTACGCGGTCACCAGGATACCTGGAGATCATCGTCCTCATGCGGCGAATGGTGTCGTGCACTTCAGGAAGATTGTCGGTGTAAATGTGATTGAGCCTTGGATCGCCCTGCGCGTTTGTACCGCCAATTTCCGGTTCATTGCGCAGCTGGGAATCTTCAAAGAGTGTGGTAATGGCATCCAGACGAAATCCGGCTACTCCACGATCAAGCCAGAACTGCATCGCGCCGAACATCGCCTTCTCGACGGCAGGATTGCGCCAGTTCAAATCGGGCTGCTGCTTGTAGAACCTGTGATAGTAGAA
>Ga0302270_10003666_pt1 | contig 14528 bp, 20 predicted proteins | sample III_Bog_E2_3_FD_198773 | JGI IMG/M metagenome (GOLD analysis project Ga0302270, IMG submission 198773) | Peat permafrost microbial communities from Stordalen Mire near Abisko, Sweden - III_Bog_E2_3 | ecosystem: Environmental > Terrestrial > Soil > Wetlands > Peat | place: Sweden: Abisko... | reverse complement strand
ATCAGAGAGATGCAGTATTTTCAATATCTTATGTGGCGACGATTACGGCGGTGCCGGGCTGTACGGTGATGCTGCCGGTGGCTTGGCCGGTCATCCGGCCCTCTCGGCGACGAGGGTGTATTCGGCTGCCTCTTGCCCGTGTATGCGTCTCGTGGACGGAAAGAGGTGCGACCCAATGGAGTTTAAATTCAGTCCCGCGTTTCGTGTGGCCCATCCAGAGGCAACATATTTGACCCGATCCACCCCGTTGGGTCCTACCATATCTTCAGGGACGGCGCACAGCGTACGCGTGCCTTGACCGCGGAATATGATCAGTTTTTTGGACATGGTGTTTAAACCTTTAGAAGTTCGCGGCGGTCTTTTTCGATGCTGCGGGAAAGGAACGGGTTGGCGATAAGGAGGCTAGAGTCCTTCGTCATGATTTGGACCTTGGTGCCGGCGGCGTCTGACAAGTCGGCTTCAATTTCTCCAAGTTCAAAAAGTGAATGAACGTAATTCGGCTCCGAGCGTCCCGAACGGTTTTCCCAAAGCAACCGTATGTGGGGCAGGCAGGGCGAACGTGGGATTCTCCACAAGTTTTCGCAGCTCGGTGCCAATTCTGTGGAGCTGGAGGGCCTTTGCTGCGACGGGACTCTGGGCATCCTTCGTAGTGAGGGGCTGGGCACATGAAAGGAGTGCCGGACCTCCGAAATAGGGATCCTTGCTCATGGCGCAGATGCCTCCTGTGTCGCTTCTTCCAGAAGAGATTCGAGGAGGTCAGAGTGTTCACGAGCTATGATCTTCTTCAGCAAGACCCTGGTCACGGCGCATCCGCTGCACCGTGCGCAGGTTGCAGCTGAGGCCCTGCCGGCGCAGCATTTCATGCACGCGGCGGTAGCCGAACCGGGGATGGCGCACCGCTAGCGCGGCAATCGCCTCCCCGATCTGCACCGTCCTCGGCTTCGGTGGCCGCGACACATAGGCCCAACTGGAGCGTGCCAACCCAAGGTAACGGCACGCCTGACGCTGCGAACACATGCCCGCCGCTACCACGCCCTGGGCGGCGTGGCGCTTCTGCGACGAGCTTACCATTTTTTTGAGTTCACCTCTTTCAGCACCTGGATGTTGAGGACCTGGTCGGCAACGATCCGCTTCAAGCGGGCGTTCTCGTCCCGAAGGGCCTTCAACTCCTTCAGCTCGTCGATCTCCATAGCTCCGTACTGCTGTTTCCAGCGGTGAAGGGTCGCTTCGCTGATGTTCACCTCGCGGGAGACGGCCTGGGCCGACTCTCCGCCCTCAATCCGGCGCAGGATCGCTACGATCTGCTCCGGCGTGTGCTTCTTTCCTTTTGGCATCTGGGTTCCTTTCTTGGAGCCCAGACCCTCATTCGCAATGGCTCAGTTCTGCTACGTCAGGTCACGGAAGCCATGAAGCGCGAGAAATGAAACCTTCCGTTTATGCACTTGGCGTCCTCGGGCTCCTCCTTGTCGGCTGCATTCCGCTTCAGCAGACCGACATCAAGGGCGGTCAGGGTTATGACGGCTTCGGGTGGTACAACGAGACGGGATATGGCCTCCTGTGGATCGGGCCGGGGAATGTGAAAAACACGATCACGGTCGTCGACGCCAAGTCGTACGCGCTCGGTCCGAATGGAATACGATATGGGGTGCGCTCAGAACTCCACCTCTTCGACGTTCAGCAGAAATATGCCTACGTCCGAGACGAGATCCATTTTTTGGACGCCAAGGGCGGCCAGGTGAGCCGGCTAGGTAACGGCGTGTGGCAGTTTTCATTTACCTTCGTTAAGGACGGCAAGGAGGAGAGCCGGACTTTTACCCGCAAACTCTGGACATTTAATTACGTGCCCATCATCGACGGGCCGCCGAATTGATCTCCCCTTTTTCTTTACTCCAACGTTGAGTTGAACCGCTCTAAGGAAGGCGCGGCTCCTGCCTCGCAGGAGACGTGCCTGACGCAGGAGTCGGTTCCGTCGATTGGTTCGGCAACGGTCTCATACTGTATTGTCCTTATGCAAATACGGGCGGATTAAGAGCCACACGCATGCAGCGAATGAGATAAGCGCAAGAAGCCCGAACCTTGCGCCCCAGGTCGTGTGCAACGAGCGTTCGTTGGCGCCGCCCGGCGGTCCACCAGCGGCCCACAAATGGTAGGCAGCTCGTGTCGCAGACCAGAAGGTGGCGAATGCCAACAATGCGACGCAAACCCAACGAACGAATGTGTTTAACGAGCCGGATTTGTTCATCGTTGCCTAACGTTGAATTGATCCGCGTTAAGGATGGCGCGGCTGGTGCCCCGCACCAGGCGTGCCTGACGAAAACGTCGGATCCGTCGATTGGTTCGGCATACTCATTTCAAGTAAGAAAGAGCGATTTCCCCTATCGCGACCATAGTGCAGCCTCCGATAATAATCGGACCGAAAATACGTTTCTCTTTCGGAGTGAGATACGTGTTGCAAAACGAGATGAACGATAAACCCCACGTCTTAACCTGCGGGTCCATACGCCGCTTTTCCTTAACGTGCGACCCTGCGACATACCAAACCCAGACGGTTGCAATGAACGCTACGGTGTATCCACAGGTTACGACGACTGAGAGGAGTGTATGCATTAATATGCCTAACCCTAAGCTGAGCCGCGCCGGAGGGGTCGGCTCTGGCGGACGTTGGAGTGGAGGAGTGGCATGGAGATGAGTATGGGCGAGGAGGGGTTTGCGGCAAGGCCTTCCCGCTTACCGGCCGGGTCGCTTAGCGAAACGGGGGTAAGGTGCATGATGAGGATGTAGCTGAAATCTCTTCCGTGACGTGAAGTGCCCGTCTCTTTTTTGTATCAATGATGATATGGTTGGGGATGGTTGCGTCGGGATTAGATCCTGGGTTTAAGCTCACGAATCGGCCGAGGTTGCACCATCTTTGTGGTCGGTGGGCGTGCCCGCAGAGTACGAGCCATGTCTCTGAGGATGATTGGAGTATGTGCTCGGAGAGGAGTTCGCAGCCAACATCCATTCCCCTTTCGTTTAATCCTGTGGCCGCCGGGGATGGCGGACTATGGCTTATGATGATTTTCGGAAGCTTCGTTTCTGCGATGGGGACTTGTCCCCAGCCTACGCATTCGAAGCAGAATCCTCCGGTCTCGACCGATTCACCGTCGATGTATAGGTTCTCCCTTTTGATGGATCCTAGCCATTTGGCCTCATCCATGATTGGGTGTTCCCATATCTTATCGTGATTTCCGCTTACAAGGAATACCATGAGATCCTTTGGCAATTTATCTGCCCAGGCTTTGACCCATTTTGTTTGTGAGCGTATTCGCCACAGATTGTTCATATTGAGCAGATCTCCTGATATGACCAAGGCATCATATTTGGTCTGACGCACTTCTTGGTCTATCCACGTATAAAAAAGTCCGTTATCGTGGAGATCAGAGAGATGCAGTATTTTCAATATCTTATGTGGCGACGATTACGGCGGTGCCGGGCTGTACGGTGATGCTGCCGGTGGCTTGGCCGGTCATCCGGCCCTCTCGGCGGCGAGGGTGTATTCGGCTGCCTCTTGCCCGCCTTGACCGCGGAATATGATGAGTTTTTTGGACATGGTGTTTAAACCTTTAGAAGTTCGCGGCGGTCTTTTTCGATGCTGCGGGAAAGGAACGGGTTGGCGATAAGGAGGCTAGAGTCCTTCGTCATGATTTGGACCCTGGTGCCGGCGGCGTCTGACAAGTCGGCTTCAATTTCTCCAAGTTCAAAAAGTGAATGAACGTAATTCGGCTCCGAGCGTTCTTTGTCGAATTCAATGATGAGGTCTATCCGGTCGGGCTTCGCCGCGGGCCGCTGAGCCAAAAATTTCCACACGTACGATTCCGTGCTTCTGGCAGACCGGGAGCAGGCGTTCGCGGAGCGCCGTCTGGGACGGAATCACGACGGGTGTATGGAGGTCAGACATAGCGATAATATGAGATAAAGGGCCTGATGGCAGGCCCTCCCTAGTCTATCGAAGCTCGTGGTTATATGTCCGGTTCGGGGTTTTCCCGGGAGGGCGGCTGTGCCGATCGGAGTACGTTGAGGGTGGCGAGGGCCTCGCTGGCGGAGGGGTCGCCGGATTTGTCGGCGTGTAGAAGGGCTTTGTATTCGGCCGAGTCCGTTGATTCTGGTTTTACTAGGCGGTGGTTGCCTTTCTGTTCGGAAAGCTCCCGGCTTATTTTTTCGAAATTGAGTCCGTATCCGCCTCCGCCGTTTTTTACGGCCTCGCGGATTTGCGTATGAATCTCGATTTCCTTTGGCAGGAGCGGACGGGAGATGACATCGAAGGGGACGATGGTCACCTTTCCGTTCGAGTCCCTGACCCGTCGACAGTTGCGCGGGTTGAGGTCGAGGATCAAGTGTGCTCCGTTTTCGCTTTTTACGACAACAGGTAAAACAGATGTGTCGTTATCGAACTCCTTCATCGGATCCTCACCTTGTGACGGAAGGGGCACGTGCCCGTGTTGGAGTGCCCAGTCGCGTAGCTCGGCTGTAGTGGGCTCGTCGTTCCCGAAGTCGACTTGCTTAAAGACGACATCGCCGCTTTCCGTTAGGGCGACGATTTCAATCGGGGCGAGTCCTGGGAAGGTCGAGGCGGCTAGGCAGCGTTCAAGGATAGGGATCTGCCCGAGTGCGTTCGCGAAGAGGTGAGCACCTATTCGGGGGTATAGCGGGCCGTCATTTGTGATCGGCATGATGTCCAGCATGGCGGCGTTAATGGGGGCGACCTTGTAGACGAAGCCCGTACCGTCCTGATAGGCCTTTGATTCGCTTCCACTGCCGTAGAGCACCCATTTGGGTGCGGCGGGCGTATCGTCAGCGTGCTGCGCCAAGAATGCTTTTACTTCCGGCCCGACATTTTCGGAAAAGACTTTTCCTGTGAGTGTTTTGGCGACTTCACCTAATTTATCGTCCGACAAATTGCCGTCGGCCCAAAGGTCATAGGCGTTTTTTAAGGTATTCCTCTGCGTTTCTGGTGACGCGGTAAGGAGTGGAATACTATCTCTTGGAATGAGTGTAACGAGCGTTTGAAAATCTCGTACTAGGGTTGCGATGGGCGGATTGGTTTTATCCAATTCAAGCATTAGTACTTTGGCTGAGAGCAGCCGGAATATAATGACCCCTTGGTCTCTGGGGCTTAGTTCTTTGAAGGGCTTATTTGGGGCGGGGTACGATAGCCTGAATTTTGGGTTTTCCACGAGACGACGTAGCTCCGAGCCAATTTGATGTAGCCGCTGGGCCTTTTTGGCTGCTGGGTGAGGGGTGGTCTCCGTCGTTAGAGGGTCTTCTTTTAGAAGATATGACGGGCCGTCGAAATAGATATCTCTGTTCACTTGGCTTGGCCTTCGTCAGCGCCGAGGCCTAGGGACAATAGGAGTTCGGCATTTTCTCGGTCTTTAATTTCGTGTAGGCAGGCTTCTGCAAAGGGAGTTAGCGCCGGCATAACGAGGATATGTGCTTTGAGCAGTCTGTCCTCTGCCCTTATCTCCGCCGCCTGCGCCCGAATGATTGGCGCAAGGATGCGTCGGTGCTTTGGTTCTTGGGCGGATGGCATGTTTATAATATAGGGAAAAGAGGGGTTTATGGCAAGGTCTCCGTCCTTCAGGCGGGATGCCGGTTAGAAGCCACATGACTGCGAATTGTCCTTGATCGGCGCCTGGATGCGTCGGTGCTTCGGTTCTGGCGAGGAGGGCATTTTAGTAATGTTTTCCGCAAATGAACGAGGAGTGCTTCGGCTGCGGTAGGAGCCGGGTGATATCGGAGAGGGTCTCTTCGACAGAGATTTGTTTAACGCCCGCAGGCAGGGCAGGACGCTCGATGGCGTCCCATTGTTCTTTGGAAAATGTATTCATGATGACGAGGGCGACAGGGCGGCTGTCTCCTTTGTGTTTTGTGTCTATGCGGAAAGGGATTTCCGGTCCCGATCTCTCCCACTTGAACGTTGATTTGATCCGTGCCTACGGCACCGGATCCGTGGATTGGTTCGGTAGGATTGTGAAAGGAAAGCCCCGTGTGGGGTATCCGGTCCATACTCCGTTTTGGTTAGTGAGTTCGATGTTCGAAAGATCGAGCTCTATTGCATCGCCTACATTAATTTGCGGCTGAATAGCCGCGTCGACCCACAGTTTGATTTTCCTACCTGCAAAATAGCGAGGCGAGGCTATGGTAAACTGGTATCCCTCCAGGACCAAGACGTCTTTCTTGCCATCGACGGTAGTGATGTCGTTTGGCCAAGTGGCGACCGCGACCATTCTTCCCGGGTGCTGAACGGCAACGTTACTTTCTCGATGCGCGCACGCTGACAGAGCGAGGAGAGCGACCATTACCAGGACTGAGCGCATTGTATTGCCGAACCCTAAGCTGAGCCGCGCCGGAGGGGTCGGCTCCGGCGGACGTTGGAGTGGAGGTATTGCATGGACCGAGGAAAGGAATTCATGACGGAGGGCGGTAGGTGGCTAGCTCAGCTTTGATTATGGCGAGATCGGATTTTGCGATTGAGCGTCGGCGTTCAAGCTCGTCTGGCTCGACTTCGTTATAGTCACAGGTGTTTCTATTTTTTCGAAGCCTGTCTAGGGCGTTCGCTGCATCGTCTTTGACGAAGAGCAATTTAATTTGGATTCTGTCGTGGTCTTCGACCGTACCTTTTTTTGTGTATTCGCGGTTTACGATTACCCATTCGAGCACGATGTGGAAGGCTGAGAAATAGTAGCGACTAACGGCCGTTCTTAGGGCCGTCTGTTTTAGAGGCCAACCGGGGTTTTGAAGCGCCGAAGCGGAAAGGGTGTCACCCAGTTTTTCGAACAGCGCCGGATCGGGCTTCACGCAGCGACCCTATTTAGGGTCCTGTAGTCGCAGTCGAGGCTGATTTTGCCTCCGGCGATGGCCATTTCGCGGATGGGTGTCGTCTCGCGGGTCATCCTGACTGCCTTGCGGACCAAATCCCCGAAGTTTTCGGGGTAGATCTCGGCCCGAGCCCAGAGGACCAACTCATCGGCGACGATTTCCGGGTCCTTGTAGAGTTCGAGGGTGAACTGCGTACCCTTCGGAAGGATGCTTGTAGCATTTTGAAGAAGTTTCGTCACGATGTCTTCGGCGCCATTATGACGCCCGAGGAATCCAGCGACCTCTTCCTCATTTTCAAAGAGGACGCCTTGTGAAGCTAGTAGGTTGGAATGTGAAAGTGTGATCATGGGTATGTGGGTTAGGTCATCCTCAAATTTTTTGAGGATGAGTGATTTTTCGATCACTGCATTTTTGCCGCGACGGTCATCCCAAGTGATAGACCATGGGGTGTCAGGGCGGTGCGTTGCTTTGGCTACCTTATCGACATGAACCGACAAGCATAAAGCAAGGACAGTTAAAATTGAGGCAGCGTAAACGGCTTCGATTTTTGGAAATTCAAAGGTTCCGGGGATTGGCTCATAGCGCGGGAACGGGTCTTTTGGGAAGAGTCTGTAGATGAAATCGCAGACCGGCCCATTTTCCCATGCATATATCTCTTCGTCAAATAAGGCGTTTCCGGTTGTGACGAGATGATGACCTTGGGCGAGATAGAGGAACTTGTGGAGTTGATACGGGTTCAAGGGTTTACCCCTGGCGGCGGCTTCCGCTAGGAAGGCGTCAGCGACCAATTTGACCGGGATCGACATACCCTAATATGGGATAACCGAGGCCTTACGGCAAGGAGGGGTTTTCCCTACCTTACCGCAGTTCGTAGATTTCTACGAGGGCGATGCCCGTGGATGAGTTCGCTCCTGCGACTTCGGCGGTGTAGTTGCCGGGCGGGAGGGTGACGACCATTGCGGAGTCGGCTGAGCCGGCGGGGAGGGCGAATGCTCCTGTGCCCCAACCGGAGTTAGTTTTCGCCGGGAGGCTTGGGGCCTCTTTCTTTGGGGGGTTCTTGGTCGCTCAGGAGGAGTGCTTCCAGAATGCGTTGGGTTTCGATGGCGGCCGGGACGTTTTGGCGGACAGCTTCTTCTAGGGATATGAGAGTGGGGAGGCGCGAGATTGGATTTTCCGGTTTTGTTTCTAGGGATTTTTGTTCTTCGCGGAGGGCGTTGTAGAGAGGATGATCCCTCTCCTTTTCGTAGAGTTCTTTGCTTATCTGTTCGAAATTGGGGTGGAGGTCGATGTCCCGGCAGACGATGTTGATTGTTGTCTGTAGGGGCCCCGGGTTCCCTTGAAAGTCAGCCATGGCCTCCTTGGCGCGTTCGCGGAGCGTTTCTGGAGTGATGAGTTTTTCCAAAGCGAGCGCGTAGATGTCGCGCCGATCATTTTCGGAATATCGTGCCAATTTTGAGACGGCGAGGTCAACCGGGCTTAGTACCCGTAATTCGATGAGGCGTTTTTTCCCATCTGGGCGCGGTTCCTTCCATTTTTCGTGGATTACGGCATCCTTTACGAAGTCCTCGTGGAGGAGGGCGAAGGACGTGTTGTAGTGCGTGTCGAAATAGATGAAGGAGTCCTCGCCGTTTCGTTTCCGGTAGGCGACACGTAGGTCTTTTGGGAGAATGAGCCTCGCCGAGAAATCGGCGTCGATATCTCGGGTATAGCGGTTGCCGCAGTAATAATTTGCTGCCATGCCTCCGGCGAGACGAGCCTGGATGGGTTGGCCCGTGTAACCGCTTTCTCGGAGGGCATCCTCGATCCTCTCGATCAGGGTGCATAGGGCTTCGGTTAGCTCTGGGTGGGCTTTCATGGCCGCATCGTTAACGACTTTTTGTAGTCCATAACGGCGTCGAGCATGGGGTAGAACCGTTCGGGTTCTAGTCCGGAGGCGTGGAGTACGTCTAGGTCGCCTGGGTAATGTTGTCCCCATGTGTTGGCCGTGAGTTCACGGGCGACATTTTTTAGGCCTTTGTAATGGTTGGCTTCGGACCCTGCGGTTAAGCATTCCTTTAGGAGTACTGCGGCAGCCGCCCGGTGTAGGGGCAGGGAGCCTGTCGGGTGGGGTTCCATGAGCCAGTCCATGGCGGCGAAGGGGTTTGTGCCTTCTTTGGCCAACTGGAGTTGCGTGGCCGTAAAGTCCAGAAGGCGTTCCTCCTCCTCGCGCCCAAGGGGCGAGGCTTCGTAAAGGGTCTTGTGTGTGTTGCTGTCCATCTTGGTAATATGGGTTATAGGGGCGGAGCTGGCAAGGCCCTCCCGCTTACCGGCCGGGTCGCTCAGCGAAACGGGGGTAAGGTGCATGATGAGGTCGATGCGTTGGGGCCTGTCAGCTCGAAATCGGCTGCGCGTATATTACCTCAGCTCGTAAATCTCCACCAAGGCAATGCCGGTCGAGTTGTTCAGGCCGGAGACCTCGGCGGTGTAGCCGCCTGGGGGCAGGGTGACGACCATAGCGGAGTCGGCGGAGCCGGCGGTGAGGGCGAAGGCTCCGACTTTGGCGGAGATGGGCGCGGTGAGGGGCTGGACAACGATGTTGGAGGTTGCGCCGGGGCCCGCGACCGGGGCATTGCCCCAACCGGTGTTGGTGGCGATGATTTGGGCGTTTGGCGATGCTGTATTGTAGAGAGTCAGCACGGGCTGAGCGAGTACGCCCGTGAGGCTGAAGGCCGTCAGGATCGGGCCGTCGGCGCGGATGACGACCGTCTGAGGGCTGTTGCCCCCGATGACGAAGCCTCCGATCAAGATGTTTCCTCCGGTGCCGACGAAGACGCGAGCCGAGATGTTGACGAGGCGGTTTGTGGGCGCTGTGTCGTCGGCGTCGTAGACCTCAGCGAGGGCGACACCGTTATTCGTCGTGGCGGACACGATCTGGGCTGTGTAGGGCCCGGGAGCGAGGCTCTCAAACAGGGCGGTATCATGGGATCCGACCGGGGTGAGGGCGAAGGCACCCACTTGGGTGAAGATGCTGTCCATGTTGGTCGCCCATCCGCTTGTCGTGTCGACCAAGACGGCGGGGTTTGTGGCAACCGATTTCAGCGTGAGCGTGGGATCGGCAAGGACGCCCGTGAGGCCGAAATTCGTGAGCACCGGGCCATCGCCGCGAATCAGAACCGCTTTATTCGAGGTTCCCGTCGTGGCAAATCCGGCAATGAGCTGGTTTGCTCCGGTCTGCGAATAGGCGCGGGCTGAGAGATTCACGAGCCAAGCGTCGGTTGTGACCGTGAGCGTGCCGGCGTCCGTTTTGGCGGATCCGGCCGAGTTTGTGACGAGGACCGTGTAGTCGCCCTGGTTGGCGGCTGTCGGGTAGACGATCTCTGTGGCGCCTGTAGCGCCAGCGATCGCGACGCCATTAAGCTGCCACTGATATGAAGTGGGGCTGCCGGTGGCGGTAGCTTGGAGCGTGATCGGCGCTGAGCCATTTGTAACTGAGCCCCCCGGGAGCTTTGTAGCGACTGATACGGACAGCCCCGCAGGAGGAGCCTCTAGCGCAGCCGCGATGAGCCCGATGTTCGGCGTGCCGATACCCGTGATGCAGTCATACGTTGGTCCCACATTGAACGCACCGTTCGAGTCGAGCGTGCCTGCGGGCAGGGTATACATGGGTAGTCCGTTAGGGTACAGATTGTTCGGGTTTTCACTGGAGTAGTTCCATGTGACGTAACCTTGTGTGACGTAGTTCATGGCACCTGTCCCTGCGAGAGGGTAGAGAGCCTGTGTTAGGAGACCTACGGGCTTGTGCCCGTTGGACTGAAGATTTTGGTTCAGGATGGCGCAAAGGGCCGCCCAAATTGGGGCGGACTCGCTCGTTCCCGCTGCACCTGAATCGGCCTGGTGTAGGTAGGTGTAGAAGCCTCCTATGATGCCGCTTCCATTTGCTGTTGCTGCAACGTCGGGAACGCACCTTTTTGTGGTGGAGGGTATTCCGGGGCCAGTTTGCCAGCTTGGGGCTGCAAAAATGGTACTGATGCCTCCGCCGCTCATTGCGTTGTTGTTTCCGTTGAGGATGGCTGTTCCGGAGTTGTTTGTTATCGAGGCCGTGGGACTTGTTGCTGCGGTCCATGCAATTTCCTTGGTTACACCCGTGCAGGTGGGATAAGGTGGTGGATTGTTGCTGTTTTCTAGTCCTCCTAGAATCTGTTGGGTTCCTCCGACTCCGACAACGTAAGGATCGGAGGCGGGGTATATCACAATTCGTGGATTTGTTGATTGGTAAACGCCCCCGGTTTCAATTGTGGGGTTGCTGCCGCCGTCGCCGGATGAGGCGAAGGTGGTAACGCCCTGTGCGGCGAGGGCCATGAAGTATTGGGACATGGCGGTGTCGCTGGAGTTTTCTCCTGTTCCAGAGCTGTAAGTGAGCTGGTGGATGTTCGGGTACTTCGGAAGATCCGTGAGGACGGCTTCGGCCGTAGAAGCGTAATCCGCGACGCAGTAGACGCGCACGGTTGCACCTGGGCAGAGCCCGGTGACTATTTCGGTGTCCATCGTGACTTCGCCTCCGGCGGTGAGACCGGGGCCATCGTCCCATGTCGGCGTGCCGGCAGGGACGACGGTTACGTCGGCGAGTGTGTGCCTAGAACCGATCTTCGCCCAATATGCTGTGAGATCTGCTAAGCTAGGAGCAATGTCGAACCCGAAGATAGCGATGATTTGGCCTGTGCCGTCACCGACGCCTGTTGCACCGTAGGTGTCTAGGAATAATTGTGGGCCGAATGTGGCTTCGGACGCGTTGATTGCGTTGTACGTCGTCATTGCCTTCGGATGAAGGTGGGGCTGAAGCTTCAGCACGCCCGCGACATTTCCGGCGATTTCGTCCGGAACGGAGGCGGGTGTGACGGCGGAGGTGAACTCTTTGCCGTTTTCATCCGTGACCCTAGCGAAGCGGGTTTGGAGAGCTGAGGCGAGCTGAGCGACTTGGCCATGGGCCTGGACGCTCATGTGGGTGAGATTCTCCTCGTCAACCGTGAGGCCATTGGCCTGCGCCCAGAAGGCGACTTTCTGCCACGACTCGTGAGTCGGGTAGTACTTCTCGGCCATCTCCTGCGGCGAGAGGATCTCGCCCGCAGCGATGCGTTTGGCGAGCTCGTCCTTATTCCTGAGATTCAGGACCAGCATTGCGGGCGCGACGGCCGCCGACTCTTCTGGAGTCAGGGTGCTGCGCACAATGTTGGGGGTCTGTTCACTGATGGACGGAACGACGCGAGCGGCCGTGGCTGCCGGAGTGATAACGAGGGCCAGCGCAAGGGTGAGAAGCGCGAGCGTTGACGATTTTGAGGTTCGGTGTCGGTAGGCAAAGGGGGTATTCACGCGGGAATTAGGGGCTGTCTGGCGACAAAGTGAGAATCCGAAAACTATGATATATATAGGCCGTGCTGGAAGGACTTTCACAGATTCTCTGCCAGCTCGAGTGCTTTTTGGGCTCCGTAAAACCCCACCTTCATTTCCACGCGCCCTGCCTCTTCAGGCAATCAATCGGATGTCGGTGTGTCAAGCACGATGGGCTACATGTCGCCCCACTCCATAGACTGTAGAAGCTAAGATCATGGGCCCTTTATGCCCGGCTTACGTTACGTTCCAAAAAAGCGCCACGATCGCAACGCTTGTGGGCGGATTGTGGCGCAGTTTCGTACTCAACAGAATCTTTCCCAGGAGGATCTCGCGGGAAGAATGGCCGCAGTGAAATGGCTGGCCTCGAGGGATATCGTTAAGCGGATCGAAAACGGGGAGAGGGAAGTGACGGATAAGGAGCTGAAGTTACTGGCGAAAGCCCTCCGTGTGCCCGTGGCGGTCCTTTTCGAGCCGTGAAATACTAATGTGGTGATTGCCCTGTACGAAATGGAATTCATCTGCTCGTGAATGTCAGTCGAAGAGCAATGGGAAGAGAGTAGGTCAACTGAAGAAGCAATTGTTTAAGAATTCCTAAAACGATCAGTGCATTAGACTTCAAAGGGTGTTTGGTGACCGTCAGCCGAGAGCAATAGGCTGTATGAAAAGGAAATCGTTTCAAAACGGGTGAGCAGGCGACTTGTAATCGCCAGTCGGAATTGAATCCGGCCGCGGATTCAAATCCGGGGTATGCTTACCGGGGCTTAAGGGAGCAATCCGCTAGGTCTTCAATTTCACCCGGCTCTTGGCACGGTGGTCTGTCCGGTCCTAGCATGGTCGCCCCGAACATGCCGTGACCTGCCGACTCTGCCAACAGCCGAAGCTGCTCCGAAGCTCCCACATCATCCGGGAGTTCGCCGAGGCGCAACGGCAGCGCTGCGCACCAAGCGGACCGACGAACAAAGGCAGTTGATCCAATGGCGAACCCAGTAATTCGGAACTATCTGGTGGCATTCATCGACCTGCTTGGCCAACGGAAGCAAATGGAGGGACTATTGTTCATTCCGCCGCGCTCTGAGGTTGCCGCTCGGGAGGATTTCCATTCACGGATCATTCGCCTGATAGGTGCCGTTGCCTTTGTTCAGCAGAACATCTCCCACATCGCGCAGGCATCCAACAGCCACCACCTCGAAGCCTTAGAAGGAGCAGATCCGGCCGTACAAGCACAGTTGCAGAAGTATAGAGCAACAAATGTCTCTTACCAGCCGTTCTCCGATGGGATTGTTCTCTATTCGCCTCTTTCGCCCGACGGGCATTATCCGCTCGGAAGCGTCTACAGCCTCCTGAGCGCTTGCTCGTCGATCATGCTTCTCACTCTCGACAAAGGGTTTCCCATACGCGCCGGCATAGCGATCGGTGCCGGCTGCAACCTCAATGACGAAGGCGTCTATGGCCCTGTTGTTGCCGAAGCCTATCGATTGGAGAGCGAGGTCGCGAAGTACGTTCGAATTGCTGTGCACAATGAGTTTATTTCCTGGTTGGATTCCTTCGAGAGCAGGGAATACCTGTCGGAAGAAGACCGTAGAGTCGCAACCGCTATGGTTGCAAAGTGCCGAGAGATGGTGACCGTCGATCATGACGGTGTTCTTGTCTTGGACTTTTTGAGTCCTGCCACGCTAACTTTGCTGGGAGGGATCGAGGCCAATGCTCAACCGATCGCCGGCATGCGGGTCTTCGTCAGTCAGATGGTCGCCAAATTCACTCAAGAAGAGAACGAGCACATTTTGGCCAAATACAAATGGCTCAGTCGGTACATTGACTCTCGATTGTCAGGTAGCTCCGGCCATTAGTGCTCCTAAATGGACCCGTTGTGGAACACTAGGGACAACTAAAATTAAGGAGAAGCTCTCAGCTATGTGCCCGTGAACTTCCCGGTTCCTATCGGGGTAGGTTTAAATTGAACAAGGCACTGCCAATATCTAGAATCCCACTACTGTAGAAATGAGTAGACATACAGCTACCATGAAGTTCTTCCAGCGCTTAACGTTAGCAATCGCTTGGTGTATCGCTGCCGTCTCCGCACGAGCGAATCCACCCACGCACTTAGGCAATTCGTTTGTCGTTTTGAGTACGTATTGGCCGACCGGTGGTCTCGTGTCCGGCCAAATCCTCTATCTCACTCCCAATGGGACCTGCGAGCTGCTATCGCAATGCAGCACGGGATGGCCATCCACTATATCACTCCAGTTTGCGCCGTCCTCGTCGGGAACGTACACCTATGAACTCGCGCCCGGAAACCCAAACGA
>Ga0302270_10003665_pt1 | contig 14529 bp, 10 predicted proteins | sample III_Bog_E2_3_FD_198773 | JGI IMG/M metagenome (GOLD analysis project Ga0302270, IMG submission 198773) | Peat permafrost microbial communities from Stordalen Mire near Abisko, Sweden - III_Bog_E2_3 | ecosystem: Environmental > Terrestrial > Soil > Wetlands > Peat | place: Sweden: Abisko... | reverse complement strand
GAGCCCCCTGAAAACCAAACCACTGGGAAATTCGGATTTATGGATCACCCCCGTGGGTTTCGGCTCCTGGGCCATCGGCGGTTCGGGCTGGCAATTTGCCTGGGGAAAACAAAACGATGACGAATCCGCGGCCACGATCCACCGCGCCCTGGAGTTGGGGGTGAACTGGATTGACACGGCGGCGGTGTATGGCGTGGGCCATTCGGAGGAAATCGTCGCCCGCGCGCTCGCGAATTGGCACGGACCGCAGCCGTATGTCTTCACCAAATGCGGGCTCCGTTGGGATGCCCAGGGTCAGACGCGTCACGATTTGACGGCCGCCTCCATCCGGCGGGAATGCGAGGATAGTCTGCGCCGGCTCAAGGTGGAGGCGATTGACCTTTACCAAATCCACTGGCCGGTCGAAGACAAAAACGAATTGGAAGAAGGGTGGAGCACGATGGCGCAGTTGCAGCGGGAAGGCAAGGCGCGTTGGATCGGGGTTTCCAATTTCAATGTGGAACAACTGGAGTGGGCGCACGCCATTGCCCCGGTCACCTCGTTACAGCCGCCTTATTCGCTGGTCCGACCGGAAGTGGAATCAGAGGTGCTGCCGTTCTGCGACCAGGCGGGCATTGGCGTGATCGTCTATTCACCGATGGCTTCCGGGTGGTTGACCGGCGCCATGACCCGGGAACGAATTGCCGGGCTGCCGGCCGACGACTGGCGCAAACGCAGTCCGGAATTCAATGAACCGAAGTTGTCAGTCAATCTGGCGTTGGTGGAACGGTTGCGGGCCGTGGGCGAACGGCAGGGCTGCTCCCCGGGGGCGGTGGCGATTGCCTGGACTTTGCGGCATCCGGCCGTGACGGCGGCGATTGTCGGCGCCCGCCGGCCGGAGCAGGTGGGGGACATGGTCGCGGCGGCGGCGGTTCAGCTCACAGAGTCGGACCTCACGGAGATTGAAGCCACCACCGAACTGGCCGGGAGGAGCCAATGAACATCGGATTCATCGGGCTGGGCATCATGGGTGGCCGCATGGCGGCCAACCTGCAAAAAGCCGGCCATACCCTGGTCCTCTTTAACCGGACGCGGGACAAGGCGGAGTCTTTGTTGGCGGCCGGTGCGCACTGGGCCGACTCCCCGGCCGCTTTGGCGGCGCAAGTCGAGGTGATCTTCACCATGCTGGCGCATCCCGCCGCAGTTGAAGCCGCCGCCCTGGGCCAGGAGGGATTTCTGCCACGACTGGCGCCGGGCCAACTGTGGATTGATTGCAGCACCGTCAACCCGTCGTTTTCGAGACAAATGGCGGCGGCGGCGGCGGCGCAGGGGGTTCGTTTCCTGGGGGCCCCGGTGAGCGGCTCCAAGGCCGTGGCGGCGGCGGGCAAACTGACTTTCCTGGTGGGGGGCGCGGCGGATGATTTGGCAACCGGCCGGCCTTTGCTCGAATGCCTGGGGAACAAAATCATTCATTGCGGCGGCCCGGGCACGGGGGCCGCGCTGAAAATCGTGATGAATCAATTGCTGGGCACGGTCATGGCGGCTTTTGCCGAAGGCTTGGTGCTGGGGGAATCGCTCGGTTTGTCCCGGGACGCCTTGTTTGAGGCCCTGCTCAGCGGACCGGCGGCCGCCCCTTTTCTTGCGGTCAAGCGGGTGCGAATCGAACAGGGCGATTATACCCAGGCCGATTTTCCCTTGCAGTGGTTGCAGAAGGATTTGCACCTCGCCACGGTCAGCGCTTACGAAACCGGGGTGGCCATGCCCGTGACGAGCGCGGCCAAGGAAACCTATCGCCTGGCCATTCGGGAGGGCCATGGCGCGGAAGATTTTTCAGCCATCCACGATTACCTGGCGCACAAAAAATGAAAGTACTGCAATTCAGCACAACCATGAATCTCCAAGCTACCGCCGTTGAACCCTTGACCACGCCTCAAAGTCCCTGGCGGCGCAACTCCGCCATGACGAACCAGGCTGCGGCGCGGCCGGAACCCATCCACCCCTGGCTCACGTTTGCCTTGGTTACGGTGGGAACGTTCATGATCATGTTGGATGCTTCGATTGTTAATATTAGTCTTCCCGCCATCGCCCGGACCTTTCATACGCCGGTGGGTGGGGCGGTGGAATGGGTCATCATCGCCTACCTGGCCACGATCGCCGCCACGTTGCTGACCTTCGGGCGTTGGTCCGACATGATCGGGCGCAAGCCGATTTGGCTGGCAGGGATGGCGCTCTTCACCCTTGGCTCGGGGATTTGTGGCGCGGCCAACTCGCTGCCGCTGCTGATGGCCGCGCGGGCATTCCAGGGCCTCGGCGGCGCGCTCCTGTTTTCAACCAGTCTGGCGATCATCACCGACACCTTTCCGGTGGACCAGCGGGGTCTGGCCATGGGCGGCAACGCGGTCGTCGTCGGGTTGGGCTCGAGTGTGGGCCCCGCCCTGGGCGGCCTGATCACTGAACATTGGAGCTGGCGCTGGATTTTTTATGTGAACGTTCCGCTCGGCATCATGGGGCTGGCGGGGGCGCAAAAAGTGCTTCGCGACACCTTTAGCCCCGCGCGTCAGCATTTTGATCTGCCCGGGGTGGTCTTGTTCGCGGCGGCTTTCGCCCCGCTGACGCTGGGGCTTTCGTTCGCCCCGGAATGGGGTTGGAGTTCGGCGCGCCCGCTGTTTTGCTTCGGGGTTAGTCTGGCGGCTTTGCTGGCGTTGCCGGCGGTGGAGCGCCGGGCGGTGGACCCCATCATCCATCTGCGGTTGTTGCAAAACCGCCGGTTCACTTCCTCCTTGATCACCATGACGCTGGGGATGCTGGCCTTGTTTGCGGTCGGATTCATTCTGCCGTTCTATTTTGAGGAACTGCGCGGTTTCTCGGTGGCCAAATCCGGTTTATTGCTCACGGCCATGCCGTTGAGCCTCGCCCTCATGGCGCCTTTGAGCGGCTCGCTGGCGGATCGTTTTGGCTCACGCTGGCTGGCCTCGGGGGGGTTGGCCATTGCGTGTCTTGGGCTCACGGCCGCGGCCCGGCTGGATGCCCACAGTTCTGATTGGGGCATCCTCTGGCCGCTGCTGCTCACGGGTGCCGGCCAGGGGCTGTTCATGACTCCGAACGCACGGGCGTTGATGAACTCGGCCCCGGCGGGCGAACAAGGGGAAGCCTCGGGCTTGCTGGCCACCGGCCGGGTGCTCGGTCAAAGCTTGAGCGTGGCCCTGGCCGGGGCGATTTTTACCGGGCTGGGGGGCGCGGCGGCCGGCCGGGCCCTGCTCACCGCCCACGCGGTCCCTGCCGGCCCCGCCACGGCGATGATCACTTCGCAAATTAACTTTCTGACCGGCTTTCAGGCCGCGTTGCTGGCGTGTGCGGGGGTGGCGGCGGCGGGCATCTTCGCCGCCCTCGTTCGCGGGCCGGAGAATGAATCCGCCGGGCGCGACGGCTCGACCACGGGGATCCCCGCCGAGTATGAATCGCCCCTGGCCACCGCTTTTCGGGAAGCCCAAATGGATCCCGCCCGGGACGGGCTTTTGGCGGTGAATCGCCAGGGCGAAACCATTCTCCAAAATCCCCGGCATCGCGCGCTGTGGAAAATCCCCGCGGGCCTCTCGGAAAATTATACGGAACAGCTTAAATTCTTCATGAAGCGGACGACCAACCCGGAAGCCTTCTTGAAGAAAGTGTCTTATCTTTACACCCACCCGGGCGCGGTGAGCCGGGATGAGATTGAATTGGTTGACGGGACGGTTCTGGATCGCTACTCCTCACCCCTTCAGAACCCGGCGGGAAAATATTACGGAAGAGTCTGGATTTTTCAGGACATCACCGAACGTCGGAAGCGGTGAGGAAGCTGGGCCACCCCCGGCCGCAACCCGGATAACCGCGTCCGGTGGCATCCGGTCCATGGGCTCATAAACCGAGCCGGCCAGAGTGCAACGGTTGACGGTGGGGCGCACCCCAACCTCGCGGCCCCCGGCCGGTTCAGTCGTTGCCGGAGGACGGTCCCAGCGGGTTCATCACAATGCTGGCGGAAGCCTCCACCTGCGCCATATAGGCCGCCAACTGGTCATTGTAGCCGGACCGGATGGACGGGGCCAGTTGCTCGCGAATCGAGAAATCAATTTTCGCCCAAGCCTGGGTTCGGGCGCTGGGATCGGCGGGCAGTTCCCCATATTCCGACAGGTGGGCCTGATAATAAGCGGTCACTTGATCCTCGGTGACATTGGGCGACGCCCCCTGGGCCGCCATCAAGTCGGTCTGCAACATGTACGCCTGGGCGTCCTGCAGTTCCAAGTTCCGTTGCGCGTCACCGCCGTTGAGCCTGGCGATGCCCCCGGGCTCCGGCTGGTTGCGCAACGAAGTGAGGGTCGCCAACTGCTTATACTCGGCGTCGTTCAATGATACTCCGCGATCTTGGGCGGTTTGAAAAATCAATTCCCGGTCCACCGCCCGTTTCAAAAGAAATTTCAACTCCAGCGCGGAAACTTCGAGTTCCGACCGGCGGTCATTGGTGCCGAGGGGCAGGAGGTCCGCCGGCGTGACGGCGTGCCCGTTCACGGTCGCCAGCACTTGATCCCTCCGCAGGTGCAACAACCGGTCGGCGGGGGCGCCCGCCTTCACCGCCAACTGGCCGACAATGTTCGTGGCGGAGGGGCTGGCAATTGTGACCGTAGTAACCGGAGTGGCCGATTTAACCGGCGCCGACTGCCGTGGGTTGGCCGTCTTATAGGCCAGACTGATCATCATCAGACCGACTACCCCCATCAGAAAAAGGCGAAACGACTTGGACATTTTTAAACGATTCCCGCAACCATTGAATTTTTCAATAAAATCAGCCGCCGGATCGGGGCCCGGGGCAGCGCCGATCCGGCGGCTTAAACTTTGCCGGCGACTACTGGCTTTGCAACAGCACGTCTTCCATGCCCGCCACCACGCCCGGAGCGGAATTGTAATCCACCCAGACACAGGAACGGAAAAAGGTGGAGGTGTTCACGGTGTGGCTCGGATAACCGGCCGTGTTGAGGTTATACAGGAACTCGCCATTGCATGGAACCATGAGGCTGCCGGCACAACCATAGAAGTTGTAGTTTTGGGGAACATCGCTCACCAGGGCGGAATTGGCGTAGCTGCCGCAACGTTCCGTCACATCCAGATGGACGGTGACGCAGTTGGCCAGCGAGGACGTCACATCGTTGCCATTGCAATCGAGCAGCCGCACCTCGTGCAACACGCACTGCCCCACCCGGAAACAGGTGACCTGTTCGAAGGTGGACGGGGAATCCGGGCAGTTGAAGTCGGTGTAACCCTTATCCGGGTCAGACGTGTTGTCCACGAGGTTATCGCAGGCGGGCGCATCAAACACCACTTGGAGCGGGGCCAGCACGGTCAGCGTGAAGGAGCATTCATTGGTGTTGCCGCCGGCATCCACCGCCGTGCAGGTGATGGTCTGGTCGCCCGGACCAAACACGGTGCCGGAAGGCGGATTGCAGGTCACCTTGACGGGGTTGCCGCAGTTGTCGCAGGCGGACGGCGTCGTGAAATTGACCGCGCCCTCACAGAGGATGCCCACGCCAAGGTTGCAAGGCCTGACCGCGCTCAAAATCCCGGTGCAATCGGGCACCTGCCAGCCGCCCTGATAGCAAATGCCGTTGCCGCGCGCGCCGCAAACCAGGAAGGATTTGCAGCCTTCGCACGCGCCCGCCGGATCATTGTTCTTCCAGCAACTGCTATGATTGTCATCGACGGGCTTCACGCAAAGGGCATTATAGTTGGTGCTGAGTTTGCTTTCCACCACGCCGCCCCATTGCCATTGCAGGGACACATTGGCGGTGTCCACGGCGAACCGGGCGCTCCAAGTGGCGGGGTTCACATGCCGGCGGTATTGGCTGCAACCGGCATCCCGGCCCCAGCAGCCGCCCGTCAGGTTGTTCAAGTTGAACGGCACCTGCCAGGCCAAGCCGGCGGCGAAGGTATTGCCGCCGCAATTCAAGGAGGAGAAAGTCACCCATTCATTATTGGTGAAGATCGTGGTGGCGGTGGCGACGCCGTTGGAGAAGTAAACATACGCATCCGGCACGGCCAGGGTGATGTTCGTGTCATCCACCGCCAGTTGAATGGTCTGGTCCGTGATATGGACGGTGAACGTGCCGCCCTGGTTCCAGAATGAATTGGGGCGGATGACGCTGCTGAACCAGATATAATTGCCGGCCTGAATACAGGGATTGTTGAAATCCGCCTCAATGCAGCTCAGGTTGTTGGTCAGGATGGGCTTGAACGTGGCACTCTGATTCACGCACTCAATGGTCGGCGGCTGGCGGTCATTGACATACACCACGCACGGTTGCACCACCGAGTTGCCCCGGCCATCCGAAGCCGTGAAGGTGATGACGTCGCCGTTCGTGGTCAGCGTGCGCGGGAACTGGCCCTGCAACAGGCCGTTGGTGAGGGTCTTCAAAACAATGGCGGCACCCGCTTCGCTCAAGGCCGTGGCCGTGGCGGTGAAATACTGGCTGGAGCAATTGGTGGCCATGGGGGCCGCGAAGGCGTAGGTGGCGTAGCACTCGTTCGTATCCGTGTCCAGGGTGGTCGGAGTGCAGCCGGGGTTGTTGAACGCCAGCATGCAGGGTGCGCTGTTGGTCACGCCCATGGTCACCGTGAAGGAGCAATCGCTGTAGTTGAAAGAGGCATCAATGCCGTAACAGGTGACGGTGAGCTGGTCGCCCGCATTCAAATAAACGAAACTACCGGAAGCCGTGTCACAGTAAATGCTCGGCTCGGGATCACAATTATCGGTCACCACCGGGTCGGGGTAGGTGATGATGAAACCGGGATTCCCATTGGCGTCCACCGCCGGGGTGGTCACCACTTGGGAAAGGGGCGGACAGGTGATGGTGGGCGGCGTGAGATCTTCCGGACCGCACTCGCCCTTGGCGGCGCCATTGAACGCATTGGTGAAGGAGCCCGTGAACGTGGAGGCTTCACTCGTCAGGGTCACCCCCAGGTCATCGGCGCAGTTAAACAAAGTCTGCAGTTCGCCGCCGGTCACCTGAACGCTGAAGTCGAACTGATTCACCACCCCGGAATACAGGTAGCCGAACGCCAGGACATCGCCCTGGAGGAGCACCCCGGAGTAGCTATTGGTGACCCCGTCCACCACATGGGTGAACTGGCCGGTTAAAACAAAGCCGTTGGTGCCGGACACGAGGTTGCCGTCGGTGTCCAATTGAATCGCAAGGCTGTTACTGGCAATCAGGGTGCCGGTATCCGATTCGGAAAATAAAATTTCAAACGGGAGCGCATTGATGGTCAATATTTGGGCGACGGGATCGTAGGTTAACGCCGTGGTGCTCGTATTGATGAAGTTGATTTGTGGAAAACTGGGGTTCACCCCCAGCAGATCCGCCTTCGCCAGGTTCGCCAGGAAGCAGCAAATCACCGCCACCCATAGTATTTTAACTTGGTTTTTCATTTTTACTTATTTGGTCTCTGATTTTTATGGTTTTGCTTCCGTGCAATCGGTTTTAAAATGCCCCTGATTCATCCCCTTCCCTTCAGCCATCGTCCCGACCTCAAACCACCGGCCTGGCCGGCTTGCGCCGGGAGACGGCGGCTCCCGCACATCCCAAACCGGCAAACGCCGCAGCGGCCAGCGAATAGGCGCCCGGCTCGGGGACAAACGTGTCGGCATACCCGGCGTTGGATGCATTCTTAAAGCTTTTAGCCAGGTTGCCGTTGAAGCTTCCAGTCGGTATGTAAGCAGTGGCGCCCGCCGTCAAAACAATGCCGCCCGCCCCATTATTCCCGAAGAAATCTTCGAGGATTTTCGAATCCGCACTGCTGACATCATTGAACAGAAAACTAAAGAGCGGGGAACTGCCGGCCGTGTAGCCGAACGTATTGGCCCCCGTTTTCAAATTGGCCGAGAGCAACAGTTCGCTCGGATCGCCACCGGCAGTGGGGCTGACCCCGGGCAAATAACCATTGATGGCCACCATGCTGTTTTCACTGGCGCCCGCATTATCAAAAACCTGCCACACCCCGCCCACGTCTTGAACCCAGGCGGTGAGCGTGTAGGTTTTGGCTCCGGTGGCGTTGCCCGTGAAGGCATCCGGATTTCCGCCGCTGGTTCGCCCGCTGCCAGGGTCGTTATTCCCAAAACCAAGACCGCCCGTTCCCGGCGCCGACGGGTTGCTGGTATAAACGCCGCCGGCGTTGCCGGTGACAACGAATTCCCCATAATTATATCCGGCGGCATCGGTTCCCGACTCATAGGTGTAGGTCATATTCAAACTGGAGGTCGTGAAATCCGCGTAATAGGGGCTGTTGGGATCCTGGCCCGTAAAAATCGTCTGCTGGGCCGACGCGGACCATCCCGACACCACGGCTGACATCAGCACCCACGGCAAAAAATTGTCTTTTTTCATAAATTCCCCAAACTTCAAAACGTGTTATTTGTTTCTTAACCTCACCGCTTAAAAGTATTCTAACAAATCGCCCGGGAAAAACCCCCGGTTTAACGCCCTGTTTGCACGCTTTCCGGCCATGTAATTTCGCTTTTAAACCCCTTGGAACCAAGTATTTACCAATGCGCATGAAATTTGGACGCCCAGTGTCTTAAAATTGTAACATTCCCACGCGCCTCAATCGGCGGGTTCCGGCCGGGCAGGGCGCCGCTTAAACCCGCCCCCGTAAGGCCTCCCTCACTGCGGGACGGAGGCAGAGGGGTTGACCGAAAGTGCCCGGTGATGCTTCGACGGTTTTGGCCTCCACCCGCAAACAAGCCCGAAGGGACGATACGATTTCACCGAAAATAGCGAAGCGTCGGAAAGGTTGAAGAAGGTTTCTTTAAATGAAAACCGGGGGAGTTAAATAGGGAGTGCTGCTTGCAGCGCGGATCATTGACAAAAGATGATCGCCGCAGCCACTTCAGTCACGGTCACGGTTCCGCCGATGGGGATACCCCAGAGCTTTTGCCAGTTAATCACAACGGAAGGCACGCCGGGGATGGGAATCGAGAAGGGCTGGCACGGTGAGGGGCATACGGTCGGGCCGAGGACATTGATCGCCGTGTTGAGGTTCCGTGCCGCAGCGGCCGCGGCGCCGGCGGTGGCGGTGATCGTGGCGCCGGCGATTCCCCCGACCAACCAACCCGCCAGGGTAAAGGGCACCGTGGCCGTCCCTGAACCCACGGCAACGGCGCGCGGCCCCAGGGCGGTGCAGGGGCCCAGGGTCAATCTGCCGGTATCGAAAAGCAATCCGCCGCCGAGCACCCGCCGGGTGGGCGCCTCGAGGAAAAAATGAAGCGACCGGCCGGGGGAGGCGAAGGTGGCCATCGCAACCCCATTGGGAAGGGCTTGGGCTTGGGCTTCGCCGTAGAGTTGTTGAGCGCGCGCGAAGGCCGCAGCCAGATTAAATTCGCCGGCACCCGGCTGCAGAATCAGGTCGCGCCACAACTCGTCAGGAGTGAGCTTGATCATGAGCGGGGTTATAGAATGAGGGGGGAATTCGCCAAATTAACCGTCAACAGGGTGCGCGAATGCAACCGCAGAATGTCTGAAAGGCGCAAGGTTTGATACGGCGCGTCTTGGAAGGCTTTCGCTTCCATCGGGGTCATGCCCTGGGCGATCCAAGCGTAAAGATCCGGGCGGATGTCGGTCGGACAACGCACCCGCGCAAGGGTAAAAAGCTGCTGGATCAGCGTGGCTTCATAATCTATGAGCCGGGGCAGTCGCTTGATGCTTGCGAGATCAATCATCAATTGCAGATTCGACAACGTGAAGCGCGGAAGCCGCGACCGGACGCGGGGATAATGATCGAGGCAGTCCGCGAGTTCAACGTGGAGGCGGGAGTATTCCTTCAAGTCTTGATCGAGGGCGGCGCGGGCGAGGTCAAAATTGGTTTTGTCCCCGGCTATGCTGGCGGCGTTTCCCTGGGCGGCGTCAACGAAGGTCCGAATCCCGCAACGCAGAAAGGAAAGCACGAGGGTTCCCAATTGCGGGAAGCGTTGGTCGGCGGCGAGGATCCGATGCGGGAAGGCCAGATTCATGGGCTGGGAAAGGATGAAGGTGTCAATCTCCAGATCGTTGACACTGGTGAACCCGGCGCCCCGATCAAAGAAGTAAAGGGGCTTGACCGGATCCCAGAGGGCACTCAGGCCAAAGTCCAGTATTTGTCCGATGATGATGCCCGCCTCCAAGGCCAACGCCGCCGCCGCCAGCGCCAGGGCGGCCTCAGTCGCCGCCTCGGCGGCGGCGGCCACGGCTTCCGCCGCTTCGGCCAGGGCGGTTTCCGCCGCCACAACTTCCTCATACGCCGCCTCCAAGCCAACGCCGGTTTCTTCGGCCTCCGCCAATTCTTCCTCCGCCAGCGCCAACTCTTCCTCCGCATCGGCGAGCACCTGACGCGCTTCGGCCAGGGTTTTGTCCGCCAAAGCCTTGAGTCCGCCCGGAATGACCAGGCTCATTGATTTCGCGTATTCCCAAGTTTCCGACATATTTTATCCTTTCTCGATGATCCGCGTTCGTTAGGGTTTTAATTCAAAATTGCGGTCAGCCTGGGGTTGAGTCCGGGGGCAACGGTTGGCTTGATGCTTGTACAGCGGACGCGATCCGGGGATCAATCTGCGGCAAGGTCAGGCCCTGGAGCAGCCAGGCCTTGAAAACCAGCTTGGTGAGCAGCCAGATGATCTCCTCCAGAAGGGACATGATCAGTCCGGGCGGGGGATAGGGCAACCGCTTGGCGGCGGCCAACTTCTCGAGCAGGGCCATCAATTCATCCCAAATCATGGCATCGAGGGCATGGCGCTGTTTGGTGGCGTCGGTCAGCGTCCGCAACTCCTCCAGGGCGGCGAGAACTTCCCGGGCATGGTCGCCCTCCAAGCCCATGATCTCACGCTCCAATGCGGCGATTTTACGGGCGGTGCGCGTCACTTTTTGCGCGGTTTTGCGGCTCATAACTTTTCAAGAGTCCGAGGTTTGCTTCGCGAAAACAATTCTGATAAATCGCGCAAAGTCTAGCGGTTTATTTGAGAAATGACAAGATTAATAAATGATAATATATAGCATTATATGCGATTATGGCATTTTTTATGCTAATTTAACACTATCCCACCAGCCCAGGGGCCGTCCTGAAAAAATGTCAGGGTTCCGAGCATCATTATCGTGAAGAGGGAATGACAAATGTGGAAAGGGGGATGGGGCCATAAGGGGGAGGATGGAGCCGGGCAAAAAACCCCGGTGGGGACAGGCTGGGCCGTCAAATTGCGTTTGCAAAACTGGCTGTCCGACATGGATTCGAACCATGAATAACGCCTCCAAAGGGCGCTGTGTTACCATTACACCATCGGACAATCACCGGCCGGTTCCTTCATCGGGGATGAAGGTCACGCCCCAACTTAACAGGTCGCTTTTCCAGATTCAAGCCGGGATAATTCAAAGCGCAAAAGCCAAAACTCAAAGCAATTTCAAACCAGGCATTGGCCCCAAACCAATCACGCCAGTTCCGACCGGCCCAGTTCCCCGCCCGAATCCCAAAGGGATTCTGTCCCGAAGCCCAGGGTTGCGCCAACGGCGCTACCCTGGGTGTGTAGCGACAATTAAAATTTTCCAGGAAAAGAATAATTGTCGTTGACCAGCCAATTCAATCCATGAAATGCCTATAAGGTGCAGAGCGGGGACGCCCTGCGGGTGCTGATGCAGGAAGAAACGTTCCTCAGACGGGCGACGGAGGATTGGATCGGGCTTTCAGCCCTTGATTATTCGTGGTGCTGGAACCTGGGGCGAGGGCCCCAGGCTGGGATAAAGGCGGGCCTTTGGCCCTGAAGGCAACTGGCTACCAATCAACATGTTCCATAGAGTTTCTTAAAAGAGGACTGGCGCACTACGGGACGCTGCGCGCGGATGCACGTATCCGGCACCAGTTTGGCTTCTGGCGGTTCTCAGCCCAAGCGCACCGGCAGCCGGCGGTTGCCCCAGTGGCCGGGGCGGTCGGCGAAGTGCCCGGCAATGGCAAAGCCGCAGTGGGCGCAGTGCTGGTCTTTCAGTTGCCATTCGCCCAGCGCATACCGGTCGCGTTCGATCAGGCGCCGGCCGCAGCCGGGGCACCAGGTGCCGCCGCCTTCGGGGTCGTGGACGTTGCCGGTATAGACGTAGCGCAGGCCGCGGGCCCGGGCGATGGCGCGCGCGCGGGTCAGCGTGGCGGGCGGGGTGCGGGGTTTGTCCAGCATCTTGTAATCCGGGTGGAAGGCGGTGAAGTGCCAGGGGACGTCCGGCCCCAGGTGGGCGGCAAACCAGTCGGCGGCCCGCTCGAGCTCGGCCGGGCTGTCGTTCTCCCCGGGGATGAGCAGGGTGGTCACCTCGAACCAGACGGAGGTTTCGTGCCGCAGGTAGATGAGGGTGTCGAGCACCGGCTGGAGTTCGCCACAGCAGGTGCGGTGATAGAATTCCTCGGTGAAGCCCTTGAGGTCCACGTTGGCGGCGTCCATGTGCCGGTAAAATTCCGGGCGCGATTCGGCGGTCATGTAGCCGGCGGTGACGGCCACGGCGGCGACGCCCACGGCCCGACAGGCGTCGGCCACGTCCATGGCGTATTCGGCAAAGATGACGGGATCGTTGTAGGTGAAGGCGACGGAGCGGCAGCCCAGGCGTTGCGCGGCGGCGGCGATGGTTTCCGGTGCGGCGGCATCCGCGAGGCGGTCGAACTGGCGGGCCTTGCTGATGTCCCAGTTCTGGCAAAAGCGGCAGCCGAGATTGCACCCGGCGGTGCCGAAGGAGAGGACGCTGCTGCCGGGATAAAAATGGTTCAGCGGCTTTTTCTCGATGGGATCCACGCAAAACCCGCTGCTGCGGCCGTAGGTGGTGAGCCCCATCCCTCCCTCGACGTTCTGGCGCACGAAGCAGAAGCCGCGCTGGCCGGCCTGAAGTTTGCACCGGCGCGGACAAGCGCGGCACTCGATCCGACCATCCGGCAACGGTGCCCACCAGCGGGCGGGATGGTTTGAGGGGATGATGGGCGGCGTCATAAGCGGGTGAAAGGGGTATCAATCCTGTTCTTCAAAATGATCCACGAGAAAGCGTTGCAGGTGAATGGGTTCGTCCGGGCCAATGCCGGCCTTTTTCCGGGCGATGAGCAACTGTTGGGCGACGGTCTGGATCTCCTTGATGCCGGGGAGCAGCAGGCCGCGGCGGCCATCGCCGGTGCTCACGATGACGCCATAGCGCCCGGGATCCAGTTCCGCCGCCGAGGCTATGTCCTCGGGCGGGTGCAGGACGCTCACTTCAAAGCGCAGGCCGGCCAATTCGCCGGCGGTGACGGGCGTGAACCGGGGGTCCTGCAACGCCGCCTGCCGGGCGCTGCGCCACGTTTCGGCCAGGAGATTCGGACTGGCCGGCGCAATCGTCCCCACGCAGCCCCGCAGGGTGCCGTCCGACCGTCGCAGGGTGACAAACACACCGCGCCGGGCGGCGGCGTAGTCATCCGCCGGCGGGGGCGGGGATTCGTCGCCCCCGGTTAATGCCACCCTCACTGAACGGCGCGCCAACCGCGGCAACGTGCGACTCATGCTTGGCAGCGGGGTGGAAATTTCGGCGAATAAAAGGGCGACGCCGTAACCCACGCCAAAGGGGGCTTCATAACTGAACACTTCGTGGCCGGCGGATCGCCAACCGGCGGCGGCGGCGGCGATGAGGGTGGAATCCACGGCGTCTTCCGCCGCCAGTTCCCGCAGCCCGGCGGGCAGGTCGGTGAGTTGGTGGTAAGTGCCGGCCCGGAGCCGGTGGATGAAGGCCTCATCGAATTCCCGGGCGCGGGGATGAAAACCGCACGGCGCGCCGGGGGACAGCCGATGGCTCATGTCCCCGCTGGCAATGACGGCAATGCGCCGGGACAACTGATGCGCGGCGGCGGCGATGGCGGCGCCCAGGGCGGCCAGGCGTTCCGCCCCGGCATCGGTCAGGCTGATAACAACGGCCGGACCGCTCCAGCCAGCCTCGGCGAGAAACCACAGCGGGACCAGCGCGCCGTGATCCAGCAGGCCGTCAACGATGGTCCAGACCCCCAAATCCCGGGTGTGGCACTCGGCGGCGATGGTCCGGGACAACAGGTGATCCAGGGGCAGGCCCACCACCGTGTGGGGCGAATTGAATGGGGCGAAAGAACCGGCCAGGGCCTCCCCGTCCCAGAGACCAAATAAGTGCGGCTGACGCGGGGAATGCGGGGAAATGAGCACCACGGTTTCCGGCCGGTGACCGGTCACGCAGGCGGCCGCCGCCCGCATGGCCCGGCGGCTGGCGGCGGTGGCGGTGCCGCGTTCGCCCCCCACCCCGGGCACGAGGATGGGCGCATGAGGCATCAGCACGGCGCACACCACGTTGGAAACGTGATCTTCTGCGGCCGAATGGACGAGTGCGTTTTCTGTCATGAGCCTTACCTATCCCTGTGTGCATACTAAACCCAAATGAGGGATTTGTCAGCCACCGAAACCCCGGCCGGGCCACTCCAGTTCCCAATGAGTCCGACCTCGCTCTGTGGTTGGATCATTTGAGATTTGAACTTTCCCCTCCCCCTCCG
>Ga0302270_10003663_pt1 | contig 14533 bp, 10 predicted proteins | sample III_Bog_E2_3_FD_198773 | JGI IMG/M metagenome (GOLD analysis project Ga0302270, IMG submission 198773) | Peat permafrost microbial communities from Stordalen Mire near Abisko, Sweden - III_Bog_E2_3 | ecosystem: Environmental > Terrestrial > Soil > Wetlands > Peat | place: Sweden: Abisko... | reverse complement strand
CTGCCGGTCCTGGTCCCCTGGCTCAGAAACCTGCTGAGCGGCGCCGATGCCCGGGCGGTCCCGGCCCAGGGCCGGACCGCCACCCCGGGCCATGGGTTGGCAGAAAGTCCGGCCCAGGCCCTGAATGCCCTGCTGGGTGGCCGCGAGGGGGCCCCGGCGGCGGCGCCGGAGACCTGGGAGGCCTGGATCCGGACCGGCGTCAAGGCGCTGTCCGACCCCGCCGTTTCGCCCCAGGGCGCCGCCTTCCATCAGGCCCAGGCCAGGGAGGGCACCGCTTTCTACGAACTGCCGCTGCCCTGGGCGCCCCAGTCGCCGCTGCAGATCTGGGTGGAGTCGGACCGCAACCCCAGGGACCCGGGCGGTAAATCCGGGCCGGAAACCCAGCGGGTGCTGCTGGGGCTGTCCTTCACCAACCTGGGCGAGACCCGGTTGGGGATCACCCGGAGCGGCGCGGATCTGCAGGTGCGGGTATGGACCGAGCACCCGGAGCTGCTCGCGGCCTCCCGGGACGCGGTGGAAGGGGAACTGAAGGACCTGGGTTCCAGCGTCGACCTGAAGATCATGCCGCTGCATCCGGGCCCCGGCGGGTCGATCCCTTCCCTTCGCAGCGAACTGACCGGCACGACCCTGCACGCTCTCGGGTGAGACAGGCTCTAAACTCCAAACTTGGATAAAATACGCATGGAGAAACCCGCTCCCTTCCAAGTCGCATCCGATCCAGCGGAGTAGACTGGACTTTCAACTTCCGGTAGACCGCATGTCCAGCCCTGCGAAATCCAAGAGCCGTCAAAATAACAGCAGTGTGACGATCCGGGAGATGTCCCTGTCGGACCTGCCTGAGATCTATGCCCTGGGGGAGCGCTTGTTTCCCGCCGACAAGTGGCCGGCGCTGTACCGGACCTGGGACGAATACGAACTGGCGGTCCACTTCGCCTCGGATAGCGAGACCTGCCTGGTGGCGGAGATGGATGAGGCGGTGGTGGGCTTCGCCCTGGGCACCCTGCTGGAAAAGCGGGGCAGCGCCTGGAATTACGGCTACCTGCTGTGGCTGGGCGTGGACGAAGGGGTCGCCCGGAAGGGGATCGCCGCGCGCCTGTTCGAACGAATGACTGAATTGTTCATCAAATTGGGCGCCCGCATGATCATGGTCGATACCGATGCGGACAACGAGGCGGCCCTGTCCTTCTTCCGCAGTCAGGGGTTCGGCCAGGAAACCCCGCACATGTACCTTTTCCGCAACCTCACCCACGATCCGGACTACCTTCAGCACCGCAAGCGCCCCCGGGCCACGGCCCCGCGCCGGAAAGCCGCGAACCCGAGCCGCCCGGACTATGCTCCGGGGCAGGATGACCATGAATAGCGGCGGGTCCCGCCCTTCCGTCTGGGACTGCCTGGACGGCGGGCGCTTGAGGGCGCTGCTGCTGGACGCCGTCCGGGTCTACAGCCCCTCCTATGCCGAGGGGCCCGCCGTCCAGGTGTTCGCCAGCCGGCTGGAGCAGGCCGGCCTTGCGGTGGAACGGCAGATCGTGGCGCCCTGTCCCGGCACCGGGGAGCGGACCAATCTGCTGGTGCGGCTGGGCCCCCAGCCGCCCAGCATGCTCTGGATCGGCCACCTGGACACCGTCGAGGCGGTCCATGCCTTCGCCGCCCCGCGGGTGGAATCCGATGTGCTGCACGGCCTGGGCGCCGCCGACATGAAAAGCGGTTGCGCGGCCATGGTGGAGGCCGTCATCGCCCTGCACCAGTCCGGCCTGTCCCTGGCCAGGGGACTATGCCTGGGCCTGGTGGTGGGCGAGGAGGAATACGGGGACGGCTCGCTGGCGCTGATCGAAACGGTCCAGGCCCCGCTGGTGATCGTCGGCGAACCCACCGACCTGGTGCCTTGCACCTCCCACAACGGGTACCAGGAGTATCAGCTGAGCGCCCAGGGCAGCCGGGCCCATGCCGCGGTTCCCGAGTTCGGCGCCAACGCCATCCACGCGATGCTGTCCTGGCTGCTGGCGATCTTCGACCAGTGCCTGGCTCCCGGTCTGGCCCACCAGGTGGTGGCCAACCCCAGGGAGATCCAGGGCGGGAGCACCATGTTCGTGGTTCCGGCGGCCTGCCAGGCCATGCTCGACATCCATATGCGGCCGGGGATCGATCCCGGGGACGTGGCCGAGGCCGTGGAGCGGGCCCGGCAGATCGCCTTGGCCGACCACCCGCTGTGCCGGCTGTCCTCGGTGGTGACCTTCTCCTCCCTGGGCTACGAGAATCCACCGGGGGACCCTCTGCTGGCTCCGTTCTGGAGGGCGGTCGCCCGGGCCGGCCTGTCCGGAACCCCCGGGGTGTTCCGCTCCCATTCCGACGCCGCCGTGTTCCAGCAGGCCGGCGCCCTGGCCGTGGTCTGCGGTCCGGGCCGGCTGGAGATGGCCCACTCCCCCGAGGAGCAGGTGTCCCTCAGCCAGGTGGAACTCGCGGCCCGTTTCTACGCCGCCCTAGCCGAAGAAGTGTTGGTGTAGAGGGTCCCCCATTTCTTGTCAGGGCCGCCGCGGCCGTTTGCTGCGCAACCGGCCGCGGCGGTACCTGAACCGGGATTTCTGCACCGTTGTTCCGCTTCACTGGAATGCAGAGCCGTCGGATCCATTGGCCTCGCCACCAACGCGTCACCGAATGATTTTGACTTGCTTGTGGTTGCCGGATCCGATCTTGCGGTGAGTCCGCCGGAAGCGGGGTGCCCCACGCTCAACGTGCGGCTCCCAACTGGAAGGGACACGGCAACCGTTCGCAGCACGCCTGCTGCGTACGGTAAAGGTGGGTCGGCGCCACAAACCGGAACCCGAACTGGGTCGGCGCAAATGATCGGGACAATAACGATCGATTCCGGCGCCACCGGCAGGGGCTGTGGGGACAGGCCGAAAGGTCCAACTGCGGCAGCGAGTCTGACGTCGATTGGGGACCCGGATGATGACCGGGGCGGGCCGCCTACTCCAGGTGGGCGATGGCGGTGTCGATCTGGCCGGAGACGATCTGGATGTCGCTGTTGACCTTGGCGATGTCCTCGGTGAGCTTGCGCACGTTCTCCACCGACTTGGTCATGTGGTCGGCCACCACCGCGAAACCCCTGCCGTGCACCCCCACCTTGGCCGCCTCGATGCTGGCGTTGAGGGCGAGCATCTGCATGGAGGACATGATGTGGTTGATCCGGCCCACCAGGTTCTGACTGCCCTCCAGGCCCTTGACCAGGCCGGTCTTGGCCGCGCGGATCTCCTGGATCACCGTGCTGGAGGCCTGCCGCTTGGCCTCCTCCAGTTCCTGGATCAGCATCCAGGTGCTGGCGGGCATGAGTTCGATGCTGGTGCCCTCCAGGCACTGCTGGATCCGCGCCTTCACCGCGGCCACGCCGGTCATCTCGAAGACCAGGGAACAAGGCACCTGCTTCAGCGCTTCGGCCAGGTCCGTGAACACCGCGACCCCGGCCTGGGCCGCCAACTTGAGCCCGGCCGCCTCGGGATCCTGGTCCACCATGAAGACCACCCGGATCTTCTGGCTGTGCTGGAGGAAGGAGAGCAGACCCGTGCCTCCGGCCCCTCCGCCGATGATTCCTGCCGATCGCAGTCCCGCTTCATCACCCAATGCCATCGTCAACCTCAATAGAGAAAAATGAATTTAAAATGCACCGCTAATAATATAGCAAAAATCAACTTGAACGCAGTAAAAACATGCGACCGCACCATTCTAAAGTAACCTGATTGTGAGCCCCATTTCCTCAGGCGACGCCCCGACCTTGTTCTCACTCGAATCCTCCCCCCTGGTTCCCGATCGCGCCCGCGAACGGTGCAGGGTCATGGTCGCGGCTATGCCCGGCACGGCCGTCCTGTTCGGCGGGCCTGCGGCCCTGGGCAACGGCCTCGACCCCATGGCCCGCCTCCGCTCTTCGCCCAAGGACTGACATGCACCCCATCCTGTTCAAAATCGGGAGCTTTCCCATCGGGACCTACGGCCTGCTGCTCACCGTGGGTTTCTTTCTGGCCCTGGCGTTGGCCCAGCGCCTGGGGCGCGGCGAAGGCCTCCCTTCGGAAAGCATCTCGGACCTGGCCATCACCCTGCTCCTGGCCGGCGTCATCGGCTCCAAGCTGCTGATGGTGATCGTCGATCTGGCCAACGGCGTGAGGTTCGCCGAGGTATTGGACCTGGGCTACCTGCGGGCGGGAGGGGCCATCCACGGCGGCATCATCGGCGCCACCCTGGCCTTCTTCTGGCGGGTCAAGCGGCTGAAGCTGCCCCTGGCCAAGACCCTGGACTGCATGACCCCGGCCGTGGCCCTGGGCCAGGCCATCGGCCGGCTGGGATGCTTTTCCGCCGGGTGCTGCTACGGCACGGTGAGCAACCTGCCCTGGGCGGTGACCTTCACCGACCCCAACGCCCAGAACCTGTCCGGCACCCCCCTGGCCATGCCGCTGCACCCGGTCCAGCTGTACACTTTCGTGGCCAATCTCCTGGTGATGACGTCGCTGCTGGTGATCCGCAAGCACAGGCGGTTCTCCGGCCAGGTCTCGGGTTGCTACTTCATCCTGGAAGGCATCGGCCGGATGGTGACCGAACACTGGCGGGGCGATCTCGACCGGGGCTTCATGATGGGCATCCCGTGGCTTTCCACGGGCCGGCTCACCAGTTCTCTTTTCATTCTTTTCGGTGCAGGGCTTCTGCTCTGGTTCGGCAAGCGCAGGCAGACAGAGGTGACATCTTGACCCAAACCGTGACCCATTTCCTCCCCGATGGGGCTCCCCGTCTGGACCGGTTCCTGGCCGACAGCTATCCGGAGCTCGCCCGTTCCCGCTGGGACGCCTGGGTGCGGGCCGGCAACGTGCGGGTGAACGGCGAGGTCGTGCTCAAGGCCGGGACCCGGGTGCGGGCCGGCGCCACGGTGGAGACCGAAATGCCCGATCCGGTCCCGCCTGCCCTCCACCTCCAGCCCGAGGCCATCGACCTGCCGACCCTGTTCGAGGACAGCCATCTCTGGATCGTGGACAAGCCCGCGGGGATGGTGGTGCATCCGGGACCCGGGCATCCCTCGGGAACGGTGCTGAACGCCCTGCTGGGAAGGCTCCATGCCCCGGCGGTGGAGACCGAGGCGCTGCCCGAGGACGACGAGGATGAAGTGCCCGCCGTCATCTGGCCGGGGCTGGTGCACCGGCTGGACCGCTACACCACCGGCTGCCTGGCCATGGCCAAGGACGTGGGAAGCCAGCAGTCGCTCCAACTGCAGTTCAAGGACCGCACGGTGGAGAAGCGCTACCTGGCCCTGGTGCGGATGTCGCGCAAGCTGCCCGAGGTGGGTTCGGTCCTGGTGGACCAGCCGATCGCCCGGCACCGGGTGGACCGGCTGCGGATGGCGGTCAATGCCGCCGGCCGTCCTTCCCAGACCCGGGTCAAGCTGCTGGCCCAGGCCTGCGGTCTGGCCCTGGTGGAATGCGAACTCCTCACCGGGCGCACCCATCAGATCCGGCTGCACCTTTCCCACCTGGGGGCGCCGATCCTGGGCGATCCCATGTATGGCGGCGCCCCGGGCTGGCGGGACTCGGAAAAACAGGCTTTCCCGTGCCCGCACCCCATGCTTCACGCCTGGAAGCTCTCCATCAACCACCCCGGCGACGACCGGCGGATGGACTTCATCGCGCCGCTGCCGGAGGCGTACCGGGTCGTGCTTGCCAAGCTGGGCATCGCCATTCCTTAGCCCTTCGGCCGGGGGTTGTCAGGCCTCGCTGTAATGGTGGTAGAACCAGTCCTTCAAAAGCTGGGTCAGGATCACGTAGCACACCAGGATGCCCGCCAGGATCAGCCAGAACCGGCCCGGCAGCGGGACGAAGCCCAGGGCCCCGGCCAAGGGCGAGACCGTCAGCCAGGCACCCCCGGCCACCACGATCAGGGAGGTGACGGTCAGCGGCCAACTGGCCCAGCTTTGCAGGAAGGGGATCTTGTCGGTGCGGATGACGTGGATGATCAGGGTCTGGGTGAACAGGGACTCCACGAACCAGCCGGTATGGAACAGGGCCGGATTGTGCCAGCAGTTGAACACGTGCAGCAGGACGTAGAAGGTCACGTAGTCGAACACCGAACTGAGCGGGCCGATCACCAGGATGAAGCGCAGGATCAAGCCGATCTCCCACTTGCGGGGCCGGGCCAGCCATTCCGGGTCCACCCCGTCGGTGGGGATGGGGGTCTGGGAAAAGTCGTAGAGCAGGTTGTTGGTCAGCACCTGGATCGGCAGCATGGGCAGGAACGGCAGGAACGCGCTGGCGCCCACGACGCTGAACATGTTGCCGAAGTTGGAACTGGCGGCCATCTTGATGTACTTGATGATGTTGCCGAACACCCGCCGGCCTTCCAGCACCCCGGCCTCCAGGATGAGCAGGCTGTTCTCCAGCAGGATGAGGTCCGAGGATTCCTTGGCGATGTCCACCGCGCTGTCCACCGATATGCCCACGTCGGCCTTCTTGAGGGCCGGCGCGTCGTTGATGCCGTCGCCCATGAAGCCGACCACGTGGCCCTTGCTCTGCAGGGCGCGGATGATGTGCTCCTTGTGGGCCGGGGCGAGGCGGGCGAACACGCTGGTCCCGCCGACCGCCTCGGCCAGCTCGGTCTCGCTCATGGCTTCGATCTGCGCCCCGAGCAGCAGCCGCTCCACCGGGATGCCCACTTCCTTGCAGATGTAAGCGGTGATGATCTCGTTGTCGCCGGTGAGGATCTTGACGTCCACGGCCAGGCCGTGGAGCCGTTTCAGAGCATCCAGGGCGCTGTCCTTGGGCGGGTCCAGGAAGGCCAGGAACCCGAGCAGGACCAGGTCCGATTCGTCCTTGACCGCGTAGTCCTGCTGGACGCTGGCGCTGGGGAGCTGCTTGAAGGCCAGGGCGAGCACGCGGAAACCCTGGCCGCTCAGCTGATCGGCCAGCTCCCGGCGCTTGGCGTCGTGCTCGGGTAGGACCTGGATGGCCTTGCCCTGGACTTCCACCTGGGTGCAAAGGCCCAGCACCTCTTCCACCGCTCCCTTGCAGATCAGGGTATGCAGGCCGGCCTTGTCGGCGACGATCACCGACATGCGCCGGCGCACGAAGTCGAAGGGGATCTCGTCGACCTTGTGATACTCCTCCTTGGCTTTCAGGCTGTCTTCCAGGTCCTCGTGGGCCAGGACGGCCTGGTCGGTCAGGTTCTTCAGCCCGGTGTGGTGGTAGCTGTTCAGGTAGCCGTATTCCAGCACCCGGTCGCTGGGCTCGCCGTTGGCGTCCAGATACTTCTCCAGGACGATCTTGCCCTGGGTGAGGGTGCCGGTCTTGTCGGTGCAGAGCACATCCATCGCCCCGAAGTTCTGGATCGCGTTGAGCCGCTTGACGATCACCTTCTTGCGGGCCATGGCCAGGGCGCCCTTGGACAGGTTGACCGTCACGATCATGGGCAGCATCTCGGGGGTCAGCCCGACCGCCACCGCCATGGCGAACAGGAAGGCCTCCATCCAGTTGTGCCGGCTCAGACCGTTGATCAGAAAGACCGCCGGCACCATGACGGCGATGAAACGGATCATCAGCCAGGTGAACTTGTTGACGCCCAGGTCGAAGCTGGTGGGCTGGCGCTGGCCGACGATGCTGGTGGCCAGGGAACCGAAGAAGGTGCGGTCGCCGGTGTGGATCACCACCGCGGTGGCGGTGCCGCTCTCCACGTTGGAGCCCAGGTAGCAGATGTCGGGCAGGTCCAGCGGGTTCTCCTGGTCCGGGGCCGCGGGGGCGGCATGGCGTTCCACTGGCAGGGCTTCCCCGGTGAGGGCCGCCTGGTTCAGGAACAGGTCCTTCGCGGCCAGCACCCGCACGTCGGCGGGCACCATGTCGCCCGCGGCCAGCCGGATGATGTCGCCCGGCACCAGCAGCCGCAGCGGCAGTTCGGCCTCGCTGCCGGCGCGCACCACGGTGGCGGAGTTGCTGACCATCGCCTTCAACTTCTCGGCGGCGTTATCGGCCCGCATTTCCTGGAAGAAGCGCAGCACGATCCCCAGCACCACCATGACCAGAATGACCAGCGCCGCGCGCAGGTCGCCGGTCAGATAGGACAGCAGGCTGAGCGCCGAAAGCAGGAGCACCAGGGGATTCTTGACGTTGCCGGCCAGGCGCCGCAGCGGCGATTGCGGATGCTCCCGGGCGATCTCGTTCGGCCCGTACTGCTTCATGCGGGCCTCGGCTTCCGCCTGGGTCAGACCCTCGGGCCGGGTCGCCAACTGGAGCAGCAGCGCTCCGGCCTCGGCCCGGGCCTGCTCCAGCAGGGATTCGGACCCTTGCCCGCCGTGCCCGGCTGGGATCGCTGGGGTGGCCATCAGGAGGCGTTTTTCGTGGCTGCTTCCACGCTCGGCGGCGGCGGGTCGATGCCCGGATCCGGCCGCGGATCAAAGGGGGGCTGATCCAGAGGATCACTGCCGGGCAGATCGCCTGGGGCGGGTGGGGCTGGCTGGTCCGGTCGGGGTAGCTTGGGTTGCTGGGGCATGGCGAATCCTCCGAAGGCCGTCGCTGGCCCAGGGTAGGTATTGCCGTTTCTGTGCCTCAATGGCAAGTGACATTGAATCCAGTGCTTAGATAAAAAATCCGAACGCCGGTCCGGGACTGTTCCTTCAAATCAAGGGAGTGATCGGTCAAAGCGATGGCTTGCTGGCCCCGCCGGGTCGCTGCCCAAGGTCACCGGACCGGGATGTCAGAGCTGGGCGGGGCGGTCGTCCCGCTGTTTCCTCAGCACCTCGAGCTCGCGCTGGGCGGCCTGGAGGGCGGCCTCCAGCTCACGGCGCTGTCGAATTTCCGCCGAGAGGCTGGCTTCGGCCCGGCTGAGTTCCATGGTCCGCTCCACCACCAGGTGATCGATCTGCTTCCAGGAGGCTCTCAGCTCCTCATGGATCCGCAGCAGTTCCTCGTTCTGCATCTCCAGTTCGATCTTGTGCAGCTGGAGCTCCTGGATCAACATCTGGGCATTGGCGTCGACCAGGGGGAGTGGGGTGAGATCCCGCACCGGGCTGGTGCATCGGTCGGCATGGAAACCGGCTTGGGAACCCTCGGGAATGGATTCGGGCTTGGTCGTCATGGCAATCCTCATGGCCACAGGTCTAGGGACGCTGGACGGTGTCCCGGAAGGTGCAGGCGAACTGATGGGGGGTTGGGCGATAGGCGGTCACTTCCATCTGGCTCGCTCCGATCCCCAAGTATTGGCTAAAAACCATCGGTTCACCAGCCTCGGGCAGCCGGGCCAGACCGTCGGCGAAGAGAGGCCCCAGGGTCGGCAACACCTCCAGCAGGGTCCGGCCGCCCGGGGACCGGCCGCCCAGCATCCGTTCGAAGGCGTGATTCACGTTTATCAGCCGGCCGTCGACGGTCTGGCCGTCCGGGCCCGGGATGGTTTCGCACAGGACGTAGCCGGCGCCCATGTGGTCCAGAAGGGCCTGGAACTGGCCGGTGGTGGTGCGCAGTTCGGTTTCCAGCCGCTTGGCGGCGGTGATGTCGGTGAAGGTGATCACCAGGCCGTCGATCCTATTGTCCTGGGTCCGGTAGGGCATGATCCGCACCAGGAACCAGCGCCCATCCTGGGCGGAGACGGTGGTTTCCAGGGGGACCAGGGTCCGGAGCACGTCCCGGGCGTTCCGGGCCAGCTCCGGGTAGAACACATGAGTGGTGATGTCGGTGAGCGGGCGGCCCACATCCCCGGGCAGGAGCTGATAGATGCGGCTGGCCTCCAGGTTGAAGCGCCCGACCTTCAGCTCGCCGTCCAGGAACACGGTGGCCAGGTCGGTGGCGTCCAGGAGGTTCTTCATGTCGCTGCTGGTCCGGGACAACTCCTCCATCCGGGCCTGTTGCTCGGCGTTGATGGTCTGGAGCTCTTCGTTCAGGGACTGCAGCTCCTCTTTGGAGGTGGTCAACTCCTCGTTGGTGGACTGCAGCTCCTCGTTGGTGGACTGCAGTTCTTCGTTGGTGGACTTGAGTTCCTCCTGGGAGGTCTGCATCTCCTCCTGCAGGCCCCGGAGTTCCTCCCGGCTCTGGAACAATTCCAGCTCCATGGTTTCGACCCTCGGGTCGCCCTCGGCGGCCGTCGGCTTTCGCCGGTGACTGGGGGCTGCCGCCGGCTGGTCCCGGAACACCACCATGATGAGGCCAAGGAGCTGGCTGGGGGCGACCAGTCGTTGGACCGTGACCCGCACCCAGTGGGAAGCGCCATCGGCGTTCAGCTTGAGGGTCTTGGAAAGCACCGGCTCCTCCTGGCGCTGGGCCTGATGCAGGGCGGTGGCCAGTTCCGTGCGCAGGCCCTCCCGGGCCATGGCGAAGATGTTCCAGTTGGCCTTGCCCGCGGCCGGTTCCAGGTACTTGCCGGTGCGCCCGCTGATGTAGACGATGTCGCCCGCCTCATTGACCAGCACGGCGGGGGGGGAGAACTGCTGGAGCAGGGCGTTATCCGCGAGGGTGGCGAGGTTGGCGGGGGGTTCTGCCATCTTGGGTTCCTTTTTGGGGAGGGCGGCGGGGCTGGCGATGGCCGGGGGGAAGGCCAAGGCCCTGGCGTGCAGCGCCGGGGCCAACTTGCGCACGAACAGGTGGCTCTTGGCGTCCCAGGAGCCGAACTGGTCGGTGGCCGGTCCCACGCTCTCGGAGGTGCCCAGGCACAGGATTCCGCCGGCGGCCAGGCTGTAGTGGAACAACAGCATCAGCTTCTTCTGCAGTTCCGGAGCGAGGTAGATCAGCAGGTTCCGGCAGCTGAGGAGGTCGAGCCGGGTGAAGGGCGGATCCATGATCAGGTTCTGGGGGGCGAACACCACCATTTCCCGGATCTCCTTGGTGACCTGGTAGCCTCCGTCCTCGGCGTTGAAGAAGCGGGTCAGGCGCTCCGGGGAGACGTCCGCGGTGATGGTGGAGCGGAAGAAACCGCGCCGGGCCCTGGCGACGGCATCCCGGTCCAGGTCGGTGGCGAAGATCTGCAGGCCGCAGTTCAGGGCCGGCCTGACCCGGTCCCGGGCCTCCAGGAAGGTCATGGCCAGGCTGTAGGCCTCTTCGCCGGTGGAACAGCCGGGCACCCAGAACCGGAACACCTTGCCCTCGGGCCGGTCCTTGAACAGGGCCGGGAGCACCTCCGAGCCCAGGACCTGCCAGACCGCCGGATCCCGGAAGAAGCTGGTGACCCCGATCAGCAACTCCTTGAACAGCAGGTCCAGTTCGGTGGGGTTCTGCTCCAGGTAGCGGGCGTAGGCGCTGAGGCTGGCGATCCGGTGCACGCCCATGCGCCGCTCGATCCGCCGGATCATGGTGTTGCGCTTGTAGAGGGCGAACTCCTGGCCGGTGCGGGCCCGGAGCAGCTGCGCGACCCGGGCCAGGGACCGTTCCTCCGGCGGATCGAAGTCCGGGACGGTGTCGCCGAGCCTGGGGGTGTGCTTGGCGAAGCCGATGATCATTTCCGGCAGGGCTTCCGCCTTGGCCACCAGGTCGGTCAGGCCGGCGTCGATGGCGCTGCTGGGCATGCTGGGGAAACGGGCCTCGATGGGGTCCTGGGCCAGGCACAGGCCCTGCTGCTCCTTGATGGCCCGCAGACCCTGGGTGCCATCGGCGCCCATGCCGGACAGGATGACGCCGATGCTCCGCTCCCGCAGGTCTTCAGCCAGGGAGGAAAGAAAGAAATCGATCGGCAGCCGCATGCCCCTGGCCACCGTGGGCGGCGTCAGCCGCAGCGTCCCGCCGTGCAGAGCCATGTCCTTGTTGGGCGGGATGATGTAGACGCAGTCCGGGGCCACCCGCATCCGGTCCTTGGCCTGAAGCACGGACATGGCCGTGACCCGCTGGAGCAGTTCCGGCAGAAGATCCTCCACCGTGGGGTCCAGGTGCTGGATCACCACGAAGGCCAGGCCGGAGCCGACCGGGACGCGGGCCATGAATTTTTCCAGCGCTTCCAGCCCGCCGGCCGAGGCGCCGATACCCACGATGGGGAAGGGGGATATGGAAGCGTCAGACTTCACGATGAACAACTCCACAGAGCCGGAGCCCGAGGGGTCCCCATTCAGACTATGGGATTACCTTGACAGCTGCACTCAAATAATCAGTCTGGAACCGTCTCCCCGGTGGGTGTGGTGCCGGCATTTTGCAAGCGAGGTCGAGATTGAACGAAGCCATCCAGGCGGATCAGGAAAAACGGGTCGCCGTCATCGTCGCCCATCCCGATGACGAAGTGCTCTGGTGCGGCGGGTTGTTGCTGAGCCGGCCGCGCTGGGCCCCCTTCGTGGCCTGTCTCTGCCGGGGCGGCGATGCGGACCGGGCGCCCCGGTTCCAGCGGGTGCTGGAGCGGCTCGGCGCCCAAGGCGCCATGGGCCGCATGGACGATGGGCCGGAGCAGAACCCGCTGCCGTCCTCGGAAGTGCAGGCGCTGATCCTGGCCCTGCTGCCCGGGCGGGAGTACGACCTGATCCTGACCCATGGCCCCCTGGGCGAGTACACCCGGCACCGGCGGCACGAGGATACCTCCCAGGCGGTCCAGGGGCTGTGCCGGGAGGGGGTGCTCAAGACCGGGGCCCTCTGGCGGTTCGCCTACGAGGACGGCGGCAAGGCCTACCTGCCCCGGGCCGAGGCGGAGGCTACCTACCGCCTGGAGTTGCCGGAACCGATCTGGGTGGAGAAACGCCGGCTCATGCGGGAGGTGTACAACTACCCGGAGACCAGCTGGGAGGTCCTGACTACCCCAAGGACCGAGGGTTTCAGCCGGTTCGAGGCGCCGGGGGGGGAGGTTTCCCGGCCATGAAGGTGCTCGTGCTGTACGACTATCCGCCCGCCCCGGGCGGCCTGGCGACCCAGGGCGACCTGCTCTACCACGGCCTGCTGGAGGTGGGGGTGGAAGCCAGGGCCGCCCACCTCAAGTCGGACCTGGAAAAGGAGTGGCACTACCGCTGGTTCAAGCCGGACGTGGTGGTGGGGGTGGGTTTCTGGGGCGACTATCCGGAGATCGTCCAGCATCCCCGCGCCTTCGGCATGACCGCGGTGCCCTGGCTGCTGGCCGACGGCTACGTTGCCAACTACCGCCAGGAGCTCAATGGGCTGCCGCTGATCCTGGTGACCGCGAACTGGGTGAAGCAGACCTTCGAGCGGGACGGGATCCGCAGCGATGCCATGGTCGTGCTGCCGGTGGGGTGCGATACCGGCGCCTTCGTCCCGCGGCCCATGGACGATCCCAAGGTCAGCGCCATCCGGGCCATGCTGGGCGTGTCCGAGGACCAGCTGCTGCTGCTCACCGTGGGCGGGGACGCCGCCTCCAAGGGCGGCCGGGAGGTCATGGAGGCCCTGGCCCAGGTCCGGAACGAAGTGCCCGATTTCCGCTACGTCTGCAAGGTCTGGCCCCAGCCCAGGACCGAGGTCCAGAACGCCCTGGACCGGGAACTGGCCCAGGGCCTCGGGCTGACCGACCGGGTGAGCTTTCCCACCCACCGGGTCTCCCGGGACCTGATGCCCTACCTGATGGCCGCCTGCGACGTCTACGCGGCGCCCTCCAGGCTGGAAGGGTTCGGCATGCCCCAGGTGGAGGCCGGCGCCTGCGCCAAGCCGGTGATCGGCATCGGCGCCATGGCCATGCTGGATACCCTGGTCCACGGCGAGACCGCCTTCCTGGCCGGAGTGGCCCGGAAGAACACCATCACCCAGGCGGTGCTGGGGCCCGCGGCGGGCTACCCGCCCGGGCACATCGTTCACTTCGACCGGCCACGGGTGGCGGACTACCGGGCCAGCGTTCCCGACATCGCCACCGCCCTGCGCCGGCTGCTGAACGATCCCCCGTTGCGGGCCCGGATGGGGGCGGCCGGCCGGGCCCGGGTGGTGGAGCGGTTCGACTACCGGCTGGTGGCCAGACAACTGGCGGGTATCCTTACCCGGCATCTGGGGGTGGAGTGATGGAACCGGAGGACGGCCAGCGGATCCAGGAAGCCAAGGCGGCGGCCTTGGAGGTCCTGCGGCACAATGCGTCGGGACCTTTCCAGGGACTGCCGAGGACGGCGGGCTGGGGCTACCCCGAGCCGTACACCAGGGATCTGTTGATCGCCGGCCTGGGCATCCTGGCCTCGGGCGACCCGTTCCTGACCGGGGTGCTGGGCCAGGTCATGGCTCAGCTGTCGGACCACCAGAGCGAACGGGGCAGCATCCCGTCGCTGGTGCACGATTCCGGGGACCGGGGCGCCAGCGACACCACGCCCCTGTTCCTGCTGCTGGTGGGGATCCTGAGACGGGTGACCGGCAACCCCGGCTACCTGGAGGACGCCACCCGCAAGGCGCTGCGCTGGATGGAATACCAGACCGGCGACGACCGGGTCATGGTGGTGCAGCAACCGACCAGCGATTGGCGGGACGAGCACTGGGTCCTGGGCCACGGCCTGTTCGTGAACACGCTGGTCTACGGCTACCTGAGGCTCCTGGGCCAGGATGGCCGGGCTTCGGCGCTCCAGGCGGCGGTGAACCGACCGGACGACCAGACGGACCTGAGGCATCCCATCGAAGGGCTGGCCACCCACGGGCGGCCA
>Ga0302270_10003657_pt1 | contig 14547 bp, 8 predicted proteins | sample III_Bog_E2_3_FD_198773 | JGI IMG/M metagenome (GOLD analysis project Ga0302270, IMG submission 198773) | Peat permafrost microbial communities from Stordalen Mire near Abisko, Sweden - III_Bog_E2_3 | ecosystem: Environmental > Terrestrial > Soil > Wetlands > Peat | place: Sweden: Abisko... | reverse complement strand
CGGCCGGCCTCGTTGCGTTCAACTCGCTGTTCCAGGTCTTCTTCTACTCGGTCTATGCCTGGGTGTTCATCACGGTTCTCCCCGGCTGGTTCGGCCTGCGCGGAACTCAGGTCAACGTATCCATCGGCGAGATCGCAAAGAGTGTCTTCATTTACCTGGGCATTCCCTTCATCGCTGGCTATCTAACGCGTGCCGTTCTGGCTCGAGCGAAGGGACGCGAATGGTACGACCGAAAGTTCGTGCCGCGAGTCGCACCGATGACGCTGATCGCTCTGCTGTTCACCATTGTCGTAATGTTTTCTCTCAAAGGCAGTTACATCGTGCGACTGCCACTTGATGTTCTCAGAATCGCCATCCCGCTGCTGATCTACTTCGTGGTGATGTTCCTGGTGTCGTTTTACATGGGCAGGAAACTTGGCGCCGACTACTCAAAGACAACGACGCTCGCGTTCACAGCCGCCTCAAACAACTTCGAGTTGGCAATCGCTGTTGCGGTCTCGGTGTTCGGCATCAACTCCGGCGCGGCGTTCGCCGCCGTGATCGGCCCGCTTGTTGAAGTACCTGTGATGATCGCGCTTGTGAATCTAGCCCTGTATTTCCAACGCCGATATTTCGTAAATCCCGAATCCGCAGATACGGTTGGGGTCTGCGCCACCGACTATCGATTGATCTAATCTTGCATGTCAGGGCTTGTTACGCTACCAGATTCACAATTCATTTGGCCTTTAGAGGAGGCTGAGCGTCAAATTGCGGACGAACTCACCAACACCAAATACTCTCGATATATCGCCTTTTCGACTGTTTCTCCGGTTCCGGTGTTTGGACCCGGACCTCGTGTATGCCGACGCAGAGGGAGTTATTTTCAACCGGCTCCAAGTGCACGTCGAATTGCCTGAAATCTTCCCTCAGGGGCTGAACAGGCAGCGGAAAAAGGGCGATTCTCAGCCGAAATGGACGAGAGGAATCGCTCCGTGGCTCAAGCCGGCGTTGATCTTGTTGGCTTTATGCAGGGGTTAAAACCACCACCTCCCTCCGTGTCGAGTTTTTTCGCAGCCTGTGAAGTCCATCCTTGATATTTTGGGTCAAAGGTCACACAATTGGTTCCACTGGAGAGTCAGATGGGAAGGAACCATATCAGGATCGCAGCTTTAGCTTTGGTTGCTCTGGTCTTTTCATCCGGCGCGATCTGCTCGCGAGCACAGGTTGAAAAGGCGCTTTATCCGACCATGGCGCCTCTCGATCAGTATTTGATTTCCGACGAGAATGCCGAGATCGCGTTGGCTCGCAGTGCCGCCCCAGCGCCGGTTTCGGATGCGGCCGAAGTCATGGTCCTGCGGCGAGATGGCTATGCAACCGCCGTGAAAGGTTCGAATGGCTTTGTCTGCCTTGTGGAGAGAGCGTGGGCGAACCCGAGCGATGCGTGGGACTTCTGGAATCCCAGAATGCGCGCCCCGACCTGCTACAACGCGGCAGCTGCAAGCACTTTCTTGCCTGTCTTTCTCATGAAAACCAAGCTGGTGCTGGCAGGAAAATCGAAGACGGAGATCGGTGCGGCGATCGCATCGGCGCTGGAAAACAAGGAACTGCCGGCCCTTGCGCCTGGGGCGATGTGCTACATGATGTCGAAGCTACAGTATCTAAATGATGGCGCCAGGAACTGGCATCCACATGTCATGTTTCTTGTTGCGGGTGATGCCGCGAAGAGCTGGGGAGCCAATCTGCCTGGTTCGCCGATTATAGCGGTCCGTAACCCTGAAGCACGCATAACCATTTTCATGGTTTTGGCCGGCGAATGGTCCGATGGGACCCCGGGGCCATCGATGGTGTATTGAGCAGCAATTCGCAGCGAATTGAGCATTCAGGTCAGATAGCCACCAGGAGGTCGCCCAGCATCCGGGTTCCGGCCGCCGGCCCGCTCTTCAGGTTTTTAGGCGGATCGGCGGCGATTGCCGCAGCAACCGTCGTTTTTCAGAACGGATCCGATAATAACCACGTAATTCGTTGGTACGTCTTATGTTACTTTCCACGCGTAAGAAGGGTCGAAGACGTAGGACATTTGTCCATTCCGATCTCTGCACATGCAAGACCTGGATGCAGAACGACGGCCTCTCCGACCCGAACAGGGCATTAAACACATGCGCCCCAGCTCACCTTACGAACGCCGAGTCGATCCCGGCATGGATTGCCTGTTGAAAGGCCGCCCACCCGCAGGAGAAGTCGTCCTTGCCGCAGCCGGGGACAAACACCGGAACGCGCTCGGGAGGATTCTGCAGGCTGAGGGGCGTGGCATTGCGCATCTGGTCGAGGGTCTGGGCTGTGTAATAGGTTCGCACTGCGTAGTCCGCCCGGCCGCTCTGGCTCCACAGTTCAAACACCAGCGCTCCGCCCGGCGGAGTATCGTCGCGACGACCGTCGACGAGCCAGTCAAGCCCCAGGGCTCCGCCGATGTTGACGAGATTTGTATCGTGCCCAACCAGGATGAGAAGACGGTCTTCGGGCCTGGTGAGCGCGCCCTCGATGGGATGCGCGGCAACAGCCTGCTGCATCGAGAGAAGAATGTGCAGAAGAAGATTGGAGGACTGGGCGCGGGCAATGTAGGCAGTACGGCCCGCGATGTCTTCCTGCGCAATGTGGAGTTGCAGCAACTCGCGCAACTTGTTGGTGTCCACGCGGCCCCAGCCCACATCGGTCGCGGGCATACCTTCGGTGTATTCCAGAAGCAGGTCTTCAGCCATCGTAGAGGCGGTTCCGAGAGGCGAGTGCAACTCGATCAGGTGGTCGCCTTTGCCCGGCGCAATGGAGGCCGGAATGTCAAAGATGGATTGTGGCGCAACGGCGCCGGAACTCGGGCACGCCGCGCCGGAGTCGCAACCGCGCAATACGGCCTGAAGCGCATCGAGCTGTGGCCGGTAGGCTGCGGCGAGCCCTTGCAAGTTGGTGCCGATGCGACCGGAGACGGCCGCTGTAGCCAGCAGCTTGTCCGGATGACCGACTCCAGCCTCCAGGGAATGAAACAGCGGATCGGCTGAACCCTCCGGAAGAGCGCTCACTTCGAGCGCGCAGCCGGGAGCGATTCCGGCAGCAAGCGCCTTGCCGGTCTCGCGGGTGCGCTGATCGGAGTCGGCAACGATGCGGATGTGAGACGTATCCGCGCAACCGCTCGGCGCAAGCAGTCCCTGGGCGGCCAACAGCTCTCGATCGTAGGCGCCGAAGAGCGTCATGAGATGCGCACCGTGTTCGGTCAGGTAACCCGGCGGAACGCTCCACTTGGGCCAAGGCGCAGCGGAGTATTGATTCAGTTGGTCGAGCTTGCCGGTAGGAGAACGCACTCCATGACGGCTGACGACAACGACGAATCTCAGCTCGCTGTCTTTCTCGTTTATGTTCTTCGCTGTGGCGACGGTAGGGGCTGGCGCAGCGGGGGTTGAATAGATGCGAATCTCCGCCCCATGGTCCCCCGTGGCCGGAACACCCACGTAGAGCAGATTCTGCGCAGGGACAAACAAGGCGGTCTTCGCACCCGCGACCGTATGCACAACTCCAAGCGAATGCAGTTGCTTCGCGCTGTCCACTTGGTAGGAATCCACTTCTCCAGCGCCGGCGATCACATACACCCGGCGCAGTGCGGGATCGTAAAACAGGTCATCCGCCCCATCGGCTGCCGGCTGGCTGGTGACCTCCTTGCCGGTTGCGGCATCGAGAGCAATCACTGTTCCCGGAGTCCGGCAGGCGACATAGAGCAACTGGTGTTCGCTGTCGAAAGCCATCGGCACATTATCGGCGGCTTTGGTCAACTGCCAGCGAGCGGTGACAGCCATGGTAGCCGTGTTGATGACTGCGACTTCATTCGACCCCGCGATATTCGCGAAGACGCGACTGCTTTGAGGATCGATGTCGAGGGCTTCGGGATGGGTTGAAGCGGAAAGGTTCGCAACCATGCTGAAGTGTTCCGTGTCCACCACAGCAACCCTAGGCGGGTTGGCCGCATCGCCCGTTCCGTGACCGATAAAAAGCAGGCGATGCGCCTCGTCGAAAACCATGTCGTCGGCGTCGTCGGAGAGCTTGATTTTTCCAGCCAGCGCCAGCGGCGTGCCCGTGTAAACCCTCAGTTCTCCGAGAGCGCCGTCGGCAACGTAAAGGCTACTCGTCGCCGCAACCCAGATCAGCCCGTGGGGCTTGCCGAGGCCGGTAATGCTCTGACGAATCTTGCTCGTCTTCAAGTCGATCACTTCCACGGAGTGGTTCCCGGTGGAGGCTGCAAACAACAGGTTTCGACCGGTGTCCACAGCGAAGTGGTCGAATTTTCCTGTAACTCCAGGCAGGGGGATCGTTTGTTGCAGTGTAAGAGGCGGCTTCGGCTGGGCGTTGGAGGAGAGTGCACAGAACAGGACAAGCGCAAGGAAGACAGCGATCTTTTTCATGAATGCTCTCTGGGACCGCTGCGCTCCTGAGCGCTACGCGGTCCCTGCCGGATATGTTTACGTAGTTGCGGTAATGCCGATGCCTTGGACGGTATGGCCGAGGCATCGGCACCCCAGCGCGTCGCAGGGGGATCGCGCTTTTACTCGTGGCTCCGTGTCCAGCGAATGCCGCCGGAATAGGTAGGCTTGTAATACTCGCGCTGGACCATGTATTGCTGGCTCCCGTTGTAGAAGCCGAATACCGCGTTATTCATGTTTTCCCCAATGGCCAGCGCGGTAAATCCCTTGCCAAGGTAGTAGCTTGCCTTGGCGTCCACCTGAGTATGCGCATAGAAGTAGTTATCGCCATTCGGCCCCGCGACACCGAAGGGAACTGCGCCCGGTCCTGTGCTCTGGTACTGGTACGCGTAGATATTCGCGCCATTGTGCGAGACGCCGACGGTTACCAGGAAGCGCTTGGTTGCATAGGAAGGGCCAACGTTCCAGGAAACGGGCGCCTGGCCCACCAGGGCAGGGTTATCGGTGCGGCCGGTGAGATTGTAGTTCTTTGACCCGGTGTAGGTGAAGTTCGCGTTCATCTGGGCGCCTTTCAGCACCCCGGGAAGATAACTGAGGTGCTGCTGATAAGCCAGTTCCACGCCTTGCACATGCGCATGGTCGCCATTGACTTCCTGCAGAACAAGGTCTCCGGCATACGCCTGGGATAGCGGCGAACCGGTTGCGGGAATGATCGATTGCTGACTGTAAATCGGCTGGCTAAGCGCTTTGTAGAAGTAGCCTGCCTCGATCATGCCGACGGAGGGCAGATATTTTTCGTAGAGAACGTCGTAGTCGTTGGCATGTTCCGCCACCAGGCCGGTGTTGCCAATGCCGACAGTATAAGGCGTCGTCGATTGATCCTCGGTGATATAGGGAACCAGTTGATACGGATCGGGCCGGGAGATGCCGCGGCCATAGACTGCGCGGATATCCGAACTGCTGTCGATGGTATAGCGAAGCTGCACGCTCGGCAGCGGGTTGATATAGGAACCGCTTCCGTGCTCGGGTGTTGTGGAGACATAGTTACCGTTTGCGTCGTTGATCACCAGGTAGCCGGTGTCAGTGGTTTGCGTGGCTTCAAAGCGCAGACCGGTCTGAAGATGGAACTTGGACCCCAGTTCCAGCGTGTTCATAATATAACCGGCCGAAACTCTTTCCTGCAGGTTGTAATTCGCGGCGTCGGACTGGAGATGGGTGGTGCCCTCATCCAGGGTATAGGAACTGGGATTCGAGTTCAGATCGCCGGTCAGCAAATCGAAGCTGGTTACCGGACCGAGATGATAACTTCCACCGTAGAAATGAGGATTGGTGAAAGTGCCAAGATACTGGGTCATCGCCGTGCCGTTGTTCGAGTCGTACTCCGGCGAATAGGCGTCCTGGCCCTTGTGTTCATTGCGGATCTGACCGCCGAATTCCAAGGTCGACGAGCGCGTTCCGATGTGGTAGTTGATTCCCATCGCGCCGCTCGCTTGCAGGTTGAGTTGTGTTGCCTGTCCCGATGTCAGATCGATGGTCTGGAGCGAATACAGACTGGGATCGAAGATTGGGTTGCCCGCTACGTCGCACGAGTACTGCGGCCGATACTCACTGGGGCCAGGGACATACGTGCAATCCTTGCCAGCCGAGCTTCCGAAGGCCGCGCCGGGATTGCCTGCGGCGCCTCCAAAGCGCGAGTGCGCTCCGGCAATCTGATATCTCGCATAGGTGTGATTGAAAACCTGGTTGCCGCCAATAGCGAGGTCCGCAATCTGCAAGTTCGGCCGGCGAACGCTGGTGTGGTAAGCGTCGTGCTTGCCTTCCTTCAACTGATAGGCGAATTTTTGCCCATAATCTCTGAAGTTCGAGAACAGACCGTGAACGTAAAGGTCTGAATTCGTGTTCAGCTTATAGTCGAGTGCGCCTGCCATGCCGTAGCGGGTGCGGTTATAAAGGTACTGCTGAATATACATCTTGTCGAAGGTGAGATTTCCGTTGCCGTCGAAATCCGGCACGGGTTCCACGTCGTCGATGCCGCGATTGTTCAGATCATAACTGTAGCCAAGCATGAGGCCCCAGCGCTTGTCCGGGCCGAAGCGCATGCCAGCCGACGAACTAATCAGAAAGGCCGGCCGACCACCGTCAATTGGAGTGTTACCCATGTCGCCTTCAAAGGCAAGGGCGGGGCGGTCGGAGGTTGCCTGCTTGATCCGCAGGTCCACCGAACCACCGATGGCATCGCCGTCCTGGTTTGCCGAGAGTGTCTTGTTGATAGCCACCGAGCCAACCAGGTCCGCGGGAATCGTGTCCAGATCCACTTGCCGCACCTGCGGATCGGGCCCCGGCACAATCACTCCATCGATGGTCGTGTTGCTCAGCCGCGGTTCCGTTCCACGAATCTGCACGTACTGACCCTCTCCCTCGTTACGTTGCAGCGTAACGCCGGGCATGCGACCAAGCGCATCGGCGATATTCGCATTCGGAAGGCTCTGGATCTGCGTGTCGGTTTCAACATTCAGGATGTTTTCAGATACGCGCTGCTCATTGACGGAGGCGGCATCGCCCTCCAGTTCGGCCATGACCACAACCTGCTGATTGGTCGAGGCAATGGCGAGGGTTGCGTCGAGCGGCGTGGCCTGGCCGGCCTTGACCACGACGGTACTGACCGAGTTGGTAAATCCAACATAGGAAATCGTAACGGTATACGCGCCCGGCTTGACATTCTGGATCAGATAGTCGCCTTGCGCGCCGGATCTTCCCGCTGCTGCCGTTGGGTCGAGCACAATGCGCGCGCCCTGGAGCACAGCGCCCGCAGAGTCCTTGACCGTGCCGCGCAGACTTCCGCTTGCTTCGGCGGGACCTTTGTCGGGTGTCGTAACTCCGACTGCCGTATTCTCGGTCGTCGTAGCACCTGAGTTCGACGGGATAACCAGTGAAGCGAGAAGTAGGGGTAGGATAAGTGCCTTCAATGACATAACTCTCCTTGGACGGCAGCGCCGGAATGTGAGGCGGCCGTCACCGCGCACCGTGTGGCCTTACGAAATGCTTGGACAGAACCGTCACAAGTCCGTTCCGTGCGAGTGAATACAGGGTCGCCACTCCGCTGTGGGCCGGTCGACCGGGATGACACGGCTTCCGGAGCCATCCATCCCTGCTTCAGCTTTATCCTCGTCGCGCGCCATAAAGCGTTGTTTACGGCTCGATGAATAATTTCTAAGGTTGAGGATGCGCGAATACAGGTGCGAATGTGAATGTGCCATGAATTCAAGGTCGCGGCTGTGAGCCTTGATTGCGGTTTGCGCTTAGGCTAAGAGATACGAAGCTGATGCGAATTCTCATCGTCGAAGACGAGCCACGAATGCTGGAGTTGTTGCGCAAGGGACTCTACGAGCACGGCTTTACCGTGATGGCGGCCGCCGACGGCGAATCAGGGTTGGAGACGGCGACGGCGTATGAGCTCGACGCAATCGTGCTGGACATCGGGTTGCCCAGGATGGACGGGTATGGACTGATGCAGGCGCTGCGGGCGAGGGAGTGCAGAACGCCGGTGCTGGTGCTGACTGCGCGCGATTCGGAAGACGAGATGATTCGCGGCCTCGACCTGGGCGCGGACGATTACCTGACCAAGCCGTTTTCCTTTCCCGAACTGGTGGCGCGCCTGCAGGCCATCACGCGCCATCAACGCCAGGAAGACGACGGGACGATCACGGCCAGGGATGTTGTGGTCGATCCTGTCCGGCAGTCGGTGGCCCGCGGGAACGAGAACATCGACCTGACGCGACTTGAACTTCTCCTGCTTACCAGCCTGATGCGCCGGGCGGGCCAGTGCGTGCCCAGGCAGACGTTGATGGAGTTCGTCTGGGGCGCCGATCACCTAGTGGGACCGGGCACGCTGGATGTGCTGGTGAATTCATTGCGGGCCAAGATCGACGCGCCGTATGAAAAGAAGCTGATCGGCACTGTGCGCGGGATTGGTTACATTTTCAAGCGCGACGCACCTTCCGGCAAGGAGACGCAATGAGGCCCTTGCCGATCCGCATTCGCCTGACGCTATGGTACTTTGCCATGTTCGCCTCGGCCGCCGTGCTGCTGAGCCTCGCCAGCCTGTGGATGTTGCAGCGCAGTGTGGACGCCACCGAGTATCACGACCTGCAGGAGCGCGCCGACGATGTGCGCATGGTGCTCGGCCATGAACCCCCGGACCGCGACATCCAGCAGCTCGGCGAGGACTTCGCGGCCATCTACAACTTCAAGGACGACGGCAAATATTTGCAGGTGCGGGACGAGCAAGGCAACTGGATCTTCCGCTCAAAGCGCATGGCGGCGCAGAATCCCGATCTTCCTGCCCCCGTCCTGTTACCTAAAGAGGGCTCGATCGCGGAGTTTCACTATGGAATTCACTCCGTGCGCGTTCTGGCTATCCCGATCGTCGCGCAGGGAAAGCTCTACTCGGTACAGACGGGCATCTCGTTGAACAAGTCGATGGCGCTGCTGGCTCGCTTCCGCATCGGCCTGCTGTTGCTGACGCCGCTGACGATTCTGCTGGCCGCAGTGGGCGGCCACTTCATGAGTCGCAAGGCGCTAAGGCCGGTGGCCCTGTTGGCGGCCGAGGCGCGCCGCATCAATGATCGAAACCTCGACATCCGTATGCCGGTGCCCCGCGCAAACGACGAGATATCCGATCTTTCGCGGACTCTGAACCAGATGCTGGAACGCATCGACAATGCATTCGCCAGCGTGCGCACATTCACTGGCAACGCCTCGCATGAGTTGCGCACTCCGATCTCGCTCTTGCGAACCGAGATTGAGGTTGCACTGTTCCGTCCCCGCGATGGCGAGGAGTATTGTGCCATTCTCGGGCGCCTCCATGCAGAGACTGTGCGCATGACCAACCTGGTGGAAAACCTTCTTTCCTTGGCGCGCGCAGATGGTGGGGCGGAGATCTTTACCCTTGCGCCTATCCGGGTCGACGTACTCTTTGGCCAGGTTGCCGAAACGTGGAAGAGCGCCATGAATCAGGCGTTGCTCGATTTTCACACAGACTTGCCGGACGGCGATCTCGTAGTGCTGGGCGACTCGCACGGGGTTCTGCGTCTGTTGTCGATTCTGCTGGAGAACGCAAGCAAATTCACTCCGCCTGGCGGGTCAGTCATGCTGTCTGCTTCGGCTCAAAGGGGTCGCGTCATGTTATCGGTTCGCGATACTGGCGTAGGAATTGCCCCGGAGCACAAGACTCGCATATTCGATCGTTTTTTTCGTGCGGCGTCGGCTGGTAACGGAGCTCCCAATGGTTCGGGCCTGGGGCTCTCTCTTGCCAAGTGGATCGCGGAGCGCCACGGGACAGCTCTGAGTGTTGAAAGCGAGCCCGGGCGCGGAAGCACTTTCTCTTTTTGGCTGGAGAGAATGGAAGTTCCTCCCCCCACCATTTCCTCATATGGCGCTTCAACGGCGAAATCTGGTGCAGTCGCTAACTGTTAATGAGTCACCGGCTTAAGGCGCACATTTGGCCTGCCCCGCTTCGCTCACGGGTTCAACCCCATAGGCTTGACTTGATACCTCGATAACGTTCGTCCTCCAATCGCTCGATCGGTACCCTGAGGCCGCCATTGGCCAGACAGGATGCAAAGGAACACGAGTCGAGCGATGATGGTCGAAGCCGGTCGGATGACAGCTACAGCCCGCGGCGACACTGGTGCTCGGTAAGAAGCCCGGCCTAAAGCGTGGGTCCGGGGTTGCGTACAGATGTGTGATGACGTTTGTCGGTTTCCGGCGACGATCTCGATTGGGAGTTTGCTCTGTGTCCGCGCCCCGGGCATCCGACCGGCATGATCGGAGGAGCAAATGGCCAAGAAGAGCAATAGAAGATGTGACACACTGCCGATCCTGCATCCGGATGCCGCTGGAATCGACGTGGGCGCAAGTGAGTTGTTTGTCGCTGTCAGCGCTGATCGAGATCCACACCCCGTCCGCAGTTTCCCCACGTTCACTCGCGATCTGCATGCGCTGGCCGACTGGCTTGTGGAGTGCGGGATTCGCTCGGTAGCGATGGAGTCTACCAGCGTTTACTGGATTCCCGTATACCAGATTCTGGAAGCTCGCGGTCTCGAAGTTTATCTCGTCAACGCACAGCACGTGAAGAACGTACCAGGCCGGAAGACCGATGTCTCCGATTGCCAGTGGCTCCAGTACCTGCACTCGGTTGGCCTGCTCCGTGCCAGTTTCCGGCCGCCTGGATTCATCTGCGCCATACGATCTCTCTGGCGGCATCGCGCCAGCCTGATTCAAATGGCAGCTGAACACGTCTTGCACATGCAGAAGGCTCTGGACCAGATGAACCTACAGATTCATCGCGTTCTGAACGACATTACTGGAGTAAGTGGCCTGAGGATACTGGACGCGGTCCTTGCGGGTGAACGGGGTCCCCTCACCCTGGCGCGGCTCTGCCACGGCGGCGTGAAGAGCAGCGAGGACATCATAGCGAAGTCACTCGAAGGCGATTACCGCCCAGAGCACCTCTTCGCACTTCGCCAGTCCTTGGCGGCTTTTCGCTACTACCAGCAACTGGTTCTTGAAGCCGATCGGGAGATTCAGTTGCAGCTCGGAGAATTGAAAACGGCCGCAACAGCACAGCCAACAACGCCGCCACGAACAAAGGCAAACCCCCATTATGCGCGCCACTACGAGCCGAAAACATTCGATCTCCGTGGTGAACTATACAGGGTCTTTGGAGTGGATCTTACGAATGTGCCTGGCATCAGTGCACTCACGGCTCAAACCATTCTGTGCGAGATAGGTACGGATGTTTCCCGGTTCCGAAATGCCTCTGCTTTCGCATCCTGGCTAGGGCTTTGTCCTGAAAGAAAGATCAGCGGCGGAAAGGTGCTCTTCACCAAAAGCCGACGCGTTCGAAGCCGCGTCGCGACCGCCCTTCGCATGTGCGCGCAATCGCTGCACCACGCCAAAGACTACCTGGGCGAATTCTTCCGCCGTATCACCCGCAAGCTCGGTAGACCTCAAGCAATCACAGCCACGGCCCACAAGCTTGCTCGCATTGTCTTCCACCTTTTAAGCACAAAGGAGGACTACGACGAGAGCGTCTTTCACAAGTGCGAAGCAGACACCATAAGGCGAGCCGAATATCGCCTCCGTAGGCAGGCTGCCCAACTCGGATTTCAGGTCATCCCGGCAGAGAACATTTGATTGTTCCTTGGGAGTCGTCAAGTATCCTGGATTTCTCCTGCACTTCCCCGTGCCTGATTTCCGGCCGCCCCGACGCACTTTGAGGCTACTGGCTAAACTTTCAGCGTCTATTCGAATTGTGCAGCATGTCGCTGCATTATTCGAACAAATAGCGAAAACATCTGTTTGATTCGTCAGGGTAAGGTGGAAAGGGCACCATTTCCTTCCCCGACAGATGGTTTGCCGGCATTCATCCAATTGTCGCTACAGAGAAGCGACAATTGAGAGCTTGAGATGCCGTGAGCGCTACGCGAACCCCATGCTCTACGTGGTTTGCGTGGCCAAGCTCTGCAGGCCGTTGCGGCGAGCGGCTTGATTGCTCTTCCACTGATCGGGCAGCCACTGGGGCAATTGGCTGGCTTCGAGGATCGGCAGGTTCGTCAGTAACTGGGTGAGATAGAGCTGGGGATCGATATCGTGGCGGCGGCAGGTACTGGTCAGGCTGGCCAGGATCGCGGCGGTCCTTCCCCCACGCGGATTTCCGACGAAGAGTGAATTCTTCCTGTTGAGAACCACGCGCTTCATCTCTCTTTCGCTGACATTGTTGTCGATTGAAATCGCGCCGTCCGCACAGAAGACATTCAGTTCCTGCCACTGCCCGAGAGCGTAGTTGATGGCCTCTGCCATCGGATGCTTGGGCAGCAACTGCTGCTTCCAGACAAGAAGCTTCTCGTGCAACTTGTCGAGCAGCGGCGCCGACTGTTGCTGGCGCAGCCTCAGACGTTCTTCCACGGAAGCACCTTTGCCCTGCCTCTCGACCGCATAGAGCGCGCGCACCCGCTCGACCGCCTCCTTGGCGATCTCGGGTGCGGACTTCTCAGCTTCAACAAACTTTCTTCTCGCGTGCGCCCAGCATCCGGCGCGCGTGATCGCGTTGCCGACGACAACGCCGTTATAGCCGGCATAGCCATCCGCCAACAGAACCTGTCGGTAATCTTTCAGAAATCTGCTTGGTCCATCGCGGCCTCGATCCAGCGTGAAGTCGAAGACGTTGTGTGGCTGGGCCTCATCGCCAACGTAGACCCACATGCGCGCATTCGCACATTTATCCTTGTTCTGCATGGGCATGATGGTGTCATCGGTGGCTACCACATGCGATTGCCGCACCCGATCCGCCATCAGTTCATAGAGCGGTTCAGCGAGGTCCCCCACATCGCCGCCCCATACCGATTGAGTGGCTCGCGAGATCTCGAAGCCCTGCCGCGCAAATATGTCTTCCAACCTGTAGTAAGGCAGGTAATCCGCAAATTTGCTGGTTACGATGTAGGCCAGCAAGCCAGGGCCGGCCATGCCCTTGTCGATCGCGGTCTCCGGCTTGGCTGCGGCTGCCATGCGTGGATTCTCGCCGCTCGTCTCGCAACTTGCACAGGCATACTTCTTGCGCACATGATGGAGCCGCTCGAAGTGGCCGGGAAGATACTCGACCTGCCAGCTCTCGTCGGCGCCGATCTCTTTGCGCTCGACACCGCAGCAAGGACACAGGCGCTCTTCCGCAGTCAACTCGTAAACGTGCGTGGTGACAGGCAGGTTATCGAAGTTGGCCAGATTGCGCCGGCCTTTGCGCCGACCAACGCGTCGCAACTCTTCGGCTGGTTCAGAGGAAGCGGGAAGATCGTCCGCCTGCACGGGCTTGCGATCCAACTCCTCGGCGAAGTTCAGCAGCATCTGCGCCAAGTCGCTGTCCGATTGCAGACGATCGGCGCGCGGACCGTAATACCATTTCTTGAATCGCTCCAGCTCCAGTTGCGTGCGAAGAAGTTCAACCTGTAACTGCTCGTTGCGCAGCTTGTGTTCCTCGGCGCGACTTTTGTATCCCTCGGCGCGCTGCTTCTCCTGGTCACGCTCCAACTGCAACCCGAGCACCATGACCTGCAGCGTTGCGCTGTCACTGGGCATATTCTGCGAGTTAGGTACGAGTGGGTTCACTTACTCAGTTAGATGCAATAGATACACCATAAGTCGCGTCAGGCAACAACTTTATCCTGGCTTTTTACGGGGCTTTCAGCGGGTCGTTCATAGCGCGGCAGGCGCTTCAGCTTCGTCATATCGATGCCGTCTAACAGCATCGCCAACTCACTGGCCCGCAACTCCACCGAGCCCGCATTTGCTTCAGCCCGCGGCAGCTTGAAGACACCAACTTCCAAGCGCTTGTACCATAGCACATAGCCATCCCGATCCCATACGAGGATCTTCAACCTGTCGCCGCGACGCGAGCGAAAGACGAACAGATTATTGCCAAGCGGATCGGCGCCGATCACTGTGCGCGCGTGCTCCGCCAGACGATCGAAGCCGCGCCGCATATCGATTGCCTCGGCCGCAAGCCAGATACGCATACTCTGCGCCGTGTCCAGAGCGTGAAGACTCGGCAGGCCGATCATAGCCTGACCTGCCACGCGGCGGGCGAAGAGTTGTCCTCGGGAACCGCAGGGTCCAGCGCTGCAAGCAACTGCTGCAAATGAATCGCATCGAAACCTGGTGCAACCATCAGACTGCGGCCACGCGGCAACCGAACCTCAATTATCGAGGCAGGTGCGAAGCTGGAGTTGATCGGCTTCGCTGCGGTCGCCATCTTGACTTCCAAGAACCGAATGGGTCTCTCCGCGGATGCCTTCGAACCAGCAGAGGAAGATCTGTCTGTGGGTGACTCTGCTTTGCGCTCATCGACCACGCTGAGTTGCTTCCTCCAGGCGTAAAGGCTCGAACTCCGGATTCCGCGCTCCCGACAAAATGCCGTTACTCCCTGTCCACTGCGTGCCTGCTCACTGACCAACTCGCGCCAGTCTGCTCTTCGCCGCTGTCTCATTATGCCCATGCAAACAGCTTGCCACTGAAAACCGGGCACTACAAGATGGGGTTCGCGTAGCGCTTACGA